>Ga0180217_1005137_pt1 | contig 10028 bp, 6 predicted proteins | sample eDN3rd37CBELigOP_FD_128521 | JGI IMG/M metagenome (GOLD analysis project Ga0180217, IMG submission 128521) | Enriched Organic Plus compost microbial communities from Emeryville, California, USA - eDNA 3rd pass 37_C BE-Lig OP (version 2) (version 2) ... | reverse complement strand
CTCGCCCAGAAGGGAGTCGAGTTCGAACATATCATTTTCGACGCCGGCTCCACGGACGAAACGCTCTCGATCCTGAAGGAATATCCGCACCTTGACTGGGTTTCCGAGCCTGACAAGGGGATGTCGGATGCCATTAATAAAGGCTTCCGAAAGGCGACCGGCGACTGGGTGATGTGGCTGAACACCGATGATTTTCTACTGCCGGGTGCCCTGGAAAAGGTCGCCCGGTTCATTGAAAAGCATCCCGACGCGGACGTCGTCTACGGCGGATGGAACTTTGTCAACGAGAAGGGGGAATTCGCCAAAGCGATGAAACTCTTCCCGTTCGACTTGGGAATGATGATCCATTATGGCCCTTACATCGGGTCCACTGCCTGCTTTTTCCGGCGCAAGACCACCATCGAAGAAGGGCACCTGCTGGATATCAAGTTCAAGGTCGTCATGGATGGAGAGTATTACTCTCGCCTCGGCCGCGCCGGCAAAAAGTTCAAGTACCTTCCCGAAATCCTGGCAGGCTTCAGGCTCCACGGCCTTAATACCAGCATGAACCACGCCCTGATGAAGGGCATGGACGGGATTTTCAAGTATCAGGTGCAACTGGCCGAAGGCGCTGCGATCCGGCGCGCCTACGGGACCACCCTGTTTCGACATCCGATGGCCGACCCGGTTGTGGATGCCATATTGTGGTTCTACTACCGTTTCAAAAAGATCGTGCTCAAATTTTTGCACGGGAGCTATTAGTCTGGGTATAGCCGCTTCTCTGCAAGTCGTTCACACGCGCTAACTTTCCCAAACAGCACACCCGCCTCCTAATGGTCAGTGTCGTCATTCCCGCCTATAACGCCTCCCGCTTCATTCGGAAGGCGGTTGTGAGCATCCAAAATCAGACGCTCAACAACTTTGAGTTGATCGTCATCAACGACGGATCCACGGATAATACCCGGGAAATTGTTACGGAATTGGCGGCTACCGACCCCCGCATCCGCGTCATCGACGGGGCCCATAAGGGTATTAGCGCCGCGCTGAACCTCGGGATCGAACAGGCGGTCCACCCCTGGATTGCCATCATGCATGCCGACGACGTGGCGCTTCCTACCCGGCTGGAGCGCCAGTTTCAGGCGGCCCAGGAAAACCCGCGGGTGGTGGTCTGGGGATGCTATCTCTACCATGTAGATTCGGAGGAACGGATTCTCGCGCTTTCCAAAACCGGCCCCACCAGCGAGGCCGACTTCCGGCGGGCCCGCAGCGAGGCGCGTGGCGTCATGGTCGCGCACCCGTCGGCCTTCCTGAAGAAAGAGATTTGGGAAAAAGCCGGGCGTTATGATGGGCGCTTTGATGGAACCGAGGACATGGAGCTTTTTGACCGAATGGCGGAGTTCGGCCCGGTGGTAGCGATTCCCGAGCCATTGATGCTTTACCGCATCCACTCTACAAGCGTAACGATGAACCGCTTCATGAAGATGCGGCAGTTCGGACGCTATGTTCGCGCACGGCAGCGGGCGCGATTGGCGGGAGGGCCGCTTCCAACTTTCGAAGAGTTTTCGCTTCAGCAGCGGCAAGCCCCTTTTCACTCCCGCTTACGGCGATACCTCGACGACCTAAGCCAGCTGCACTACCGGAATGCGGGGCTCGCCCATGCCGAACGGCGGCGGGTCAGCTGTCTGCTCCACTTTGGGCTCTCCACGCTGCTCAATCCAGCTTATGCGTTGAAGCGGGTTTGCAACCAACTTTTCTCACCCCGCCCGAAGATCAACCCTCCGGCGCAATGCATCTGAAATCCCTGACCGGCTTGAGATGGTACGCAGCAGTCATGGTCTATCTGGCCCATACGTATCACTTTGATTATTTTGGGATGTCGGGCGACTGGCTGCGGGTCGTTTCCCGCCTTGGCCACATGGGGGTCTCGCTCTTCTTCGTGTTGAGTGGCTTTGTCCTCGCCATCAATTATCCACCGGAAAGGTGCCGGTTCAGAGATTTCTACAGCGCCCGATTTGCCCGGATCTACCCGGCTTATATTCTGGGCATTTTCGCTGCGATTCCCATGGAGTGGATTGCAAAAAAGGGGGACTACGCCACCGCTTTTCTTTCGCAAGCCTTCCTCGTGCAAGGATTCTTCGGGCCGCTCAGCGGCCGCTTCAATGATGTTGGATGGACACTGTCGGTGGAGGCCTTTTTCTACTTGTGTTTCCCTTTTATTATCCTTTACGCCGGGCAAAGAAAAATCTCCCGCATGGCCGCTCTTTGCGGCGTGGCGTTGGTGTTGACGGTTGTTCAGACTTTTCTCGGGGGCAACTCCTTTGCCGCCACCTACCGCTTCCCGTCCCAACGCTTGTTTGAGTTTATGACGGGGATTTTGATGGGGCTCTGTTATACGCAATGTCTTTTCGCAACGGCGATCCGGCAGCGGACAAAGGCTGCCGCCACGGGAGCGGTGTTCTGCGTGATGTTGATGGTTCTTTCACCGCTTTTGTTCAAGAACATCGACTTCCTGGAGAAGACCAGTTTTATTCTCTACGGCCTGATTTCGGCAGCTTTTCTTTTCCTCATCGCGAACCTCGAGCGCATCCGCGTTCCAATGGGGATGTTCACACACCCGTTGGTCGTTGTGGGAGGTGAAATCAGCTTCTCTTTCTACCTCTTTCACAACCTGCTCCTTCGTTACATGGAAGGAACGCTGAAAGTATTCCGGGAAGACAGTCTTGCCCAATGGGCCCTCGGTGCCCAGGTCACCACGGCACTCGTCGTCTTCATCGCAACAGTCATTATTTCATGGCTGGTCTTTACGTGCGTCGAGACCCCCGGCAGAAAAATTATCCGCCGGTTTTTGATGCCGTCGAAAAGCCCGGAGGCTGCTTGATGGGAAGGCCTCTTTCGGAGAAAGAGCAGCAATTCTTTGGGAGCCTCTTTCAACGCTTCGATGCGCTTGGGATCGAGTGGCTGCTCTTGAGAAATTACGAGCAGTTCCCCCGGGAGATCGGCAAAGACCTCGACATCTACTTCAGGTTTTCACAGCTCGCGCAAGCGCTTGCAGTTTTCGCAGAGGTCGTCCGGGAGCAAAGCGGCGCCATCGTTCACCTCCATGAGCGTTCCTATTTTCGTGCAGTCTGGTTTGTGGTGGACGACGCGCAGGAAATTCCGCTGCACGTTGATTTCTACCCCGGCGCATTCACATGGCACGGCCTGTCGTTTCTAGAGGAAAAACAGGTTTTTTCAGAGAAAACCTGCTTCAGCCGATATCCCATCCCTCGCCCCGCCCATGAAGCGCTGAGCCTCGCTGTGATTGCTCTGCTCTGGGGGGGCTTTTTCCGCGAAGTATATCGCCAACGAATCGAAACGCTCCTCACGGACGAGCGAGAACGGCGTGTCTTTGAAGAATGCTCCTGCACCGCCTTCGGTTTCGTGGCAACGCCGGATTCGTTTCCCGCAAACCGCGGCGAACAACGGCGCATTTCCAAAACATTGCGGACTGCATTAAGGCAGCATGCCTACCGAACCGCCCCGTTCCGTGCCCTCGTCGCGCAAATTCACTATTGGTTCCATGAGTTGCGCGCGCATCTGCACCCGCCGGGAGTTCATATCGACATTGCTTCATCCGATCCCGCCGCGGGTGAACAATTTGCACGACAGCTTGCGAACAATGTGGGATCGCTCTTTGGCGAAACGAAGATTTTGGGAGCCGATCTTGCAGGCCTGCGGTTGAAATGGATTGTCTGGAGACTGAAAGCCAGCAATTTTCTTTTGATTCGCACAGTCTCATCCCGAACGCCCGGTTCCCCCCGCCCGGATCTTTTTATGGATGCTCAATCCATGTCAGGAGATGAGGCCCTGTGCGCGATTCGCAGCCTACTGAAGAAAAAGAGAAGATTAGATGGGTAACAGCCTGAGACATAGCACGGGCCTTCATATCGTCCTCCTCGGCCCCGACGGCTGCGGGAAATCGACCCTCCTGCCGCTATTGCAAGCCCGGCTGGCCGAACACTTTACCGCGATCGAGTGCCATCACTGGAGGCCCAAGGTATTCGCCGACGCTGGGGTTGCCGCCGGGCAGCGCAAACCGTCGGAAGGTCCCACCACCGACCCACATGGGCGGCCGCCACACAATCTGCCCCTCGGTCTCGCCCGGCTGGTTTACTACCTTGCCGATTACGCTCTCGGCGCGTCGGGAATTCGGCGGGCCAAGGCCCAAGGCCACCTGGTACTTTATGACCGTTACGCCCCCGACATGGCGTGCGATCCCCGCAGGTATCGGTTCGGCGAAGGAATCCGAGGCCTGATTCGGCAGGCAATCCGGCTGGTCCCCCAGCCTGATATCGGCTTCGTTCTCGTGGGAGGCGCGGAGATGCTTTACGCCCGGAAGCGGGAAGTACCCCTTGAAACGCTCAAGGGCCTGCTGGAGGAGTATCGCCGCGTGCCGCGCGATTTTCCCGCCTATCAAACGATCGACTGCGGAAGAACGCCCGACGAAATTGCCGACGAGATCGCCGCAAAAGTGCTCGCCCGCCTGAACCCTGCCCAAGCTTGATGAATCGACGGCTGCGCGTTCTTATTTCTGCTTATGCCTGCGAGCCCCATAAAGGCTCCGAGCCCGAGGTTGGCTGGCAGTGGGCCATCCACATGGCTCGCCTGCATGACGTCACGGTGGTCACGCGGCCAAACAACCGCCCCGGCATTGTCGCGGAATTGGCTAAACTGCCGCAACCGCATCCGCGATTCGTCTATCACGATCCCGCCCCGTTCTGGGTCCGTCTCAAGAAAAAAGGGTTGCCAGTTCCCTTGTTCTACCTGCTCTGGCAGATCACCGTCCGCTTCGCGATGCGCCGCCGCCTGGGGGAATTCGACTTGGTTCACCACGTCACCTTCAATTCGTTCCGGCAGCCAGGGTTCTGGTGGGGCTGCAAATGTCCGGTCGTGCTCGGCCCACTTGGCGGCGGCCAGATTGCTCCCTGGAGGCTTCTTTCGTTTTTCCCGAAAACGCGAAACAGCGAGGTGCTTCGCTCCCTTTCCGTCATCACCGCAGCGGTCCATCCTTTCATTCTTCTAAGCTTGGCATCCGCCTCGGCCATTCTCGTTGCCAATGCGGACACCGAGCGACGGATTCCCCTCCTCTGGAGGAAAAAGACCCGCCGAATGCTGGAAACCGGCGTCGCTCCGGAGGATCTTCGGCAAGGGGAAGCACCGGTGCCGCAGGAAGACGAAATCGGGGTGGCGTGGGTCAGCCGCTTCGACGAAATCAAGGCGCCCACACTTGCCCTCCGGAGTTTTGCCGCCGCTGTACAAAAAGACCCCAGGCTCCGGCTCACCATGATTGGCTCCGGGCCGGATCACACGGCAGCCGTTGAACTGGCAGAGGAGTTGGGGATTTCCGCCAAAGTGACCTTCGCCGGTCGAATGCCACGGACCGAAATCCCCCCCTACCTCGCCCGGCACCATTTTTTTCTTTTCACCAGCCTGCGCGACACCTCGGGCAATGTTCTTCTCGAAGCCATGGCCGCAGGCCTGCCCGCCATCTGTCTTCTGCATCACGGTTCCGCCGAAATCAGCACAGACGAAACCGCCATCCGGGTGCAGCCCGGCACGGTGAAAGAAACGACGGAGGGGATCGCATCCGCCCTGCTCAAGCTGGCAGGTTCAGCAACATTGCGGCAAACGATGGGAGCCAAGGCCCTGGAACGCATCTCGCGCGAGTTCCTCTGGCCCAGCAAGGCGGAGCAAATGAGCGCCGTCTATTCGCAGGTCTGCGGCATCGCTCCGGTCGAGGGCGCGGGACAGGAAAACCGCTGGCACCAGCTTTTCAACGGCCCGGCACCGGTCAGGCGCGTTCTGCGGATTCTTCGGAGGGGCGGCACGCCCTTCCTTTACCTTCCGGAGGAACCGAAGGCGGCCAGGCACGCGCTGACGCTCTACCCCGCACAACGGTCCGTAGCCCGTACGGCCAAGTGGGCTCTTGATGCCGGGCTTCGCCTGCGATTCCCCCTCCCGCTCTCATCAATAAAAGTTTCGGTCGATCCCGATGCGCCGTTTACCCGTTTCCTTGCGAATGTCGCGGAACAAGCTCCGGGTTCGATCCCGGTATGGGGAATGCTGGCGGGCAACCCGAACGCCCAGGGGCAGCGCATGGTTTTCCTGGTGTTCGACCACCATCTCAGGCCCCGGGCGGCGGTGAAGGCGGGGCAGGGAGATGCTGCCCGCGCACTAATCGCGCGCGAAGTTGCGGCACTCGCAGCCCTGCCTGCGGGATTGATGGGCGCACCGCGCCTGCTGGGGCAATGGGGCGATGCCAACACCGCGGCGCTGGCGCTGCCTTACCTCTCGGGCGATGCTCCTTCGGCAAAGGCAATCGACCGGGTAGCAGCCATTCTTTCGAACTGGCTGCGCTTCGGGCAGGAAGTGCCGCTCGATGGCCTTGCCGGCTGGCGAGCGGTGATGGCGACGGAGGCAGGGAGGGAACTTGCCCAACTGCTTCCCACCCCCTCCTGGCAAGTGCAAGCCCCTGTTGCGCACGGCGACTTCGCCCCCTGGAACATCAAGGTCACCGGCGGAGAGGACGAACCGTGGACCGTCCTCGACTGGGAGCGAGGCGAACCATGCGGGATGCCGGGCTGGGACTGGTTCCATTTCGTCCTCCAGCCCGCCGTTCTGGTTGAGAAACTCTCCGGCGAACCCCTTGCGGAACGGACCGAAGCGCTTCTGGCCAGCCAGGAGTTCCGGCAATATGCCCGGGAGGCGGGAGTGGAAGGGATCGAGCGTTTTCTTCTGCTCGCCTATCTTCTTCATTGCACCGAGGTGATTCGGCAGACCGAGGGATCGAAGGCGATCTCCGGGCTCTATACCGCGCTTTTCGAGCGATGGCGGAACCAAATCAGGCGTTCTGCGGATTGCTGAATCCTATTTTCGCTTACCCCGGCGTCGGGTGCCCCCCGTCAATGAGGATTGACAATGGTGGGCTTCGGGAGCTTCTAATGCCTGTTCCCCCGCAAAGCGCCGTTTCTAGATGTCTCACCCGAAGCCACTTACTAATCAACCTCCGTCGCGCCTCGGCGGACTCGACTTTATCCGCGGGATCGCCGCGCTTCACGTCGTCTACAATCACATCGGGGGAAAATTTCAGGTTCTCCTCCCCTCCCTCAGGCAGCAGCAATGGCTGGACGTAAAGTTTTCGGTTTCAGTCTTCTTTCTCATCAGTGGCTTCGTCGTGATGATGATCGCGGATCGGAAGGTGCGGCAACCCTCTCCCGCAAATCTGGCCGCCTTTATCAAGGACCGGCTTCTTCGGCTCTACCCCACCTACATTGTGGCATTCCTCATGATGGTGGCCATGGTCGTCGGGGCGAAGCTAACGGGGGTGCAGCTGGACCGCGAGTTCCGCTGGGAAACCCTTCCCGCCGAAGCCATGATGATCCTGGCATGGGATCATACTCTCGTCTGGAACGCCCCGTCGTGGTCGGTCAACGTTCTTTCGTGGGTATTGGTCATTGTCTTCCCGGTGATGTTCCTGATCCTGCGTCAATGCCGCAACCGTTTTACGCAGCTTGCCCTGATCGTGGGTTTGCTGGCCGTCTACGCTGAGATCCATTCCCACAACGAATGGACGGCGCTTTACTACGCTTCCCGGGTCCTTTTCCCATTCGCCATCGGGATGACCCTTTTCACCTTCTGGCGCACGCTTCGCACCCCCTCCCCATGGCTTGTAAACACGCTGGTGATTGCCGGAGTGCTAGCCTACTACAGCAACCCGATGGGTTGGAACGTGGGGCTTTCCGGCTACACGCTCAAATTGCTGACGCTATCAATCCTTGTCGCTTTCGTCACCGCGGCGGCCTTCCCTAATTCCCTTTTTTCCAAGCTCGGGCGAATCCAGCCCTTCAAAATGCTCGGGCAGCTCTCGTTCTGCATTTATCTTTCGCACGTCATCATCCAGAGGGCGCTCGCCGTCCTGATTCCCGCGGAGCCTTTCGTGCACAGTTCCCGACTGGTCCGGTTGTCGCTCGTTGTCGCCCATCTCATTATCATTCTGCTGGGCGCAGCCGCTTTCCATTTCTGGGTCGAGCGGCCATTCGAAAGACGCCGGAAGGGTCGCCCGAAGGAGGCGCAAACCCAAGCCGGCAAAGCCCCGGAGCCTGCGCTTCGTTAAGCCCGAACTCCGATGTTGGAGCGGACGAGATTGTGCAAGATCCCCGCGAGCAACTTCGGAATTCGGGTTAAGCGATCTGCGCGATCTGCGGCGTCCTACTCTGCCAGCATCGCGCGGAATTCCGCTTCATCCACCACCCGTACGCCGAGTTTCCCGGCTTTCTCCAGTTTGCTCCCTGCCTCCTCTCCCGCAAGAAGATAGCTCGTTTTTTTGCTGATCGAGCCAACGACCTTTCCGCCGTGCTCGCGGATCAGGTCGGCAATCTCCTCGCGCGGCTGGGAGAGCGTCCCGGTGATCACCCAGGTCCCGGCCAGCTTCCCTTTCCCCACGGGGGTTTCGCGCCGCTCGTCGCGCTCGCCGAAATTAAGGCCCGCCGCCCGCAGGCGTTCCAGAATGGCGCGGTTCTCCTCCCGGCCGAAGTACTGCGTGATCGCGGGTGCGACCACCGGACCGACGTCGGGAAGACGCTGAAGATCGTCTTCCGACGCCTCCATCAAACGGTCGAGCGTGTGAAAATGATCGGCGAGCGCACGGGCCGACGTTACGCCGACGTGCAAAATACCCAGCCCGAAAAGCAGCCGCCAGAGCGGCCGCTCCTTGCTTGCTTCGATCGCCTTTAGCAGATTGGAAATACTCTTCTCGCCGGTGCGCGGAATCGTCGCCAGCTTGGCGACATTGAGCGCGTAAATGTCCGCGATGTCCCGCGCCAGCCCGCGCTCGACCAGTTGTTCAACCATCGCCTCCCCAAGCCCTTCGATGTCCATCGCGCCGCGCGAGGCAAAGTGCTCAATGCGGCGGCGGACCTGCGCGGGGCACGCCGGGTTCAGGCACCGGATCGCCACCTGCCCCGGGTCGCGCGCGACCGGGCTGCCGCAGGCGGGGCAATGGTCGGGCATTTTGAAGACGCGCTCGCTCCCGTCGCGCCGTTCCTTACGCACGCTGACGACGGCGGGAATCACTTCGCCCGCCTTTTCGATCACCACCACGTCACCTTCCCGGATATCCTTGCGGGCCACCTCCTCCTCGTTATGCAGCGTGGCGCGCGCCACGGTGCTGCCGCTGACAAATACCGGCGCCAGCTCCGCCACCGGCGTCAACACCCCCGTGCGCCCCACCTGTACGGTGATTTTGAGCAGTTTGGTTTCGGCTTGCTCGGCCTGGTACTTGTACGCCATCGCCCAGCGGGGCGATTTCGCCGTAAACCCGATGGAGGCCCGTTGGGCATGGGAGTCGAGCTTGATGACAGCCCCATCGGTTTCGAACGGGAAATCGTGCCGGATGGCGTCAAGCTCATGGATCGCCCCGAGCACCTCCTCTACGCTGGCCGCCAGCCAGAGCTTCTCGTGGACGGGGAGGCCGCACGCCTTCAGCCCCTCGATCGCTTCGTGGTGCGTTGGCCACGCCTCCCCTTCGACAAACCCGGTGCCATAAAAAATCGCGCCCAGCCCGCGCCGGGCGACAATCGCGGGGTCAAGCTGCTTGAGGGAACCGGCCGCCGCGTTGCGCGGATTGGCGAAGGGGGCTTCCCCCGCCGCCTGGCGCTCCTCGTTGATGGCAGCGAACTTTGCCTTGGGAAGATAGATCTCCCCCCGCACCTCCATTTTGCGCGGGCAGGCGTGCCCCGCCTTGGGCCGGTTGAGTCGGTGCGGAATGCTCTTGATCGTGCGGACGTTCTGCGTCACGTCGTCGCCCATCGTCCCGTCGCCCCGGGTCGCCGCGTGAACCAGCACCCCGTCTTCGTAGAGCAGCGAGATCGCCACCCCATCCACCTTCGGCTCCACCACGGTGCGCGTCTCCTTACCAGGCAGCAGCTTTTCCAGCCGGACAAAAAACGCCGCGACCTCCTCCTCGGAATAGGTGTTGTCGAGGCTCAGCATCGGGGAAAGATGCCGGATTT
>Ga0180217_1005135_pt1 | contig 10030 bp, 6 predicted proteins | sample eDN3rd37CBELigOP_FD_128521 | JGI IMG/M metagenome (GOLD analysis project Ga0180217, IMG submission 128521) | Enriched Organic Plus compost microbial communities from Emeryville, California, USA - eDNA 3rd pass 37_C BE-Lig OP (version 2) (version 2) ... | reverse complement strand
CCGCATCTACGTGCTGGGCCGCGAAGCCGTGTTCGGCTATCCGTATGCCTATATGCGGTGGCAGGACCCCAAGACGCAGATCAACTACTGGCTGCGGATTGACCGCGGTCCGGAAACCGCCTTTGTCGAGCAGCTCCAGACCGACGGCTTCTGGCGGCGTTTTGATGCCCATGCCAGCGGCTTCGGTCCCTACGAGCAGTCGCGCATGGCGCGCGAGACCGGCGGCATCTTCTTCATGCTGCCCAGTCCGGAAACCAACCTGGTGCGGCGCGATGATCGCAAGTACGCCTTGGCCAGATTGCGGCCCTACATGCCCAACCTGGAGGATCGCGACAGCTACGCCAAGGACCGCGACCGCTCCGAGATGCGGAAGACGCTGTGGAAGGTCATCAACGACCTGAACCCATGGCAGAACGACGTGATCAACATGCGGGAACATTTCTCGATGGACGATGCTGAGTTCCGTCAGCAAGCTCTGAAGGAAATGGAAGACGCCCGCAAGTACGTGATCTACCTCGATGCGGCCGAGAAGGCCCTGGAGAAGCTGGCCGAGCAGCGGCGGAAGGAAACCTATCCGCGTTGGCAGGCCAACTACGACCTGATCTACGCCCAGGTGCTGGCCTACAAGGTGCGGATCTACCAGTACGGTGCCTACCTGCAATGGTGGCTCGATAATCCGGACAAACGTCCCAAGAAGAGCATCAAGCCGCCCAATCCGCGGACGACCTTAACCCGCTGGGATATCCGTACCCGGAAGGAAGTCATCCCCACGCCGAACTTCCCCAAGGAAGAGCTCGACAAGTACATCGCCAAGAGCAGCGAGCTGTTCAAGAAGGTGATTGCTGACCACGCGGGCACGCCTTGGGAAAGCCGGGCCAAGTACGAACTGTCCCGTGGTTTCGGCGTGCACCTGGTGCAAGAGTGGGACGATCCGCGCCGCGGCCGGAACGTCAATCTGCCCAAGTTCTAAACCGGGCGTGTTAACCACCGCCTGTTGCTCCTATCGCCCACGGCCCATCAAGTGCTTGCACTTGGTGGGCCGCTGGTCATTTGGGGCACGCGTTACCGAGCTGCTGTAGGGGGACGCCGCGCCCCTAGCGATGCTTGCTGCTGCCACCAAGAGCCGCCGGCGCAAGCTGCCTTGACCCCCACGCCCAGCTCTCGCTATGCTTCGGCCGGCACCCTCGTACGTGGGGGGCGTTTGTTGTGTGCGGCCCATCGGCAAGGCTGTTTCAGTCCGGAAACGAATCATGCAGGATGCAGTTCGCGGCCGGCCAATTCTCGCCTGTCTGCCCGACCGTCTGCGGGACGTCGAATCCGGCAGCAGCCAGCCTGAGGGTATGGTTGGGCTCAGTGCCTGGCTCACGGCCAGCATTGAGCGCCGCCCTGCCCTGTGGCTATTGGGGCTGCTCTTGATGGCGGCGGTACCCCGGCTGGTGCAGGCCAGCCGTATCGAGGTGCTGTGCCCGGACGGCGCGTTCTATGTCACGCTGGCCGAGCAACTTGAGCAGGGCCAGATCAGCGCCAGCAACAGTGCCTACGGTTTCAACGTCTACACGCTGACGCTCGCACTGTTGCACCGCGCCGGCTTGGACTGGGAAACCGCGGCCAAATGCTGGGGCGTGCTGTGCGGCACATTGGTCGCGTTGCCGCTCTTTGGCTGGGTGCGCCGGCAGTTCAATCCGTCGCTCGCCCTGGTGGCCTGCTGCCTGTACGCCTTTCATCCCAAGATGATCGAATGGTCGGGCGAGGTGGTTCGCGAAGCCACCTTCTGGCTGTTGTTCACGTCCACGTTGTATTTCAGTTGGCGGGCGGCCAGGGAAGGCCGCTTGCGTTACTTCGCCGCCGCTGGCGTGCTGCTCAGCCTGGCGGTCCATACCCGGTTCGAAGGCTGGTTCCTGTCGGTGCCGCTGCTGCTGTGGACGGCTCGGCGGATGTGGTACGCGCCGCCGCTTCGCCGTCGGCTGTGCGGTGGTCTGGTGGTCGCCGCGGCCGCCTACCCCATCGTGCTGGGCTTTTTGCTCCAGATTTACGGCATGCGGGAATGGCCCGACAGTTTCCACCGCGTACAGTACGTTCGCGATTGGCTGGTATCGCTGGTTTCCGATTCCGAAGCCCCAACCCGGAAAACGCGGCCCGCGTTCGACCCGGCCGATATCCTGGTCCTGCGCAATCCGCGTGTGGCGGAAGCCTTGACCGTGTCCGGGGCCGCGCTGCCGGTGGCGTTGCGATACATGCCGTCGCTGAGTGAGGCCGCGGCCCTGATCGAGCGCGATCGCCACTGCACGGTGTTTGAGTTGGCCGGCATTTTCCTGAAGACGCTCGTTCGCGGTTTCACGCCGCTGTACACGGTACTTTTGGTAATTGGTGCGGCGGTCAGTTGGCCGCTTTGCCGCCGGGGGGATGTGTTGGCTCTGCTGCTAGGCTGCGGCCTGACCCTGGGCGGCATGTGGATTCACCTGTGGGTTGCCGAGGAATCCAGCAGCCGTTACCCGCTGTCGGTGGCCATCGCGTGTGCGCCACTGGCCGCGATCGGAACGGTGGTGCTGGGACAACGCATCGCCGTATGGAACGCCCGGCTCTGGCGCCGCACGCCGGCTCCGCAAGTCGGCGTGGCTTCGGTTCTGGCCGTGGTTGCGGTGGTGGGTGTGCTGGATGCCCTCGATACCCGCTACGGCAGCCGGGTTGCCAAGGCGGAACTGGGCCGCTTCCTGCTGACCCGGCTGGGGGCCGACGCGCAGATCGTCGGGCCGCTGCAGTGGCGAATGGCCGGTTTCTACGCCCAGGGCGAGTATCAGCCGCTGCCAGAGAACGACGACTTCTACCGCACGATGCTGACCGAATTCATCGTCGATTCCCAGGCTGACGCCGTGCTGGTCAGCGAGGACCATTTTCCTCGCGAGCATGTGCCGGCGCTGATGGCCATGCGCGATCAGCTAGGCTTGCGGCTGGTCGATGAACAGCAGCTTCCGCCCGGCTGCCGGGGCGAAGTCATGGTGCTGCTGCGCGAAGTGCCGTAAGACGGGCGACGCTCAATCCAGCGAGGCCAATGCACGGCGGGCTGCGGCCACGAATGCTTCGACACGCCCGGGATCTTTCACGCCGGGGCTGCTTTCCACACCGCTGGCGGTATCCACGGCTGCCGGCTTCACGGCGGCAACCGCATCGGCCACGTTCTCGGGGCCCAAGCCGCCGGCCAGCACCAGCGGCGGACCGCCTTCCTCCTGGTACTGTACGGCCAGGTGCCAATCGGCCTTGGTGCCGGTGCCACCGTACTGGCCTGCCTGGTAACCATCCAGCAGCACCATGTGCGGCAGCGTGCCGATTTGCCGGCAGCGGGCGAGGAAGGCTCGGCACGGTTCCAGCCCCTGCGGGCCACAGCGAAATGCCTTGATGATCCGCAGATGGGGAAAGGCGTCGACTACGTTGGCCAGCAGTTCCGGCGGCTCATCGCCGTGGAACTGGAGCCATTCCAGCGGCACCGCGGCCAGGGTATGCCGCAACAGTTCGTCGGTCGGATTGACGAACAAGCCCACGCGGCTACAGCGGCCGGCGGCGGCCGGTTCGTCCAGAGCCCGGGCGACGGCCGGGGCAATTTCGGGGGCCAGGTAGCGAGGGCTGGGCGGATAGAAGTTCAGCCCTACCGCGTCGGCCCCGCAGGCGGCAACCAGGGCAGCGTCTTTCGCCGAGGTAACGCCGCAAATCTTGATGCGAAACATGCCGGGCCGCCAATGGCTACGCGAAAACGCAGGGTGTCGTTGCCAAGGTACCAAAAAAGATCGCCCGCCGACGAACTGCGGCGGGCGACCGTTGGTTGCGAAAAAACGGTGTCTTACCGCCGCAAGGCCGCCAACTCCGGGCTGGGCAGCGGCATCGGCAGGCTGGCCACCCACGATTCAACCGGTGCCTGATCGAGCCAGGCGACCGAAGCCAGATGGCTGGCCGGCGACGGGCTTTCACCCAGCTCTTGCTGAACCTTCACATATTGGTCAAGGCACGACTTGCAGCGGTCGAGGTGCGCTTGGACCTGGGCCGCCTGCTCGCCGTTGAGCGTGTGGCTAGCGTAGGCCCGCATCAAGTCGCGGCACTCTTTGCAGTTCATCGCATGCTGCGCCGCGGCAGGCTCCATCGCCTGCCAGATCCCCAGGCCCAGGGCCAACAGCAGCGCGGCGGCTGAGCTGACCCAAATGGCGACACGCCGCTGGTGCCGGGCGTCGAGCGCCTGGCGAAGTTCGTTCAACGTGCCTGGCGGGACCGATTGCCAAGCGCCGGCGTCGCGCGGCATCGCGCCGGCGGCCAGCGAGCCATAGGCGGCCGGTCCTCGTTGGGGTTCGTTGGTCATGGTTACTACCTACCTCAATCGGTGTCGGCGAATCTTTCGCTTCGCCTCTACTGTGCATTCTCGTCACGGCAAGCTGGCAACTCTGTGAACCGTGACACAATCTTGTTGTTCAAAGTTCCCGGTTTGACAGTTTCTTGCTACCTAACCGGTATGCGCGGTAGCGTTTGCCAGCCGCTGCTCGCTCCGGCAGGGGGCCGGCGGCTTAACCGATGCGTCCTTGCTGATGGATACCCAAACGCGGCGGCCAGCCACTCACGCGTAGGCCAAATCTTCAAACCGGCGTCCAAACCGTCGCCGACGCGGCCAATCCATGGACGCGGATTTATGTGCTAGCAGGCAGCTGCCCCGGGTTGGGGGCAGGCATTGCCGGCGGCGTGGTGTTCACGCTTTCGGCCAGGCCCCGCACGTTCTGGATCACGATCTTTTTGCGGCCCAGCGAAACTAGCCCTTCCTGCTGTAACTCGCCCAGTAGCACGGTCACGGTTTCGCGCGTGCTGCCGATGATGTTGGCCAGGTCCTGGTGGCTGAGGCGAACCCGCAGGCCCACGCCGCCTTCCTCGGCGGTGCCGTACTGCTCGGCCAGCTCCAGCAGCAGGTGCACCAGCCGGTCGCGGTTGGAGCGGAACAGCAGGTACTTAAGCCGCCGTTCGATCCGCTGCCGCCGCAGACCGATCAGCTTGGTGACGCCCAGCGAAAGGCCTGGGTGCCGCTCCATCAGCCGTTCGATTTCTTGCCGAGGAATCAAAATCACCAGCGAGGGATCGACAGCTTCGGCGTATTCTTCGCGTTCGTTGGGCTGGAGCAGTGCCAACTCGCCAAACAGTTCGCCCGGCTCGATGAACGCCAAAATGGCCTGTTTGCCGTCGGGCGTCAGGTGGCAGATCTTGACCTTACCCCGGGCTAGCAGCAGCACGGCGTCGGCTTCGTCGGCGGGGAGGTAGATCGGACTTTTGCGCGGAAAGTTGCGCGAGCGGCAGCGCAGTTCCAGCTCGGCCAGTTCGTGCGAGGCGAGCTGGCGGAACAAATCGCTGCGTTTGAGGTACCAGATCTTTTCCGACATCGTGTCTGCCGCGCCAGGGCAAAGGGGTTTGCTGAAGAATATCGGTCGACCGCTGGGGTGTCCAGTTTCGCGGCCCGCCAAGGCAGCCCGGGTCGCGCTGGGAGAAGCCCCTCTCTTTTCTTTGCAAATCCGGTACTGGCAAAAGATAATGCGCACCGTTTCGCCCCGCGCGAGGCACGGCAACGTCCCTCGCGTTCGCCGACTGGCAACCTTGCGCGGCGCTCGGTTCCGGCTGGCCTTGGTACTGCACCGGGAGTTCACAGGTGATGCGTTTGCGTTTGTCGATGGTGATGGCGTGCCTGGTTGGCGTCGCGTGTGCGGCGCTGCCGGCAGTGGATGCGGCCGAGCATAACCAGCCGCCCCAAGGGTTCACCGCGCTGTTCAATGGTCGCGACCTGGCAGGCTGGCACGGGCAGCCGCACTTTGATCCGCGCAAGCTCGCGGCAATGAGCGAGGAAGAACGCGCCAAGCAGATCGCCACCTGGACCGAGGACGCCAAGCAGCACTGGTATGTGGAGAACGGCGAACTGGTCAACGACGGCAAGGGCGCGTACCTGACCACCGATCGCGAATACGGCGATATCGAACTGCTGATCGACTACAAGACCGTGCCCAAGGCCGACAGCGGCATCTACCTCCGCGGCACGCCGCAGGTGCAGATCTGGGACACCACCAAGGAAGGCGGCAAGTGGGACCGCAACGCCGATAAAGGTTCCGGAGGCTTGTTCAACAACTCCAAGGGCCAGCCCGGCCAGTTGCCGCTGGTTCACGCCGATAAACCGTTCGGCGAGTGGAACCGGTTCCGCATCATTCAAGTGGGCGCCCGCACCTGGGTGTGGCTGAACGACAAGCTGGTGGTCGATGGCGCCATCATGGAGAACTACTGGGACCGCAAGAGCCCACTGTTCGCCAAGGGCCCCATCCAACTGCAAACGCACGGCGGCGAGATCCGCTGGCGGAACATCTTTGTGCGGGAGATCGGTCCCGAGGAAGCCAACGAGCGGTTGGCCAAGCTCGATAATGCCGGCTTCCAGTCGGTCTTCAACGGCCGCGACCTGACCGGCTGGCAAGGCGATACCAACGCCTATGAAGTGGTCGATGGCGCCATCGTGTGCAAGCCCGGCGCGGGCGGCAACCTGTTCACCGACGGTGTCTACGACGACTTCGTCGTGCGGCTCGAGTTCAAGCTGCCGGAGGCCGGCAACAACGGCCTGGCGATCCGCTATCCCGGCCAAGGTCAGCCGCACCTGGACGGCCTGTGCGAACTGCAAGTGATCGACTCGGAGCATCCCAAGTATGCCAAGCTCGATCCGCGTCAGTACCACGGCAGCGCCTATGGTATTGCGCCTGCCCATCGCGGTTTTCTGCGACCGACCGGCACCTGGAACTACCAGGAAGTGACCGTGCAGGGCCCGAAAGTCCGCGTCGAACTCAATGGCACCGTGATCCTCGATGCCGACCTGTCGCAGGTCAAAGAGTTCATGGGCAACCACCAGCACCCCGGCTTGAGCCGCACTAGCGGACACTTTGGTTTTGCGGGGCATAACGACCCGGTGGCGTTCCGCAACATCAGCATTAAGAAGCTGAGCGGCGAAAAGAGTGCGGCGGCCGCGCCGGTGTGGCCGCAGTTTCGCGGCCCCGGCGGCAATGCCGTGGCGCCCGACAATCACAGCTATCCGGCCGAGATCGGCCCGGACAAGAATGTGATCTGGAAGGTGGCTTTGCCGGCCGGTCACGGTTCGCCGGTGATCGACGGCCCGCGGATCTACTTGCCTGCCCATCGCGATGACAAGCTGTTCACCGTGTGCCTGGATCGCGCCACGGGCAAGGTGCTATGGGAACAAGAGGCTCCGCACCGTGGGCTGGAAGAAATCCACCGCATTGGCAGCCATGCGCAAAGCACGCCCGTGACCGACGGCGAACGGGTGGTTTCGTTCTTCGGCTCGTGCGGCATGTTCTGCTACGACACGGACGGCAAGCTGCTGTGGCATGTGCCGATGGGGCCGTTTGCCAATGACTTTGGCGCGGCCTCGAGTCCGATCATCGTGGGCGACCGTGTGATCTTGTGCCAGGATCACGATATCGGCTCGTTCATGGCCGCTTACGACAAGCACACCGGCAAGCTGCTCTGGAAGATCGATCGGGCGGAGTTCCCCCGCAACTTCTGCACGCCGTATGTGTACGAGCAGGACGGCAAGCCGCAGATCGTGGTGGCCGCTACGCTGCGGGCAATCGGTTACGACCTGGCCGACGGCCGCGAGTTGTGGACGGTTCGCGGGCTGCCGCGCGTGGTGTGCAGCAGTCCCGTGGCCGCGCCCGATGGCACGATCTACATTGCCTCCTGGGCTGCTGGCGGCGATGCCGGCGAGCGCGTGACGCTGGAACCGATTGCCGACGCGCTGGCCAAGTTCGACAAGAACAAGAATGGCACCCTGGAGCAGGACGAACTGGTCAAGGGCGACAACGTCGAGCGGCGTTTCACGCAGATCGACCGCGATAAGTCCGGCTCGATCACCCCGGACGAATACGAGTTCTACCGCACCCTGTTCGACCAGTCGCGCAACGTCACCCTGGCCATGCGTCCGCAGGGCAGCGGCGACGTGACCCAGCGCAGCGTGCTGTGGCAGTTCGATCGCTTTGTGCCGTTCGTGGCTTCGCCGGTGCTGGTCGATGGGCTGCTGTTCACCATCAAGGACGGCGGCATTCTGACCTGCCTGGATGCCAAGACCGGCAAGCTCCAGAAGACGGGGCGGGTGCCGGGAACGGGCCCGTACTATGCTTCGCCCGTGGCTGCCGATGGCAAAGTCTACGTGTGCAACCAGGGCGGCGACGTGACCGTGGTCGAGGCGGCCGGCAAGTGGTCCGTGCTGGCCGAAGCCGACTTTGGCGAGGAGATCTACGCCACGCCTGCTTTGGCCGATGGCCGCATCTACCTCCGCACCGCCGGGCACCTGTATTGCTTTGGCGAGAAGTAGATCGTTGCCAGCGTGGCCGTCAGGCATCCCTGACGCCGTGACGCGGCATGGTGTATCTTAAAGGGCGGTAGCCGGTGACGCGGCCGCGCGGAGCGCGAGCGCGCGTGGGCACATTATGCCCCGGCCCGAATCAGGAAGTTTCGTACTCCAGCCCCGTAGTCATGCTCATGACGACCATTCGCACCGTCGCCGCAGCCAGAAGCAAGGATTCGATTGGCCAGCAGGCCCTGTTGCAGGGCTGGGTCCGCACGCGGCGGGATTCCAAAGGCGGCTTCAGTTTCATTGAGCTCAACGACGGCACTTGCCTGGCCAACATCCAGGTGATTGCGCCGGCGGAGCTGGCAAACTACGAATCCGAGGTGAAGCATCTTTCGCCCGGTTCCAGTATCACCGTCCGCGGCAACATCGTCGAGTCGCAAGGCAAGGGCCAGGCTACCGAGATCCAAGCCGAAAGCATCGAGGTACACGGCGGAGCCGATCCCGAAACCTACCCGCTCCAGAAGAAACGCCACACGTTCGAGAAGTTGCGCGAGTGGGCGCATCTGCGGCCGCGGACCAACACCTTCGGGGCGATTGCCCGGGTGCGCAACTGCGTCTGCCGTTCGATCCACGATTTCTTCCAAGAGAACGGCTTCTTGTACGTGCACACGCCGATCATCACGGCGAGCGATTGCGAAGGGGCCGGCGCCATGTTCCGCGTCACCACGCTGGACGTGGAGCAACTTGCCGCCAAGCAGGAGAAGGTGGACTGGAGCAAGGATTTCTTTGGCCGGCCTTCATTCCTGACCGTCAGTGGCCAGCTTGAAGGCGAAATCTTCGCCTGTGCCCTGGGCAAGGTGTACACATTTGGGCCGACGTTCCGGGCCGAGAACTCCAACACGCCGCGCCATCTGGCCGAGTTCTGGATGATCGAGCCGGAGATGGCGTTCTACGATCTGAACGACAACATGAGCCTGGCGGAAGATTTCCTGAAACGGATCTTCCGCGACGTGCTCGAACGCTGCCCTGAGGACATGGAGTTCTTCAACCAGTTTGTCGATGAGTCGCACACGCTGATCGACACGCTGCAGGGCATCATCAACAGCGAGTTCGTCCGGGTCAGCTACACCGACGCCATCGACCTGCTCAAGCAAAGCGGCGAGAAGTTCGAGTTCCCTATCGAATGGGGCTCAGACCTGCAAACCGAGCACGAACGTTACCTGACTGAGAAGAAGTTCCGCCGCCCGGTAATCGTGTACGACTACCCGGCTTCGATCAAAGCGTTTTACATGCGGCTGAACGACGACGAGAAGACGGTCCGGGCGATGGACGTGCTGGTGCCGCGGGTGGGCGAGATCATCGGCGGCAGCCAGCGCGAAGAACGGCTGGACGTGCTCGAGCGGCGGATGACCCAGTTGCACCTCAACCCTGAGGATTACTGGTGGTACCTGGACCTGCGGCGGTTTGGCACCGTGCCGCACTCCGGGTTTGGGCTAGGGCTGGAACGGGCCGTGCAATTCGTCACCGGCATGGCCAACATCCGCGATGTGATCCCGTTCCCCCGCACCCCAGGCAACGCGGACTTTTAGAGACGCCGGGACTGGCAGCCGGACATTTCAGAAAGCCTGAAGCGCAAGCGAAGGAACACGAGGTACACGCGCTAATCTCGCGCTG
>Ga0180217_1005133_pt1 | contig 10030 bp, 11 predicted proteins | sample eDN3rd37CBELigOP_FD_128521 | JGI IMG/M metagenome (GOLD analysis project Ga0180217, IMG submission 128521) | Enriched Organic Plus compost microbial communities from Emeryville, California, USA - eDNA 3rd pass 37_C BE-Lig OP (version 2) (version 2) ... | reverse complement strand
TGTTCGGTTTCGACGACGAACCCCAGGCTCCAGCCGTCCCCGCGCAGGCCGGCCAGCGCGCCCAGCGCGTAGCTGCCGGCGTACCAGAGCGGATTGAACAGGCTGGGCCGGCTGTCCAGTTCGCGCAGGCGATCCGCGCACCATGCCAGGTGATCGGTTTCCTCCTGGGCGGCCTCGAGCAGGTGCGCCCGGGTCGCATCGTCGCGTGCGACGGCGGCCTGGCCGAAGTACAGGCCCTGGGCGCAGACCTCGCCGACGTGGTTGATCCGCATCAGGCCGGCCGCGTGGCGGCGCTCGCCGGCACCCAGCTCGACCTCCGGGGTGTCCGCGGCCGGGTTGGGCCGCTGCGCGGCGGGGTCGCCGAACACGGTTTCCAGCGCGCGCTGGGCCTCAATCAGGAATTGGTCCAGCGGGGTATGCAGGCGGAGCGGGGACATGGAAGGTGTGGCGATGGGGGAGGCGGCCGGATTCTCGCCCCTGCCGGGAGCCCTGCCAACCCGTTCCCCGGAGCCGGGCCGGTCCGGAACAGGGGGCGACTTGCGCGCCGCGCATCCGGACAGTATGATCCCGCTTCTTTCGCTCCACCCTTCACAACGCGTGGCAAAGTTCCGCCGGTCCCGCCGGCGCAATCCGCCCGACCAATCACCTCAGAGTTCCGTCATGAAGACCTTCACCGCCAAGTCCGAGACCGTCCAGCGCGACTGGTATCTCGTTGACGCCACCGGCAAGACGCTCGGCCGTCTGTCCACCGAACTGGCCCGCCGCCTGCGTGGCAAGCACAAGCCCGTTTACACCCCGCACGTCGATACCGGCGACTACCTCGTCGTGATCAACGCCGAGAAGATCGCGGTGACCGGCAACAAGCTGGCGGACAAGAAGTACCACCGCTTCACCGGCTACATCGGCAACCTGAAGACGGAAACCCTGGCGCAGGCGCTGGAACGTCATCCGGAACGCGTGATTGAAACGGCGGTGAAGGGCATGCTGCCGAAGGGCCCGCTGGGCCGCGACATGTACCGCAAGCTCAAGGTCTACGCCGGCCCGAACCATCCGCACGCCGCTCAGCAGCCGCAGGTCCTGGACATCTAATCATGGCTATCACTCAGAACTACGGCACCGGCCGTCGCAAGTCTTCCACCGCCCGCGTGTTCCTGCGCAAGGGCACGGGCAACATCACGATCAACGGCCGTCCGCTGGACGAGTTCTTCGGTCGCGAAACCGCCCGCATGATCGTGCGCCAGCCGCTCGAGCTGACCAAGAACACCGAGAATTTCGACATCGTCGCCACCGCCTCGGGCGGCGGTACCACCGGCCAGGCCGGCGCCATCCGCCTGGGCATCGCCCGCGCGCTGGTGGAGTACGATGAAACCCTGAAGACCGAACTGCGCAAGGCCGGCTTCGTGACCCGTGACGCCCGCGAAGTCGAGCGCAAGAAGGTCGGCCTGCACAAGGCGCGTCGTGCAACTCAGTTCTCGAAGCGCTAAACTACGCACCACAGGTTTTACAGCCCCGTCGCCAAGCGGTAAGGCACCTGACTCTGACTCAGGCATTCGGTGGTTCGAATCCATCCGGGGCTGCCAACTTGAAGTACCGGCCACTGGCATCGCCCAGGCTGCCGGAACCCAGCAAAAGCCCGCCTCGTGCGGGTTTTTGCTTTTGCCGAGGGCCGTACGATGGTTGCGACGTTCCAACCGCCCTTCACCCCCGTCGCCGGACTGCGATCGCAGGTGCGCCAGCGCGGCTACGCCGTGCTCGAGCCTGCCAGCGTCGGCGAATTGTGTGGATTTCCCGTCCAGGCTCTGGACGTCTTCAAGCCGGACTGGGAACACCTGGCGGTCGACGCCTACCTGAAGGATGGCGGCCGCTACCGCCGGCGCCTGCATTCCTGTTTCGTCGCCGAAGGGGAAGACCTGCGCCAGGCACCGCATCGCGCGCACTGGCAGTCGCTGGACTACAACGCGCTGCACGGCGGCATGCGACGCTGGTTCGAACCGATGCGGGTCGAAACGGCCGGTCATCCGCTGTGGCGGCACCTGCTGCAGACGCTCGCGCGCCTGTGCTCGGACCTGAAAGGCGAGCGCCCCTGGTACATCGAAGCGCACCAGTTCCGCATCGACACCGTGGATGGCATCGGTCGTCCCACGCCCGAGGGCGCGCATCGGGACGGCGTGGATTTCGTCGCGGTGATGTTGGTGGATCGGGTGGGCGTGAAGGGCGGTGAGACGCGGGTGTTCGAGGCTGCCGGTCCGGATGGCCAACGCTTCACCCTGGAAGCGCCGTGGTCGTTGATGTTCCTGGACGACGCCCGGGTCATCCACGAATCCACGCCCATCCAGCCGGCTGCGGACGGCGCAGGCCACCGCGATACGCTGGTGCTGACATTCCGCGCCGATGGATTCCAGGGCGACTGACACCGCGGTGCATCGGTAGTTACAATTGAAACCATAATCAGCAGAGGTCCGCAGGCGATGAAACTGGGTTCTTTGAAGGAAGGCGGCCGCGACGGCACGCTGGTGGTGGTTTCCCGCGATCTGACCCGGGCCGTGCGCGCCACCGGTATTGCGGCGACCTTGCAGCAGGCGCTCGAGGACTGGTCCAACGTCGCTCCGCGCCTGAACGCGCTGTCCGAATCGCTCGACCAAGGCGACGCCGATGGGGTCTTCGATCTGGACCACAAGGCGCTGGCCGCGCCGCTGCCGCGTGCCTACGAATTCGTCGACGGCAGCGCTTACCTGCCGCACGTCGAACGCGTCCGTCGCGCCCGCAACGCCGAAGTGCCGGAGAGCTTCTACACCGATCCGCTGATGTACCAGGCCACCAGTGCGGGCTTCTATGGCCCGCGCGATCCGGTCCGCGTGGTCAGCGAGGACTACGGCATCGACCTGGAAGCGGAAATCCTGGTGGTCACGGACGACGTGCCGATGGCGGTCTCCCCGGAACAGGCCGCCGGCCATATCCAGCTGATCGGCCTGGTCAACGACGTCTCGCTGCGCAACCTGATTCCGCCGGAACTGGCCAAGGGTTTCGGCTTCCTGCAATCGAAGCCGCGCTCGGCGTTGTCGCCGGTATTCGTCACCCCGGACGAACTCGGTGACGCATGGCGCGGCAACAAGGTGCATCTGCCGCTGCTGACCCACATCAACGGCGAGTGGTTCGGCGCGCCGGAGGCCGGCGTGGACATGCAGTTCGACTTCGCCCAGTTGGTGGCCCACGCCGCCAAGACCCGTCCGCTCTCGGCCGGCACCCTGGTCGGCTCCGGCACGATCGCCAACCAGGACGTCTCCAAGGGTGCATCCTGCTTCGCCGAGCGGCGGACGGTGGAGACCCTTCGGGATGGCAAGCCGAGTACGCCGTTCATGAAGTTCGGTGACGTGGTTCGCATCGAAATGCTGAATAGTGACGGCGATTCCATTTTTGGCGCGATCGAGCAACGGATTGAGCCGCAGTCCTTGCCTTGAGCCGGCCGGGGAGCCCAAATGGTCCGGACGGTCGCGTAGGGGGGCTCATGGGCGTTCGGCAACAGGGATGGCGAAATGGTGCGGAACGGAGTTCCCGCGATGGCTGAGCAACTGAAGCTCTATTCCTACTGGCGCTCGAGCGCGGCTTACCGCGTTCGCATCGGCCTGAACCTGAAAGGCTTGGCCTACGAAACGCTCCCGGTCCATCTGGTCCGCGATGGCGGCCAGCAACACCATCCCGACTACGTCGCCAGGAATCCGCAGCATCTGGTCCCCACGCTGTTGCACGGGACCCGCGTGATCCGCCAATCGCTGGCGATCCTGGAATACCTCGACGAGGCATGGCCCTCCCCACGCCTGCTGCCGATGACCGCGCGTGATCGCGCGCGGGTGCGCGCGCTGGCGCAGATGGTCACCAGCGACATCCATCCGCTCAACAATCTGCGCGTGCTGCAGTACTTCGAGAACACCTGGCACGTCCCGCACGCCGAACGCGACGACTGGATCAAGCACTGGATCATCGAAGGCTTCACCGCCATGGAAACACTGCTGTCCGGCGATGCCGCGACCGGCGCCTACTGCCATGGGCAGACGCCGGGCATGGCGGATTGTTGCCTGGTCCCGCAGATCTTCAATGCCCGCCGTTTCGGCGTGCAGATGGATGCCTTTCCGACCCTGGTCCGCATCGAGCAGGCGTGCCTGGCATTGCCGGCGTTCGACCAGGCGCGTCCCGAAAGGCAGCCCGACGCCCAGCCCTGAGCCGGGTCCGGGTTTCGAGCAGCGCCACCGCGTACGACTGCCAGGCAGCTTCAGCCGAAGCCGTGCGTGATCCGCGGCGAACCGCCCGAGGCAGAGGCTTCGTAGTCGGCGTAGGGATCGTGCTCGCCCTGGCTGCCTTCGGAGAGGCGGAACTTGAGTGCCAGCCCGTCGCGTGAATCCGCCGCGCGCAGCGCTTCTTCCTGCTCGATCCGACCTTCCTTGACCATCCGGAACAGGCACTGGTCGAAGGTCTCCATGCCTTCTTCCAGTGATTCCTCCATCGCCTGCTTGATTTCGTGGACCTGCCCGCGCCGCAGCAGGTCGCGGATCATCGGCGTGTTGATCAGCACTTCGGCGGCCGGCAGGCGGCGTCCGTCGGCACCCTTGACCAGACGCTGCGAGACGACCGCGCGCAGGTTCAGGGCCAGGTTCATCAGTACGTTCTTGTGGGCGCTTTCCGGGAAGAAGTTGAGGATGCGCTCGATGGTCTGATCCGCGTTGTTGGAATGCAGCGTCGCCAGGCACAGGTGTCCGGTTTCGGCGAAAGCAATGGCGGCCTCCATCGTGGTCGCGTCGAGGATTTCGCCGATCAGGATGACGTCCGGCGCCTCGCGCATGGCGTTCTTCAACGCATTGTGGAAGGCGTGGGTATCCAGGCCGACCTCGCGCTGGTTGACGATCGACTGCTTGTGCTTATGCAGGTACTCGATCGGATCCTCGATGGTGAGGATGTGCCCGGTCGTGCTGCTGTTGCGGTGATCGATCATCGACGCCAGCGTGGTCGACTTGCCCGAGCCGGTCGAGCCCACGATCAGCACCAGGCCGCGCGGGGTCATGATGATGTCCTTGAGCACCGGCGGCAGGTGCAGGTCCTCGATGGAAGGGATCACGCTTCGGATCGCGCGGATCACCATGCCCACCTCACCGCGTTGCTTGAACACGTTGACGCGGAAGCGGCCGGCGTCCTGCAGCGCGATCGCCATGTTCAGTTCCAGCTCGCGCTCGAACACCGGCACCTGGCCCTCGTCCATCAGCGAGTAGGCGATCTTCTTGACCATGCCGGGCGGCAGGCCGGTGTTGCCCAGCGGATACAGCTTGCCTTCAATCTTGATGTAGACCGGCGCCCCGGTGGTCAGGAACATGTCCGAGGCGTTTTTTTCGGTCATCAGCTTCAGGAAGTAGCCGATGTCCATGTGCGAGCATCCCCATTTTGTGGCGGCCCACCGTTGCAACGGGGGCGCAGGCTTCCGACAATGGCCGCGCGATCCCCTGATACGTCACGGCACCCAGATGATTCGTAGCTTCGCACAGATCCGCTTGCACCTGTATGTGATGGTGGCCGCACTCGCAATCGCGGCCTGCCCGGTTTCGCCGGTCCTGGCCCAGTCGGCGACCACGCCGGAACTGGAAACAGCGCTCCGGGCGGTCGAACGCGCCGATCAGGCCGACGCCGACCAATATGCCCCGGATCGCATGGCCACCGCCCGCCAGTTGCTGGCGCAGGCACAGGCCGCGCAGAGCAGCCGCGACAAGAAGCGGGCCCTCGATCTGGCCATCCGCGCAGCGGCCGACGCCGATGTGGCCCGCGCGCTGAGCCTGGAAGCGGTCGCGAACGCCGATCTCCAGCACCGCCGCGCCGAAATCGCCGACCTGCAGCGCAAGCTCGGCATGGAAGGTGGCCAATGAACCGGCTCGCTCCCCGCCTGCCCATGCTGTTGCTGGCACTGGCCATGACCGGCCCGCTGTCCGCAGCCGACAATCCCGCCGTCGCCCAGCTCAACCAGCGCCTGGTCGCCTTGCAGGCCAACCCCGATTTCGCCGAACTGGCGGCATTCGAGCGCCTGCAGGCCCAGCAGGCCATCGCTGAACTGGCCGACGCGCGCCGCAGTGTCCGCGAACGTGCCCAGTACGTGGCCGAGCGGCGGGTGGAGATCGCCGAGATCGCCGCACGCACCCAGGCCGCGCAGCGGGAGCTCGTGCGCCTGGACCGTACCCGCAGCGAACTGCTGGTGGAGGCCAGCAGGCGCGAGGCGGAGCGCGCCCGCCAGGAGGCCGAGCGCCTGCGCATCCAGGCGCAGATCCAGGCCGAGGAGAGCGAGCGCCTGCGGCAGGCGGCGGAAGCCGAAACCCTTGCCCGCCAGGATGCCGAGCTTGCGCTGACGAGCGTTGCCGGACAGCAGAGCGCCAAGCTCAGCGCTGCGCGCCAGAAGGAGGCCCGCCTGGCCCGCGAAGAGGCCGAACTGGTTTCCGGCGCCAAGCTGCCCGCATCGAAGTTCGAAGCACGCGGCGAGGTCTTCACCCTCCCTGCCAGCACGTTCACCAGCGGATCGGCCAAGTTGTCGGCTTCCGGGCAGTCCAGCGCCAGCGCGCTGGCCGCGTACCTGCAGGCCAGCCCGAAGGCCAAGGCCCGCATCGAGGGCTTCGGCGACAAGCAGACCAACGGCCAGCGTCGCGCCGAGGCGGTCCGCGATGCCCTGATCGCCGCCGGCGTACCCAAGGCGCGGATTTCGGCCAGCGGCAAGGGCAACGGCTCCAGCGCCAGGGCGGTCGACGTGGTGGTAACGCAGTAGGTTTTTGTTGAAAAACAGTCGTTTATACGAAAACCGGGGCGTTTCGGGCGGATTGCCTGAACGCTCCGTTTTCCGTTTTCTCCTTCCCGGATCAAGGACTTGTGAAGGGGCTTGCCGGGGCTGGAGGCGAGGAGTAGGGTCATATACCCAAGCGACTCCCGTCGCTTGGCTCACCGGAGAGTCGAGCCGATGACGCTGTTCAACGCACCCGAGGAGAACGCCCCCGACGGCCAGGTCCGTGCGGGTGTTCCCGGTGGAGGCGCCCGCCATCCCGCCCCGACGATCCGCTCCCAAGCCAACGCCCCGTGCCTGACCAGGCCGGGGCGTTCGTTTTTCCGCTGAAGGAGGTACTCCCCATGTTCGAAGGTCAACCGCAGGCTGAAATCGATGCACTGATCAAGGCCGACCCCGAATTCAAGCAGCTGTACCAGCGTCATCGCGAACTGGACAAGAAGGTCACCGATGCCGAACTGGGCGTGCTGCCCATCGATGACACCCTGCTGGGACAGATGAAGCGCGAGAAACTCGCGACCAAGGAACGGCTGATCCGCATCTACGACGCGAAGCCGCACTGACCCACGACCCGCTCCATCGTCGCGGGCGGCGGCGGCCTCCTCGTCGGCCGTCGCCGCCCGCGTCACTCGATGCGATAATCCGGGCTCCATCACGATCCGTGAGCGCGAGTCCGCAATGGCGATTCAATCTTCCGTTCTCCAGCTGATCGGCAACACGCCGATGGTCAAGGCCCAGCGCCTGGATACCGGTGTCTGCGAGCTGTTCCTCAAGCTGGAAAGCGCCAATCCCGGCGGCTCGATCAAGGACCGCATCGGCCTGTCGATGATTGAGGCGGCCGAGAAGCGCGGCGACTTGAAGCCCGGCGCCACCCTGGTCGAAGGCACCGCCGGCAACACCGGCATCGGCCTGGCGCTGGTGGCCCAGCAGAAGGGCTACAAACTGATCCTGGTGGTCCCGGACAAGATGAGCCGGGAAAAGATCTTCAACCTCAAAGCGATGGGCGCGGAAGTCGTCCTGACCCGCTCGGACGTCGCCAAGGGACACCCGGAGTACTACCAGGATCTGGCCGCCCGCATCGCCAGCGAAACGCCCGGCGCGTATTTCATCAACCAGTTCGGCAACCCGGACAACCCGGCTGCGCATGAATTCGGCACCGGTCCGGAAATCCTGGCGCAGATGGACGGCCGGCTGGACGCCATCGTATTCGGCTGCGGCAGTTCCGGCACCATGACCGGCCTGTCCCGCGCCTTCGCCAAGGAAGCACCGAACGTGGAAATGGTCCTGGCCGATCCGGTCGGTTCGATCCTCACCCAGTACATCAACGAGGGCACCCTCAGCGAAAAATCCGGCACCTGGCTGGTGGAAGGCATCGGTGAGGATTTCCTGCCGCAGATTTCCGATTTCAGCCGGGTGAAAAAGGCCTACTCGATCAGCGACCGCGAGAGTTTCCTGACCGCCCGCGAGCTGCTCGCGAAGGAAGGCATCCTGGGAGGCTCCTCCACCGGCACGCTGCTGGCCGCCGCGCTGAAGTACTGCCGCGAGCAGACCACGCCCAAGCGGGTTGTCGTGCTGGTGCCGGATACCGGCAACAAGTACCTGTCGAAGATGTACAACGACTACTGGATGCTGGACAACGGCTTCATCGAACGCCCCCAGTACGGCGACCTGCGCGACCTGATCCTGCGTCCCTACAGCCAGCGGGATACCGTCGTGGTCAGCCCGACCGACCTGCTTACCACCGCCTACCAGCGGATGAAGCTGTACGACGTGTCCCAGCTGCCGGTGATGGAAGGCGACAAACTGGTCGGCATCGTCGACGAAAGCGACGTCCTCCTGCACGTGTACGGCGACGAGGCCAGGTTCCGCGATCCGGTATCCACCGCCATGGTCAGCAAGCTGGATCGGCTGGACGTCCGCTCCCCCATCGAGGCCCTGCTGCCGGTGTTCGACCGCGGCCAGGTCGCCATCATCACTGACGGCGAGGCCTTCCTGGGCCTGATCACCCGGATTGACCTGCTGAACTACCTGAGGCGGCGGACCCAGTAGGCCCGTCGTTCGCCGGCCTGGCGGACAAAGGCGTAAAAAGGACAGTACGTTAAGCCACGACTGTTAAAATTCGCGGTCGATTTCCAAAGGATTTGCCATGTCGGACCCCAAGCCCCAAGACGCGGCGGGCGGAGCTTCGCTCGCCCTTGCCACCCTGGCCATCCACGGCGGCCAGGCCCCGGATCCGAGCACGGGGGCGGTCATGCCGCCCATCTACGCCACCTCGACCTATGCCCAGGCCAGCCCGGGCGTCCACCAAGGCTTCGAGTACTCGCGCACCCACAACCCGACCCGGTTCGCCTATGAGCGCTGCGTGGCCGCGCTGGAAGGCGGCAGCCGCGGTTTCGCCTTCGCCTCGGGCATGGCAGCCACCTCCACGGTGCTGGAACTGCTGGACAGCGGCAGCCACGTCATCGCCATGGACGACATCTACGGCGGCAGCTACCGTCTGTTCGAACGCGTGCGCAAGCGCAGCGCCGGCCTGGAATTCAGCTTCGTCGATCTGACCGACCCGGCCGCGTTCGAGGCGGCCATCCGCCCGACCACCCGCATGGTCTGGATCGAAACGCCGACCAACCCGATGCTCAAGATCGTCGACATCCAGGCGATCGCGGACGCCGCCCGCAAGCGTGGATTGATCGTGGTGGTGGACAACACCTTCGCCTCGCCGATCCTGCAACGCCCGCTGGCGCTGGGCGCCGACATCGTCATGCATTCGGCGACCAAGTATCTCAATGGCCATTCGGACATGGTCGGCGGCATGGTCGTGGTGGGCGGCAACACCGAACTTGCCGAACAGATGGCGTTCCTCCAGAACTCGGTCGGCGCGGTGCAGGGCCCGTTCGACAGCTTCCTCGCCCTGCGTGGCCTGAAAACCTTGCACCTGCGCATGAAAGCCCACTGCGGGAACGCGATGGTGCTTGCCGAATGGCTTCAGGAACAACCGGCCATCGAAAAGGTCATCTACCCCGGCCTCAAGAGCCACCCCCACCATGCGCTGGCCAGCCGGCAGATGCAGGGCTACGGCGGCATCATCTCCATCGTCCTCAAAGGCGGCTTCGAAGCCGCCCGCAAGTTCTGCGAAGGTACCCGCCTGTTCACCTTGGCCGAATCCCTCGGCGGCGTGGAAAGCCTGATCAATCATCCGGCGGTGATGACGCATGCGTCGATTCCGGTGGAGCG
>Ga0180217_1005131_pt1 | contig 10032 bp, 22 predicted proteins | sample eDN3rd37CBELigOP_FD_128521 | JGI IMG/M metagenome (GOLD analysis project Ga0180217, IMG submission 128521) | Enriched Organic Plus compost microbial communities from Emeryville, California, USA - eDNA 3rd pass 37_C BE-Lig OP (version 2) (version 2) ... | reverse complement strand
GTGGGCAAATGATCACGCTCACATACTGTTCCGAGTGCGGGGCAGACTTGAGCAACGGGTACGCGCATGCCCGACCGTGCTGCTATGAGCAGATGCGGATCGTGCAGCCTAACAACGACTGGCGCGGCCTTCGGGTGTGGCCGAAAGAGGGCTACACCAAATACAAAGGGCCGCGTGTTGATCGGGCAGGCGAGCCCGTGCCGAGCGGCACCGTACTTGGGTGCAACGGCATGGGCAGCGCGTACATCAAGTGGGACAATGGCTCTGTGTCATTGCTCCCGGTCAACGAGATCGAGACGTACGGGCAACGCGTCCACGTCGAGCTCTGAGTGGGTAGGAGACGTAGCTGCCAACATGTTTGGCAGTTGCGTCTCTGGTTCACTCAGAACCGCAACAAGATTGGAGAGAACAATGACAACCACCATCGTCAAGGATCGTCGTCGCAGCACTACGCGCCGTTCGGCCAAGCCTCGTCGTGATGTCACGTCCAGCGACTTGCCGCTACGTGATGACGGGAAGGTCGACCTGGTCAAGGTTCTGGAGTTCGCACTCACAGCACCCGGCCATCTGTCGAAGTGCTACAACAGATTCCATCGTTATTCGCTGCTCAACATCATCATGGTGCTGATGCAGACCGGCAAGATGGAACCGATGGCGACGTTCAATCGCTGGAAGTCGCTGGGACGAAACGTCACAAAAGGCAGCAAGGCGCTGTGGGTCAACCACCCGCGCTTCGCTCCCGAGCGTGACTCTGACGGCCTCCCAGTGGTCGGCAAAGATGGCAAGGTCGAGATGAAGGTTGTCGGGTTCTACCCGAAAGCCACTGTGTTCCAACTGCATCAGACAGAGGGGCCGGATCTCAAAATGCCTGAACTGCCAGAGTGGGACCGCGAGCAAGCCGCCAAGGTGCTTGAGCTGAACGAAGTTCCGTTCGAGTACCACGACGGCAACGCCCAGGGCTACAGCACAGGCCGCGACTACGCGATCAACCCTGTGGCTGAGTACCCGATCAAGACCCTGTTCCACGAGTGGGGTCACATCTTGTGCGGTCACACAACCGGCGACGACAACGCTCCGATGCATCGTGGCGTCCGCGAGTTCCAAGCTGAGGCAGTCGCTTTGCTCGTCTGCAAGGAACTCGATGTCAAAGAGTACGACCCAGCCGCCTGCCGTGGGTACATCCAGAACTGGCTGCAAGGCCAGAGCGCCGAGTACCTGGACGACGACGGCAACCTGGCCGTGACGGATGCTGTTGTGCGGCAGATCTTCGCCGCCGCCGACAAGATCCTCACAGCCGGGCGGAAGTCGCACTACGACAAGATGGAGGCCGACCGTGATAACGCGCAACGTTAACGGCAAGTGGATCTGCCACTGCGGCAACGATGCCCGTAACGACGGCTCAGAGTATGACTGGGTGTGCGAACAGTGGCCGTTCTGCGAACAGGAACGGCCAGAGCTGCAAGCACCCTGGTTGGACTGAGTAGGTAGGAGGCGCTGCTGCCAATATGATTGGCAGTAGCGTCTCTGGTCTACTTAGACCACAACAAGATTGGAGGCAAACAAAATGGATGTTCAAGCGACCTACGACGAGCTTGCCGATCTCACCAACCAAGCCCTATCTGGCTGTGAGGTCGACGCCGTCCGCATGGCCGAACTCTTTGAGTCGCTTGACTGCTGGCTCAAGGCGCGCGGTTATCTGCCGAAGTCATGGGCAGAGGGCCGGTGATCACAATGGCTACCAAAGTGATTGCCAAAGTGCCCACGTACAGCAGGCAGTACCGCGAAGCCAGCCTCGAAGAGCTGCGCACCAGAGACGATCTGGTGTTTAGCGACATCGAAGAGGACACGGCAGCCGACACGGTCACGGTCTACTACACAACCAAGATTCGTCAGTGGTGCGGCGCACTGCGCAAGGTCGGGATCGACCCAGAGATACTTGCCTGGGTCCCGAACCACGGCAGGGGTGAAACGCGGCTCGAACTGTTGGAGTCAGGCAAGTGGACACTCGTGGATGTGATCAACGATGAACTCAACGGCTAGGTTGAGTAGATAGGAGACGCTGCTGCCAAACATGATTGGCAGTAGCGTCTCTGGTCTACTTAGACCGCAACAAGATTGGAGACAACAATGTGCAAGATCATAGGGGCCGACCCATACGTCACACCTGACGACCGGGATCGGGAACTGTTGGCGCAACGTGCAACCCGTCGAGCCGAGGTCAACGCTCCACGGTCGGGTGACTACGTCGTTTTCACAGACGGCGTGAAGCGCCGGATCAGCTCCCTGTGGGACGGCAATGTGCAAACGTCGGACGGCGGATCGTGGTACCTGCTGACGAGCGGTGACGCCTCGTTCTCCGGGTCGCTACATCCGCCCGTGCGACGAGAATTCCTGACCGATTCGAGAGAGACAGAGCCAGCGTCGTTTTGGTTCTTCCATCACGATTTGGCGCAGGCGCACAACGCCGTCCACGTCGAGCTGCGCGTCCGTGTCTGGACCGCAAGCACAACGGCACCCTAGCTGGGTTGAGTAGATAGGAGACGCTGCTGCCAAACATGATTGGCAGTAGCGTCTCTGGTCTACTTAGACCGCAACAAGATTGGAGAAGAACAATGACAACATCGGTAAACGAACTGTCGACCGTGGTCGAACTGTTCGCGGCTGAGCTGTATCGGATTCTGAACGATGTTCTGCCGTCAGCGAACAAGAACCGTGATGTTCAGGTGTATCGCTCGATTCACCTGGAAACCAAGGGCAACAACATGATTGCCGTCGCCACGGACGGGTACACGATGAGCGTGTCCCGCGCCAGGGTGAGGTTCAAAAAGGATGCAGACGGCGGGCCAGCTTTGGGTGACCTGTCGTTTGAACTCGACTACGAAGAGGCGCAAGCGCTGATCAGGGTGGCTCGCACGAAGAAAACCCACACGGGCAATCGGACGGTGACCATCAGCCGGATTCGCATGACAGACGTACGATTCCAGTTTCTCGGCCCGGACGGCGAGACGGTGAAGACTGTGCGTCCCGTCGAGTGGGATCAGTACTCGAACGGGTACCCCGACTGGCGCAGGCTGATTCCCGAATCGAAAGACGGGGTCGCAAGGGCCGTAACGGGTTTCGACCCCGACAAGCTGGCGCGTTTCGCTCACGTCGAACACGTGGGTGTCATGCAGCTCGTGTCGCACTGCGACACCAACGCAAGCACCCAGAAGCCGTGGACGGTCAAGATCGGTGAGAACTTCATCGGTCTGATCATGCCCGTGAAGATCGGCGGCGACTACTCCGCCGACCGCTGGGAAGCGCCAGATTGGTTGTGGGTCAAATGATCTGGCTTCAACTGGCATACGGCGCAGCAACCGTGTTCGGAATGGTCGGCTTCGGCATAGCCGTCTATGACGGCCAAGCCAAGCTGGAACGTCTTGTGTACGAACGACACAGGGAGGACTGAGTAGGTAGGGGAGCCAACCGTCACGTGATGCAACTGCATCGCCTGCCGGTTGGTTTCCTGGTCAACTCAGACCGCACAACAAGATTGGAGACAGAGAGATGTTCAACGAAGGTGATGTGGTCCGCAACAAGCGGAACATCAAGGGCCGCGTCGTCGCCGTGATCGATGAAATGATCTACGTCCTGTTTGACAACGGCGGCGGCGGATGGTTCGACCGCATCGAAGATCACCGACTAACAAAAGCCGCTGAGTAGGTAGGGGAGCCAACCGTCACGTGATGCATCTGCATCGCCTGCCGGTTGGTTTCCTGGTCAACTCAGACCACACAACAAGATTGGAGGACATACAAATGAGCATTCTAGATCACGCTTGGCTGCTTGCCCGTGCTGACGTTGTCGCCCAGCGGGACGGCTTTATCGTCACTAAAGAAGATGGTGGCCAAAGCGTTATCGGCCTTATCCGCCCTGATGTTAACCCCGCCGGAAAGCCGATATGGCGTGCTCACGCCAATGACATGGGAGCGTGGGCCTGGACTCGCGCCGACGCTATTCAGCTGGTCTTAGATATCCACAACATGGCAGAAAAGGCCAGACTGTTCGATCTAGAGCATCCAGACATGCAACCCGCAGCCGACACGCTGGAGTGAGTCATGAAGGTGCTCAGCGTCAGACAACCGTGGGCCTGGCTGATCATGCAGGCAGGCAAAGATATTGAGAACCGCTCGTGGGCCACGAACTATCGTGGCCCGCTTGCGATTCACGCCGCCCGCAGGTACGACGACATGCCGTCAGTGCATACCGCGCTGCGACGGATGTGTCGAGCCGGGGTCACGGTGCCCGAGCCGGACGAACTCACCTATGGCGCGATCATAGGCGTGGTCGACCTCGTTGACTGCGTGCAAGGCATCAAGAGCCCGTGGGCCTTCAAGGGTCACTGGCACTGGGTGCTGGAGAACCCGCGACCCGTCGAGCCGATCCCGCTACGGGGTCAACTCGGATTGTTCGACCTGCCAACGAAAGTGAAAGCGAGGGGATAGCAGTGGCACACACGCCGCACCATGAGATCAGATGCCCAGATGAGCTGTGGGACAGCGCAGTCGCCGCAGCTCACGAGAACGGCACCAACCTGTCTCACGAGATCAGAGAGTTTCTGAAGTCGTACGTGGCGAAGGCCAAGAGACGAAAGTTGAAGTGAGACAACACAAAAGAGCCCGCGACCGGATCTCCGGTACGCGGGCTTTTTTGTGCCTAAAATTCGCCGTCGAGCAGGCTCTCGGCCTGGTCTAGCTCATGCAATCGGGTGTCGATCTTCTCCACTCGGTTGTTGAGGCAACGACGTTCGAGGGCGATGCGGGCCAATCGCTCTGTCAAGCAACGTTTCTCGTTGGTGAGCTGAAGACGTTCCTGACTGACGGCGGCGCGTAGCTGTTCCGGTGTGAATCCTCGTATTCGTTGCACGGTGCGGTGTCCTCCAATCTTGTTGTGCGGCTGCTTCGCTGACTGCGCGAATGTCCGTGAGCGTGATCGCCGTGTACCGCTGGGTGGTCGCCACACTGCTATGCCCTAAAGCCTCCTGCACTGCCAGCAAGTTCCGCGTGCCGTGGAAGCCACGGGTGGCGAACCTGTGCCTGAGTTTGTGCATGCTCCAGCCCTCGGGCATGAGTCGGGAGATCATTCGGCCCACAGCATCCGGCGAGAGATGTCCGTCGACCTTACCAGGGAAGATGTACCCACCCCGGCAGAAGGCGTGGATCTGTTGAGCCAGCCCCAGTGTGATCGGCACGACCCGCTGTTTGCCACCTTTGCCACGGATGATCAGCGACCAGCCTTCATGGTCGCGGACCAGATCATCGAAGTGAAGACCCGCAACCTCGGCGCGGCGAAGACCCGCTTCGCACGCCAGCGTTGCCATCAGCCGCGCTCGTGGGTCGGCCTTGGCGATCAGCTCGTCCCACACAGCATCCGGCGCTGGCCGTGGCTGAGGCTTGCCTGCCTTGATCTGTGGCAGACCCGCAGCCGGGTTGTCGGCACACACGCCGTTGGCCACACACCAGGTGTAGAAGCTGACCAGTGCGGCGCGGGTGCCGTGCCGGTGGTCGGCAGAGATGCCGGGTCGCGCACACAGCTTGACCAGCAGGTTGAATTCAAGCTCGCGCGGATGCCGGGTTGCGCTGAGCCGTGCGATGGTCCGCACCTGTCCACGCCGCGTGCGCAACGTGGTGTCACGTTTGCCCTCAAGCCGAAGCCATGAGAGCCATCCTTCTATCGCGGTCTCCCATCCCGTTGGGAGGTTATAGGTCTGAACCTCCATGCAACGGGACTGTAGCAGCCGCAAGCGCGGTCCATTGGTCGATTGCGTCAATTTTTTGCCTTTGATGGGTTGCAAGTTAGCAAACGTCGGTTACAGGGCCTCGTCGTCCCCGGTTAACGGCTGTGCGACCCTGCCTATGCATTTCAGAAGGTGCGCGCTTCGTAAACCGAAGGGTTGTTGGTTCGAGTCCAACCGGGGGAGCCGCAAACTCCGTTGGTGTAGCTCGCGTTCTAGTTGACGGGCTTCACTGGCCGTCACGGGAAAAGGGGCGATGTCCACTCCCAGCACCCACGCGGCGGGCACCTTGTAGAGCTCTTCGATCTTCTCGGCCACCTCGACCATCCGGCGCGGCTGGTTGCGGTCAGACTCCCACTGGGCCAGTGCGTTGCTGGTGACCCCGAGCGATTCGGCGAACTGCACCTGCGTCATGCCCAGGTCGGTTCTGATCTTGCGTATACGGTCCCCGAAGGACCACATGGGGATTACCCATTCTCGTTGCACGGTCATTGACGTCGGTCTCCAATCGGTTGTCGGGTATCACTGATCTTCCCCTATCAGTCCCGATCCAAACAAGTGTCCCGGCCATGAAATTCCCGGAGGCAAAGATCTCAGAAGTTACCCCGGAGTAATGCTGGACACAGTTTTCTACGCATGCTTACATAGAGCCATGCATACCCCGATCCCCGACAAGCAGCACTTGGGCGGTGCGGAGATCCAGATCGGTACAGGTTGGTACCGACTGCTCAACGAGGCTGTGCAGCCAGCAGAGGCCGGAGGTTTTGCGCGGGCCTTCGTGGGTCCACTGGCTGCACTACGCGGGCACGGTTCTGTCGGGGGAGCCGTGCCCGCCCCCAACTCCCTGATCGCGGCTCAGCTGTCGGAGGTCGATGGGCCATGAGAGCGGGTCCGGTGCCAACGCCTTTGCCTACGCAACAGTCCGGTGGTTCCACAACACGCAAAAATCTTGCGCTCACCGGCAGGCAGATCGAAGCACTCGTGCGCGCCGCCAACCAAGCGGTGATCGATCATGATCTGAAGATCGGCCCTGCCAAGGTCAACCGGCTGATACGGCGCTTCGTCCACCACTTGAACAAAAGCGGCATGGGTCTGCGCGAGTTCCTGGCCGACACTGCCTGCCAACGCAAGCTGAGACTGGTCGACCCCGAGCTGGCCTACATGCTGACCTATCTTGACCCCACCGGAGAGCTTGCAGTCAACCGCGTTCTGCACCAACGGAACAGGTGATGTAGCTGCATCACGTGCCAAAGAGCCATCGGTTTTCCTCCCCTGCCGATGGCTCTTTTTTTTGACCATGAAAACCATTGGTAGACAAGGAGATCGGATGAACTACCACATCAAAGAGGGTGATGACAGAATCGTGGCTCTCACCCCTTCGGGCGTGGCGATCTGCGGAGCCTACCGCCCGGAGGGGCACGACTACTGGTCACTGTATGTCACCAAGCTCATCACGGATTCCACTGGCCTGGCAGTGCCCCCGCACCGCGAGCACTTCTGGGGCCGACAGGGACACGTCGTCGCCAAAGCATGGGTGGAACTCATTGCCGCCCTTTACATGAACTCCAACAGACAGGTGGTCGGAGGTGTCGCATGAGACTGGAAGACATCTGTAGCTGCACATCGGATCGCAATGACCTGCACTGCCTTTGGCATGTGCGAGCCAACGCGCGGGTCCAGCACTACATCAGCCAGTGGCCGATCTATATCCAGATCGCCTGGGAGATGGACCTGTCCTGGGCGCACATGCACGTGAAAGAACTGTTCGCACAACACAAACCGCTGGAGGGGTGGCCGATTTGACAACGATGGAACGCACTGAGATCCCGCGACACAAACGCTGGGATGGACCGCTGATCATGCCACCCGGCCCGCTGCCGGAACCCGGCGACGTCGAGTGCAAGCCGCGCAAAGAGAACGGCTTCTGCCGGTGCGGACGCACTTGGGCCACCGACTGTACGTGCGAATACTACAAGCGCACAACGACGTTCGTGGACGTGCTGCAATCGGAGTTCGCACTCAAGCAGTGGGACCAGCGCATGGTCGCCTACGGCATGGGTCAGCGACCGGATCTCGTTGTGGCAGCAGCAGCCTGCCGCAACGACGGCAGCAAGTTCGACAACGACAAGTTGCAGGCAATCGCCAAGGCTGCCAAGGATCATGCACGGCAGGCCGCGAGCGCGAACATCGGCACGGCGCTGCACACCTTCACCGAGTGGATGGACACCGGCCAAGAGCTGGGTGTGGTGCCCGATCCCTACCCCGCCGACCTGGCGGCATATGCGGTGGCTACCAAGGACATCGAATGGGCCGCTGTCGAGACGTTCCGGGTCCACGACACATGGAAGGTGGCTGGCACCGCCGACCGGGTCGGACGCTTCACGAGCGGACCCTACGCTGACGGACGGTGGAAGATCTTCGACCTCAAGACTTCCCCCAAAGAGAACCCGATCAGCTACCCGCATGGCCCGGCGATGCAGCTGGGCATGTACGCAAACATGTTGCCGTACAACATCGCAACCGACGAACGAGGGGAGAATCCACCAGACTTCGACTACGACACCGGCTACATCATCATGCTCCCAGCGGGCAAGGCGCACTGCACAATCCGACCCATCGACATCGGAGCCGGGTACCGGGCGTGCGCAACCGCCGTCACGGTCTGGGACTGGCGCAACAACAAAGACCTCATTCTCGATGACGGAGCACAGATCGAAGTGACCATCAAAGAGACTGTGGCCCATGCACAATCGGCGGCAGAGCTGCGAATCTTGTGGCAAGCCGCCGCCAACATGGGGCAACTCACCGACGAGCTTCGTGAGCTGATGCTCAGCCGCGCAGCACAACTCAAAGAACACCAGCAGTAACAACGATTGGAGATGTGAAACATCATGGCAGCCAAGACAGATGACACCGTGGAGGCCGTCGCCGGAACCGAGGTCGTCCTCGTGGACTTCCCCGAGCAGCCCGAACTCGAAGGCCCCCAGCCCCTCTCAGAGGGCAAGGCGCGCCAGCTCGACAAGCGCATCCGGGCAGCCAGCTCGCGGGTGGTCGATCAGGCGAGCCAGCTCATGGCCCTGCTCGAAGAGGCCGCGCTGGGCCAGATCCACGTTGCGCTGGGCTACCCCTCGTGGACCGCGTACGTCAAAGACGCGGTACAGATCACGCCCGTCGATGACACCCAGCGGAAAGCGCTGGTGTCGCTGATGTCCGGCAAGGGTATGAGCCAGCGGGCCATCGCTGATGTGGTGGGCGTCAATCAGGCCACAGTCTCCCGCGACCTCAAGGGTGATGCATCTGCATCAACTGGCGAGTCGGTCGGCACGGACGGCAAGACCTACAAACGGGAACCGAAGAAGCCCAAGGAGGAACCGCTCGACGTCGAGGTGGTCGAAGAGCCGGTCAAGATCCCGCCCGTCAGCGCCGACTTCGCCGATGAGATGGCCTACCTGCTCAATTCGGTGTCGTCGTTCAAGGACATCTTGGAGGACGAACGGTTCCCCAAGGCCCGCAAGACGATTGCCAAGCGCCACCTCAACAAGCTCACCGAGGCCATCTCGGAGCTGCAAAAGGTGGTCGACGTTCTGATGGAGGGGTAGCCCCCGTGTGCCAGATCTGCGAGAAACAGTTCGGCCTGATGACCGGCGAATGGGACGAAATTTTCGGCGACTACCGAAAAGACTGGGAGGCCGATCACGTCCGCCAGACACCGGCTGAACGGGTCCACGACGTGGCCCACGCGTTCACTGCCAAGCACTTCAGCGACCCGTTCTTCGGGGTGCGGCTGAGCTGGTGGCTCGCCATCATGATGGAACGTCATATGGCCCTTGAGCAGGCCGGAGTCGTCCCGACGCCGCCCAAGATGGACGGCGACGGGTGAACCGTGTAGCATCATGAGCTAGCTGGCCCCCGCTTCGCGCGACGTTTCTTGATCTCCAATCTTGTCGTCTGCGCCGGGGGCCAGCCCTATTTTCTAAGGCAGGCTATCCATGCCGCATCCCGTCTACGAGATCACCGCCGCCGAGGCCGAACACCTCGAAGCGGCATACGAGGTTCTGGTGCGCCACAAATACCCAGGCGCACAATGGCTCTCAGCGTTCCTGCACAATGCGGACATCAAAGACGCTGAGTGACAACGTAACCCAACACAAGTTAGGAGAACGCAGTCATGGGTTATGAAACTATCGACGTCCCCCAGGGTGCATACATCGGCTGGGGTGACAAGCCCGGACAGGTCGTGGAGGGTCGGGTGACCGACT
>Ga0180217_1005128_pt1 | contig 10035 bp, 9 predicted proteins | sample eDN3rd37CBELigOP_FD_128521 | JGI IMG/M metagenome (GOLD analysis project Ga0180217, IMG submission 128521) | Enriched Organic Plus compost microbial communities from Emeryville, California, USA - eDNA 3rd pass 37_C BE-Lig OP (version 2) (version 2) ... | reverse complement strand
CTTGCGCGTGCCGGCGCTCTGGCATGGCTATACCGTCTGTGTCGGCATCGGTTGTCTGCTGCTGGTGTGCGGATTGCCCTGGGCGATGCAGATCGGAGTGCTGGCACGATGACCGCATCGGACGCGCGCACGCGCGGGCTCTGGTTTCTGGTGGCCGGTTTCGCCGTCTGGGCCTCGGCGCTGGCGATGCTTTACGGGTTTCAGGCGCTGGGATGTGAACTCGGATGGGATGCGGCGGTGCTCGGTCCGGTCAGTGGGCTGCGGCTGCTGCTGTCCGTCATCTGGGCGGCGCATCTGGTCGTCCTGGCCTGGCTCTATGGCTTGTGCCTGCGCCGGGCGGCCCAAGGCTGGTTCGGGCGTTCGCCGACCGCGAGTTTTCTTTCCCGCGCGGGGATCGCGATCACCGCAGCCGCCTTCGTCGCGACGATCGTCACCGGCGTCGCGATGCCGGGCGCGACGATGTGCTCCTGACAACGAAGACGCCACGTTTTGCCTGCGGCTCTCCGTGCTCTATACGAGCCGCGTGAGCGAGACGAGAAAGGCGCCGATCCCGTGACCAAGCCGTTGTTGCGTGTCCTGTCCGGCCAGCGTGAGCCGGTCCCGCCGGTGTGGATGATGCGGCAGGCGGGCCGTTATCTGCCGGAATACCGCGAGCTGCGCGCCAAGGCCGGCAGCTTCATGGGCCTGTGCTTCAATCCCGAGATGGCGGCCGAGGTGACGCTTCAGCCGGTGCGCCGGTTCGGCTTCGACGCCGCGATCCTGTTCTCCGATATCCTGGTGATCCCGCATGCGCTCGGTCAGGGCCTGCGTTTCGTCGAGGGCGAGGGGCCACGGCTCGATCCGCTGGAGAACGCCGCCGCATTGTCCCGTTTGCGGCCGCAGGCCGATCCCGAAGCATTGGCGCCGATCTATGAAACCGTTCGGCGCGTGAAGGCGGAGTTGCCGGACGCGGTGGCGCTGATCGGCTTTTGCGGCGCGCCCTGGACGGTGGCGACCTATATGATCGCCGGGCGCGGCACGCCCGATCAGGCCCCGGCGAAGCAATTCGCCACACGTGAACCCGAGGGTTTTCAGGGGTTGATGGATGTTCTGGTCGAGGCTTCGGCCGGGTATCTGTCGCGGCAGATCGAGGCCGGGGCGGAGGTCTTGCAGATTTTCGACACCTGGGCCGGATCGCTGCTGTCTGACACGGCTTCGCCGGACGGCTTCGAGCGCTGGTGCATTCAACCGACACGCCAGCTCGTCGCGCGCGTGCGCGAGCGCCATCCAAACGTGCCGATCATCGGTTTTCCGCGCGGCGCGGGGCGCAACATCCCGCGCTATGTCGAGGCCACGGGCGTGACCGCGGTGAGCTTGGAGACCGAGATCGACCGGGCCTTCGCGCGCGAACACATCCAGTCGCTCGTTCCGGTGCAGGGCAATCTCGATCCGCAGGTGCTGCTGACCGGCGGCGAGGCGCTCGACCGTGCCGTGGATGAGGTGAAGGAGGCTTTCTCCGGCGGGCCGTTTATCTTCAATCTCGGCCACGGCATCACGCCGCCCACACCGATCGCCCATGTCGAGCGGATGCTGGCGAGGGTGAGGGGCTGATCATGAAAAGCGGCACGAAAGCAGCCGCCGGCCGGTTTCCGCTTCGCTCGAAAACCCGCTAAAGCGCCGAAAGCCTTGAGCGGTCAGGCGCGCTGCCTGGCATCGCGATGGGCATCGAGCTGCACCGCGCGATCGGGGATCGTGATCCGGAACGTGGTGCCGATCATGCCGTCGATCAGCGCGAGGGTGCCGCCATGGGCCTGCACCAATTCCGACGCGATGGCGAGGCCGAGACCGGTGCCACCGGTTCGCGAACTGCCCTGAAACGCCATGAACAGATGCTCGCGCGCCTTGTCCGGAAAACCGGGACCCGTGTCCGAGACTTCGATGATCGCCACCGCTCCTTCGCGATGGCCGGCGATGCGGATCTGATCCCGCATCGGGTCGTTCGGCGCGCGCGTTTCCAGAGCCTGCTGGGCGTTGCGCGTCAGGTTGAGAAGCACGCGCAGGAGCTGCTCGGGATCGGCGTCCACATTCATGCCTCGCTCGATATCGACGATCCAGCCGATCCGGGGCTCGTCCTGGATGCCGAGCGACTCGCGGACATCCTCGACCAGCCGCTCCAGCGCGGTCATGCGACGGTCGGGCGGCTGCTCGCGCACACGCCCATAAGACAGCGTGGACTGGCACAGGTCGATGGCGCGCTCCAGCGAGCGCATCAACTTCGGCGCGAAGCGTTGCACGCGGGGATCCGGCAGGCTGGACAGCCCCTCGGAGAAAAGCTGCGCCGATGCAAGAAGATTACGGAGGTCATGGTTGATCTTCGAGACGGCGAGACCGAGCGCGGCCAAGCGGCTCTTCTGATGCAGAAGATCTGACAAGTCCTGCTGCATGGCTTGAAGGACATGTTCGGCCTGGCCGATCTCATCCCGCCGGGCCGAGGGCATGATGACGCGAGCCGGATTTTCAGGCTCTGTCTGGAAAGCCATCATATTGGCGGTGATGCGGCGCATCGGGCGCACGAACAGATAATGCAGCGCGATATAGACCAATGTGGCGGTGATGCCCGAGATCACGAGCGAAAGCAGCAGTACGGTTGCGGAGAACCGCAGCATCGCCTGCTGGAGGGGGCGCTCCTCGACAAGGATTTCAAGGAATGTGCCGCCGCTTGGCGCGGGGCCGACCACCCGCATCAGGTGATCGTCGGCATACAGCAGCGTGTGGAATGCGTCGATGACCGCACGCATCTTCGTCATCTGCCGCATGTCGATGTCATGATGCACCTCGTCGGGCATCTCGGCGGCCGCCAGTAGAAAGCGCTGCGTGTCGGTTTTCATGGCGACGGCGCGCGCGTGAATGCTTTCCAACAGCTCTCGCGCGGTGCTTTCGGGAACCGTCCCGGACGGCGCCGTATTCATCACGAGCGCGGCGGTGTTCGCGGCAGCGAGCCGGTCGTTGAGCCAGGAGAGGCGAAACTGCGCCGCGAGCGGGACGTAGATCAGCACCTCCGCCAGCATGACGAAGAGCACGGTCAAGAGCAGCAGCTTTCCGGACAGGCCGAGCGGAACGCAACGCACGCCACAATCGCGGCGGCGATGGGTGGGTTCGGTCGCTTTTTGAGCGTCCGTCATCTGTTGGGGGCCTTTCCTGCTGCTCAGCGTCGCCGCCGACGCAGCCAGCCGACAATGCTCCGTGACCGGGAGGCGGTCAAATCGACCTGAAGGCTTGAGGTGGCCACCTGCTGGCTGATTTCGGCCAGGGTCGGGTGAGGCGCCATGGCGAAAGCAAGAGTGCTGATGGTCATGCGCTGGGCCACCGCCAGCGTCCACGTCGCGATCAGTTCGCCCGCGTTCGCGCCGACGATCGTCGCGCCCAGAACCGTGCCCGAGCGGTCGGTCACCACCTTGATATGGCCTGTGGTCGTGCGTTCGGCCTGGGCGCGGGCGTTCTCGCGATAGGGCCAGCGCAGGATGCGGATCTTGCGGTGACGCGTCCGGGCCTCGGCTTCGGTCTGGCCGACATGGGCCAGTTCCGGATCGGTGAAGGTTATGCGGGGAACCGGTTGCAATTCGCCCCCGGCCAGGCCGGGCATGAGCCGGCGGATGACGCGGCCGGCCTGGCTCGCTGCGGCCTGGCTGGATTGGGGGCTGCCGGCGACGTCTCCGATGGCATAGATCCGGCGGTTGCTGGTGCGCTGATGCCGGTCGACGACGATGCCGTTGGCCTGGGAGCGGATGCGGGCCGCGGCCAGGTCGAGTCCTTCGATATTGGCTCGCTGACCGGCGGCGATCAGCAGATCGGTGCCCTCCACGGTGTCCTCGGTTCCGTCCGCATCGAGCGTGATCTCGATCCTGTTTCGGACCCGGCGCACCCGCGAGATCGGCGTTTCCGTACGCAGATCGATGCCCTCGCGCAGCAGCGCCTCGACGACAATCCTGGCTGCGTCCGGATCCTCGTGGGCCAATGGCCGACCGGCGTCCAGAACGGTGACCGTGGCGCCAAGCCGTTTGAAAGCCTGCGCGAGTTCCAGGCCGGTCCGGCCGGCGCCGAGCACGATCAACTGCTTGGGCAGGCTGCGCGATTCGAAGATCGTGTCGGTCGTCAGGTGGGGCGTTTGATCGAGGCCGGGAATGTCGGGAATGGCCGGCGATGAGCCGGTCGCGACGACGAAGCGCTTGGCTTGCACCTCGACGCTGTCGCCGACGATGACGGTCCGGGAGTCTTTAAAGCGGGCGGTGCCCGCTATGACCTTGATTCCTAGCGCCTCGAGCCGCTCCGGGCTGTCGTTGGGGACCATCGCCGCCATCACCGCCGTGATGTGGTCGTTCACGGCGTGGAATTCGACACCAAAGCGGCCGGTCTTGATGCCGAAGACCCCGCTGGTGCGCACGGCCTGGGCGCGCCTGGCGGCCGCGATCAGCGCTTGCGACGGCAGGCAGCCGCTGTGCAGCCGCTGGCCGCCCAGCCGGCCGCGCTCGATCAGCACCACCTTGCCTCCCAGCGCCGCCGCAGCCTTGGCGGCCGCGAGTCCGCCGGCGCCGCCTCCGATCACGCAGAGGTCGGGCGTCAGCCGTTCGGCAGGTCCAGCGGCCGGCTGGCTGTCGGCGGCCGGCGATGGCTTTGCGGCCTTTGCGGTCGGGCGGTCGGCGGTCAGGGTCACGTCTGGCTCGCAGGGCTTGCGGGTGTCCGCGGCGGGTGCGGATTGCTTTATATAGTGTGTTGGACCGACATGGGGGCGCCGTTGCGATTGAACTGCGGCAAGGCGTCATGCGCCGTCGTCAAGACGTCTATTGCGCAGCCTTGCATTGACGCTTTGGAAGGCCTCCCTTATAAGCCCCCCAAACCGGCCGCCGGGGCCGCGATCCGTGCCATCGATCGGCTCGCATGATCGGCTCACACCCGGCTCGGACCCCTTAGTTGTTTCGGCATCGCGCCCTTCACGGCGCCGTGATGTCGCGGAGAACAGACCCGTGAAGCGGACCTATCAACCCAGCAAGCTGGTGCGCAAGCGCCGCCACGGCTATCGTGCCCGAATGGCGACCAAGGGTGGCCGCAAGGTTGTGGCGGCTCGCCGCACCCGTGGCCGCAAGCGCCTGACTGCCTGACAACATCCACTAGCGCGGCACGCCGCGCCCTGTCCCCATGGAACGGCTGAGGCAACGCGCGGACTTCCTGGCCGTCGCGGCCGGAGCCAGGGTTCCGGCCGGAGGTTTCGTGCTCCAGGCGCGGCAACGTCGGCCCGAGGGGCCCGCCAGGGTAGGCTTCACGGTCTCCAAGAAAGTTGGAAACGCCGTGGAGCGCAATCGTGTCCGGCGACGGTTGCGGGAGGTGGTTCGGTTGGCGCCGCAAGAGCGTGTGCGCCCGGGCCACGACTACGTGCTCATCGGTCGGCGCGCGGCGCTGACCTTGCCGTTCGAACGAATGATCGAGGATTTCGACCGGGCGTTGCGGCGCGCACACGCCGCCGAAACGGCCGGCGTTCAACGGGGCGGTCGCAAGGTCTCAGGCGGCAAGGCCGGTCGCCGATCGCCCGCAAACCTTCCTTCCATATCCAAGCCGTAAGACGACACGAGTCCGATGACCGATCAAAAGAACATGCTCCTGGCCATCGTGCTGTCGGCGATCGTTCTGATCGCATGGCAGTACTTCGTCGGCATGCCGCAGATGGAGCGCCAACGCGAAGAGGCGCTGCTGCGCAAGCAGCAGGAGCAACAGCAGCAACAGGTCAAGGTCGATCCGGCCCCGTCCGCCCAGCAGCAAGGCAAATCCGATGCGGCCGCGCCGCCGCAGGCTCCGGCCCAGCCCGGCGCCGTTCCGAGCGCCGAGCCGAGCCGCGCGGCCAGTGTCCAGGCCGTGCCGCGCGTTCAGATCGACACTCCGCGCGTGCGCGGTTCGATCTCGTTGCGTGGGGCGCGCATCGACGATCTGGCCCTGGTCGAATTCCGGCAGACGGTCGATCCCAAGTCTCCGCCCATCGTCCTTCTGTCGCCGTCGGGCGGCCAGAACCCGTTCTATGCCGAATTCGGTTGGGTCGGCAGCGCGGGCACCGCGCTCAGCTTGCCGGATCGCAACACGGTCTGGAAACAAGAGGGGTCGGGATCGCTGGGTCTGAACCAGCCGGTGACGCTGGTCCACGACAACGGCCAGGGCCTCATCTTCCGACGCATCATCCGCGTCGACGACCATTATTTGTTCACCGTCGAGGATAGGGTCGAGAACAAAGGCGAGGCGCAGGTCGCGCTGCACCCCTACGGACTGATCTCCCGCCACGGCCGCCCGCAAATCCAGGGCTTCTTCATCCTGCACGAGGGTCTCGTCGGCGTGATCGGCGACGAAGGGCTTCAGGAGGTGTCTTACGCTGACATCGAAGAGCGCAAGGCGATCAATTTCAACTCCGCCAATTCCTGGTTCGGCATCACGGATAAATATTGGGCCGCGACTCTCCTTCCCGATCCCAAAGCAGAGCTGCAGATCCGTTTCTCTTCGGGACGCCTTGGCGACCGGCCGACCTATCAGACCGACTATCTCGGCGCGTTGCAGACATTGCCGCCAGGCGGCTCGATCTCAACCACGACCAATCTGTTCGCGGGCGCCAAGGAGGTGGCGATCGTGGACGGCTACGATCGTGCGCTCAATCTCAATCGCTTCGAGCTGCTCATCGATTGGGGATGGTTCTACTTCATCACCAAGCCGATGTTCCAGGCGCTGCACTTCTTCTATGTCTGGCTCGGCAACTTCGGTCTGGCAATCCTTCTGGTCACGGTGATCATCAAGCTCGTCTTCTTCCCTCTGGCCAGCAAGGCCTATGCCTCCATGGCCAAGATGAAGGCCGTGCAGCCGGAGATGATGGCGATCCGCGAGCGCTATGCCGACGATCGGACAAAGCAGCAGCAAGCGCTGATGGATCTGTACAAGAAGCAGCAGATCAATCCGCTGGCGGGCTGTCTGCCGATCGTGATCCAGATTCCGGTGTTCTTCGCGCTCTACAAGGTGCTGTTTATCAGCATCGAGATGCGGCACGCGCCGTTCTTCGGTTGGATTAAGGACCTGTCGGCGCCCGATCCGACATCGATCTTCAATCTGTTCGGCTTGATTCCATGGGATCCGAGCGTGGTTCCGGTGATCGGCCCGTTCCTGATGTTGGGCGTGTGGCCGATCATCATGGGCATCACCATGTGGTTCCAGCTCAAGCTCAATCCGCAGCCGCCGGACCCGATGCAGAAGATGATCTTCGACTGGATGCCGGTGTTCTTCACCTTCCTTCTGGCGTCGTTCTCGGCCGGCCTCGTGATCTACTGGGCCTGGAACAACTTCCTGTCGGTGCTCCAGCAGAGCTTCATCATGCACCGCAACGGCGCCAAGATCGAATTGTTCGACAACATTAGGGGCACGTTCAATAAGAAGAAAAAGGCCGAGGAGAGTTGAGCCTCGACCAGGGCTTCGGCCATCTTGCCGAGGCGGAATGAACGGAGCGGTTCAACGCTTTTCGAACGTTGAACCGCTCTTTTTATTGGTTATTCGCTCCCGCCATTCCGTTTCGACCCATCTCTGCAATCTACCCCTGCGGAAGCCCCATGAAGTCGCGCTTGCCGAGTTCGACGCCGAGCTGCCGCAGGATGTCGTAGGCCGTGGTGGCGTGGAAGAAGAAGTTCGGCAGGCTGTTGCCGAGCAGAAGGCTCTGGCCGGTGAATTGGCGCGTGTTGCCGTTGGGGAAGGTGATGCTGATGTCCTTCTCCTCCGTTCCGTCGATCTCAGCCGGAGGCACGCTTTTCACGAATGCGATGGCCTTGGCGATGCGCTCCTTGAGTTGCCCGATCGTGGTTTCGTCATTGGCGAGTTTGGGGACCTCGCGGCCTGACAGGCGTCCGGCCGCGTTCATAGCGTGGTCGGTCACGGCGCGAACCTGGCGGACGAGCGGAAACATGTCCGGATAAAGCCGCATGGAGAGAAGGTCGGCCTCGCCGATGTTGCGCGCGGCGGCATGGGCCGCGGCCTTGTCGAGCACGCCGGACAGCCCGGTCAAGTGCTGGACGAAGATCGGCACCGAAACGGAATACATGGAGACCGGCATGGCGGTCGTTCCTTTCGCAAAGGATGACACAGAGAGATGGAGAATCTAACGTAAGCGCCATGTCCAAAGCATCCGAATTTTCCGGCGGGGAGATCGAGGCGGGTCGCCAGCTCTTTCGCGGCGACTGGACCTTCCTGAGCGCCGCCGGCTCGATCGAATCGCTGCCGAAGATGTTCGGCATCGAGATCGCCTTCGCCGGCCGTTCCAATGTCGGCAAGTCGAGTCTCGTCAACGCGCTGACCGGCCGCAAGACGCTGGTCCGCGTGTCCCATACACCGGGCCGGACCCAGGAGCTGGTGTTCTTCACCGGCGATCCCGTGCTGCGGCTCGTGGACATGCCGGGCTATGGCTACGCGGCCGCTCCCAAGCAGAAGGTCGAGGCCTGGACCGATCTGATCCACGCCTATCTGCGCGGCCGGGCGAATCTGATGCGGGTCTATGTCCTGATCGATGCGCGCCACGGGCTGAAAAACACCGACGAGCCGGCGCTCGACGTGCTCGGCGAGGCCGCGGTCAGCCACCAGATCGTCCTGACCAAGGCCGATCAGGTGAAGCCGGCCGAGCTGGAGGCGCGGATCGCCGAGATCGAGACACAGCTCGCCAAGCGGCCGGCGGCGTTTCCGCAGGTTCTCGCCACCTCCTCGCGCACCGGCCAGGGGGTGCCGGAGTTGCGCGCCGCTATCGCCCGGCTGAAGGCGGAGCGAGGCAGCCAGGTCCACTGGTAGGGGGACCACTCCGTAGGGAATGGCTGGCCGCCGGACTTGCATCGGGCCGTGGTGGCCGTCTCGCCATTCTTGCCGGGCTGAATGGTCGGAGTCTGGTTTATCTTTTGGCCGGATTGTCGTCAGGGCGGGCTATCGGGTAGAACGACCGCGCGCCACGCCGGGGACCCGATGATGACCGACAAGACCTCGCCACTGGATACGGCCCGCATTCTCTCCGAGGCGCTGCCCCATATGCAGCGCTACGACGAGGAAACCATCGTCATCAAATACGGCGGCCACGCCATGGGCAAAGAGGCGGTGGCCCGCGACTTCGCCCGCGATATCGTCCTTCTGGAGCAGACCGCGATCAATCCGGTGGTGGTCCATGGCGGCGGTCCGCAGATCGAAGCCATGCTCAAGCGGGCCGGCGTGCAATCCCAGTTCGCCGGGGGCTTGCGCATCACCGATGCCGAGACCCTCGAAATCGTCGAAATGGTGCTGGCAGGCTCGATCAACAAACAGATCGTGGGACACATCAATGCCGCCGGCGGCAAGGCCATCGGCCTGTGTGGCAAGGACGGCAACATGGTCCTGGCTCGCAAGGCCACGCGCCGCGTGGTCGATCCGGATTCCAATATCGAGCGGTTCGTCGACCTCGGCTTCGTGGGCGAGCCCGACAAGGTGGACACGACGGTGCTCGACACCGTGCTCGGCCGCGATCTCATTCCGGTTCTGGCTCCGGTCGCGGCGGGCCACGACGGCGGCAGTTTCAACGTCAATGCCGATACATTCGCGGGCGCGATCGCCGGCGCGTTGCGGGCGAAGCGCTTCCTGCTGCTGACCGACGTTCCGGGCGTGCTCGACAGGTCCAAGACTTTGATCAAGGAGTTGTCGGCCGTCGATGCCCGCAAGCTGATCGCCGACGGCACCATATCGGGCGGCATGATCCCGAAGGTGGAAACCTGTCTTTATGCATTGGAGCAGGGCGTCGAAGGTGTGGTGATCCTCGATGGCAAGGTTCCCCATGCGGTGCTCCTGGAGCTGTTCACCGATCACGGCGCCGGCACGCTGATCCATCGTTGACATGATGGAGCAGCCGGCGCCGCAAGGTTGGATCTATCTTTTCGGACCGGGGATCGTCGCGGCGTCCTCCTTCGCCGTTGCCGACGTGCTGGTGAAGGTCGCGTTGAACGACGGCGCCGACGTTCTGACCCTGTCCACGTTCCGCGG
>Ga0180217_1005124_pt1 | contig 10040 bp, 13 predicted proteins | sample eDN3rd37CBELigOP_FD_128521 | JGI IMG/M metagenome (GOLD analysis project Ga0180217, IMG submission 128521) | Enriched Organic Plus compost microbial communities from Emeryville, California, USA - eDNA 3rd pass 37_C BE-Lig OP (version 2) (version 2) ... | reverse complement strand
GTGGGCGCGTTCCGCACCGCAGAGGCGCTTTCCGGCTCGAAGATGTGGAGCACCCGATCTGCGGGGACATCCCGATAGGTGACGTCATCCACCAGCACCCGGTAGGCAATCGGAGCGCCGAGAGAGTCCAGGATGATGCCGTCATGGGTATCGGTTCCATTCCCGGCAGGGCCGATACGGTGGGATTCCAGCAACTGGAGCTTAGGCGCTCCCCAAGCGTCACGCACCTTGGCGACAAAGAACTCGCCGTCCACATCAACGCCCCGGCAGACGAGGGTCTGGCATTCCGCCAGCGAGAAGCGGTTGGTGATATCGCAAAGCGCGCTCCACCGGGCGAAGTAGGTTTCCGCCTTTCGGTTCCATTCCGGATTGGGGCTGAGCGCCTGCGGCCGAATACCATCGCCGGTCGAATAGATCGCCATGTCGGCAACGATCTCCCGGGCGAAGCCTGAGTTTTTGTGGAGATACCGGCTACGGCGAACCAGTTCACGGCGGGTGCCGGAGGTCAGTTCTTTTCGTGTATCGGTCGGAGCGGATCCCGGCACACGGCCACGGCGCGGCGAGGCGTTTGCATTCTCGTAAGACGAAAACGCGCGAACCGCTGCACTCAATGCGCCGAAGAACTTCTTCATTTCGGGAGAGATCCAATTACCTGAGCTTGTGCCGAACGGCGGCGGGGAGCGTACGTGGCGGGATCCAGCACACGCAGCGCATGGGCGCATTCCTCCAGCACCTCTTTAATCGGCATCGCGAACTGCTTGCTGACCGTGGACCCACTGTCACCCCACGCCATGATGGTCTTCCCTTCCACGAGCATTTCCTTGGCCTTTGCCTGGATCTGAAGAACCTCGGCGACGGAAAAGCCGACGGTAAATAACCCTTGCGCCATGGCTTAGCCCCTCCAGTCTGCCGTGTACCCACGGGTATCAACATGGACGAATCCGTTTCGGGGGTAGATGCCGATGCCACCGGAAAATACCTTCTCTTTGCGCATTAGCTTCAAAGCATCAGCCCATTGTTCCGGCGTGCCTTTGTCGCAGCTGAAGTCAATGGCTTTGAACTGCATGTGGAACGACTGACTCTCGCCGCCCACGGCGCGGTTGTAAGCGGGACTGCGGTAAGTGGAAAGGAGTCGAATCGGAGCGCCCATCTTCTCCCGGAGCGTGTCGAGCACCTTGAGCGTGGGAAGGATATTCGGCCAAAGGTTGCGCGGTGGGACGGAGTTCTTCATCCCGTCACTTACCCGGCTCCAGTAGGGAGTGAACTCGCGGCCTTTGAAGAAGCGAAACCCTTGGGCGTCGATGAAGGCCTCCAACTGGGCGGCGGCGTCATTCGGCTTGTCGGAAGGAGTCGTCATGCCTCAGATCCCGAGTCAACTTGCTGGAAGCTCTGCTCCGGATATGGCAGGAATAAAGCGCAATGATTCTTCACGTTTCCAAAGCGTTTGCGGACCGAATGAAATGTGCGATTTCGCTTCCGCATCAGCGTCCTCCGCAGAGGGCGGTGCTGGATTCATGGAGCGCAGACATTCTCAAAGTCCGAAAGGGCGGGGCTGTTGCAGTTGTGATGAACGATGCCTCTTTGACCACAGTGATTGTCCCGTTAAAGAGCATTCGTAAGTTCGAAGAGTTCATCGCGGCATTCCTGAAACGTGCTGCCGCTCGCTTTGCTGATCAGGGCGGGCAGCTTGATTCTGAAAACCAGACCGTGATTGTGCTCTCCCGCTCCGATAGGAGCCTGATCGGCACGATGAACGAAGCAAAGTTCATCCTGGGCAACCGCATTTTCGGTGATCTTGAGGGCGGGGGCGATATTGATTGGGATCGGGTCGAAGGATATATGAACGAGGTACTCTACTCTCGAATTGAGTATGACCGGCCATCGGACCGTCTACGAAAGCTCCTTCTTTCGTGAACTCTCAGTTCTCTCCAGAAAGAGTTCCGTGACGTCCTCACCATTGCGGATCACACGACGACCTTCACCGAGCGCAAGCCAACGCCGGACGATCACGTCGCAGTAGGCAGGTGAAATTTCCAACCCGTACACCCGGCGTCCGAGTTGTTCCCCGGCGATGAGTTGGCTGCCGCTTCCAGAGAACGGCTCAAAGCAAAGCCCGCCTTTCTTCGTGTGCTGGCGCATCGCAATGGCGAAGCATTCCAGCGGCTTCGGCGTGGGATGGTCGGGGCGCTCATCGTTGTTGAGGCCTTCGATCTCCCAGACGCTCCGCTCGTAGTCGGAGCTTTCCCTCGGTGGCTTCTGGCCTTTGATCCAACCGAAGAAGCACGGCTCATGTGCCCAGAGATACCAGGAACGGGTGAGAATGGGACGGTTCGGCTTTGCCCAAATGATCTGCTGATGGACGAACGCCCCGTTCTTCTCCCATGCATCCTCCACCATCCGCTGGCGGCGGCTGGCGTGCCAGCAATACCAGGCGGCATTCGGCACGATGGCTTCAGCGATGGCCGCCTTGATGAAGCGATCGTATAGGTCGCAGTTTCGCGCATCATCCGCTTCATCCCATGTCGCCCCATAGGTTTCCGACCAATCGGTGTTTTTCGTGTGAGAGTCACCGGGATGATTCGTGCCGTCGTAGCCAACGAGGTAGGGTGGATCGGTCGCAAAGAGAATTGCCCGCTCGCCGTTCATGACGCGTCGCACATCCTCTACGTTCGTGGAATCGCCGCAAAGAAGCCGGTGATGGCCCAGCTCGTAGAGATCGCCCAGCTTGGTGATTGGAATAACGGGCGGGGGAGTGACTGTGTTGGTTTTCTCCTCGGTAGTATCGAGGCGGTCCAGAAGATCGTCGAGAGAGTCCTCATCGAAGCCGGTCAGATCGAGGTCGATCTTCCCGTCGAGTTCCTTGAGCAGCGCTTTCAGTCCTTCCTCATCGGTTTCCGAAATCTCCGCCAGTCGGTTGTCGGCCAGCAGAACGGCCAGTTCTTCATCCTCATTGGCGAAGTCCTGGAATTCGACCGGGACGATCCGGGCATTGAGTTTCTGGGCCGCGAGAAGTCGTCCATGCCCCGCCACGATAAAGCCCGAGCGGTTTGAGACAGTGATGCAGTGACGCCAGCCAAAATATCGGATGTTCTTCGCCAGCAGTTCGATTTGTCCGTCCGGATGCCGGTTCGGATTGCGAGGGTTGGGCTTTAACTCCTCCACCGGCAGCAGCCGTTCATGGGAGCACCAGACTTCGATGCCGTCGGCAAGCGCCTTTGCTTTCGGCTTCTCCGTCGGTCCGATCAGATCAAGGCTCACTTGGCGTACCCTTTCGCTTTTTCCGGAAGTTCCACCTCGACGGCTGCGTCCCCAAACTTCGGGTTGCTGTATTGTGCCCGCCAGATCGTGCCGCAACCGGCGAGGAGGACGAGAGCAAGGCCAACGAGAAAGATCGCTCCGACCAACTGAACGAATTTGAAGCTCATGCCACCCCACAGGGTGTCAACGCCGTGTCAGGCCTTCATGCAGGTTGTGTGCCTGCTGCCGCTATCGGGCAGCAAATAAAGTCAGATAAGTAACTCGATGATTCTCGTGGGTGGAGCGAATGACACGACCATGCAAACAACCATGACTGCCACCCGCAAAGACAGCAAAGAACAGGCTCGGGAGACGTTCATCCACCATGTCGCCAGCGCCCGGGAACTGGTGACGCTCCTGCGCCGCCACTTGGATGACCACATGGGCATCGGCCCGGACGAAGTGAACTGGGCCCACGTGGGCGACGCCGCCCGCCTGGTTGAACTCCTCAAGGAAGCCGCTCGCGGATGCAACCTGATCGAGGGGGAGGAATAAGCCATGACCGAGCACGACATCGAATCAGCCCTTCTTGAACTGGAGTACCAGACCGGCGAAGACGGCGAACCCATCATCGAAGCCCTGGTCAGCGCCACGTCTTTCGAAGATGCGGGAATCATGACCCGGAACCGGGGAGTTGTCTTCCGAATGAAGGACGGCAGCGAATTTCAGATCACCATCGTGCGTTCCGCGATGCCACACCCCGAAGCGTAATTCTTCAAACCAACGATCACTATGAACATTAGCATTCCATCCAACGCGACCACTCAATCCATCCAAACCGCGCACGTTCCGCCACGGGGAGCGACGCATTTCCGTTTCACCACGCCCGGAAAGAAACCGGTAATCGACAAGCTGAAGAACCTGGACACGCTGGCGGGGTGCAGTGGCAAGCTCGAATACGGAACCGTCGAATTCGAGGGAAGAGGACGACACGCCAAGATCAAAGCGTTTGCCGTTCTCGGCTCGGCGGTCGAGCCTGATCGGAAGGCGGTTTCTGCTGCCCCCAAGGCGGTCGAACCGAAGAACAGCAAGGGCCGGAAGAACAAGATTCATGGATTTTCCGCCTGCGCTGTGGCCAAGGCGCTCGGCAGGGCAGGCGTGAAATGGGAGGAAGCCGATCGCATTTTCCGCGCACACGGGATCGAGATGTCCAAGGCAAGCCTCTCCGTCCAACTCGGCTTCGGGAGGAATCCCGAAAGCTGGAAGAAGCACGGCCAGCCTGCGCCGCTGACCGAGGAACAGATCGCGGAATTGCGGGACGAAAACATCTCGAATGGATAAAAACGGATTGAAATGGGTATAATCGGGTTGAAACGGACCTATTCGGCAGGGCTGCCACCTTCGATTTCACCGGCGGATTCAATGCCGTGCGCAGCCTCCCGCCCGATGAGCTTCAGCATCGTGGCTGCTGCGGTCTGCATTGCCTCGCAGTCAAAATAATGGTTGGGACGGCTGCCGATCTGGAGCCAGGTCCACTTGCCCTTCTCCTTCACCCGGTGCTCGGATTCCATCTGCTTGAGGTAATCCTCCGGCACGTCATCGGGAACCTCCCACGTCACGCCATTGGTCGGATCCTGGTTTCGACGTAGCCGGGCGAGGCTGTCCTTGATATTCAGATTGCTCCAGTAATGGACATGGCACCAGCGATTGTGGGCGAGGACCACTTTGCGGCGCGGAGAGTAGAATCGTTGGATGGAGGCGCCGCCCTTGGGTTTGTGGACGAACGTGTTTCGGCGGTCGCCCAGAAGCGCCACCCAGCCGCGTTCGGCACACTGCTTGTAAACCTCATAGGTGGCGTTTCCCGCGTCGACGAATACAAGGTTTGAATGGATGGAGAAGCGCTTCTGGAGCACGTCCACGTCCTCGAAGGTGAGGATACGCTCGCACCAAAGAAGCCGGGAGGAGCCCTCCGCGCTCCACGAGCGCACTACGGCAAAGAGGTGGTCGATCTGGCAATCGACGGTCAGAATCCGCACCGGAATCATCTCCGTACCCTCCGGGAACGGCGGCGAGGCGATCTTTCCGAACCGGTCGATGCCCGCTTCATCGCACCAGAAATCGCCCATGTGGTAGCCCGACGTGGTGATCTCCAACTTGAAATCCTCCAGGTATTCACGCCAGGGCAGGCCGAGCCGCTTCTGGTAGAACTGCTGAATCAGGGACGTGTCGCCCTTCCGCGCTGCTGATTTTGCGCGGAGATAAAGTTCCGCGAGCTTTCCCCACGACATGGTGGCAAGCGCGTTCCAGTGGAAGCCGACATTCTCGCGGGCCGCCCGGAGGTTCTGGGGGACGAAGCGCCCGGTGGCGTTGAGTCGCCGCCGCGTCTCGTCGGTATCCTCAAAGTAATGGTTGCAGGCAGTGCACCGCATCGAGGTCGTCGCATGAACCCGGACAAAATCATACTGCTCATTCTCGTCCTTACAGTCTTTGCTCCACTCGACGTTTTCCCACAGGAACGGCTGCCGGTGTTCGCACTCCGGGCACGCAAATGTCCATTCGCGTTGGTCGGTTGTCTCGAACTTCCGGTGAGTATCGTCATCTTCCTCGCCGCCCTGGCTCATGAAAATGCATTTCCCGAGCCACCCGAACGCGGTCACGCGGGCCTCGGCTTCGGCCATATGCCCCGGCGGCCAGCGCCAGGTTTCGTCCCCGATGAGCCAACGGATGGAACGCCGCTGGAGGTTGGTCTTGTTGTGCGCCCCGACGACCCAGAGAGTCATTCCGTTGGCGAAATGAATCGTCTGGTTGCGCCGTTTATGCCGGTTGGCGGGGAAGAGCGCTTTGACCGGTTCACATTCCTCGAAGATTTTCTGAAGCCGGGATTCGCTCTGGTCCTTCGCGTCCTCGTCGGTCTGGTCGAGCCAGAGCGTCGGGCCGGGCAGGTTGGCGATGATATAGCAGAGGCCCACCTCGGGAGCGGTGGTCTTACTGGACTGCACCGCCGCGATGATAGAAACGAGGCGCACCTTCGGATCAACCATCGCATCGAGCACCTCCCGAATCTGCGGGGAGTTTTCGATCCGAAACCGTCCGGGCATTGGCGAATACGGAATCGAGCGGATGTGCTCTTCCGCCCACGCCCACGGCGGCTGCCGATCAGGCGGTCGCCATGCTTCCTGCCAGATGGGGGTTAACTGGTCGTCTGCCATCCGTTGTCGATTGCCGCGATGATCCGGCGTAGGTTATCGAGGGTGATCTGCGGGGCGGCCAGCCGTACCACCCGCCAGCCCCCGAGGGCGGCTTCGAGATACTTTTCCGCATCCGCCATGAACCCTGTTCCCCGGTTATGGCGGCCGCCGACCCAGACGCCGCCCTCGACTTCGATCAACGTCCGGCTTTCCAGATGCGCGAAGTCGGCACGCCAGCGCCTCTTCGGGTGAAACCGGAACTCTTCCTCCAGCACTGGGCCGCCGAGCGTGCGCCAAAGAAGGGCGAACTTCTGTTCAAGCCGGGAAGGCGTCCTCATGGCGTCGTGCCTCCTCCCGTATGGAGCACATTGCAGACTTCATCGATTGCCTTGGCCCCTTCCTCTCGGATGCCCTGAGCATCCAGACCGCTCAAGATCGGGGGGAGCTCGTTTTCAAACTTCGCCCGAAGCAGGGCGATCGCCTTTTCGACCTGCGTAAGCCATTCCCGGCGAACATCGGAAAGAAGGACATAGTCGCCCCGTTTGAGGGCAACCTTCAGTTCCCGATCCTCGATCTCGGCAAGGAGCTTCCGGGACTTGAGGGCCGCCTGATCGACTTCACCGGATGCCTTCCCGGCCTTCAATCCACGCTCGCGAACGAACTCGCGCCATGCCACAACATCATAACTGCCATTCGCATTGGTCTGCGGCGCACCAGCGAGCTTTTGCCAACGTGCGATCTGACGGCGATTGGTGCCGAGGAGCCCGGCAAGTTCCACAACGGTCTTTGCAGTCGTTACGGAATCGTCGCACCCAGCGGCCCTGGCGACGACCCGGGCATGTTCGGAGGGGGAAAGCGGTTTTCCCGCAGCCGCCTTTTTGAGAATATTGCGCAGGTCAGCATCGAGAATTTTCGCGTAGGCGTTTGGGGGAGCCGATGTCGCATCCATGCGAGACACGGCGTGTCAATGTCCCGGAACCTTCGCGCGACTTTTACAGAGGAAATCGCCACGCGCCGGTCCCCATGGAAGTGGGACATCTGAAAAAAGAGAATCTCACTCAAATTGAGCGAGGGACGAAGCAACCCCGAGCCTTTCTCGAGGCCACGGAAGCCTGCAAGGCCGGGGGGGCTGGAGGCGACGTGTTAACGCTATCATCGCTCGCTGTCTGCATCGCGTCGGGCAGCCGTTCTCATCATGCTCGCACTCCACAGGATCAATCGGGAAGCTGGTTGTAGATATCCACCACCGGCTGAAGATCGCGTTTGAACGCCCGCAGCTTTTCCACCCCGGCGTTCCTGACCCAGCCAGCCCGTGTGAGCTTCCCCCAGAATCCGCAGATGCGGTTTACGTAGGGATGAACGTTCTCGATGCCGGAATCGTTCTTTTCCGCCTGCATATCGGCATCGGTGGCCGGACGGCCAAGCAGCAGCGACTTCCGCAGGCGGCGCGTGCTCATTCCGTTTTCTACCGCCAGATCAAGCCAGTGCTCCTGTTCTGCAGGGGCGAGCCTCGCGATAATCTTGTGGTGGTCAAACGTCAAATTGTCTCTGCGCACAGACAAATCGATCTTCCTCGCGATCCAGGAAGCGTTCCGTAAGGTCTGGTATTCCAGGCCGGTCAGTTCGATCCAGTGGTCGTATTTCTCGCCCCACTTGCCTTGTGCGTAATTGATCGCGTCGCCGATGATGAAAAGGCACCCACGTGCAAACGAACCGGCATCGCGCAGCAGATCGTCGATGGTTTGCTCCGGTACCTCGCCATCGAATTCAACGCCGAGACGGGTGACGCGCATGGTGCCTTCACCGGCGGCGATGATTTCGTTGCTCATGATGCTGGCGGATGGAGTGCTGGGTGCGGGCATACGACATGCGCGCTGTCAAACTGCGCATCCCACGAGAGGGCGGCAGTCCGAGCTTTTCAGTCAGCTCCACGCACCGTTTGCTTACAGCGGCCCGGGTGACGCCGTTGCGCCTGGCGATCTCGGTCATGGAATCGCCCATAAAGCCGATGCCGCTGACAACCGCGAGGCATTCGATAGTGAGCTTGGCGTTCTTCTGGTTGAGGAGTTCGCCCAAAAGCCGCCGCAACACATCCCAAAGACGCTCGTCGTTCATGGGATCCGCTTCCGATGCACCCGAACGGTTCTCAATGGCACCGATGATGTCAGGGGTTTCCGAAGCCAGTGCGCTATCTGCCAAATCTTCATCCCTCATTCCGCTGCCGTTGCGCTGAATCAATGGCTTAAGCAGCCCTTCGGCTTCAAGGCGCTGTCGTTCCTTTGGGTCGAGGGATTCAATCCATTGCAGCACTTCAGGAGAGTTGAAGGCGGCCTCGTACTCGCGGTCGCGCTCGGCCTGGCGGATGGCATAGTCGTCACGCATGGCGGAGACCTCCCAAAATTGTTGACGGGTCCACGTGTCCGAAACGCGTCCAGGCTGCCGAGGCCGATAAATAGGGCCTCTTGGACACGTGGACTCTTTGGACACTAAATAATAGACGTATACATGTGCGCGAGCGGGATGCATTACGCATACGGGCGCACACGCGCGCTACGCGCATATATTGATTTCGTCCTCCGAAAACGCGTCCAAGCGTCCAATGGAGTTGTATTTCTTTCTCTATCAATGAGTTAGCCTCTGGACGCGTTGTTTGGACGGGTGGTTTTGTGGACACGTCGATGTGGTCAAAACGGTTCATTGTCGGGATTGCGGCCGTTGCGGGTGATGGTCCATAGACGGGTGCGGGCTATGTCGCGGCTGCGTTCGTAGCCGATGGGGTAACCTTGGGCCTTGAGTTGGCCGAGGCGGCGACCGATCTGGTCAGGGGTGTATTTGGCAGCGACGTGCCTGGTGATCTCATCGCTCATCATTTCCGAAAGGAGCTGCGTCGCAGAGCCGGTCCATTCATCGCGGTTGGCATCCGCAAAGATAGAGCCTTTGAACATCTCCAGAAGCTCCACGAAAGCGGCAGTCTTGCTGGACTGCTGGGCGGTTTCGATCAGTTCCGCGTGATGGTAACACTTCACGCCGAACCGGGCGTCGCCTTGGCAATGCTCAGGAACTTCGTAATCCCGCAGAAACCCCGCAAAGAACGGCAACTCGGCGCGGATTCGGTCGGCAGCATCCGAGAAGTCCCGTTCTGCCGTGGCGACCTTGAAGAGCATCACCTTGTCCAGGAGACTCATCTCAACGTCCGGCAGAATGCGGATCGACTCGGGATCCGCGTTGCAGGTGACGATCACCCGGCCCGCCCACGGCAGCATGAGCTGGTCGCGAAATTTGGGGTGATACTGGAAGCTGTAGTTGGCGGGGATCTTCTTCAGCATCGCCGAATAAAGCTGCTGCTTTCGCGGGTCGGAGGACGGCACCGTGTCGTCCACGGTCCAGAGCCCGACCTCAAAGAGTTCCTTGTTGAAGCGGGACTCGCCCAGCAGGTAGTCGCTGGCATCCATGTGCCCGCCGAAGAGGTCGCCGACAAGGACGTTGGAAACCAGCGTCTTGCCTTGATTCACATCACCCGCGAGGAAAACGGCCTGGCCGTTTCGGGGTCGCCCCGCCATCGCATTCCAATACGCATGGGCCAGCCATGAGAGGAAGAAGGGCAATTGCTCCGGC
>Ga0180217_1005122_pt1 | contig 10045 bp, 7 predicted proteins | sample eDN3rd37CBELigOP_FD_128521 | JGI IMG/M metagenome (GOLD analysis project Ga0180217, IMG submission 128521) | Enriched Organic Plus compost microbial communities from Emeryville, California, USA - eDNA 3rd pass 37_C BE-Lig OP (version 2) (version 2) ... | reverse complement strand
TTTTACCTATCCCGTACCATCACAGCCTTATACCCTGGGAATCTTTTGAGCAGTTTTTTACCTTCTTTCCGGCCCAAGACCATTATAGAGGTGCTGAGGAAGTTGGCGAATTCTGCCGAAGGCCCCCACACGGTCACGCTGGCCAGACCGGCAGAGGGCCAACCTGTCTTGGGGTTGATAATATGGGAGTAACGCTTGCCATCGATCTCGGCAAACTTCTCGTTGTTGCCGGATGTGGCTATACGGGCAGAAACTTTGATAATTATCTCTTGAGATTTTATTATTATTATTTTGTAATCCAATGAAAGTTTGTATCTTAAAGGCATTATAAGCCGAACCTCTTTAAAAAAATCAAGATTACACAAGAATTCCAACAGATATCTCTTAAATCGTTTTCCACCGGATAACGAAATACTAGTGCAATTTTTAGCAAATAATTGTTTTTTACATATTTTATTAAAGAATAACGTTATGATACATCGTGATATAGTGTTTTTAACATTCTGTGTACTATTATTTTTATCTCCCGTATATGCTCAAGTAGAAAGACCTGTATCTGCTACATTAATGTCTATGAATAATGGAGATCAATTGGACAACGCCGGAGTGTATACTATCACGGAACCCTTATTAAGTTTAACGTCAGGAACTCTTGAATACCCTATTGCAGTTTCGTATAAAACACGGGCATTTCAGGTACAAGAAATCGCATCTCAGATTGGATTGGGGTGGAATATGATTGGTATTAGTGGCATATTTAGAGACATAAAAGGAAATCCAGATTCTTTTCAAGGAAACACTGATCCGGAAAAAGATGTTTTTAATGTAGTGATCGGGAATACCCGGTTAAAAATTGTTTTTTCAGGCACCAACCAACCAATGGTTTTGAACAATCAACCCTTTGTTATTAAGAAGTTTCCAGCCAATAATTCAGACTATTGGTCCCTAGTGGATGACAAAGGGGTAGAATATATCTTTGGAAACCATAGTGATGCATTGGAAACCATTACTTTTACAGATAAAAATGTAATAGATTCTCTTATTGACCGACGGGCCCCTCCTGACCGTAATACACCAATTTCTTCACAACCTAGCTTGTTTGGACCCTTATTCGGTGACTCAGTTCGTTTCGAGCGTAATATTATTAAATATCAGGATATTCCCATAACATGGTATCTAACCAAGATCATAGATCCAAATCAAATTTCTTCCATAGATTTAACCTATCAAAAGAATCCCAATCCTGTTGATTTGGATAATTATAATATTGGTTATACTATCAGTAGCCTGGTCCAAAGTAAGTATCGAGAAGGTTTCTATATATTAGGTCTCCCTATTATAAAGAGAAAAATCTCTACGAGCAACAGGTATATCAAGAACAGATTTTTTGTTACTTCGAATAGTCGGATAAGCAGTAGCCTCTTGACAGAAATATCGGCTACTGGGCATCAGGTCAAGTTTGAATATTCGAATCGGGAAGACCTTATCCATGGAAAGAAGATTGATAGGATTCTGCTTAAATCGTACGATGACACGCTCAAGATATTTGATTTTGATTATTTTTATACAAATTCTTATATCCAAAGTCAAGATCCTATCCATAATCTATCGTTTGAATCTGTTCTCAATACAACAAAAAAGCAAGCGGAATCAAAACGATTAATGTTGCGCAAAATTACACTTAATAATCATATTCACATTATTGAGAATGCATACAATACATCAGACATATTGCCTGCCCGATATATGCAGCATACAGATGATTTTGGATATTATAGGATAAACAATAGAAGCCATGATGTCATAGATGAAAAGTATATACCTTCATTTCATCAAGACACTTCTTCCTATTATTCTCCTTATATGTCTGAGTTCTATTCTTCTGGGAAGAAACCGATATTCGAACAAGCCAAAGCTAATACTTTGCAGTATATTGTCAAACCTACAGGAGGGAAGTTATGGTTTAACTATGAGCCCAATAAGGCTATTATAAGTGGTGGAGAGGAGATAGTAAGTGGTGGCATCAGACTAAAAAATATAATCAGAGATTATACCATCGATAAAGATACTACCTGGTATGAGTATACCCATAATTACAATTATAAAACACTTCCATCCTATAAACGTAACCTAGCTTATAGAGGAGAATTTCTTTCTCCCTTGGGCTCATTTGATGGTAGACCCTTGACCAGTTTTAATGAAATAGACGGACAACTGAATTCCATTGGTTCCAAAAATATTATGATATACGATAGATTTGGGATAGGCAACACACAAATGCATCAGAATAATAACATCCCTCAGTTGGTAAATGCTGCTTATGGCCTTTATAGAGGCGCACAATGGCATCCAGGCATAGCACTATATGAGGCAACTCTTTTATCCACCAATTCGGTAAACAGAAGCTTTGTCGATCAGGCTCCCTGCTACGAAGAAGTAAAAATTATAGACCCCAATAAAGGTTACACCGTGCGAAATTACACAGGCTATAGAGATTATCCTGATAATATCAATGTCGCTTATCTTAAAAAGACTGGAGTTGCAGACCGATTGTCGATCACAAATGATAACATATTTAGGGGTACCACCGATTTTTCCCTCCTGCGTAATAACTTGGTTCTGGAAAGAAAATTCGATAGTTCGGATAGGATAGTGTCAAAAGCCAACTATACACATAAGATTTTATTATTGGATTCGGCTTCCGGTACCTATATAGAACCCTATAACTATGCAGGCCCTATCAATAACACTATTACAAAACACTATCATTATAAGATATATGATTTTTTTCATCGTATCGATAGCATCAAAAACACATTGTATTCCTATACCGATAATATGGTGGACAGTTTAGAATCTTCCACAAGTTTTTCTTATTCTAGCCAATATCCTTATTTAATGATTTCACAAGTCAGCCAAGGTGCTGATGACGAGAAATTAAAAAATATAATCACTTATCCTTTTAGTAGTACTCTTTATAATTTTAGTTCCGAAATGCTAACAAAAAATATGGTCAACTATCCCATTGAATCGATTTACTATAAAGACGATGATGTAACAGGTGGGGTATTATTTGAATACGGAAAATCCAATAATATCTTATTTAATAATAAGGTTTACGGTCTATCCATAGATCAATCTATACCGTCAAACCTCTTTACACATAGCACAAGTGGATCCAAAGACGAAAGGTATAGACTTGAGATGCAAACCAGTATTATCGATCAATATGGAAATCCTGTGGAGACAAGAGGCACAGGAGGCCAGGTAGTGACTAATCTGTGGGGGCATAAGGGACAATATCCGATCGCAAAGATCAGTAATGCGACATATGATGATGTGATAGCAGCTTTAGGTGTCAACGCATCGTCGGTATTGACCCAATTTGATCAATCGGACGTCTCTGAAAGCTATATTCAAGATCATATCGATGTCATACGTCAAAATCTACCGGAAGCTTTGGTGGAAACTTATACCTATAAACCATATATCGGCTTGACGAGTAAGACCGATGTAAGGGGAGTGATTGAATATTATGAATATGACATTTTTAACCGTCTTTCAACTATACGTAACAAGGATGGTAATTTATTACAGAGTTTTTGTTATAATTATACTAATCAGCTGATGGACTGTGAGGGTAACGTATTTCCAACGACTACCTATCCATTGGTATATGTGAAAATGGAGAAAATATATACACATGAAATATTGCTTGACGGGGATGGAGACCAGGAACTACATGAGCTGAGAGGTGATATTATCGTTCGGTTTTACGAAAACAGTACCGGTACTGTACCTTATCATGTTTCAGACCCCGATTTTATAGTTTCACTGTTTGTGGATTCACGATCTGACATCTATCCACCCATCAGCAGGCCATTTACAAAGCTGGGAATGGGTACTTCGACCATCCTGCTGAGTAATGTACCCATAGGAGAACAGTTTTCACAAAGAAACTTTGACACAAATCAATTTGAGGTAATCAATACGACCAATTATCAGTTTTACCTTTTATCGGATGATAAATACAGTATTATTTCAAACTAACAGAAAGATAAATTATGAAAAAGCTGTTAAATCGACTTTCCGACACATGGATGTTAAGCAAGATTTTCTTAACCCTTATGGCGGTTACTGCCTGTACATTGAACCTAAAGGCCCGGGATTTATTGTTCTATAATGCAACAACACTTACATTCAGCTTTGAGGTATTAGACCTTATTGATGGGACATACGACAAAAACGTCATTATCCAACCAGGTATGAACAACCTTGGGGAGATCAGCTTACCAGGCTCATATACATTTATCATGCCTTATAATAATGATATATGGAACGGAAATATACCTTTTTATAAGGATTGTTATTTAGTTACAGAGGATTATTGGTATGTCCATAACGGGAAAATGATCCTGGATGATTTTGCCCTATCAGAAAGTTGCAATTACCACATAACATTGGGAATATCCCCTGGTAGTGTGCCAAGCGGTCCGATCGTTGATCCCGAAGCCTTTTCTCCTTCCTATACAGCGAATTTTGTACTGACAAATACTTACAAAGTTCCGCTGCAGAGCATTTCCAATGATTTGGACAGCAGTAAGGTGTCCAGGGAGATTGTCTATAAGGATGGTCTGGGACGCCCTGTACAGATGGTACAATGGAAGTCTAGTCCGTCAGGCAGGGACATCGTGCAACATATCGAATATGACAGATTTGGCCGGGATAGTAGAAAATATTTGCCGTATATACATTCCGGCATGTCCAATGGAGCATATAAAAGTTCAGGCGGCTATGCCACAAATGCGTTCTACAGTAATCCTGTCATCACAGATATCGTACGTACAAACCATCCCTATGCGGAGACCATCTTTGAGAATAGTCCGTTTAACCGTATCCTGGAACAGGGAGCGCCGGGTGCCGTATGGCAACCCTTAAAAACCAATATAACCCATTCGGGCCGTACCGTTAAAGCCGATTATGGAACTAATGCCGCCAATGATGTCAGACTGTGGACAGTAACGCCCAATGGGGCAAATGGTACGCTATACTATCAGGCAGGTAAATTGTACCAAACGGTCATTAAGGATGAAAACTGGACAAGCGGCAAAGTAGGTACAGTAGAAGAATACCGGGATACCCATGACAAGGTATTGCTCAAGCGTGCATGGAATATAGATATACAGACACAGCAGGAATATGCTCTAGATACGTATTATGTCTACGATGCACTGGAAAACCTACGGTATGTCATCCCACCAGGATATATAGGAAATACCGTGGATACAGCCTCCGCCGATTTTAAAAAGTTGATATATGCCTATGTGTACGATAGCAGAAGCAGGTTGGTAGAGAAAAAAATCCCCGGCAAGGGGTGGGAATGGATCGTATACAACCAAAGAGACCGACCCGTACTGACACAGGATGCAGTACAGCGGGATAGCGGCAGGTGGAGCTACGCCAAGTACGATGTACTCGACAGGATCACGGAGACGGGGATACATATAGCGACATATACCGATAGAATGGCCGTACAGACAGCCGTAGATTCCTTTTGGGACAATACGCAAGTCTTCGGAGAACAGCGATTGGATTCGGTCTACACGAACCAGATGTTTCCTATGGACAATCTTCAACCTCTAGTGGTCAACTATTACGATGACTATGGCTTTGAAGAAGCGTATAGACTACCCTACAACGGAACAGAGTACAGTACCCGGACGAAGGCCTTACCAACCGGGACAAAAGTTTACCGGGACGATGGCACAGCACCATTATTGACGGTAGGCTATTACGACGATCGGGCGAGGTTGATCCAGGGTGCCAGTCAAAATCATCTGGGTGGTACAGACTATGTGACCAATACGTACAGCTTCACCGGTGAATTGCTGACCAGTAAGAGAGTACACAAGGCTCTTGGGGACAGTACGGTAATCTTCATGAAGAACGAGTATGATCATACAGGCAGACTGTTGGCTGTCAAACACAAAATCAACAATCAAGATACGGTTATCTTGGCAGAGAACCAATACAACGAGATCGGACAATTGAAGGCAAAGTCTATAGGAGGCAATGTGACGAACACCAGTTTCCATACATCTACCTCTTATACCTACAACGAGCGTGGTTGGATGACGGAGAATCTGTCCAATGAGTTCAAGCAATATATCCACTACAATACCCCAAATGGACTGGGCGTACCGCAATTCAACGGCAATATCTCGGAGATCCACTGGGGTCGTACAGCCGTTCCTACGGTAGACAGATATTTCTATTACCACTACGACGCATTAAACCGTCTGAAAGAAGGACATAGTCCGGACTATATGCTGGAGCAGGTACAGTACGATGACAGAGGCAATATCACCGAACTGCGTCGTGCAGACGGGGCGACGGATGGTACGACAAGCTACAGCTATCAAGGCAACCAATTACAATCCCTGAGCGGAGCAATCGTGGGTAGTTACAGCTACGATGCCAATGGCAATGCATTGACAGACCGTACAGGGATGAACTTCGGTTATAACTATCTGAACCTTCCGGATACAGCTTGGAACGGCGCAGTGAATGTTGGTTATCAATACGATGCTTTGGGTAACAGAGTCCGCAAGACTTCTACACAGACCGGTCAGCGGGACTACGTGGGTAGTATAGAGTACGGCAACAATGGTATCGAACTGATCCATACCGGAGAAGGTATAGCCTTCAACAATGGAGGTACATTCAGCTATCGCTATAACGTGACCGACCACCTGGGTAATGTACGTGTGACACTGGATCGTGATCCCAATGCCGATACGATACGGGTTCTTCAGACCGATGACTACTATCCCTTTGGTAAGCAACATGTTGTCTTGGGAGGAGATAATAAGTATCTTTACAATGGAAAGGAGATACAGAATGAATTAAACGATCAGTACTATTACGGCGCACGTTTTTACGACGCAGAGATCGGCAGGTGGAATGTAGTAGATCCAATGGCCGAAGTTACGCTGTCTATCAGCCCTTATGCTTATGTCGGTAACAATCCGATATTCTACAACGATCCGACGGGGATGGTGGCCAATCCATTTATTCGAAATACAAGCAGTGGAGAGTTTGCCTACATTCCTTCAGGTCAAGAAATACCCTATGGATGGGAATACTATGCAGAAGCCTGGTATAATATTCCGGAAGTATCCGTGACCAGAAGTATTTCGGACAAGCAGGTGACATTGAATGCTTTCTATAATAACAGGTTAGAACAAACCAAAGAGCAATATAGAAAGGAGGCAGGGGCATTGTTTATGGGGTATCCGATGGATGTTATCCATAAGCGGACCCAGAAAGGTATTCAAGATGAATGGCGGACAAAAGAAATCGTCCGTCTATCCAGTCCTGCTACCGGAAAGGTACATGCTCTGTATTTTGCCGGGCATGGAGCCTTAGTAGATGCAAACTGGAGTGTAGACCTGGCTGTAGGAGGAGTATCCGCTGGTATAAGGTACTTGGGAAGTCGAACAATGATGAATGCCACTAAGGGGGAGATTTCTGTATATCGTGTGTTTGGAGGAGATGCAAGGGCTCAAGGATTTTCTTGGACTACTGTGAAACCTACCTCTGTAAAAGATTTTAGAAATGTTGCGGGTCTTCCCTCAGGAGGAGCAAGCGGAGCAATGAATACAGCTGACTTTATGATAAAAGGGAAAGTGAATATAAATAGTATAATAAAATCCCGCTCAGCATTGCCGCTAGATGGAAATATTGGAGGGTTACCTGAACTTATAATAGACCCGAAGAACGTTAGATTAATTGATTTTAAAGTACTCAAACCATAATTTAAAATATAATGGATTATCAATATAAAGGTATGACTGTAAATGAGCGGCTCTATGTAAGTGGTCTTATGGATGCTTTTGATAAGGCTGTTAATGAAAGTGATATTGAAAAAGTTATCGATATTCTCAACAAAGTTGAGATTACAGACGAATCTGTAATTAAGCCAATTTTAAAAAGTCTTGGGCTGATAGAAAACTTTTAGAATATAAGTTTTTGGTGTAAGGGAAGTAGTTGTTGCTAAGGGGGGAGCAGGTGCTTACGATGGTGTGCGGGCTGCCTCTAATTACCTTCAAGCACAAGGAGTGCCAAGAGCTTATCGGAAACAAATTCTGGAAAGTTTTGAAGTAGGTACAATCTCTTTACGTACTGCTGATAATGCAACGTTTGGATTGAGGTTTTATGGCGGCGCTGCAAATCAAAGTGGAAGGTATCTATTTCCTACTTTTACAAACTATACCAATAGAGCAGGCTTAGCACTTCCGCCAAGTTGGAATAGTATGTCTGGAATATCTCAATTTCAGATTGCACCAGGGAGTACTTACATCTTTGGTAGAGCGGCTTCTCAAGGAGGAATATATGGTGGAGGGAGCTACCAGATGTACATTAATAATTTGAATAACCTAATTAAGTAAAATGAATAGAGAAATATTTGATAAAAGAAAAGCTGATTTAATAAATCTAATAAAAGTTAGTTTAGCGACAACATACACTTCTGAGCAAGATAGAACATCTTTAATGAGACTTTTAGAGTTGCTCAATCAGTATTCATTTGAAAATAGATTGTATCAAAAAGGATTACTGTCTCATACGATTATTGACAGTTTGGAGTTAGATTATTCAATAGGAGAAAAAATTATAAAATTTGACAATGATATAAAATAAAATTGCCGCTAAGGGGGGGGAAGTAATTATCTAAGACGGGAGTTAGCGGAACTGTAGATTTTGTTGCAGGCGTTCAGGCTAAATCATTTGGAAAAGTTGTTGGGGAAGGAACTGTTCATGTCAGACCAACTATCAATGCAATAGAAAGGGGTGCGTTAAAACCCCGTAATGCTTTTGGCTATTTAAATAAAGAAGGCCATACTCTATTAAATGGTAAGCCAGCAGAATCCGGCTTCCGAATAATTTTCTACAGTGCTCGAACCATTTATTATTATCTTCCTGGGCTTGGTGGGTTTGATTTTGATCGCGATGTATCTGCCGATGTTTCAAATGATTAACGGTTTTTGAGGAGGCAAATGAAATATATTGTTACTCCTTCCCAAATGCCGGATCCGGGTAAGGCTTATAAAGATGATACGATTTACAGGCTTTTAAGAAGAAGCGGATGGTGGTAAATGGTAATGGTTTAATAAAGATTAATTATGTTGGGATTTATAAATAGAAGAAATTATCTATTTTTTCTAATATGCTATAGTATTGTTTGGGTTGTATATTTATATCGATACGAGTTGTCATACTGGATTAAGGACATTTATCCTCTTGAAATAATGAAAAGAGATCTGACTTTTGAAGAGAGTTTGCGCTTGGATGAAACCCAGAACATCAGGTCTACGGTTACAATGGTTATGCTTGTGGCATCTATTGCTTTGTCTTTTTTTTCATATTTAATATTGTATTATGAAGTTTTTAAGTCAAGATTTTGGATAAAACTGATTTTTTTTCTTTCTCTTTTATGGTGTCTTATCTTGCTCTTGGTAAAAGTTATAAATTTTGTTCCAATTAGTCCTATAAGATGAGTTGGAATACGACTTCCGAATAATTTTGTGCAGCGCTCGAACCATTGATTATTATCTTCTTGGGCTTGGTGGGTTTGATTTTGATCGCGATGTATTTACCAATGTTTCAAATGATTAACGGTTTTTGAGGAGGCAAATAAAATATTTTGTTAGTCCTTCCCAAATGCCAGATCCGGGCAAAGCCTATAAAGATGATACGATCTATGGACTTTTGAGAAAAAGTGGATATGGTGGGAAATGTTAAAAGTTATAAATTTTGTACCCATTGCTCCCATAAGATAAAAGCCGTATAAAATATTTTCTTCATTTCAGGTTCTGAACTTTTGTAAAGGTGGGAAGCTTCCTTTTGAAGTGTAGACCGTCCCTTTTACCTATCCCGTACCATCACAGCCTTATACCCTGGGAATCTTTTGAGCAGTTTTTTACCTTCTTTCCGGCCCAAGACCATTATAGAGGTGCTGAGGAAGTTGGCGAATTCTGCCGAAGGC
>Ga0180217_1005119_pt1 | contig 10050 bp, 17 predicted proteins | sample eDN3rd37CBELigOP_FD_128521 | JGI IMG/M metagenome (GOLD analysis project Ga0180217, IMG submission 128521) | Enriched Organic Plus compost microbial communities from Emeryville, California, USA - eDNA 3rd pass 37_C BE-Lig OP (version 2) (version 2) ... | reverse complement strand
AGTCGTCCCGTCACAAATCGTCCTTCGAAGGATCAGAAATGCTAATAGAACTAAGTTCTCATAGGCGAAATACAGTCCGCAAACTGTTGGCTGAACGTATGCCGTTGGCAAAAGAGTTCAATATTCTCCTTGAAACATACAAGGACCGACAATCTAAGATTCATGAGTTCACTAAACGGTTGAACGCTGCACGAAATCAGGCTTTCTTTATCAATTCTGAAAAGACCAATCAAATACCCTTGGTTTCGCCCAAGCCTGAACTATTCCAATTTGAACGTTTCGGGTGTACGGTCAACATTCGCGTAGCTGTCGCGTTCCCGTGCATTAAATGGCATTTAGACGACCTGAAAGTGCTACATGAGGCTTTCCAGTACAGCGATGGTTCGATCTATGTAAGCGTAAACCAAGCCAGATTGATCAGTAGAAATTTACCGTGCGTTGAAGACTTACGGAAAACCGCAGAAGAAGCAATTAGGTTGACAACAGGTACCGCTTTATATTGTCATAGCCAAGAGGCATACGATATGTTTATCAAGCCCTTCTTGGCTATGGAGCCGCCTGAACGGGATACCACTCAAGCGAAAGACTGGTTACAAGAATGGCAAAATGGAAAGGATATTAACAAATGAATTACAAACGTGCATTTGAAGAAGCAATTGCTCACCTCGAAACCATCGCACAGGGTGGCATGACCGCCCAACAGCAAGCAGAACTTGCCAATAAGGGAATCGAACGTACCAAGAAGTGTCTAGAACTAGTAGGTACACCATCCTCCATGCATTCAGTCCTAGGTGATAAAGATGATTTTGCTGATCTTTTAAATCAAGAACGTTCTGATTTGGTAATGGGAAGTATGACTGATGATGAATTGGCAAACTACGCCTTTTTGCATTATGACCAACGGCCTGATCTACAGCACATCCTTGCTGGTACTGCCCATTCCCCAATTAAGATTATGACTGGAGTGAAAGAGCGTATTCGCTGGCTCAGCCGCAAATTGGAAGAAGCACAAACGCAGATTGCAACTTTGGTTCAAACCAAATGATTTTGTTTAAATTCTCGAATCCTAACATGGATTCCGATTTGATTGGTGAGTCTGGTAAGATCGAGCTTTATAAAGACATTGCAGTAATAGCACAGACAGAAACCCAAGCAAGAGTTCGAGCTTGCCGTAGAATCAAATCTCGACCAGACATTGATCCTTCAGGATATTTGATGCACGATTGGAAGCTTTGTCAGATGTACCATTTACCTCCAACTTGGGATTCATATTGGCTATGACTTTATTTTGCTTCCTATCACCAGACGAAAAGAAACAACGGATTAGGGAAATTGCCAAGAGTAAAAAGGAGCTTCGGCTAAACCAAAGATTAAGCCAAATCATGGCTTCTATCCGACGTCTTAGTCAAAACAGCAAATTTCCTAAAAACACGGTAGCTGGGACTCAGGTCTGGTCAAAAGAGATTCTTGTTGGGTCTTTTAGAGTACTGTACTTGTCAAGCCTTAGCGGGGATTTGGTAGGAGTTTTTACCTTGGATAAGGTTCCTGTTATCTTATATGTAGACCAATACCATCAGTACGGTAGTATGTTGGGATACAACGATGTGAAAATTTCGACCTTATCAAAAGTCTTCAAACTTTGGCAAGCTTTGCTTGAATTGGAACAACAATTAAAGGAATCAAAATGAATAACTGGACAGTAGAGTTAACGCAAAGGGCTCATATAAAGAAACTAATTACCTACCTAAACGCCTACAATACAGCATTCGCGCCTTACCGCGACGCCAAAGCTGCTTATGAGACCCGCAGGGATAAGTTGCAAGTTAGGTTTGCAGCACTAGCACAAAATTATAGGCAAACTCCTCTAGGTCTGGTAAAATTTTCTCTTAAAGAACCTTTAGTTTCAGCACCACGGGATGTAGTATTGAAACTAGAAAGGCTGGAGCGACTAGTAAAGTGCGAAGCTTTACACATTACCGCCCTCCTAAATAGCTACAGTCTAAAGTTCGAACTCTTCGAGTTAAGTCCAGCACCTAAGGTTCTACGGGAATTCTACCAAATGGTAGAAAAAATGAAAGCTGCTAAGGATTTGCTTTTCACCACAGGACGGATTTTGATTCCTGCTGAAGACGCACCTTGGTTGACTCTATCACCTGATAGTTTTGATGCAACTTGTTCCAAATATGTGATCCAACTAAAGGAAGCAATTCCAATCTTAGAAAATTTTCACGCAGTAATTGATCAGGTAGAATTGTTAGGGCTGCCCGCTACGCGATAGCCTAAGATATACCATGTATATAGGCCCTATAAGGTGTTGCAAAAATACAACACCTGCTAACCTAAGTGTTGAAGTCAAAATTTAGATATGCTATAATTTATGTAAGGGAGTTCCCCTTGAAAGAACCCAATTGAAAAGGAACCTTCAATATGACCAAACCCTTCGCCCATCTGCCTCCGTTTACTCCCGCTGTGATTGACAACCCCTTCAAGAAAGAATCCCGTGCAGTTCGGGAAGCAATCGCTGATAAGGATGATGGTGTTGCACTCGGTGAAATATTCATGACTTACGCAGCAGAACGTATGCGCATGAAGAACATCGGCGCGAATTCAGAACGTGAGTGCTTGAAGGACTTGGAACGTGCCAACCAACTGTTGTGGAAGTTGAGCAATCAAATCAAGGCCGAAGAAAAGTTCAAGTTGGTCTAACCTAACAGGGAGCCTTAGGCTCCCTTTACCTACGTTAAGGCTTAATGATGCACATTCCGATAGTACGAGTTCAAAAGGTCAAGTTGAAAACTGGCATTCGCAAGGTGCTTTATACCCAACATAAAAAGTTCTACACCGCGGAAGCTGTTGATCGTAGTGTACCTAAAATTACGATTGCCCAACAAGGCAAGGGTTTCGTTGGTTCACTTACGAATGCCAACGGCTTCAACATACAAACGGTAGCAAAAAGAACAGCCGAAGCTGCGTACCAAGTCTTAGCAAGGGATTTCTGGCAATGAAAACATTGAACCAGTTGCTCGAAGAGCACAGTGTGACTTTTGAAGATTGTTTTTCTGCTCTGTGCACGGCACTAGGTGTAGATCCTGCGCGGCCCGAAACTGTGGTCGAAGAGATCAAGGCTGGTAATTCACCGTTGCTCAAACTAGCCAACATCCTGATTTCTATGAAGGCCATTTTTGAAGAACAGGAACGTCGGGGTTGGCAACTGTTTTATGATCAGCAACAGTTTATCAACTACATAATCAAACAATCTTTGGAGAATAATGAGGGGTTTGAATTCTCCGATAATGTATCCGCTTCAGATAACTATATCAAATACGTAGAGTTCGTTCGCAGCAAGCTCGTGTATAAAGGACAATAATGTTCTCCAAATTCCCAAAGGGATTTTTTCCCTTCACAAAACAAGCAAGCGTCAATTATTTCACCCTTGACGGTTTTTCAGAATGGGTACGCAAAAACAAAGAAAAGTTCCGTGAGCAATACGGCTGGTCAGTGTTCACCGGGGCTTCTGGTTACATTCGCCAATGGTCGTACTACGAAGCTGACCTAGAGGTATTATCGCCTACTACGGCAAAAGTCCACTTCTATGATATGGCTGATTCCTTTAGTGGTGGGCGTGGGAATTTTATGCACTCTGTAGACGTGTCGATTTCTGAATTTGATTTTTCCAACATCATTACATTAGAGGCGACTCGTATAGTCTTCGAGTTACAAGAAAAACGAGAAAAAGAGCGCGAAGAATTGCGTAGGCAAAAAGAACGCGATGAAATCATGAAGGAACTCTTTGGATTCAAAAAATGAAAATCTCCGAACTGACTATTACAGAAAAGAAGAAACTCTACAAACGTGCTTGCGATGCATATTATGCAGGCGAACCTATCATGACCGATAGCCAGTTTGATAAGCTGGAAGCACTGATTCGCAAACAAAGCCCGAATTGGGCGTATTTGAGTGCAACACACACCAACACGATAGGCAAGAAGGAGAAAGTAGAACTGCCTCATTATATGCCCTCGCTGGGCAAGGTTTATCCGAAAGACTTGAACGCTGCGGCTATCAAACGGTTGAATGCCAATTCTATCGTGGTGTCGGATAAATTGGATGGTTCATCGGTAATGGCTGTTTATGAAGACGGCAAGCCTGTGAAACTTATCACTCGTGGTGACGGTACTGTTGGCAAGGACATTTCGTTCTTGATTCCTTATGTGAACATTCCGCAGTCGTTCAAATACAAATCGAACATGGTTCTTCGCATGGAAGCAATAATGCGGAATTCAGTCTTTGCCAAAACATATGCAAAAAAGAAAGATACAAAGGGCAATATCAAATATGCGAATCCGCGCAATTTAGTCGCCGGCATTTTGAATCGTAAATTGGATGCGAAAACTGACAAGCAAGAACTAGCGGATATTGATTTCGTGGTTTTGGGTGTGTACGGTGAATGCTATGCTACCGGACAAGCACAGGCACACAAACTTGGTTTTAAGACTGTCAACCAGCAGTCAGTGGCAACGAATAAGGTCACAGCGGAAAAACTGTCGAAAATGTTGGCCGCACGTCGCACAAAGAGTGATTACGCGATGGACGGTTTGGTGCTGATTGGTGCCGAACAGGTATTCGACTATGCCGATGCCGATAAGCCCAAGTGGTCATTCGCATTCAAAGAAAATGTGACCGAAGAGAATGCACCGCAGGCTAAAGTTAAGCGAATCATATGGCAGCAATCACACGCATTGCGTTTGATTCCAAAAGTGGAAATCGAACCGATCGAAATGGACGGTGTTACTGTCAAATATGCAACGGTCCATAACGCCAAATGGATGCTAGACCGAAAGATTGGCCCTGGCGCAGTAATCAAGATTGTCCGATCAGGTGATGTGATTCCGAAGATTGTCGGTGTAGTCAAGCCCGGCAAGACTCAATTACCCGAAGTTGATTATTACACGAAAGGTGTCCATTTCATAGCTGTGCAGCACACTGAAACTTCGCAGGCGCGTAGCATTGAGCGCTTCCTCACAGTGTGTGGTATCGAAGGTTGGAAACGTACCTCGATTGAAAAACATCTGGATAATTTGGGTTCTATCGACGATTACATATGGTACGCAGACCAACGTGAAGATACCGCAATTGAAGAATTCATCAGTTATGGTATCGGCAAAGTGTCTGCTCGGAAACTAATACGCGAACTGCAAAAGCTGCACGGCATTTCTATCATCAAGCTTCTAGTTGGTTCCGGTGTATTCGATGCAGGTGTTGGCGAACGACGCCTAGAGGATTTGGCGCAGCATATTACACCCAAGGATTGGTTCCGGTTGAAATCCGAAGAGTTGCGTGCCAAGATCGAATCGTTGCATGGTTATGGTGAAGCACTGGCTGAAGAAATTGCACGTGGCATTCGTGCATACAAGAAAACATGCAAGCAATGGGAATCGTGGATCGAGATTTCATACACGGTTAAAAAGCCTGCAAAGGCTAAAGTAACCAGCAGCAAGTACGAAGGGGTTAAGGCTACTTGGACTGGTTATCGTAACAAGGAAGAGGAAGCAGAAATTCTTGCAGGTGGCGGGGAAATAGTCGGCTTCGGGAGCAAAACTACGCACCTGTTCTACAAGGAGGGTGGAAAGCAGTCTTCCAAGATTGCGAAGGCCGGTGATCGTGCAATGACGTGGGGACAATTCAAAAAGTTGAATAAAAAGTAAACCGACTATTTGGAGTACTGAGTGTTGTAAAAATACAACACGCGCTTTCTGAATTCGTGTTATAATGAAAACGCACATGCAATTGTGCCTGTGCTCTCTGTGAGAATTACAAATGACGAAAGCCTGCAAACTTGTCAACAATGGTTTCCGAGACGGCATCAAGCGTTCAGATATTGACGTAGGTTCGGTCGTATTAGTGGATTGGTCCGACGTAGGACCCGAATGGGTACTTATTGTTTCTTCAGAAGACCAAAATAGACCGAAGAACTACAAAGGCTACATGAACTATACTGGTGTTAGCTTGAATGCAGATTCGAGCTTTCAGAGCGATCAAATACTGAAGGTACATCCGATCAACGTACTTGAACAAATGGCCAAATTGCCGAAGTAGTAAGCCTTGAGGGGTGGGACTAGTCCCACCCTCGTCCTATAAAAAAGTGGTAAGGTTTAAAAGCCGGCAACAAAGCAATCTTCGAGGAATTTAAATACCGTGTATATCAAGATTGATCTTAAAGCTCTGAAAGAAAAAACTGAAGGTAAAGAAGGTGTTACCTTAAGTGGGGACCTTGGTAGGAGTAAACAATACGCAATCAATGAGAAGGTTGTATGTACCTACGGGATAGCAACCTTCTATTTCAAGGTAATTCGATTTCCAGGAGGCAAGAAATTTGTAGTACAGGAAAGAATCACTGATGAATTTGAACTGCTGCGCGAATTCTTGCATACGTACAAAATCCCTTATGCGGTAGAATTTTCTGAGGTTCCAAATGTCTAAGAAATACGAAATAACCGATCGAAAGATCCAAGTAGGTACAAAAACCTTGTACCAAATCCGAGCATTGAAAAATGGCGTCTCTTTCTACAAAGACCAGCTCGGAGGTTATGTAGAAGGTCCTCATAATCTCACCCAAACAGGTGATGCGTGGATTAGTCAGAATGCAAAGGTTTTTGATAAGGCCAGAGTTAGGGAAAATGCTCATGTCCGTGGTTTTGCAGAAGTAAGTGGTTGTGCTGTAGTAGGCGGAAGCGCCGTGGTTAGCGGCCACTCTCAAATTAAAGACCGTGCCGCTGTAGGGGGACATAGTACTATTTTGGGAAGTACTTTGATTTTGGATAGAGCCAGAATACAAAATTCTGAAATACACGATAGCGTACAAATTGCGGGTTCTAGTGTAATTTGTGATTCAACTATTAACAATAACTGCGTAATTACTGGACATTCAAACATTGGTAAATGCTCGTTGAGTGATCATACTCAGGTACACTCCTCAAGTTTGGAAACTTGCGACCTTAGTGGTTTTTCTGTGGTCGATGTTTCCAGCGCAATGGGTTATGTAACCAACCTTACCGCAGTTGATGCTAGAATCAATGATATTGATGACTATGTGGTTATCGGTAATATAGGTTCGGAAAACGGTCAACTAGACGCTTGGGTACATAAATCTGGAAATATCTACGTATCCCGAGGATGTTTTTCTGGTTCTCTAGAAGCCTTTAAGAAGGCTGTGAGTGATAAACATAGTGACGCTGGAACTCGCTATTTTGATGAATACATGGCTCTAACAAAATTCATTGAGGTGCGGTTCAAAAACCAATTGAAAAAATATCAGGCCAGTTTAGCTATACCTGATGCTAATCTGCGTAAACGAGTTCGCCATTTTTGGTTGAAGCATTCAGCAGTTTACCAACAACTCACGTACCTTCAAAACGAGGTACGTCGTGCTCGTTACTATCATGGTACAAATGCACTGTTTCAACCTAACCTAGTTGAAGCAACCTCTGAATTGCGTAAGTTTCAACAGAAACATGAGAAAGAGTTGCGAGCTAAACATAAAGAGTTTGCCAATATTTGGGCTGTAGAACAAACTCGCAACGAACTCATCAACCAATACCACGCATCCAAAATTAAATAAATGGAAAAGCATTACTGTTATGCTTGCCGGAAGCATTTATACGAAAATTTGTTTCCGGCAAATGCAAACCTGAAAGCAAACGGGCGTAAATGCCAACAATGTTTGGACAACATCAAAGCCCAAAAGACAGGACAACTAAACCATCCTAATAAAAACAAGCAGTACAAGCAAGCCAAGAGGCTTTACCAAGAAGGCAAAACCCAATTCATGGAGAGTCTCTAATCAGGACTTATTATGGATTTAAAACTGTACTGCTATGGATGCAGGGTATGGAAGTATAAAGAACTGTTTCCGGTAGATGCAGAGAAGAAAGCGCACCGACGTCGGTGCCTCACGTGTTTAGAATTCAAACGAGCAAAGAAACCAAATGACCGATAATCTTGAATCGAAATTGTGCAATGAACTGGCAGAAATGCCTGCCGCTGAAGCTGTAGAGCAATTGGAAGCTGAAGGCAAAACCCAAGTGTTGACTGGAGGCATGTCAAAGAAACAAATGCTTGCAACGCTTATGGTATTGGGGGCAGGCCCAGGCATTTCGGCAATGCTAACCGAACGGGATTACCAAGTTGAATTGCGTGATCCTAATACCGAAGAATCTAAACGTCGGTTAGCTGCGGCCGAAGAAAAGCGAAAACGCAAAGCTGAAAAGCTAAAGAAGCAATTTGCACACAAATGAACCAGGTGATAGAAGGGTTGGTACTCAATACCAGTGGTTATTGGATTCTCCCAGATGGGAAAATCTTTAGCTTGAAATTCCAATCCAAACATTCTCAAGCCTTGGTCGAAATCGTAGGGACCTTACTACCAGAGGTGGTGCAAAGATTCAATGTCCGCATAGACCAAGTGCTTTGGTACTTGGAGGATTTTAGCGAGTACTGTCAGAAAGAATTAGGCTACCTTCGAGTCAGTACTCGACTTGATGAATTCGCCATTGAACTAGATGTTGGTAAAGCCAGGTTGCCCAAAACCCAAATTGATGGTTTGTCTAACGTAATGAGTTTGCACACAGCCTTTGACGTGCAAGTAATATGCGAAGACCGAGATTACCTGGGTCAGAAACTAATCCGAAAATTGAGAGAACAATGCGCTTCCTAGAAGATACAACTGCCTGGTGCAAATGGGCTAACCAAGTAGCTTTTGTTGATGTAGACGGGGTTGTTGCTAATAACCTACACCGTCTTCACCATTTGGTTGAAACGGTTGACGGTAAACAAAGGTATAGAAAGGACGCTGATTGGAGGTCTTACGTAAAAGAAGAGCCTGGAGATACACCAGGCCTTGGATGCAACATGGTTTATAACCTGTCTCAGACTTACTCAATCGTATTTTTGACAGCGCGGGATGATTTGCCGAATCCCCAACGGGCGGCCTTGTTGCAGAAGCTTTCAGATTGGTGCAATCTAAGTGATAGCGCATTGGTTATGCGCCCACGGGATCCAGTCACAGGAAAAGCCTTGGCAGCTTCTACTTTCAAAGTAGAAGTGCTCAAGCATATGAAACGCCAAGGCGTACCGATAGGGCTTTTTATTGATGACTCCCAGCAGAATTGTTTAGCAGTAGCAACTTTGGGTGTTCCCACACTACGGTTCTACAACCATATCGACGAAACCTCGCTAGAGTACTAGCATATAGAGGGCTAGACGGTGTTGCAAAAATACAACACTTACTGTTTCCCGCATTGTTTGTTGAAAACACGTATGCTATAATATCTATACGGGGTACTAAGGCCCCGGTTCTGTGAAAAGGAAACGTGAATGAAAACACTGTCCCTCAAAGCAATCGAAGCCTCGGTTCGTTATCTGTCCAATCGTCGGTTCAGGACGGATATTAAAACGGAAGGTTACAAACCTGGTAAATGGGTTGAAATTACACGGCGCCGTTATTCGAAGGTTTCGATGCCGGAAGGTGAAGCCCTGAGGATCGTTAATGAACTCGAAAACGGTCAAAAAGTTATTGTGACGTACCAAGTCGTGTAAGTAGTTAGGGAGGGTTTCGACCCTCCCTAACGCCATAAGAAATAATCTGTGAGACTAACATGCAAGTCAATTCCAAGTTCCCGTTTTATGACCACGGAGCATTCGCCGGTAATCCTGGTACGAACCACGGTGTGAAGAACGGTCGTCCATGGAAAGACGGTGAACATCCCGGCAAAGGTAACGGTCATCCAGGCGGTACGAAACCTGGTAACCCGAACCCGGGAAATCCGCATCAACCTAAACCAACGGAACCTGAAGAAACGAAACCAATGGAACCAGGCAATCCGAGCACCACTGTACCAGGTACAAATGTGAATTCGCCCATCAATATCAATGTAAACGTGAATGTTCAATTGCCAGAACAACCAGCGGACCAAGGCCCGCTTCTGTATCGTCGCTGCTTTTTCCAAGGTGGTTGTATCGGTGACCGACATTACCCTATTCGCAGTTCTGGTT
>Ga0180217_1005116_pt1 | contig 10059 bp, 8 predicted proteins | sample eDN3rd37CBELigOP_FD_128521 | JGI IMG/M metagenome (GOLD analysis project Ga0180217, IMG submission 128521) | Enriched Organic Plus compost microbial communities from Emeryville, California, USA - eDNA 3rd pass 37_C BE-Lig OP (version 2) (version 2) ... | reverse complement strand
GTGTTTCCGATGATGACGGGACAGCGCTGGTCGGTGCAGAAGTACTCGCCGAGGTCGGCATACTGCCCACCGCCTGCCCGCACAGCGGCGGCCTCGGCGGCAATGCCGTCGTGGTTCATCGCGATCGACCGCTCAGGCGCGCACGCCAGGGCGTCGTCCATGTGCCCGGAGACGCACGTGGGGACCGTTGCGTGCGGATCGGGCACCGGACCGAGCACCAGCACCCGCGCGCCGGTTCCGCGCAACTGTCCGACGAGCCGCGTCAGCCCGTCGAGCCAGGCCTGGTCGTAACTGACGAAGCCGAAGTCGGCGCCATAGCGGCGCACCATGTCGAGCACGATCAGCGCGGGGCGTTCACGTTCGATGCGCTCGAGCACGGTGGCACGCCACTGTTTGCACTCGGTGAACTCCCGGCCCAGGTACGGGCTGACGATCGGCAGTTTCATCAGCGGGCAGGTCACCTTCGACATGGTCTCCAGTCGCCAACCCTGCTGCCGGGCCACCGGTTCGAGCGCGGGTTGCCACATCGCCGCGTGCGAGTCCCCGATGAGTGCCACCGTGGTCGTCGAATCGGAGACGCCGGAGGCGCATTCGGGCTGCACCACGTCGTCCCACGACAGCACGCACCCGTTGACGAACATGTCGGGCTTGGTGATGTCGTCGAGGCGCGGTGTCAGGTTCGACGGCACGGCGTGCGGGTGCACCGACTGCGCGACGGCGTCGCGCAACTGCTCAGAAGGGGTCGGCGCGCGCGGGGTGGGGGGATCGACGATCGCCGCGGCGGGGACGGCCGCACCGGTCCCGGTGGGCACGGGCCGAATGGCGAGGAGCGCCAAGCCGGCGCACACAGCGATACCCGTCGCGGTGGCGCCGACAGCCAGGCTGCGCCATGTCGATGACCGCAGCGCCGCGGCGAACCGGGCCGGGTTCTCGACGAGATGAAGGGTCAGGATCGCCAGACCGAGCGACATGACGACCATCGCCAACCGCCCGGCCAGGCTCAGGTCGGCGCCGATCAGCACAGGCGCCAGCAGCAGCGCGGGCCAGTGCCACAGATACCACGAGTACGACACTCGTCCGATGGCCCGCAGCACGGGCTTGGACAGCAGGCGCCCGACGCCCAGATCCGGTGTCGCGCAGCCTGCCCCGATCACCAGCGCGGTGCCCAGCACCGGCAACAGCGCCGCCGTGCCCGGATACGGGGTCGCCGCACCGATCTGGTTGCAGGTCGCCAGGATCAGTGCGAGGCCGCCCCAGCCGACGACCGCGGCGCACACCGGCGGAAGCCTGCGCCACTGCGTGGCGGTCAACGCCACGAGACCGCCGATGGCCAACTCCCACGCGCGCGTCGGCAACGAGAAGAACGCCCACGCCGGCAGCGTTCGCGTCCACAGCACGCACAGCGCCAGCGAGCCGCCCGCCAGCACCGCGAGCACCACGAAATAGGGGAGCGACGCGGTGCCGCGTCCACCGCCGGCTGATCGGCGCCGCAACCACCAGGCCACGCCGAGGATGAGCGCGGGCCACACCAGATAGAACTGCTCCTCGACCCCCAGCGACCAGTAGTGCTGCAGCGGCGAAGGTGCGGTGTCGGCCAGGTAGTCGGTGCCTTCGATGGCGAAGCGGTAGTTGCCCAGGTAGAGCGCGGCGGCGACGGTGTCACCCAGCACGTTTCGCGCCTGCAGAGGTGGCAGCAGCACAGCGGCTGCAACCGACGTCGCCACCAGCACCACCGCGGCGGCCGGAAGCAGTCGCCGGGCACGTGCCGCGTAGAAGGACGCCAGACCGACCGTGCCGGTGCGGGCCACCTCACGGACCAGCAGGCCGGTGATCAGGAAGCCGGACACCACGAAGAACACGTCGACGCCGACGAAGCCGCCGCGCAGTCCCGGCACGCCGGCGTGATAGAGCACCACGGTGAGGATTGCGACCGCGCGCAGACCTTCGATGTCGGGGCGGAACTGCGTGGCGGACAGAATCTTCCGTCCGCTCGCGGGCTTGTCGCGTCGGGTCCGGCCTTTCGAAGATGCGGTCACTCTGTTCACTCGAGTAACGATCGTCCCACGAGAACCTGCGGTTACCGGGGATTTGTTGCTAGCGTCGTGCCGATGCGACGCAGATGGTGGACGCGCCAGGCGCCGGCAAAGGTGCTGGCGCTGGTGCTCGCGTCGGTGTTTCTGGTGGCTTGCACATCGACCGGAACGCAGGCACCTCCGAGCGAGGCGGGCGACGGCACATGCAGCCTCGCTGGCCTGCCGCCCGAGGTGGCCGACACCGTCGACCTCATCGAGTCCGGCGGCCCGTTCCCGTATCCGCGCAACGACGGCGTCGTGTTCGGCAACTTCGAGGGACTGCTGCCCGAACACGAGCGCGGGTACTACCGCGAGTACACGGTCCCCACCCCGGGGCTCAAACACCGCGGCGCCCGCCGGATCGCCACAGGCGGCATCCCGCTCGACGACCCACCCGAAATGTATTACACCGACGACCACTACGAGTCGTTCTGTCTGATCGGAGGAACGTGAAGACGTATGAGATCGACGGATCCGCGGTGGCGTCGAAGGCCGACTTCTTCACCGAGATCGGCCGCGCGGTCAACGGCGAGGGCGGTTACTTCGGTTCGAACCTCGACGCGCTCGCGGACTGCCTGCGCGGCGGGTTCGGCACACCCGACGACGGCAAGTTCCGGTTCGTCATCACGTCGTACAAACACGTGAAAGACGCGGTAGGGGAGGATGTCTGGAGTGCGCTGCTGACGATCTTCACCACCGAGGGCGTCGACCTGTGGCTGCGGTCCTGATCAGTTGAACGCCAGCCAGCTCGGCAGCGCGCGTTCGCGTGAATCGCACAGCACCTGACGCGTATCACAATTGCCGCGCGGTGACCCTGCGCCGCTCCACATCCCGCCGGTGTCGCGGCGCAGCACGATCGCCGACGAACCGCCGCCGTCGAGCAGCACGGCGTTGTCGGCCCCGAGTCCGCGGAACAGGTCCTGCATGTTGTCGGGGGTGTAGCTGCCGCCCTGGAAGACGTAGAGCTGATCGGCCGCACGGTTGTAGCCCAGCGCGGTGCGCGCCGCGCTGGGCCCGCCGTCGTTGAGCTGACCGGTATCGCCCGGTGCGAGCAGACCGATGCCTGCCACCGCGACGAACCGCGTCCCGCTGTCCACGAGCCGCTGGATCTCCGGGGACGCCGCGTCATAGTCGTTGGGGCCCTTGGGCATGATGACGTACGGGGCGCCGCCGACCGGCAGGATCATCGTGGCCAGTGCCGACCAGTGCTCGTTGCCGCCGGACAGGCCCTGCTTGCCGGCGTAGGCGAGCGTGCCGGTGACCGCTTTATTGGTACGGCCCTGGCCGCGCGTGTTGTCGACGTAGGCGCCCAGCGGTGAACTGCATTTGGTGTCGCGCCACGAACCGCCCTTCTGCGGCCTGACATCGAAGAAGTTGGCGTTGACCGCGATGGTCGGCTGGCCCAGCACGTGCCAGGCGTTCAGCGGTGCATAGGTTTCCGACGCCTGCCACAGACCTTCGCTGGTACGGGCGCCCGGGGTTCGCTCACACCGCGACTGATAACCCTGGTGCGTGTCGACGAGCAGACGCGGATTCAGACGGGTCGACGCGTTCTTGATGGTCATCAGGTGGCCACCGTTGTTGAGCGTGTAGGCCCGGCCGTCCGCGGTGAGGAACGGTGCGGCGAACTGCCCGCCGAAGTTGTACACCAGGTACGAGCCCTTGGTGTTGGCGATGGCGCCCAGCAGCAGTGTCCTGGGGTCCTCGGCCCTGGTGGGCGGGGCGCCGCCCGTACCCAGCACAGCGCACAACGCGAACGTTGCGGCGCCCGCCGTCACGCGTCGGAAAAGTTTTGCCAGCCCAGGCACGAAATACACAGTAGCCACATAGATAACTCTGTCAACATACGTAACGGGCTGGTCACGGGCTGATACCGGAGGTGTTCCGGAACCGTCAACAAACGAAAAACAGTTAGCTGGAAACGTATTCGGCCAGGTGCCGTCCCGTCAGCGTCGAGCGCGCGGCCACCAGATCCGCGGGTGTGCCCTCGAAGACGATCCGGCCGCCGTCGTGGCCCGCGCCGGGCCCCAGGTCGATGATCCAGTCCGCGTGCGCCATGACGGCCTGGTGGTGCTCGATGACCACCACCGACTTACCCGAGTCCACCAACCGGTCCAGCAGCACAAGCAGCTGTTCGACATCGGCGAGGTGCAGGCCCGTCGTCGGCTCGTCGAGGATGTAGACGTCACCCTTGTCGGCCATCTGCGCTGCGAGCTTGAGTCGTTGCCGTTCACCACCCGAGAGTGTGGTGAGCGGTTGCCCCAGCGTGAGGTAACCCAGCCCGACATCAGCCATGCGCTCGAGGATCTTCTGCGCGGCAGGGACCTTCGCCTCACCGGCGCCGAAGAACTCCACAGCCTCGGTCACCGGCATCTCCAGCACCTCGGCGATGTTGCGGTGTGCCAGGGTGTATTCGAGCACCGTGGCCTGGAACCGCCGGCCCTCGCACTCCTCGCACGGCGACTCCACGGTCGCCATCACCCCGAGGTCGGTGTAGATGACGCCTGCACCGTTGCAGACCGGGCACGCCCCCTCCGAATTCGAGCTGAACAGAGCGGGTTTCACGCCGTTGGCCTTGGCGAACGCCTTGCGGATGGGCTCCAGCAGCCCGGTGTACGTCGCGGGGTTGCTGCGGCGTGAACCGCGGATCGGACTCTGGTCGACCAGTACCACGCCCTCGCGACCGGCGACCGACCCGTCGATCAGGGAACTCTTGCCCGATCCCGCGACACCGGTGATCACCACCAGCACGCCGAGCGGGATGTCGACGTCGACGTCGTGCAGATTGTTGGTGTTCGCGCCGCGGACCTCCAGGGCGCCGTCGGGTTCGCGAACCGAATCCTTCAGCGCGGCACGGTAACCCAGATGCCGTCCGGTGACAGTGTCGCTGGCGCGCAGCCCGTCGACGGTGCCCTGGAACACCACCTCGCCGCCCGCCGTACCCGCGCCGGGTCCGAGGTCGACGACATGGTCGGCGATCGCGATGGTCTCGGGTTTGTGCTCGACCACCAGCACCGTGTTGCCCTTGTCGCGCAATTGCAGCAGCAGGGTGTTCATCCGCGCGATGTCGTGCGGATGCAGACCGATCGTCGGCTCATCGAACACGTAGGTGACGTCGGTGAGCGCCGAGCCCAGATGACGGATCATCTTGACGCGCTGCGCCTCACCACCGGAGAGTGTGCCTGCCGGGCGTGCGAGCGACAGGTATCCCAGGCCGATCTCGACGAAGGAGTCGAGGGTGTGGCGCAGCGCGGTGAGCAGCGGCGCCACCGATTTCGCCGTCGCTTTCTTCTCCAGGCCGGCCAGCCACGTGGCCAGGTCGGTGATCTGCATGGCGCTCGCGTCGGCGATGTTGACGCCGTCGATCTTCGACGACCGCGCGGTCTCCGACAGCCGGGTCCCGTCGCACTCGGGGCACGTGGTGAACGTGACGGCCCGTTCCACGAACGCGCGGATGTGCGGCTGCATGGCCTCGACGTCCTTGGACAGGAACGACTTCTGGATCTGCGGGATGAGGCCCAGGTACGTCAGGTTGGTGCCGTCGATCTTGAGCCTCGTCGCGTCCTTGTACAGCAGTGCGTCGAGTTCCTTCTTGGTGAACTTCTTGATCGGCTTGTCCGGATCGAAGAAGCCGCAACCGCGGAAGATCCGGCCGTACCAGCCGTCCATGCTGAAACCGGGGATCGTCAACGCGCCCTCGTTGAGCGACTTGCTGTCGTCGTACAGGGCGGTCAGGTCGATGTCGTTGACCGAACCGCGGCCCTCACACCGCGGACACATGCCGCCCACGATGTTGAAGTCACGACGCTCCTTGACCGTGCGTCCGCCCTTCTGGAACTCGACCGCACCCGCGCCGCTGATCGACGCCACGTTGAACGAGAACGCCTGCGGCGACCCGACGTGAGGTTTTCCCAGGCGGCTGAACAGGATCCGCAGCATCGCACCCGCGTCGGTGACCGTTCCCACCGTCGACCGCGGATCCGAACCCATGCGCTGCTGATCGACGATGATCGCGGTGGTGAGCCCTTCGAGTACATCCACCTCGGGCCGCGCCTGGTTGGGCATGAAACCCTGGATGAACGCGCTGTAGGTCTCGTTGATGAGCCGTTGCGACTCCGCGGCGATCGTGTCGAACACCAGCGAGCTCTTGCCCGAACCCGACACACCCGTGAACACCGTGAGCCGCCGCTTGGGCAGCTCGATGTCGATGTCCTTGAGGTTGTTCTCGCGGGCGCCGGTGACGCGGATCCGGTCGTGGCTGTCGGCGGGATGCATCAGAGTGCGCGCTCCTGGATACGGATCATGGTGCCCGCGGGATCGCGCACCGCGCAGTCGCGGACACCATAGGGCTGGTCGGTCGGTTCCTGCACGATCTCGGCCGTGGTGGCCTGCAGTCGCTCGAAGGTGGCGTCGACGTCGGCGGTGGCGAGGACGATGCTCGCGAACGTGCCCTTGGCCATCATCTCGCGGATCACCTTCCCCTCCTCCTCGGTGATCGCCGGATCGGCGGTCAGCGGGTACAGGACGATCGAGGTGCCCGGCTGGTTCGGCGGGCCGACCGTGATCCACCGCATGGTGCCGTGGCCGACGTCGAGGCGGACCTCGAACCCGAGTGCGTCGCGGTAGAACGCGAGCGATTCTTCCGGATCCTCGTGCGGCACGAACGTGTTGTGGATGGTGAGGTCGTTGCTCATGGGCTCACGCTAGGTGCAGGCGCACGGCGGGCGCTTCTCGATTCCTGACCGGTCTGGTGACGTACTTCTCCAGGCACGACGGCAAGCCCTCCTGTGTGGCGGCCGCGCGATCCCGATAGGCGCTGGGCGGCAGGCCCACCAACTCGGTGAACCGCGTGCTGAACGTGCCCAGCGACGAACACCCGACGGCGAAGCACACCTCGGTGACCGACAGGTCACCACGGCGCAGGAGCGCCATCGCGCGTTCGATCCGACGAGTCATCAGATACGAGTACGGCGATTCGCCGAAGGCGGCTTTGAATTGGCGCGACAGATGTCCTGCCGACATGTTCACCCCGCGTGCCAGCGCTTCCACGTTGAGCGGCTGCGCGTACTCGCGGTCGATACGGTCGCGCACCCGGCGCAACAGCTTGAGGTCGCGCAGTCGTTGCTCCTCCCCAGGCATGGCCACGCAGCCGATGTTACGGCGGCGGAGCCAGCCGGTACACCGCTCCGGCAAAGTCGTCGGTGATGTACACCGCGCCGTCGGGGCCGGTCACCGCGGCCACCGGCCGGCCCCAGCGCTGCCCGTCGTCGTCCTGAAAGCCGCCGACCAGTGTCTGTTGCGGCCCCAAAGTGCCGTCGCGCCAAGCGAAGAACGACACCTCGGGAGCGCGCGGCGCGTCCCGGTTCCACGACCCGTGCACACCCACCAGCGCACCCTGCCCGAACGGCTGCGGAAGCTCGGCGAAGCTCATCCCCAGCGGGGCCGAGTGCGCGCCTAGGGTCTGCTCGATGGGATGCAGTGCGGCGCAGTCCATCTCGGCGCCATCGGGATTGGTCTGCAGGTCGCGGATCAGCTTCGCCGGTGGCGGGCCGTCGGGATTGCAGTACGGCCAACCCAGTTCACGCCCTGGCGTCAGGCGTGCGACCGACTCGGGCGGATGGTCGTCGACGTAGGACTGCACGACGCGGCCGTCGGGGTCGGCGACGTTGTCGCGGTTGTTGACCGCGGTCCACAACGACCCGTCCGGGGCGAACGCAAGCCCCGTTCCGTTGCGCACGCCGGTCGCGAACGGTTCGGCCGGACCACCGCCGGGCGGCACCCGCATGATGGTGGCCCGCGGCGGGTCGGCCGTGCGGTCCTCGGCCGAGATGTTGCCCGTGGACCCGATCGAGAAGTACACCGCGCCGTCGTCGCCGACGACGACGCTCTTGAGTGCGTGGGCGTAGGCGCCGCGCAGGTCGGGGCTCTTGGCGTCGGGAAGACCGTCGATAACGGTGCGGCGGTTCACCGCGGCGCCGTCGGCGTAGTCGTAGGCGTCGATCTGATCGCTCTCGGCCACGTACAGCGTCGGCCCCGCGAAGAACAGTCCGTGCGGTTGGTCCAGCCCGTCGAGCAGGGTGCTCTGTGTGGGAAGCACTTTCAGCACCTCGCCGGTGCTGGGGACCGAGACGAGCAGGGCTCCGTCGGGTGCCCACGCGGCCATGCGGGCCTTGGGCACCCGCGCGACGACCTCAAGGGTCCACCCGTCCGGGACGAGAGCCTGACGCGGCTGGTCGAGCGGTGCGTCGTCGAGACCTTCAGGCACCTCGACCGTCACGGGTGTCAGCTCAGCCGCACCGGCGGGGTGTTCGGCGGTGGTCTGCGAAGACGATCGAGACGGTTGCGCTGTGGGCTCCGTAGTCTGCGGTTCGGTGCCGCATCCGGCGAGCACAACGGACGCGGTGACGACGACAGCGCTAATCCCCGGCCAGGCTCGCATGCATCTCCCAAACCAGGATCTCGGCCGGCTCGTCGGTGGCCGTCACGCGTTGTCCGCCGGAGCCGGTCAGGCGCGCGGCGTCACCTTCGGCCAGGTCACCGGCATCCTCCAGCGTGACGCGGCCCCGCGCGACGAACAGGTGCACGTAGCGGGCCTCGGGTAATCCGACGGCATCACCGGGCCGCAGCCGCGCCCCGTAGAGCGTGGCGTTGCGGTTGTGCAGCGTCACGGCGGCGTCACCGGCCCCCGAGGCGATCGGCGTCAGGTTTTCGGCGAGCGTGATCTCGCGCTGCTCGTAGCCCGGCGTAAGGCCGGCACGGTCCGGGATGACCCACATCTGCACGAAGTGCACCGGTTTGTCCGACGACGCGTTCTTCTCCGAGTGCTGCACACCCGTCCCCGCCGACATGCGCTGCGCCAGGCCCGGGTAGATGACCCCGGAGTTGCCCATCGAGTCCGCATGCGCGAGCTCGCCGTCGAGCACCCACGTGACGATCTCCATGTCGCGGTGCGGGTGGGTGTCGAATCCGCCACCTGCGGCGACGATGTCGTCGTTGTTCACCAGCAGCAGCCCGTGGTGGGTGTTCGCCGGGTCGTAGTAGTCGCCGAAGGAGAAGGAATGCCGTGACTGCAGCCAGTCGGTGACAGAGACGCCGCGTTGGTCGGCGCGCCGGATGTCGACGGTCGGGGGCATGGCTCCAGCCTAGAGACAGGACGAGCCGATCCTCGGTCCGAGCGTGCGTCCGTGGCGGGATTCGGGCCGATTTCCCGCCCTGCACGCACAGCCGATCACCGCCAGATGAGCTCCCAACCGACCGGTGGATCGGGCGGGTGTCCTACGCTGTGGGCGTGGATATCAACGGAGCTAGCGCAATCGTCACCGGTGGCGCATCAGGTATCGGCGCGGCATCTGCCCGCCTGTTGGCAGCCAAGGGAGCCAAGGTCGTCATCGCCGACCTCCAGGCAGACAAGGGCGAGGCACTCGCCAAGGAACTCGGCGGCGCGTTCGTCAGCGTCGACGTCACCGAGACCGACCAGATCATCGCCGCGGTCGACAAGGCCGCCGAACTCGGTCCGCTGCGTGCCCTGGTGAACTCGGCCGGTATCGGCTGGGCCCAGCGCACCATCGGCAAGGACGGTGAGTACGCGTCGGCGCACAACCTCGACGTGTACAAGAAGGTGCTCGCGATCAACCTGGTCGGCACCTTCGACTGCATCCGCATCGCCGCGACCGCGATGAGCCGCAACGAGCCCACCGAGACCGGCGAGCGTGGCGCGATCGTCAACATGACCAGTGTCGCGGCGTTCGACGGCCAGATCGGCCAGGCCGCCTACTCGTCGTCCAAGGGCGGCGTGGTGGGCCTGACCCTGCCGGTGGCGCGTGACCTGTCCGCGGTGGGCATCCGCGTCAACACCGTGGCGCCCGGCCTCATCGACACCCCGATCTACGGCGAGGGTGAGGGCTCCGAGGCGTTCAAGGCCAAGCTCGGCGAGTCCGTGCTGTTCCCGCACCGCCTGGGCAAGCCCGAGGAACTGGCCTCGATGGTC
>Ga0180217_1005115_pt1 | contig 10061 bp, 9 predicted proteins | sample eDN3rd37CBELigOP_FD_128521 | JGI IMG/M metagenome (GOLD analysis project Ga0180217, IMG submission 128521) | Enriched Organic Plus compost microbial communities from Emeryville, California, USA - eDNA 3rd pass 37_C BE-Lig OP (version 2) (version 2) ... | reverse complement strand
TTCGGCATCAGGCTGTCGTAGGGCACGAACTCCGCGGCCCGCACGTTGTCGGGCAGCTCTCCGAGAGCAGCCACCGGCGTGCCGCCCGTCGTCACGACGACGAGCACGTCGCGCTCGGCCAGAGCTCGGATGGTGGGCAGAGTCAGCTCCTCGGGCCGGTCGTTGGCGACGGTGCCCTGCGACACGTGGACGACCGGGCGCGGGCCGTCGAGATCGGGCCACCACTCCGGCAGCGAGCCGGTCCGCGGCGCGCGCGCGACCGGTCCGACGAACGCGACGTTCGAGGGCAGGTCCCGCCTCGGGTATTCGAAGCCGGGAACCGTGAACTGGGCGTAGCGGTCGGCATGCACCGCCCAGTCCATGAAGTACACCCCGAGTTCACGGCCCGTCGCCTCGTGGACGAAGCCTGCGACCTGGCGCTGCGGCGCGCGAAGGATGACGTGCTTCGCCATCATGTTCATAAAGCGGTTGCGCAGCCGACCGAAGGCGTCCGCGCGGGGAAGTATGCCCAGCCCCCATGGAGCGGTGTCGACGCTCGACAGGCCGAGCGGAAGGATGCCGCAGGCGATGAGCGGGGGCCGGGGCTTCGGCGTCAGCGCGAGCGCCGCCGCGCCGACGACGGTGAACTCGATCAGCACCGCGTCCGTATGGTCTTCCTCGATCGCGGCGCACAGTGCTTCGTACTGCGCCGCAGCGGGTGCGATGAAGATCTGCTCGACGTTGTGCACCATGCCCTTCACGCCCGCACGTCGATCGCCTTCCGCACGCGCATCCGCGATGGCGATCGCATGGTCGATCTGGGCGGCCTCCGGCCACGGGAGGAACTCCGCGCCGGTGGAGCGCACTGCGTCTGCGAACCGGTCTCCGGCGAGGAAGCGAACCCGGTGACCGGATGCGGCGAAGTGCTCCGCCACGCCGAGCATCGGCGCCATATGACCGTCGGCGACGTGGGCGCCGAGAAGCACTGAAGGCATCGCTACCTCCCCGAGGTGTCAGCTCTCCCCGCGCGCGCCGTCACCCCTGGCCGCCCGGAATTCATGTTAGTAAGGATGACATGAAATCGCGCAGGTACACCAGCCCTCTTCGCGCCCGCGGCGCAGAGATCACGCGGCAGCGCATCCTCGACGCAGCCTTCGCGCGGTTCTCATCGCAGTACTACGACGACGTCACGCTGGATGCGGTCGCGGCCGATGCTGGAGTGACGGTGCAGACCGTCCTCCGCCGGTTCGACAGCAAGGAGAGCCTCGTCCGCGCGATCGTCGAGGCGCGGACTCCCAGGGTGACCACCCAGCGCGATCAGGCGCCGGTGGGGGACGCGGCCGGGGCCGTGTCGAACCTGCTCGACCACTACGAGTCGATCGGCGACCTCGTGATGCTTCTGCTGAGGCAGGAAGAGCGCGTGCGGCCGTTCGCCGACGTCACAGCCTTCGGCAAGGCGTATCACGTGGAGTGGGTCGAGCGGGTGTTCGCTCCATGGCTCGGCGAGCGGGAAGGCGAGGAGCGCGTCCTGCTGCGTGCTCAGTTGGTCGCCGTGTGCGACACCTATACGTGGTACCTGTTGCGCCGCCAGCAAGGACTCACCCGCGCGCAGACCCAGCAGGCCCTCGTGGGGCTCGTGACCGGAGCGTTGAATTCCGCGCGCTGACATGAGAGAACCCCTGGGGAATCCAGGGGTTCTCTCATGACGGTGACGGTGGCGTTCGCGTAGTGCGTGCTCACGCACCGCAACCGAAATCGCCGAGTCGAAGCGGCGTGGCTGCTTGATTTCGCCTGCCCGTTAGTTGCAGTACTCCTCGAGGTCGATAGTCGTGCTGTAGACCGTGACATGCTCCGAGTCCTGCAAGGTGAGCGTCGTCAACGGCTGATTCTCCAGAATGTCAGGGTGACACCAGAAAACACCGAGGGGATATTCGAACGAACCCTCGTCATCGACTTCCGGGAAAATGAATACCTGGTCCACGGGCTCGGCGGTAGGCCAGTACAAGTACGAGAGATCCTGTCCCGGTGCGAATCCGGTGCCGGTGACGTACCCATCGAATCCGGTCGTGCCGGCGTGAATCTCGACACTGGGAACGGTCTCATCCACAGGCACGAGCGTGCCACCGCGAACGGCGTAGCTGACGCACTGACCCTGGTTCTTGAAGCTGTTCCCGTCGGCGTCCGTAAGCGTCTGCCAGCCACCTTGCTGGCACGCGGATGCGGCGGCGTTGTTCGCCCCCGCTGCCGTTGCGGGGCTCGCGAAGGCAACGCTGCCAGCGAGCACCAACAGCGCGGTGAATGCCACCGAAGCAGATCGTTTCATGGAACACTTCCTCTTCCGAGCCGGGATTGACGCGTCTCTGCGATTGATTAATAGGACGGAAACAGGCTGAATACGGCCTCCGCCATATTCTTCTTCAGCGAGTTCTGGTTACATCATGTGCGCAAACTTCGCCATGTCAATACGGTTCGCATCTCGTCGAGCAGAGGCGGCCGGAGCGGGGCGCGTGTCGCGATCTCGCAACGCAGGTCAGGTCACCGGCGGTCGAGATCCGATCGACTTCGCCTCAGCATCCCGAGCACCGCCCTGCTCGCATCCGCAGCTCGGCCCGGCGATGATCGAACCGGATCCGAACAGCACGAAACCCACCCAACTCGATCAGTCTGACGAGTATGAGTGGGTTTCGAGTGGCGGTGACGGTGGGATTTGAACCCACGGTAGGGGGTTACCCTACACAACTTTTCGAGAGTTGCACCTTCGGCCGCTCGGACACGTCACCGTCGTCCAGTTTACGACACACCGACGGATGCTGCGAATCGGCGCCGCATCCGGGCACGCCGCTTCGTCAGATCAGGACATCCGGCGGGCTCAGGATATTCCGCGCCACAACGTCCTGCCTCCGCCAGATGTCCTGATCCGGGAGAAGCGCGGGAGAGGGCTGCCGCGCACGCCGGGGCGCGCACGGCGGGCCGCCGCATCCGCTCCGCGGCATCCGCTGCCACCCTGGCCCGCCCGCACGGCCCCTGCCAGACTGACCCCATGGCCGTCATCGAGAACTCGAAAGTGACCGTCGTCGGCGCGGGCAGCGTCGGCTCGAGCGCCGCGTACGCGTGCCTCATCCGCGAGTCGGCTCGCCACGTCGCGCTGTACGACATCGCGACCGAGAAGGTCGAGGCCGAGGTGCTCGACCTTGCGCACGGGACGCAGTTCACCGGATCGAGCGACATCGTCGGCGGCAGCGACATCTCGGTCGCCGAAGGCTCGCACGTCGTCGTCATCACCGCGGGAGCGAAACAGAAGCCCGGACAGACGCGCATCGAGCTCGCGGGCGTCAACGCCGGGATCATCCGCTCGATGATGCCGCAGCTGCTCGAGGTCGCCCCCAATGCGATCTACGTCATCGTGACGAACCCGTGCGACGTGCTGACGGTGCTCGCGCAGGAGGCGACCGACCTGCCGCTCGAGCGCATCTTCGCGTCGGGCACGGTGCTCGACACGTCGCGCCTGCGCTGGCTGCTGGCACGGCGCGCAGGGGTGTCGACCTCGAACGTGCACGCCTACATCGTCGGCGAGCACGGCGACACCGAGTTCGCGCTGTGGTCGGCGACCACGATCGGCACCGTTCCGATCCTGGACTGGCGGCCGGCCGACGACTCCGACCCCTTCACGCCCGAGGAGCTCGACCAGATCGCGGTCGACGTGCGCGACGCCGCCTACAAGGTCATCCAGGGCAAGGGCGCGACCAATTACGCGATCGGGCTCTCGTCGGCCCGCATCGTCGAGGCGATCCTCCGCGACGAGCACGCCGTCATGCCGGTCTCGACGGTGCTTCAGGACTTCCACGGCGTGGACGGCGTCGCCCTGTCGGTGCCGTCGATCGTGAGCGCCGCCGGCGCGGTGCCGATCCGCGAGACGTCGTTCTCCGTCGAGGAGCTCGAGCTGCTCCACCGCTCCGCGAACGCCCTGCGCGAGGTCGCCGACTCCCTTCGCTGACGCGCCGACAGACGAGACGGATGCGGCGGCTCCCACCCGTCGCACGCCCGCGCCCGGCCACGCCGCGGTCCCGACCGGGCAATGTCGCACGCGGCGAATAGCCTGGCCGCATGGCCTCCCGACGCCCCACCACGACGGCTCCCTATCGCTGCACCGAATGCGGATGGACGACGATCAAGTGGGTCGGGCGCTGCGGCGAGTGCCAGCAGTGGGGCACAGTGGTCGAGGCATCCGAGCAGACCGGCATCACCCGCACGATCACGCCCACGGCACCCGCTGCAGACCGCGCCGCACGACCGATCACGTCGATCGACACGCGCGACACCCCGCGCCGCACCACCGGCGTCGGCGAGTTCGACCGCGTGCTCGGCGGGGGGCTCGTGCCGGGCGCGGCGATCCTGCTGTCGGGCGAGCCGGGCGTCGGCAAGTCGACGCTTCTCCTCGACGTCGCGGTGCAGGCGGCGCGCAGCGGGCAGCGCGTGCTCTACGCGAGCGCCGAGGAGTCCACCGCGCAGGTGCGACTGCGCGCCGAGCGCACGGGTGCACTCCACGACGAGCTGTTCCTCGCGAGCGAGACCGACCTCGCGACGATCCTCGGGCACGTCGATGAGGTGCAGCCCGAACTGCTGATCGTCGACTCGGTGCAGACGGTGTCGTCGTCGCTGTCGGAGGGGATGGCGGGGCATCCGTCTCAGGTCCGCGAAGTCGCCTCGACGCTCATCCGCGTCGCCAAGGAGCGCGACCTGCCCGTCGTGATCGTGGGGCACGTGACGAAGGACGGGTCGATCGCCGGCCCGCGCGTGCTCGAGCACCTCGTCGACGTCGTGTGCCATTTCGAGGGCGACCGGCAGACATCGCTGCGGTTCGTGCGCGCGCTCAAGAACCGCTTCGGGCCGACGGACGAAGTCGGATGCTTCGACATGACCGGGTCCGGCATCGCCGAGGTGCCCGACCCGAGTGCGCTGTTCCTCGGGCACGGCGCCCCCGTCGCCGGCACGTGCGTGACGATCGCGCTCGAGGGGCGGCGGGCGCTGCCCGTCGAGGTGCAGGCGCTCACCGTCGAGAACAAGGGCCCGAACCCGCGTCGCGTCGTGAACGGGGTCGACGCGGCGCGCGTGGCGATGGTGCTCGCGGTGCTCGAGCGGCGGGCCGGCATCCGCGTGTCCGACCAGGACGTGTACGTGTCCACCGTCGGCGGTGTGCGGCTCGTCGAGCCCGCGGCCGACCTCGCGATCGCCGTGGCCGTCGCGAACGCCCTGCGCGACCACTCCCTCCCCCGCAACACCGCCGCGATCGGAGAGCTGTCGCTGTCGGGCGAGATCCGTCCTGTCACGCAGGCCGCGCAGCGGCGCACCGAGGCCGAACGGCTCGGCTACCGCACGATCGTCGACTCGTCGAGCTCGTCTTTGCGGGCGGCGCTCGACCGTCTGCGGGTGGAGGTGCGGCCGCGCGTGGGCGACGATATCCCGGCCTTCTGATGCCCCGCGGAGCGCTTGATCAGTACGGTGACACCGCGAACAGCTCGAGCCCCTCGCACGCGGCCGGCACGTAGCCGCCGCTCACCTGAGCGAACCCGCCGCCGAGGGCGATGACGTCGCCGTCGCGGTATTCCTCGCCGTCCCACACGAGCACTGTGCCGTCCCCCTCGAGCGCCGCGTCGCCCGCCGGGAAGACCGGCACTGCGACGTGCCCCTCAACAGACGCGACCTGCACACACGCGGAGTCGAGCACGAGGGTTCCTTCGAGGAGCGCGTCCATGCCCGCATCCGGTTTCGGATACACCGCAAGCGGGCCCGATGACGGAAGGTCCCCTCGCGACGATCCGTCGCACGCCGACAGCGCGAGAGACACGATCATCACGGATGCCGCGGCCCACCGCCGCCCGAGAGGCGCCGGGCGTGAGCGGGCGGTCACGGCGCGGTCCTCAGCGACCGCGCGCGCGTCGGCGCTGACTGGGAGCGAACCCGAGTGCCACGGGGATGATGAGACCCGCGGCGCACACGAAGGCGACCATCACGAACTCCATTCGCGGGAGTCTGCCAAACGCGTGCAACGTTGTCGAGATCGGTGTGGGAGTGTTGCGCAGGTCGGACTCCCACTGAGCGGTGGCCAGGCGAGGGTCACGCGTCGAGCGCGGCGATGAGATCCGCGGGGGACGCCTGCATCGGGTGGGGGCCGGCGATGTCGAAGAAGACGGTCGTGATCTCGTCCTCGTGCGCGACGAGGAACGCCCGCAGCCAAGCGGGCGATTGGAGCGCGACTCCCCGCGGCAGCGATTCAGGTTTGTTCGCGGCGTCACTGAACAGCAGCAGCGCGACGTCGCCCGTGCGGGGATCGCGGTACGTCCAGACCTCGCCCGCGTCGCGCGGATCGTCCCGCTGACCCACGCGCAACAGCGGCACGACCGTCGGTCCGTGCCGCAACGCGAACGCGACGGCGGCCATGTCCTGCGTCTGGAGCGCATCGGCGAGCTGCGTGTTGCGGAACTCGAGCGGCGGTTCGTCCTTGCGCTTCGCGCGACCCTGCTTGCCCGATGCCATTCGTCCAGCGTACCGGCGCGAGCGCGGGCATCCGCAGCGCAGAATGCGCGCAGAGACGAGCATGGCCCTCTCAGATCGCCTTGGGACGGGCGACCCGAGAGGGCCACTGCTCACCGGGAAGGCTCGAAACTCGCTGGGGTCGAGTAACGCTGTCTGGGGTCAGCGCGAGCCATCTCCGCTCGGGAGCTGATTCAAGGCTAAGCGAGTGCAAGGTTTCCGTCTGTCCCCTCTTCGGGGGACATTTATGAGAGGACTCTCACTTAGTGGGAGGGAAACCGCGACGAGGCGCAACTGAACGGGCTCACGATACTCCGTGGAGCGGATCGCGTACAGAGGGCACAGAAGTCAGTACAGGAGGAACTGCTTCGACGTCGTCGACGCGAAACCGCCGATCTCGACGCTCAAGTGGTACGAGGCACCGCCGCCTGCGGCCCGCGGACGCTCCGCGCTGCCGCACGTCGAAACCGACGAACGCGTGCGGTCCCACTCGAGAGGCGCTGCGCTGGCAACCGACTGGCCGGCTTTGAGGGTGACGACGACGTCGCTCGGCTCCGACTGACAATCCGTCGAACGCCACCACGTGTCGCTGCCGCTCGTGATGATGAACGACTGGGTCGCAGTTCCCACATTGATCGTGCAGTCCTGCGCCGACACGTTCGTGAGCCGGATCGACAGCTGCGGGTTCTGCCCCGATGCGTACGTGTCCTGATCGGTGACGGCCTCGACGGTGACGTCGCGCCCACTGCACGGTTCGATCGCCGGAGTCGCGGGCGGAGGGACCGCCTCCTCGGGAGTGCCCGACGGCGTCTCAGGGCCGGGCTCCTCAGGAGCGGGGGCCTGCGAACCAGCGGTCTCAGGCACCGGAATCGCGGTCGTGGCATCCGCTGTCTCGCTGCTCGACGGAGTCGGCGTCGAAGCGGGCGAGAACGCGTCCGCCCAGCTGCGCCACGGCTGTGCGATCAGGAGCCAGATCGCCGCGACCACGATCAGCAGGCCCAGCAGCACGGTCAGCCGCCGGCGCCGATACACCGCGGGCGGATGCCGCCGTCGCCGTGTCGTGCCGCTCATGCGTCCAGGGTAGGTCGGGCCCCGCGCCCCGCCCCGGCGGCACGCCCGTGTTCAGCGCGTGCGGAGGCCGTCGAGCGCGACCGCGAGCACGTCGTCGGCGAGCTCGTCGGCACCCTCGGGACCGGTGGGCCGGTACCACTCGACGATCGAGTTGACCATGCCGAACACGAGACGGGTGGCGACGGATGCCTCGATGTCGGCGCGCACCGACCCCTCGCGCTGCGCTTCGCGTACGAGCGCTGTGATCGCGTGGTCGAACGTGCGGCGGCGTTCGAGGGCCGACCGCTCCACGGCGCTGTTGCCCCGCACACGCAGGAGGAGCGTCACATAAGGAAGACGCTCGACGAGCACGCGCACCGCCCCGCGGAGCACGAAGGCCAGCCGCTCGGTCGCGGTGCCCTCGGTCGCCCCGGGCTCGGTGAGCACTCCCTCGAGTGCGCCGAGTGCTTGTTCGAGCGCGACGCCGAGGAGTTGCTCCTTCGAGTCGAAGTGGTGGTAGAGGGCCGACTTCGACAGCCCGAGCCTGTCGGCGAGGGCCGCAATCGACGTGGCGTCGTACCCGTGCTCGTTGAAGACGGCGACGGCGACATCGAGCACCGCGTCCTGGTCGTAGCCCGGGCGGCCTCGACGGGAGGCGACGGGCGGATCAGCGGCGGTCGTCACGCGCTCCAGTCTGTCACCGGCGGTGGCGGATGAGGGTCGCGTCTGCCATAATTCCTGAACGATCGGTAAGTAATGACGATCGAGAGGACGACGATGCCCGAGCCCGCGACGCGCGTCTGCCTGCGCGTCGAGCGACTCGGCGATCGGGTGGTCGCGATCCTCGACCGTCCCGAAGCCCGCAACGCGATCGACCAGTCGATGATCGACGCCCTTCACGCGCTGTGCGAAGAGCTCGAGGCCTCGCCCGCGGTGCTCATCCTCACGGGCGCGGGCGGCGTCTTCGCATCCGGAGCCGACATCGCGCAGCTGCGCGACCGGCGTGCCGACGACGCACGGCGCGGCATCAACGCCCACGCCTTCCGTCGGGTCAAGACGCTGCCGATGCCGGTGATCGCCGCGATCGACGGCTGGGCGCTGGGAGGCGGCGCGGAGCTCGCATATGCCGCCGATCTGCGGATCGGCACCCCACGCATGCGCATCGGGAACCCCGAGACCGGCCTCGGCATCATCGCGGCCGCGGGCGCCACGTGGCTGCTGCCGCGGCTCGTCGGCGACGCGCGAGCGAGCGAGCTTCTCTACACGGGCCGCGTGCTCGACGCCGAGACGGCGCTCGCGTGGGGCCTCGTCTCGTCGCTCCACGAACCCGACGACCTTCTCCCCGCTGCACACGCGCTCGCCGACCGCATCGCCGCGAATGACCGGCTCGCGACGATGCACACGAAGCGCGCGCTGCTCGCTCCCGCAGAGGCACACCCTGACATCGAGCTCGAACTGCAGGCAGAGTTGTTCGAAAGTCCCGAGAAGTTCCGCCGCATGACCGAGTTCCTCGAGAGGAAGAAGCGATGAACTCCGTTGACCCTTCGTCTCGCTTCGCTCGCTCAGGGCCCGAAGGGTGGGGCACCGCGCGCTCGCCCGGGGCGAGCCCTTCGCCTCACGGCGCCACGCGCGCCGCGACCGCGGAGTCCGCCGAATCCGCGCCGACCCGGGTGCCGGCGCGCGTCGGCGTGCTCGGCGGCGGGCGGATGGGCTCCGGCATCGCGCACGCGTTCGCGGTGGCGGGCGCGCGCGTGATCGTGGTCGAGCGCGACCGTGAATCGGCGGATGCGTCGGGTCGCCGCATCCGCGATTCCCTCCGCCGCACGGCCGAGCGCTCGGCCGCCGCCGGTGAGCCGCTGTCGCCTCTTGACGCGCTGTCGTCGGCGTTCACGATCACGACCGACGTGTCGCTGTTCGAGTCGTGCGGCCTGGTGATCGAGGCCGTGCCCGAGGACCGTGCTCTGAAGGCCGCCGAGCTCGCGCGGGCCGAGGCCGCGATCGCCCCGAACGCGATGCTCGCCACGAACACGTCGTCGATCCCGATCGACGCCCTCGCCGCGAGTCTCACGCGCCCGGAGCGATTCCTCGGACTCCACTTCTTCAACCCCGTGCCGTCGTCGCAGCTCGTCGAGATCATCGTGGGCTCCGCCACCGACTCCTCGGTGGTCGACGAGGCGTACGGCTGGGTCTCCGCCCTGGGCAAGCGCCCGATCGTCGTGCGCGACAGCCCCGGGTTCGCATCGAGCCGGCTCGGCGTGATGCTCGGGCTCGAGGCGATCCGGATGCTCGAGGAGGGCGTCGCGAGCGCCGAAGACATCGATGCTGCCATGGAGCTCGGCTACCGGCATCCGATCGGGCCGTTGCGGACGACCGACATCGTCGGGCTCGATGTGCGCCTCGCGATCGCCGAAGAGCTCGAGCGCACGCTCGGCCCGCGCTACTCCCCGCCCGAACTGCTGCGTCGCATGGTCGCCGAGGGCGACCTCGGGCGCAAGACCGGC
>Ga0180217_1005111_pt1 | contig 10065 bp, 10 predicted proteins | sample eDN3rd37CBELigOP_FD_128521 | JGI IMG/M metagenome (GOLD analysis project Ga0180217, IMG submission 128521) | Enriched Organic Plus compost microbial communities from Emeryville, California, USA - eDNA 3rd pass 37_C BE-Lig OP (version 2) (version 2) ... | reverse complement strand
TTCACCTTTTACCCAAACTAATGCAAAGGCATCCCCGCCAATTCCATTTGAAGTTGGCTCCACTACTGTTAAACATGCAGCAGTTGCAATTGCTGCATCGATTGCATTACCACCCTTTTTTAGAATATCTAAACCCGCTTGGGCGGCCAGTGGTTGTGATGTAGCAACCATTCCATTTTTGGCAATCGTTGTTACCTTTTGTGAGGCGTATGGATGATTCAAATAATCAAAGCTCATCTTTTTGTACCCCTTTCATCTTAATTAATACCGTATTTCTTCATAGATTTTGTTTTACATTGTTAACTATTTTAACACATTTACTTAACAAACGGATGAAGGACTTCCACTTACCGATTAGCCTTTTATACTATTAGACGATTCTGATTGAAGTTTTCTTTCATTCCTAATCTCAGAAACAACTGCATATATAAGAGAAGCAATTGTCAGTCCCAAAAGCACACCAGAAATCGGTCGAGTAAAAAATAATGTTAAATCTGCATCAGTAGAAATTGCCCTACGAAGGTTTACCTCTGTCATCGGACCTAAAATAACGCCAAGTACAAAGGCAGCTAAGGTAAAATTGAACTTTTTCAAGAAATAACCAACTACTCCAAAGATCAATAAGACCCAAATATCAAAAACTCGGTTGTTTACTGCAAAACTACCTAAAGCACATAAAATAAGAACAACCGGCAGTAAGTAATGCATTGGAATGTCTGTAATTCTCAAAAACAATCGAATTCCAAATGCTTGAATGAGTAACATAAAAATAGCAGAAATAAAGAATGCAAGAAAAATACCATATGCTAACACCGGCTCAGAAACTAGAAAGTATGGACCCGGTTGGATACCGTGGACTAAAAGCGCCCCCATCATCATCACTGTAACTGCACTCCCCGGGATTCCTAATGCCAATGTTGGAATTAACGCCCCACCCTCAGAAGAGTTATTCGCCGCTTCTGCTGCAATGATTCCTTCCTTTCTACCCGTTCCGAATAGCTTTGAATGTTTAGACATCTTTTTTTCGATATCATAGCTAAGGATATTGGCAATACTTGAACCCGCACCCGGTAATGCCCCTACAAATGTGCCTACAAGTGAGGAACGGATTACACTCACCCATGAAGTTGCTAAGTCTTTAATAACTTTACTTATTGGGTAATGAAGATTAATATTTTTATCCAACGTAAATTTATCAGCCGAACTCTTCGTAACCTCTGATAAAAGCTGAGAAAATGCAAAGATTCCAATTAAAATAGGTAAATAATTGAACCCAGAAAGCAGGTCAGTCAAACCAAATGTAAAACGTTGTGCTCCCCCAACTGGGTCCAATCCAAAGGTACCAATAAACACTCCTAGTAATCCCGCAATTAAGCCTTTGATTAGATTCCCATTACCAAGTGTTGCAATTGCACTTAATCCAAATACCATTAGACTAAAAAATTCCCATGGTCCAAATTTGATGGCCCATGAAGATAATAAAGGAGCTGCCAATACTAGAATAATTCCCCCAATTAATGAACCGGCAAAGGATGCCCATAGTCCAAGTGACAAGGCACGGCCAGGTTCCCCGTTCTTTACCATTGGATACCCATCAAAAGTGGTCGCCATAGCAGATGGTGTACCCGGTATCCCTAATAAACAAGCTGAAATTAATCCTCCAGAGGCACCTCCTAACCAAACTCCCATCATAAGGGAAATTCCCTGTAAAGGTTCGAGTGAAAAACTAAATGGGAGTGTTAAGGCAACCGCCATTGTTATCGTAAATCCAGGAATACATCCGAAGACGATTCCTGCAATTACCCCAACAACCATTAACAACAATGTATCCCATTGTAAGATAGCTTCAATACTTAATAATAAATTCTCCATGATGATTCCCCTCCTTCACTTTAGAAAAACAGCCCTTTTGGTAAGTAGACATGTAGTACACCTTGGAAAAACAATGTAATTCCTAAAGTAATAGCTAGTAGCCCACCTATAGCAACAAGGTGTTTTTTCCATGACTTTTTCTGTTGCACAATTAGTAGATAAACAGTCGCCATATACAAAAAGGAAGAAGTAATAAAACCAACAACGTCAATTAAAACTAAATAAATAGCAAAAAGGCCAAAAAGTACCCAAACAATCCACTCTTTCTTGCTCTTACCTTCTGTACTATCACTTTTTTTGGTCACTTTAGTAGGGACAAAAAATGATTTTATCAGCATGATCACAGAGAGGAAGGCAATAATCCCTAGAATGAGCCTTGGAAAGAACGTAGCTGGTAATCCTGATAGCTCTTTTGATTCAATTAAGGTTGATTGATAGTAGAAAAATCCACAAAATAGTAGTAATCCAATGCTTACTAGCCGATTGTTTGCCATGTTTGACACCCCTTAAGTCCTTAATCGATTATCCCTTGTCGCTTCAACATTTCTTCCATGAACGCAACATCATCCTGTAAGTACTTTGTATATTCCTCTGTATCCTTAAAGTTCACATCTATGCCCATATCTTCCATTTCTTTTATGTAGTCGGGATTCTCTGAAACTTTCTTTAGAGCATCGTTCATGATCTTCACAATTTCTTTCGGAGTACCTTTCGGAAAGAAATAACCACGATTAGTAGCATTCACGAAGTCAATTCCCTGTTCCTTTAATGTTGGAACATCTGGTAATGCAGGGTTTCTTTCCTCGGATGCAATTGCAAGCATTTTTAACTGATTTGCTTTTATGTACTCTTTTGCAGCAGGAATCGTTGTTGATCCTAAATGTAAATGATTACCTAAAAGGGCTTGAGTACGTTCAGCTGTACCTTCATAGCTAACGATGTTAAACTTCACATCTGCCCGATCCTGAATTCCTAACGGAACGATATGTGTAGTTGATCCAACTGTTGCACCAAAGCTAATTGATTCTGGATCTTCTTTTAGAGCGTTTATTACGTCTTCCATGCTGTTCCACTCATTGTCAATATGAGTTGCAATTAACTGATTTGCTGTTGTAATTAATGAAACTGGTTCAAATTCAAAGTATGAAAAATCAGATTTTCCCATTAGGTGAGAAACGGCTATTGAATCATGACCTGCTATTAATGTGTATCCATCAGGATCAGCTTGCATCCCTTCTTGTGCACCAATGGTACCACCAGCTCCACCAATATTTGTAACGATGAACTTTTGCCCTAATTCCTTTTCTAAATACTTGTGTGTAATACGGGCTATTACATCTGAATCGCCACCTGCAGCCCAAGGAACGATTACATTAATCGGTTTTGTTGGATAATCAATTGCAGTGTCCCCCGATCCCTCAGAACCTCCCGAACTTGACGAGCCACAACCTGCAAGTAATAGAGCAACAATCGACATAAATACAATAATTGCAAAAGCTTTACTTCTAAACATGTTTTTCATTTCTATTCCCCCTTTTGAAATAAAAACATACAAACGTAACCTTTATACACACTATGGTTTCGTTTGTATATTAAATTATTATATATTCTTACCTTTTGTATGTCTAGGAATATTCCGAATAATTTTTATATACTGTTTCTTTAAACGCAGGAATTTCGATTAATCTTTGTAATTCCTGAAAATACGTCAATATTTTTATTCAGGCAATATTACTTAATTTAATTGATTCTCGTATTACTTCTAAGGTAAGATTGTTTTACTACAAATTTCGGTAAAAGTGGTGACCAAAATGAAACTCGATGAAACGGATAAAAGGATTCTCGAGCTTTTGACGATAAATGGAAGAATGTCCTATGTGGATATTGGAAAAGAACTTGGGCTATCAAGGGTATCGATTCGCGAGCGCGTGAATCAACTGATTGAAAAAGGCATAATTGAGAAGTTCTCAGTTGTGATTAATTCTGAAAAAGTCGGAAAAGGGGTGTCAGCCTTTTTCGAGGTCGATTGTGAGCCAGCCTCACTTGTGAGGGTTGCAGAAACTCTTGTTAACAATCCTAGTGTTGCGAGTTGCTACCAAATGACAGGGCCTAGTACCCTGCATATGCACGTTCTTGTGGAGGATTTTGCGAAGCTTGAAAAATTTATTAACGAAGAACTCTATAGTTTGGATGGGATTACGAGGGTGGAAAGTCACATCTTATTGAGACGATTTAAGAGTCGGACAGGTCTAAAATTATAATGGTTCCCGGGTTCTTTTCAGAACATCTACAGCTGCTAACATTTGAACGATGAAAAATTTCCCCATTTATAGAAATATAGAATAGCCCTTTGGGTCATTGGTGCTATATAATTAGGAGGGGTTTGCAAACGTTTAATTCAAAGTATGCAAACTAAAAACATAAATTAGGGGGGCTTTACATGTTTAAAAAGAAGTTTGCTCTGGGACTTGTGTCTCTATTAACTGCAAGTACTTTACTTGCTGCATGTGGTACGGATACGAAAGAAACGAGCGGAGAAAAAGTTGAAAAGTCTGATTTGAAGGTTGGTATGGTTACTGACGCAGGTACTATTGATGATAAATCATTCAATCAAGGTACTTGGGAAGGAATTCTAGCAGCGAAAGAAGAGCTTGGTATTCAAGAAAAATATCTAAAGCCAGCTGGAGAAATTGAGGCTGAGTATTTAAAAGAGATTGGAAATCTTTATGATGCCGATTTCAAGTTCATAGTTACACCTGGCTTTAAATTCGAAACGGCAATCTATCAAGCGCAATCAAAATATGAAGATGCAAAATTTGTGATTCTAGATGGTAATCCACATAACGGTGACTTTGTTCCAGATGTAGCGGATAACACTGTTTCTATTTTCTTTGCTGAACATGAATCCGGTTTCTTGGCTGGTGTTGCTACAGCATTAGAATTAAAAGAAGGTGAAGCTGGTTTTATTGGCGGTATGGAAATTCCAGCTGTTCAAAAGTTTAACTGGGGATTCCAACAAGGTCTTAAGTATGCGAATGAAAATTTAGACACTAACCTTGTTATTAATAAAGAAAATGTTCTCTATCAAGGTTCATTTAATGATGTTGCTGCAGGCGGACAAATTGCTGCTCAAATGTATGATAAAGGCGTTAATGTAATCTTTGCTGCCGCTGGTGGTGTTGGTGTTGGAGCAATCAACGAAGCAAAGACACGAGCTTCAAATGGTGATGATGTTTGGGTCGTTGGTGTTGATGTTGATCAATATGCCGATGGTGAATATGCGGATGGTAAGTCTGTCGTTCTAACATCTGCTATAAAGAAATTAGCCCATGCTACACAAGAGCTTATTAAACAAGAATTGGATGGAAAATTCCCAGGCGGAGAAACACTTACGTATAGTGTTGAAAATGATGGTGTTGGTATTCCTGAAGAAAACCCTAACTTAAGTGAGGACACAATTACTAAGGTTAAAGAGGTTTATGAGAAAATTAAATCAGGCGATATCGTCGTTTCTTCTGAACAAGGTGATCTAATTAAGTAAGTAGTTTCATAGAGGAAAAGAAAAGATTTCATGGGGATGCGAGTTTTTATTCGCATCTCTTTTTCATTTTTTCAATAAATAGAAGTTTGCGTCCTTCATAACATACCTCCTCTTATTTGTACCTCTCCTACATTCACCAAAATCTATACGTTTCCCAACTCTTTTTTATTTCTGATAATATTTTACAAATTAGAAAAAGATATTATCAAGAAAGGAGGGATAGCAAATGTCTGTAATTAAATGGTTAGTAGGATTGTGTGTGGCGATGTCGCTTCTTGTGGTTGGTTCACTTGGTGTATTTGCCGAAACACAGCCTTTGGAGCCAATTCAAAAAATTGAGGTCGGGTTGAACGATGATTACTTTAACCCGAAAGCCATCACGATTCCTAAAGAAAAACCAATTGTGTTGGTTTTAAAAAATAACGGCGTTAAAGAACACACCTTCACAGTAGAAAAGCTTGGAATTGACTATGACCTCAAACCAAAACAAATCAAAATTGTAACTGTGGAACCGAAAAAGCCTGGTACATATGAACTGATATGTCGATACCATGCCAAAGAAGGAATGGTCGGACAGGTAATCGTAAAATAATAGGCACGGCCAATTTGGCCATGCCTGTTTTTATTACGCTGCTCTTTCTTTTTTTGCAAATAGGTAAATAGAACTCACAAGTAGGAGAAGAATCAAAAGTAGGGAAACAGTCAAAGATAAAGCGAATTGTTTGTCTGGACTTCCTGTTAAAAGCAGTGAACTTGCGTGTGTTGAGAGCCTTGCTGGACTCCAGGTCATCCATTTAGATAATAATGAAGTGAGTGCTGACAACCCAATCGCAACCAGCAATGACATACCTGCTACAAAGATATTACTTTTAAATAATGAGCTTAATAGAAGGGTAACGGTCACGAGAAACACAAGCCACGTCCCATACACGAGTGAACCTTTCAGTAGTTCGCCAAATTCTACGTCACCGATTAATACTCCAGTGTAATACCAAGACGCTAAGATACCTAGTAAAAATGAACCCAATGTCATGATTGTGACGCTTACCCATTTTGCTGTGATGTAATTAGCGAACGAAACAGGTTTTACAAGAATGATATCCGAAACGCCACTGTTTTTTTCCGCTGCAACAATCCCCATAAACGCTAATACCAACACCAAAATCCCGATTTGGCTGTACTGTCCGAAGGTTTGCACGAGCACCTCCTGTGGGGTTGGCATCGGGATTTCAAAGACCGCTCCTTCTGGCAACTCACCCGCTGCTTTGATAATCTCGGGCAAATAATAAGAAGTTACAGGTTGCATGATCCCAAGTAAAATGAAAACAAGTGGGATCCACAGGATTTTAAAATTCCGCGTCATCTCAATCCATTCTTTTTTAAATAATACTGTCCACTGTCTCATGCCTTCACCACCTTCATGAATACATCCTCGAGGGACGATTGCCCGATTTTAAATGTTGATACCGGTATATTTTTAGTCAATATATCTTGTAAAATAGCATTTCTTGCAGGTTCAAGTCGAGAAACAACAATTGTTGCATTCGTGCGTTCAACCGACACTTCATGAACCGAGTCAATTGCGGTTAAACCTTTTGCCCAAGTGGTGATATCCGTTTCTGCTTCAATAATGATTACATCATGCTGGTGCTTTTTTCGTAGACCCGAGAGCGTGTCACTTAATGCCAATTCTCCCTTTCGGATAATGACAATATCATCACAAACTTCTTCAGCGTCATGCAGCACATGTGTTGAGAACAGAATCGTGGTTTTCTTTTTCAATTCACGCATCATTTCAATGACTTCGCGGCGACCGACAGGGTCTAATGCGGAGACTGGTTCATCAAGCATAACCAGCTTGGGTTCATGAATCATCGCCTGTGCAATCCCAAGGCGCTGCTTCATTCCGCCTGAAAAACCGCCAATTCTCTTTTTCTTTGCATCAATAAGTCCTACCAACTCTAGTAATTCATCCGCTTTTTGCTGGGATTCCTTTTTCGATAAATGTGCAAGTTGCCCAACATAGATCAAAAATTCATTTGCCGACATCCAGTTGTAAAAAACAGGGTGCTGCGGCAGGTACCCGATGTATTTCCGATGGTCGCCATTTTCCATACCATCAAAGGCAATTTTTCCTGATGTAGGATGAAGCAGGCCAGCCAACATCCGTAAAGTCGTTGTTTTCCCCGCTCCATTCGGACCTAGTAAAGCTGTACAGCTTCCTTTTTTTATATCAAAGGAAAGATCATTAACCGCCGTTTCCTTTCCAAACCGTTTCACCAAATTTTCAATAGAGACCAATGTTTCTGTCATCCTATCTCTTCCTTCCAATTACAAAATAGAGAATCGGGCCAAGTATACTGACCAAAAGGATGACAAACACCCATAAAATCTTTGGTCCATTCGTTTCTTCACTTCTTGCAAGATCAACTATGGCCGTTACCAATAAAATTAATTGAATCACGATGATTGGAGCAATAAGCGCCCAGTTAATACCCGTCATACCCGAATCACATCCCCCTCAATTGTTTTTCCAAAGATAATACGACCGACAACAGGAAAAAGTTCAGTACAAATAAAAGTTTTTTTGGGACACGGGGACAGGTCCCTCGTCCCACCATTTATTTACAGGGACATGGAACCTCTGTCCAGACATAAAAACAGCAACCATTTCTATCATGGTCGCTGTTTAGTCATTTATTCTATTATGTCTGTATGGATGCTAACAAAATAAGATTCTAGTAGGTGTTGGAGCTTGTCCTCCAACTTATAATATTCCCTGTCGGCTTTTTCAACTACCTGATAAAATGAGTACTCGTCGATTTCTCCGTTTTCCAAAGCAACAAAATTTTTCCACATTTCTTCGCCGTATTTTTGTAAAATCACAGCATATTCTTGTGCAGCAATTTTTTCGAGTACTTTGGTGAGCTCTTTTATGTAAGTCGTAATGCCCACTTCTGAAATATACTCACTCCACCAATTAAGCAAAGCCTCATGCCCACCACTTTCAAGTTCTGAGTAGTATTGAAAAACAAGAAACGCCTCGTTTAGCACTTGATTTTCTGTTGGAAAATCGATACTGCAAACCTTGTGAATGACTTCATTCCAGATATCGTCTGAACTTTTCATGTTCACTGCCCTCTTCTATTTTTACCTGATTATACCATGAGAACACTGGGACAGTTCTCTCGTCCCACCATTTATTTACAGGGACATGGAACCTCTGTCCCATAAAAAAACCGACTACCCTATTGGGTAATCGGTTGGATTATTAGCTAAAGTTGCCACCACAGGCTAGACTACTATTTCTCCTAGCTTACGCTTTTGCCATTCCGATTGAAGCATCAGTTGAGTGTGCATTTTCCTCTTCATTTGAGTTTGCATCTTCCTCATCTTTTGATCCTTCATCGTCAGCAGGAGTGCCTTCATCTGCAGGCTTTTTACTATCTTCTGGTTTCTCTTCTTCATTTGGTTGCTTATCTTCTGCAGGTTGCTTGTCTTCTGCAGGCTGCTTGTCTTCTTCCTTCGTTGCAGCTTCTTTGTCTTCTGTCCCTTGCTCACTTTCTTCAAGTGCAGTTAGGGATTGTCCAAAGTACTCAATTGGATTAACAGCAACACCGTTGTTACGGATTTCAAAGTGAACGTGAATAGCTGCTTCTTCATCATATTGATTTTCGCCAGCCATTCCAAGGACTTCACCTTGTTCAACTACATCACCTTTTGCAACTTTTAGGTCTGCAAGAGATTGATACATTGTTACAACACCGTCAGAGTGCTCAATTTCCACAACATTTCCGTGTAGTGGATCTTTTTCAGCACGTGTTACAGTTCCAGCTAATGATGCAACAACTTCAAATGTCTCACCATTTTTAGCGACGATGTCAATTCCTTTGTTAGGGGAATAAATATTGTTATAGACTACAAGAGCTGCTTCTTGCTTTTCTGCTGAAGCTTCTGCATCGTAGAATTCCCTAAAGACTTGGATTGCATCTTCGTCAATGACAGGCATCTTAAAGTTTTCTGACGCTTGGTTTACCGGTACACTTGGCTCTTCACCTGTAGCAGTTCCTGGTTGATTCTCACCATATTTCAAATCATCCTTCGCTACATCGTTCTTGCCTTGGAACCATAAAACCGCGGTTAGAATGAGTGCTGCACTTACCAAATAGATTGCTGGGAATACCCAACGCTTTCTAAAAAAACTTTGTAAACTTGATTTTTGAGAAGTACGTTTCTTTTCTTCCTCTCTCATGTTTATCACCTCAGCAACCATTCTGAACACATTCGCGGAATTATATACATTTTCAAAAAATTTTTTTCGATTATTTTTCGACAAAGCCTAAAATATTATTCATAGAATCGAATTTTTTTTCGAAAAGGGGTCCAGTTGGACGTTGCTTTTTTGGGTTTCGTATGATTTATCAGGCTTTGGAGTTGGTGATGATCTTTTGATTGGATGCGGTTTGGGAGCTAGAATGGGGGTTGACTTTTTAACTTTTGATGATGGACTTTGCTTGCTGCCTGGGCGTTCGTTCGGGACTTCATAACCTCGATGAAGAACTTTACTCGCTGCCTGGGCGTTCGTTCGGGACTTCATTACCTCGATGAAGAACTTTACCCGCTGCTTCGGCGTTCGTTCGGGACTTCATTAC
>Ga0180217_1005108_pt1 | contig 10068 bp, 8 predicted proteins | sample eDN3rd37CBELigOP_FD_128521 | JGI IMG/M metagenome (GOLD analysis project Ga0180217, IMG submission 128521) | Enriched Organic Plus compost microbial communities from Emeryville, California, USA - eDNA 3rd pass 37_C BE-Lig OP (version 2) (version 2) ... | reverse complement strand
CTGTGGACGGTCGGGGCATCCGTCATCATCCTGTTGGCCGCCCTCCAGGACGTGCCGACCGAGCTGTACGAGTCGTCGAAGCTGGACGGGGCGGGGTTCTGGAGGCAGTCGTTGAGCGTGACGCTCCCCATGATCAGCCCGGCGCTGTTCTTCATCATCGTCGTGAACACGATCGCGGGGCTGCAGACCTTCGATGAGGCGTACACCGCCTTCTTCGGGTCGGGCAATACGACCTACAGCAACGACGCGGCGCTGTTCTACGTCATCTACCTGTTCCAGCAGGCGTTCGAGTTCCTCCACATGGGCTATGCCTCGGCGATGGCGTGGATCCTGTTCGCGATCATCATGGTCGTCACCGCGGTGCAGCTCATCGTGTCCAGGCGGCTCGTCTACTACGAGGGCGAGGCGCCGAAATGAGCAGAGTCCTCCCCCACGGCGCCCCCGACCGCGAGTACGAGGTCGACCCGCTGCCGAGCGGACCGCTGACGACGCTCGACTCGATCAGGGTGCCGAACGCGCGCGAGCTGCGACGGCGATCGGATGCCGGTGCGGCGTACCGGCGCCGCAGGCCGATCGTGCGCGGACTCGTGATCGCCGCGCTCGTCGTGCTCGGAGTGGTGTTCGCCTATCCGTTCATCTGGCTCGTGAGCGCGTCGTTCAAGCCGCGCGGCGAGGTCTTCGACAATCGGCTCATCCCGAAGACGTTCACGTTCGAGAACTACATCACGGTGTGGCAGGAGGCGCCGCTCGCACTGTGGCTGTTCAACACTCTGCTCGTGACGGTGCTTGCCGCCGTCACGGTCACCATCTCGAGCGCGATGGTCGCGTGGGGGTTCTCGTACTTCCGCTTCCGCGGACGCGGCGCGCTGTTCGGGCTCGTGCTCGCGTCGATGATGCTCCCGGGGGCGGTCACGATGATCCCGACGTTCCTCATCTGGAACGCGCTCGGATTCGTCGGCACCCTCGTGCCCCTGTGGGCGGGGAACCTGTTCGCGAGCGCGTTCTACGTGTTCCTGCTGAGGCAGTTCATGCTCGGACTGCCCCGCGACCTGTTCGAAGCGGCGCGTGTCGACGGTGCCTCGCAATGGGCCCTGTTCTGGCGCATCGCACTGCCCCTGTGCAAGCCGGCCCTCGCGGTCACCCTCGTGTTCGAAGTGCAGGCCGTGTGGACCGACCTCATGCGCGCGCTCATCTACCTGCGCGACTCGTCGACGTTCACGATCCCCCGCGGCCTCAAGTCGCTCGTCGACGCATTCGGATTCGGCGGCGAATGGCACTGGGAGATCATCGTCACCGCGAGCGTCATCGCCACGATCCCGATGATCATCGTGTTCTTCATCGGACAGCGGCAGATCATCCAGGGGGTGAGCACGAGCGGGTTGAAGGGGTGACGGGGAAGCGGCAGAAGCCCGGTCCTGTGGACCGGGCTTCTGTCTTGTGGTGACCCCAGCGGGATTCGAACCCGCGTTACCGCCGTGAGAGGGCGGCGTACTAGGCCGCTATACGATGGGGCCGCTTGTCAGCCGTTCAAGTATGCCATGCGGGGTGAGGGCGACCAAATCGGGGTCGGGATGGCGCATCCGGCTTGCCGTCGCCGCCTCGCGGCGGGTTGACTCGTGCTCATGCGAGTGACGAAGTATGAGCACGCGGCGCTGACCGTGCAGGACTCCGGCAAGACCCTCGTGATCGATCCGGGATCGTTCACCAACCCCCTCGACGAGCTCGAGAACGTCGTCGCGATCATGCTCACTCACGAGCACCCCGACCACTGGACGCCCGACCACCTCGACCGGCTCCTCACGAAGTTCCCCGACGCTCCCGTCTTCGGGCCGCAGGGAGTCGCCGATGCCGCCGGCGGGTACGACGTCACCGTCGTCAGCCCCGGTGAGACGGTGACGGTCGACCCCTTCACGCTGCGCTTCTTCGGCGGTCGTCACAACGTCATCCACGAGTCGATCCCCGTCGTCGACAACGTGGGCGTGCTCGTCAACGACGCCTTCTACTACCCGGGCGACTCGTACGCCGTGCCCGACGGCGTCGACGTGAAGCTGCTCGCCGCTCCCCTCGGCGCGCCGTGGCTCAAGATCGGCGAGGCGATGGACTTCGTGCTCGCGGTCAAGCCGCGCCGCGCGTTCGGAACGCACGACATGACTCTGTCGGTCATCGGCCGCGGCATGCATCGCCAGCGTCTCAAGTGGGCCACGGAGCAGAACGGCGGCGAGTTCCTCGAGCTCGACCCGCGCGACAGCGCCGACCTCTGACGAGCCGGTATCGTCGGCGGGATGCCGGATAAGCCCGCAGCCGAGATCGCCATTGACGAACCGCTGATCCGCCGCCTGCTCGCAGATCAGGCGACCGACATCGTTCCGGATGCCGCGAACCGTCCGCTATCCCTCGCCGAAGCCGGGTGGGACTGCGAGATGTGGCGACTCGGCGCCGACCTCGCGGTGCGGGTGCCGCGGCGCGCTCTCGCCGCGAGGCTGCTGGTGCATGAACACCAGGTGCTGCCCCCGCTCGCGCGGCTGATCGAGCCGAGCGGCATCGGCGTGCCCGCTCCCCTCGTGCAGGGCCTGCCGTCGAGCGACTACCCGTGGCGATGGTCGGTCGTCCCGTGGTTCGACGGCACGAGCGCGCTGTCCGTCGTGCGGGCGGAGCGATCGCGGTGGGCGCCCGAGCTCGCCCGTGCGCTGCGCCTCATGCACGTGGAGGCTCCTGCGGAGCATCCGGTGAATCCGTTCCGCGGCGTGCCGTTCGCCGATCGTGACGAAGCAGTCGAAGCGCGCCTCGCGGCGCTGCGCGCCCGAGGGGCGGCACCCGAGGACCGCCTGCGCACGGCGGAGGACACGTGGCGTGCCGCGGTCGCGGCATCCGTCTATTCCGGCCCGCCGGTCTGGATCCACGGCGATCTGCACCCCGGCAACCTCGTCGTCGCCGACGGCCGGCTCGCCGCGATCATCGACTTCGGCGATGTGACTGCCGGCGACCCCGCGTACGACCTCGCGATCGCGTGGCTCGCATTCGACGCAGCGGGGCGAGACCGCTTCATCGCGGCCCTCGCCGGTCTGCACGACGACGCCACGTGGACGCGCGCACGCGGATGGGCGGTGGCGGTCGCGGCGATGCTTCTCGATCACAGCGACGACAATCCCGAGTACGCCGCGCTCGGGGCGCAGGCACTCGCCGAAGCGACGGCGTGATCCCTCAGCCGTCGATGATCCTCGGGCCCGCGCCGATGTGCACCCACACCTCGACGACATCGCCCGTGAGGATGAGGCGGATGGTGCTCCTCTGCGGGAGGTCGGGATCGGCGAGCTCCTGAAGTCCGTAGTCGTCGGTGAGGTCGATGATCGCGCCGAACTCGGCGGGAGCGCAGCCCCCGTTGAGCCAGCGCTCCCCCACCGCGGCGAACAGGCACTCCTGGTCGGAGTCGTTGATGCCGGACACGACCTGCAGGTCGCCGAACATCTCGTGGATGCGGATGTCCTCCCGCTCCAGTTCGTAGTACACGAGCGCACCCTCAGGAAGGAACACGATCGGCGAGGCGGCACCCGCTGACTCGATCCCCAGCCGCGCCGCCGGCTGCGCGGAGGCGGCGGCGCCGAGTCCCACGCTCGCGACCGCACCGACGATGACGGCGACGACCGCGATCGTCCACCTCGGAATTCGTCGCCACCATGCGGTGACGCGTCCGAAGAAGCCCTTTGGGACGGGCGGTGCGATGGGTGCGGCGGGTTCCTCTTTCGCCTCGGCTGCGGGTGCGGCCCCCGGCGCGCTCTGAGCATGGCCAGACGAGGCGGATGCCTCGCCCGCCGCCGCGGGCGGTGCGTCGCTCAGCGGGGGTGCACCTCCGGCGTCGGTGGTTGCGCGTGCATCCGGCTCGCGCGTCGTCGGAGTCTCTTCGACGGCGGCAGGGACGCTCGTGGGCGCCTCCTTCGCGGCCGGCGCGACCTCGTCCGCAATCGCGTCGCGACGCGCGAGGTCTTCGAGCTCTCGCAGGCGGGCGACCGCATCAGCGTCCTGCTCGATGTCGGCGTCAGGGCCGTACGCGCGCCGCCGCAGCGCAGCGAGCTCATCCATGCGCTCGGCCGACAGCGACGATGCGGTCATCCCCCCATTATCGTCGTCCGCGGGCGAGCCGTGACACGGCGGCAGCCGACAGAGAGGCTCGTGAAGCCGCCCGCGCAAACCGAGGGAGATACAAGAAAACCCCCGATGAATCGAGGGTTTCTGTCTTGCTGGGGTACCTGGACTCGAACCAAGAACAACTGAACCAGAATCAGCCGTGTTGCCAATTACACCATACCCCACCGGTTTCGACCGGGGTCGTGCCGAGGATCAAGTCTAGACGACCGGCACCTCTGCTCCAAACCGAGCGGGTCCCGCGCGCGTCTTCAGCGGCTGTCGACGAACGCCGCGAGACGACGCAGCGTCTCGCCCTTGCCGAGCAGCTCGATCGACTCGAACAGCGGCGGTGAGACGCGTCGACCCGTGAGGGCGACACGCAGCGGACCGTACGCGACGCGCGGCTTGAGCCCGAGCCCCTCGACGAGCGCACCGGCGAGCGCCTCCTGCACGGCGGCGGCGGTGAACTCCGACTCGGGGATGAGCTCGAGCGCCGAGACCGACGCGACCACGACTTCGGCCGCGTTGTCGGGCAATGACTTCAGCGCGTCCGCGGCATATGTGACCGAGTCCGTGAAGAGGAATCCGAGCAGGCCGGGCACCTCGCCGAGCAGCTGCACGCGCTCCTGGACGAGCGGGGCGGATGCCTCGATGAGCGCCTTCTGCTCAGGCGTCGGCGGCTCGGCGACGAGGCCCTCGGACGCCAGGTAGGGGACGATCCGGTCCGCGAAGTCGGCGGGCTGCAGCATCCGGATGTGGTCGCCGTTGATCGCCTCGGCCTTCTTCTGGTCGAAGCGGGCCGGGTTCGGGTTCACGTCGGCGATGTCGAATGCGGCGACGAACTCGTCGAGCGTGAAGACGTCGCGGTCGGGCGCGATCGACCATCCGAGGAGCGCGAGGTAGTTGAGCAGGCCCTCGTGGATGAAGCCCTTCTCGCGCTGCAGGAACAGGTCGGCCTTCGGGTCGCGCTTCGACAGCTTCTTGTTGCCCGTCTCGCCGAGCACGAGCGGCATGTGCCCGAATCGAGGCACGAACGTCGTGATGCCGGCGTCGATCAGGGCGCGGTAGAGCGCGAGCTGCCGGGCGGTGGACGGCATGAGGTCTTCGCCGCGGATGACGTGCGTGATTCCCATGAGCGCGTCGTCGACGGGGTTCACGAACGGGTACAGCGGCACGCCCCCGGCCCGCACGAGCACGAAGTCGGGGAACGAGCCCGCAGGGAAGGTCACCTCACCGCGGATGAGGTCGACGTACGTCAGGTCCTCGTCGGGCACGCGCAGGCGCCACGCGGGCTCACGGCCCTCGGCGCGGAACGCGGCCTTCTGCTCCTCGGTGAGATACCGGTCGTAATTGTCGTAGCCGAGCTGCTTCGCGCGGCCGTTGGCCTCGTTGCGGGCGTCGATCTCCTGGGCCGTCGAGTAGCTCTCGTAGACGGCACCCGTCGCGATGAGCTTGTCGAGCACTTCGCGGTAGATCTCGTGCCGCTGCGACTGGCGGTACGGCGCGTGCGGGCCGCCGACCTCGACGCCCTCGTCCCAGTCGATCTGCAGCCACTTGAGCGCCTCGAGCAGCTGGAGGTAGCTCTCCTCGCTGTCGCGCGCGGCGTCCGTGTCTTCGATGCGGAAGATCAGCTTGCCGCCGTTGTGGCGCGCGTACGCCCAGTTGTAGAGCACCGTGCGGATGAGACCCACGTGCGGCAACCCCGTCGGCGAGGGGCAGAAGCGCACCCGGACGTCGGCGCCGGTCGCGGTGGTGGTGCGGGGATCAGGGGTGGAGGCCATTCGGTCGATTTTACTCGACTAACCTTGCGCTCCCTTTCCGCCCAGCACCGCCGGGAGCACGTGCATCATGGTGTCGAGCACGGTTCGGATCGAGGGCACGCGCTCCGCGCCGTGCGCCGTCACAAGATGCAGCGTTCGCCGCTCACCCTCCGGCAGCGGCCGGGTCACGACGCCACCCAGCTTCGGGAACGCTTCGACCGCGAGGCGAGGGAGCGTCGCGACGCCGATCCCCTGCGCGACGAGCCCCTCGACCGCGACGAAGTTGTCGGTCTCGAACGTGATGCGCGGCTCGAAGCCCGCCCGCCCGCACAGCTCCATCAGGTGCCCGCGACAGCGCGGGCATCCCGCGATCCAGTTCTCGGACGCGAGGGTCGCCACGTCGAAGTCGTCATGCCGAGCCGCCGGATGCTCCAGCGGCAGCACCGCGAGCATGTCGTCGTGCCCCGCTGTGCGCACCGAGAGTCCGCGCGCGCTCGCACCATGAGGGTCGTCGCGATCGCCCGGGTAGCTGAACGTGAGCGCGAGGTCGGCGCGGTCCTCGCGCACGGACTCGACCGCCTCAGGCGGCTCCGCCTCGACGTAGGTGACCTGGATGCCCGGGTTCGTCGCGGCGAGCTCGCGGAGCAGGCGCGGCACGACGGTCGGCGAGGCCGACGGAAAGGAGACCAGCCGCACGCGCCCCGTCCGACCGCCGCGGAGCTGTGCGAGCTCACCCGCCGCCGCGTCGAGGGCGGTCGTGACCGCAGGTGCGTGGCGCGCGAGTACCCGCCCGGCCTCGGTGAGGCGCACGCTCCGGCCGACCCGTTCGACGAGCGGGACCCCCAGCCGAGTCTCGAGGCGCTTGAGGTGCTGGCTGATCGCGGGCTGGCTGTAACCGAGCGCCGCCGCCGCGCCGGTTATCGAGCCCTCGTCGGCGACGGCCTTCACAAGGCGCAGCGACTGCACGTCGAGGCCGACCCCGTCGGCGTCGAACGGATCGATGGTCGTGTCGGTCATGAGGCGATCATAATTCACTGTCATGTTTTGCATCGAATACTTGCCGTAGACGAATGCAAGGAGCAGAGCCACACTCTTTCGCATGGTCCAGGCACTTCTCCTCCCCCGTCCTGCGCGCGATGACGTGAGGCGCGGCCTGAACGTCGCCGACGTCCAGGAGCGGTTCGCGGGTGGTCGCGGTTACCTCGCCGCGTGCACGGCGGGGCTTCCGACTCGCGCGGCGCATGCCGCCATGGTCGCCGATGCGGATGCCGCAGCCCGCGGTCGCGTCGACATCGCGGGCTACTCGGCGGCAGCCGAGCGCTCGCGCGAGCACTTCGCCGCTCTGGTCGGCGTCTCCGGTTCCCGGGTCGCGATCGGGTCGCAGACGTCCGTCTTCGCGGCGCTGGTGGCGGCATCCGTCCCCGCGGGCGGCGAGGTGCTGTGCGCCGAGAACGACTTCGCCTCACTCCTCCTCCCGTTCGTGCACGCGCCGCAGGGACTCCGCGTGCGCGCGGTTCCGCTCGGCGAGCTCGCCGACTCCGTCACGGCCGATACCGCGATGGTCGTCTTCTCGCTCGTGCAGTCCGCCACGGGCGAGGTCGCCGACGAGCGCGCGATCCGCGCGGCCGCGGCCCGCCACGGCGCCCGCACGTTCTGCGATGCGACCCAGGCCGTCGGGTGGCTGCCGGTTGACGCATCCGGATTCGACGCCCTCGTGTGCCACGCGTACAAGTGGCTGTGCGCGCCGCGCGGCGTCGCGTTCCTCGCCCTCTCGCAGGAGTTCGAGCGCGAGCTGCCCGTGCCGTTCGCGGGCTGGTACGCGGGCGCCGATCCGTGGAGCTCGTGCTACGGCCACGAGGTCTGCCTGGCCGACGACGCGACGCGCTTCGACGTGTCGCCGGCGTGGCAGGCATTCGTCGGTGCGGAGCCTGCGCTCGAGGTGTTCGCGGCTGCCGACCTCGAGGCCGTACACGACTACACAACGGGTCTCGCCGCGATCTTCCGGCGGGGGCTCGGGCTCGACATCCCCCGGATCCCGAGCGCGATCGTCACGTGGGACGATCCCGATGGCAACGACCTCGCGCGCCTGACGGCCGCGGGCATCACCGCGTCAGGACGAGCCGGCCGCGCCCGCGTCGCGTTCCACGTGTTCAACGACGACGTCGACGTCGAGATCGCCCTCGCCGCCCTCGGACGCTGACTCCGGGCGACGCCCGAGCGGCGAGAGCGCGATCGTCGCGACGACGAGCACGCCCGCGACGAGCGCGAGGCCCGCGTAGCCGATCCACGACAGCACGACGCCCGAGGCGATCGCGCCGACGGCTCCGACGAGGCTCATGATGAGGTCGCTTCGACCCTGCCGACGCGTGCGCAGGTCTTCGGCGGATGCCTCGGTCAGAAGCGCCGAGCCGGCGACGGTCGACGCGCTCCAGCCGAGGCCGAGAAGCACGAGCGCCACCGTCACCGCGACGGTCGACGCCTCGCCGAACGACGCCGTGAGCAGCGACGCGATGAGCAGCGCCTGACCGATGAGAATCGTCGGCACGCGTCCGAGCCGGTCGGCGAGGACGCCGAAGACCGGCGACAGCGCGAACATGCCGGCGATGTGCAGGCTGATCGTCGTGCCGATGACCGTGAGCGAAGCGCCGTGATGCAGCAGATGCACCGGCGTCATCGCCATCACCGAGACCATGGTGCCGTGCGCCGCGGCGATCGCGAAGATCGCATATCGCGCGACGACGGGTCGGTCAGGCTTGGCGATCGCCCGCGTCGCCTTGCCGGCGTCGCGCGCGACGAGGTGCTGCGCGAGGATCAGCGGATCGGGTCGCAGGGCGACCAGGTACAGCGCGATGCCGAGCACCTGCGCGATCACGGTGAACAGGTACGGCCCCGTGAGGGGAGGCATTCCGATGGCCTGCCCCAGGTCTTCGCCGGGTCCGGTGAGGTTCGGCCCGAGCACGGCGCCGATCGTCGTCGCCCACACGACGAGCGAGAGGTCGCGCCCGCGGGTCGCGTCGGTCGCGAGGTCGGCCGCGGCGAAACGCGTCTGGAGATTGACCGCCTGCCCGGCACCGACGAGCCCGAACGAGATGAGGAGCAGAGGGAACGAGTCCAGCGCGACGCTGAGCACCACGAGCACGACGCCGACGAGCGCGATCGTCATGCCGAGGGCGAGTGACGGACGGCGGCCGCGCGCGCGCGCGAACGCCGCGAACGGCACGGCGAGGGCGGCCGTGCCGAGGGTGATCGCGGCAGCGGCGAGGCCGGAGAACGCCTCATCGCCCGACAGCTCTGCGGCGAGCACCGCGCCGAGCGAGACCGTCGCGCCGAACGCGAGTCCGCCGAGGATCTGCCCGATCGAGAGCACCCACACGGTGCGACGCTGGATGCGCCCGACGTCCGAGACCGTGAGAGTCGCGGTATCGGTCTTCATGATGTCGGCCTTCTTCATGACGTCGGCCTTGCTCGCTCCGTCAGGCGGCGCGCGACGGGTTGCGCAGCGTGCCGAGACCCGTGATCTCGACCTCGACGGTGTCGCCCGCCACGAACGGGCCGACGCCGGCGGGCGTGCCGGTCAGGATGACATCGCCGGGAAGGAGCGTGAACGCAGCGGATGCGTACGCGATGACGTCGGCGAGCGAGAAGATCATGTCGCTGATCGGGCCCTGCTGGCGCACATCGCCGTTGACGCGCGTCGTGATGACCGCGTCACCGGCGACGTCGAAGTCCGTCTCGATCGCGGGGCCGAGCGGGCAGAACGTGTCGAAGCCCTTCGCGCGCGCCCACTGGCCGTCGGTCTTCTGCAGATCACGCGCGGTGACGTCGTTCGCGACCGTGTAGCCGAACACATACTCGAGCGCCTTGTCGGCCGGCACGTTCTTCGCGATGCGGCCGATGACCGCCGCGAGCTCGCCCTCGAAGTCGACGCGCGACGACTGCGGCGGGAGCACGATCGTGTCGCCCGGGCCGATCACCGACGTGTTGGGCTTGAAGAACAGCAGCGGAGCGTCGGGCACGTCGTTGCCGAGCTCGGCGGCGTGGTCGCGATAGTTGCGGCCCACGCCCACGATCTTCGACCGCGGGATGACCGGGGCGAGCAGCACGGCGTCGGAGATCGGCACGCGCTCGCCGGTCGTGTCGTAGCCCGCGAACATCGGGTCGCCCGACAGGACGACGAGATCCGTGT
>Ga0180217_1005107_pt1 | contig 10070 bp, 10 predicted proteins | sample eDN3rd37CBELigOP_FD_128521 | JGI IMG/M metagenome (GOLD analysis project Ga0180217, IMG submission 128521) | Enriched Organic Plus compost microbial communities from Emeryville, California, USA - eDNA 3rd pass 37_C BE-Lig OP (version 2) (version 2) ... | reverse complement strand
CGAATTCTGATATATAATAGTGGCTAAAAGTTATTTTTATACCACTTTTCAGCAGCATCCACTTCACCAAAAGTTAATTGGTGCCCATGGTTCTCCCAATGCAATTGCACTGACGCATTCGCCTTTTCTAATAATGATTTTAACTCTTCAGATTCCTGTGCAGGGCAAATCGGATCGTTCGTTCCTGCCCCAATAAAGACCGGTTTCCCACATAAATCTGGCAATTGAATGCCGCGGCGCGGAACCATCGGATGGTGTAAGATGGCCCCACGTAAAGCATCATGATAGTGGAACATAAGACTTCCAGCTATATTCGCCCCGTTCGAGTAGCCTATTGCCACTATGTTTTGCCTGTCGAACTTGTATTCTACTGCTGCTTGGTCAAGAAACTCATTTAATTCATTGGTACGGAACACTAAATCTTCCTCATCGAATACCCCTTCAGCCAAGCGTCTAAAGAACCTTGGCATCCCGTTCTCAAGAACATTGCCACGCACACTTAGAACAGCTGCCTTTTCGTCTATTCTCCCTGCAAGGGGCAGTAAGTCCTGTTCATTCCCACCAGTTCCATGTAGCAATAACAATGTTGGTCTTGAAGGGTCAGTAGGTTCCTGAAAAAGATGTTTCATTCTTATTTCCTCCCACACTCTATTAAGGGTATATTTATTTGGGTCTTTCTATCGTAAAGGTTTCACCAATTTTGGCATAGTCATTTCCCGCTAACCTGCTTACTGCTCCGAGACCACGAGGGTCAATTTTCCCTTGTTCGTAAATTCCTTCCTCGATATGAAACTGAACGATTCTCCCGATGATTAGGTCGGTCGTACCACCTACTTCTATCACTTGTTCTAACAGGCATTCCATTCTGATTTTTGATTCCCTGACCCCAGGAACGGAAATTTCTGTACTTGGTACAGGTGATAGTTTGGCCAAGTTTACTTCACTTTGCTCAGGCGGGAGGCTTGCTGCTGTTTCATTAATTTTATTCACATTGTCCTCATCTACAATGTGAATGACGAATTCTTTCATCTCAAGGATATTTCGTGCCGTATCTTTTTGCTTCCCCCCTGAACGCTGAATCGACACTGAAACCATCGGAGGATTCGCAGAAACGATATTAAAATAGCTGAAGGGTGCACCATTTAACACCCCTGTATGCGACAAGGTGGTTACAAAGGCAATCGGTCTCGGAATGATACTTCCAATTAACAGTTTATAGTTTTCTCTTTCGGTATTACTTGAAGGGTCAATCGACAGCAAGGGAATACCCTCCTCCTAGTTTATTCTTATATTCTCTCATTTCAATTGAAATTAGTATATCAATTAGCTTTATGATAATTCCTCAAAATGAATAGACTATTTTCACTTACGAGAAAAAGCCAAGGATTACTGGTAACAGCCTTGACTTAGAAATTGTATCCACTTTTTTATCATCAATCTGTATGAATCTTTTTACTCACTAAGTAATTCATCGCTTGTTTTACTGTATTAAAGGTTATTGCATTAACATGAATCCCTTGTTGTACCATCATTTTTACTAAACTTACGGAGAAACCAGTATAAATCACTTCTGCACCTAATAACCTCAGTGCACTTGCAAGAGAATTGATCTCATTTAATACAAATCCCTCATCTACCTCTGTCATCCCTGTAAAATCAATTAGTACATACTCCGCACTCTTTTCTGAGGCCATTTGCAAGGTCTTATCCCTCATTTTCCCTATGCGATGCTCTGTTAAAACCCCAGTTATTGGGATTAAGAGAACATGGTCCAAATGCATCTCGATAATTGGTGTATACATTCCCTCCATGATTGCCTGCGTCTCTTCATATTCTGTAACGTCCTTCCAGGTCAAAACATATCCAATTCGATTTCCAAAACGCTCCATTGGACTAATAACAATATTGGCGCGGAAAGTATTAAAAAGGTTTATTTTCGTGCTATAAGGAAACGGGCCATTTTGCATAACCTCAATTTGCTTCTTCGCCTCATTGTGATGAAATTCACTAATATTACGACCGTATAGGTCTTCTTTCCTACTAATCTCAATATATGGCCCTATATTCTTTATTAGTTCATCAGCATAGGTATTCGCCCATACAATGTCAAAATTTGTATCTGCTACAAATATATTTTCCCCTATTGCATTCAAGCTCTGAATAGTTTCATTGGAATCAAAGAAGTTCATCTCTATTGCCTCTCCCTTTTAAAAACGATATTCTATTTTCCATTCTCTATTAGCCAAGATGCCATTTATCCTAATTATACAGTTTGGAGTCATATATTTTAAGAAACTTTTTACCTATTTGCAATTATATAAATATTTACATCCCTACAAGATTAAAAAACACCCACGATGATGTGGGTGCCTTTAATCATTCTATTATCGAATCGTTTTTAGTGCGGTGCTCCAAGTAACAACCTCTTCAAGCATGCTAGTAACGTTATCAAGGTGTAATTCTTGTGGTTTGAACTCTGACATATTCTCAAAGTCTGTAAACAATGACAATGTTGGATGTGTGCGAACATCAGCAACTTTTACTTCAGCGAGGATTCCACGTAAGTGTTCTGCAGCGCGTGCTCCACCAGTTGATCCGTAACTAACAATTCCAGCTGCTTTGTTGTACCAAGCCTCACGAGCAAAATCGATTGCATTTTTCAAGGCACCTGTAATACTGTGGTTATATTCTTGAACAACAAAAACAAAACCATCTAAACTTGCAAGTTTTTCATTCCAGGCTGCGATACCTGGTTCAGTAGCATCCGTAGTTCCTAAAAATGGAAGTTGATAGTCAGCGATGTCTACGATTTCAAACTCTGCATCTGTACGCTGATCTGCAATTCCTTTTACCCATTCTCCAACTTGTGGGCTAACGCGCCCTTGACGAGTACTCCCTAAAATAATTCCAATTTTCAACATAACATAATCCCCTTTAATTAAAAATATTTTAAATCGAGATATTTAGCTAAATGGAGTGCATATACAACATACATACTAACCTCCATATATATATATATCTTTATTAAAGAAAATCTCGAATTCAAAGTAATTGTAACCGACAAACTTCCTTCTGTCAAAGAAGAAGATTAAGAGCTTAACAAAAGGTGAGGTATCGATCTTTGTAAAAAAGGGTGTTTCTCCTAAGAATTTTTATCGTTGAAGTTCACTAGTTGGTGATAAATTCAGTGTGTGTTTGCTCTTCTAAAGCTCCAAGCTTGATAAAAGAACCTAAAAAAAGAAAGGTTCCTGTTTTACCAGTGAACCTTTCCTATACTAAACCGCGGCACTATCCCATTTCTTTTCATCCTGAACAAAAAGGATGCCTAGTTGGTGATGATCGCCTTCATATAACGCACGCTGTACAAAGCGGATTTGACTGTTTGTATCAAGAACCTCAAGCTTACAGTGGGCCGCATTGCGTTGAATCGCTTCATAAAAGCTTTTTTCGTCTTTCACTTGAACGCCGTTCACTTTTGTTACGAGTTCCCCAACCTGCAGTTCCATTTTCGCTGCAGGCGACCCCGGGATAACACCAAGAATCATTACCCCTTGATTCTGTTTAGAGAAATAAAAAGGACGGTTTTCATCCCGAACTCTTTGAACCAAATAAATTAATTCTCTGCCAAGCATGGCAAGCGCAACTGCAGCAATGGTAGCAACTGGGAACCAATAGCCTCCAACAGCAACAGCCAAAACGAGTATTCCTAGACCTAGCACCCGTCCCCCATGCATTCGAATAGCTTCCTTTGGCAAATCCCCTTGAATCTGTTGCTGAAGTCCCACCGCAAAAGGCACTAGCATTAGAGAATAGAATTGATCGCCCATTTCAAAAACTGGCCACCATGAAAACGGCGGTTCTAACACATCACCAGGGATGAATAGAAAAATGGGAAGCATCCATAATCGTTTAACCTCATGAACACCAACGTTTTGTCCACGTCGACTCTTGGTTAGTTTTGGAGATGATCCTTTTACACCATTCGTTCGAATTAGAATTCCCTCACCAATCACAAGGAGAGCTAAGAGAATCGCAACAGATGGGTAAATCTTATCCTCAATAGACTCAAAATACTTTCCGATTACTGGTATTCCCCAATCTTGCCCCGCGGCAAAAATTAGAATAAAAAACGCGCTCCCCACTGCGTAAACAGGAGATAACAATCTCGCTCTAACAGGTAAGCTTAGTAATAGCGTCGTAACACCGATGACGATAACGAGTGCAAATGGAATAACCAGTCCCGATCCAATCGTGATGACAGAAAGAACGAATCCAATAATTAATCCAGTGGGCAGTAACTGCCTCAATTCAAAAAAGGCATCCTCCGCTCGAGTATGAAAGTTTTGCCGCTCACGTTTTACTCGAGATACTCCTAAATATGCTGCAATAAAAAAGAAATAATAGAACAAAGGGTGAAGCAATAACTTCCCTGTTCCTTTTAGCAACTCCATTAACCAAACGAACGTCACCCAATGTCACCAGCCTTTATTGTAAAAATAGTATGTTCATTGTTATAGTCAGTTAACTCTATTTTATCAAAACTTGCGGTTAAAACATATTACTAGTTTTGGAAAAAACGATAGTTGTGACCTTTGGAGTAGATTAACATTATTGCAACTTTATATATCTTCTATTTTGTAGCGAAAGTTAGGGTTTAAAGTACAAGTCTTATTATCCATTGAGGAATTTAGTTATATTTAAAGTAGTCCCTTTACACCATCCTAATTTTCACGGTATTTCTCGAATTTCACAAAAAATAAACCAGCCCATCTCATGGCTGGTTACAATCATTTAAAGTGTACTACGGACCGGACTTAATGTTATTGGACTAAAAGCTTAATTGCAGTTCGCAGCTGGGCGTCGTTCTCTTCTTTTTTCATTTCTTCACGAGCTGCTTCTTCGAGTGCCGTGGCGGTTTTAGCATCAATCACGCCAGTTACGTCCATATCCTTTTTACGCTGGAAGGCTTTAACAGCCATTTCCGTTTTCTCATTAAAATAACCATCTGTTCGTCCCGGGACATAGCCGATCCCTTCCAAAATTTCTTGCGCATTTCTCACTTGCTCGTTATTCATATCGAGTTTTAATGGCTGCTCAATTTGAATTGGATGCGTGTGATAAATCATAGGTTGCTCAACCGGTACCGTTGGCTCAATCCCATTTTTATGAATCCAATTTCCATCCGGAGTTAACCATTTAAATAATGTCAGTTTAATATTACTGCCATCCCCCATTGGCACTGCCTGCTGAACGGTGCCTTTGCCAAAAGTCTTCTCCCCTACCACAGGATAGTCACCAGCCTCTTTTAAAGCACCAGCCAATATCTCTGATGCAGATGCACTGCCGTTATCGGTTAACACGACAATCGGATAACTCTTCTTTTTCTTTAGTGATGAAAAGTATCGAGTTTTCTCTCCATCTCGTTCCTCAATTTGATAAAGTGGCTTGTCATCAGGAACCAAGTCTTTCAATATTTCTTGAACACTTGATAGAAAACCTCCTGGGTTTCCACGCACATCAATAATAAGCCCTTCCATTTTTTGCTTTTCAAGCTTTTCTAGCTCTTCGTGAAACTCTTTTGCTGTATCCTCAGAAAAAGAGGTAATTTCTAAATACCCGATATTTTCACCAGTTTGTTGCTTCATGTCAGCGTGGACGGTAATTTGTGGGATTTCATCTCTTTTTACTTTAATGCTTAAAGGTTCTTTCAAGCCTTGACGTTGAATTTCAAGTTGGACGGTTGTCCCTTTTTCCCCTCTAATCTTCATTGTTGCCTCATAAAGATCAAGTCCTTCAACGCTTTCTCCGTCTACTTTAAGGATTTGGTCGTTTGGTTTTAAGCCAGCTTTTTCTGCTGGTGAGTCTTTAAATGGAGAGACAATCACAATTTTATTCTCAACCATGCTTACCTCAGCACCGATTCCCTCAAAGGAGGATTCTAACGTTTCATTAAACTGTCTAGCAGTTTCAGCATTCATATAAACCGAATAAGGATCCTCTAGGGTGGTGAGCATTCCCTGAATTGCTCCTTCTATTAATTTATCCTCTTCTACTTTTTCAACATAGCTACTTAAAATTAGACTGTACGCCTGCTCCACTTTTTCAAGCCCTTTTGTACTAATCGCCTGTGGCTGTTCACCATCTGAGTTTTCTAATCCTATTCCAATATTATGTTCAGTCGCCCCTACCCATTGAATTCCGGCATACGTTCCTCCTGCACCTATCAGCAAGGACCCTGTCATTAATAGCGCGATCCACTTTCGTTTCATTTTCGTCCTCCTCGCCTCTTTGCCCTAACTTTTTTCTATTGGACTTGCTTCCCATTATATGATGACATAGGACGAGTTATGAAGCATTAATTATGGACAAGTTAAATGCGTCTTCTATTTCCCTGCTTTAAAGCCCTTCTTGCTATATGTGGAATCATTGTATTTCGCAAGTATTATCCCTTAAATGTGCATACTAAGGAAAACCACAGGAGGAATGGATATGGCGAGAAGAAATCGACGACCACTTATTCCAGAGGCTCGAGAGGCATTAAACAAATTAAAAGTAGATGTAATGAAAAAGCAAGGTTATCAAGTGAACCAAGATCAACCAGATAATGTGAAGTACGAGGTAGCAAAAGAAGTCAACGTCCCCCTTCAGCACGGTTACAATGGCAAACTCACCTCTGAAGAAGCTGGGAAGGTCGGCGGCCCAATCGGCGGGAACATGGTAAAGGAATTAGTCCGAATGGCTCAAGAGCAAATGACAAAAAAACAGTAAGAAAAGGGAGCACACAAAATGCTCCCTTTTCTTTATGGTTATATTCCCGAACTTTGGTGCTTTTAGAAATAATAGACCCTACATTTTGAGTTCATTTATTGCTTTTAAATCGCTAAAAAAGTTTGTAATAAAATTTACTCCACATACTTATCTGTTGAAACTCTTAAATATTCTCTTTTTGAATTCAGCAATGCCCTTTAGGAAAAACCCCTTTCACCGACATATCTCCATATTTGAATAATAAAATATCCTCTCACTAAGCGTCCTTGTCCAAGCAAATACATATAAAAATTCATATACATATATAGTAACCTTCATCATGTTAGGGATGTAAAGTTTACAATGTCTGAAGTCGTTTAGAATTAAGTTCGGGCTAGCCCGAATGATTCCTTTATTCGGATCCTTTGTTCTACTTACCAGACATTCAAATTCCAATGGGAGGTGAGAATGATGGAATTGTTACTAGAATTCCTCAATCAAAATTATTATATGATGGTGCCAGCTCTTTGGGTGATCGGTTACGGTTTAAAACATACACCAAAAATCCCAGATTGGACAATCCTATGGATTTTATTAGTAATCTCTATTAGCTTTGGAAGCTTTGCTTTTGGTTTTTCTACAGAAGGAATTATAAATGGAGTCATTGCGGCTGGTGTTGCTGTACTGGGGCATCAAATGCTTAAACAAACCGTTTCATCTAGAAGAAAAAACAAATTAAAAGTTGAAAAGAAGATAGAGAAAGATGGGAAGCATACAAAAGTATATAAAGAAAAATTCACCATTGAAAAAGAGGAAGACGATCACCCTTGTTAAGTACACCCCTGGTTAAAAGTTGCGGTCTGGAGAAAGCAAAACAAGTTTACCCACAGTACTTTAGGGAATAAGAAAAAGGAGAGACCTAGGTCTCTCCTTACATATGTTTTAACGTAAATAGGATAGTGGGTTAACTGCGTTTGACTTCGACCCATTCCATTCACCTTTATGAAGTTCAAAATGCAAGTGCTGTCCAAAAGATTGTCCAGTATTCCCCATTGTACCGATTCGTTGGCCTTTTTTTACGACAGCCCCACTCCCAACTGATCGTCTGCTCATATGAGCGTATACGGTCGTATAGACTTGTCCATTAATACTATGTGAGACAAAGATGGCATTTCCATAGCTTGAAGAATAATAAGAACGAATAACAACACCATCAGCTGCGGCGACAATTGGAACATTTGGACCTCTTTTCGCGATATCAACTCCATGATGATTTGATCTTGATCCACGGAAACCAGATGAAACCACCCCAGAAGCTGGCCATGTAAAGGAGCCGCTAGAAACAGCTGGCAGGGATGCTGCTTGAACTGTGTTCGAGCCTCCCCCATTGCTTTTTTGCGTAGAGGCACTACTAGTACTAGCAGAAGCGGCAGCAGCCGCAGCCTCAGCTGCTCTTTGTTTTTCAAGTTCAGCTTGGCGTGATTGTTCGAGATTAATCGCCCTTTGAATAGCGGCAGCTTGAGACGCCAAGACAGCATTTTCCTCTTCGGCAGCAATCATCTCTGCATGCATTTGTTCTTCTTCATGCTGAAGAATTTGCATTAACTTTGCTTTTTCTTCGCGCTGACTGTCAAGGGTTGCTTTTAACGTTTCAAGTTCTGCCTTCATTTTCTTTAAGTCCGCAAGCTTTTGTTCAACTTCTTTTTGCTTTGTTTCATAATCTGTTTTATCCTTTTGGTGCTGATCGAGGATATCCTTATCCGCTTGTACCAGTGTTGCAACCGCACCTACACGGTCAATAAAATCACTAAAGCTTTGAGCTCCGAAAAGAACATCTAAATAACTGATGTTTCCGCCACTTTCCTGATAGGAAGCTGCGCGTTCTTTTAACAACTCATTTCTTTTTTCAATCCGCTCGATAATGACGGCAATTTCTGCTTCTAAATCCTTTATTTCTTTCTGAGTTTTTTCAATTTGAGCATCCTTCTCTTCCAGCTTCGTTGTTGCATCTTCAACTGCAAGATCTAGTCTTTTAATCTCAGCATCAACAGAAGCCTTTTCGCTTTTAATTTCATTTATCTTGGATTCTTTGTCTTTTATCTCTGAGTTTAAGCTTGAACGCTCTTTATTAATTTCTTCTTGGTTTTGTTTTAGTTTAGATATGTCCTCTGCACTTGCTCGATTCACCATCACCGGGCTGAGCAGAGAGCTCAAACTTAATGTACTAACGATTGCTAGTGAGAGTAATTGCTTTTTCACTTTTGTTGTACCCCTCTCATCTCTCTATAATTTGCCTTCTCTTCTCTCTATGATTCTAGTGTTATGTAAAAGTAGAAAGGGCAATCCCCTTCTACTAATATTTACACCTTTAAAAATTTCCGAACAGACATCAGACTTCCCCATATTCCAATTGCTGCGCCCATCAATATTAAGATAGCCGATAATTGATAAACAAATGGGTTAAATTCAAGTAGTTTAATAAAATTATTATCTGCTAATTTCGCCTGTACTAGGTCATACAAATAATAATAAGCAGCAGATACTGCTGTGATAGGAATAATTGCACCGAGTATCCCTAGCCAGAGACCTTCTAAAAAGAACGGCCAACGAATAAAGGAATTCGTTGCTCCTACAAGTCTCATAATTTCAATTTCCCGTCTTCGAGCCATAATCGTAATCTTAATGGTGTTGGAGATGAGGAACATGGCCGTAAATAACAAGCCAATGATTAAGATCAACCCAACATTACGACTTATATCAATGAATTTGAATAGTGACTCAACTGTTCCTTGTCCATATTTAACACTGGAAACATAATTTAACTGTTCAATTTCTTTTGCCGCCTTCATAGTATCGGCTGGATTCTTCGTCTTTACGATGAACACATCTTTTAAAGGGTTTTCCTGTTCAACAAGCTTAAATGCTTCTCCTTCATCTCCAAAGCTATCAATCAAACTATTAAGCTCTTCTTCCTTTGGAGAGTATTCGATACTACCGATTGCTGACATTCCTTTAATTTCTTGTTCTAATGAATCTTTATCTTGCTGGTTGGCTGCAACATCAATATGGACACGGATTTCAACATCCTCTTCAATTGAAGTAGCCACACTATTCAAATTCATCATAATGACGAAAAAGACACCGACTAATAATAAGGTCACCGTCACGGAGCTGATAGACGCCAGCGTCATCCAGCTGTTTCGGAATAGACTCTTAAAGCTTTCTTTAACATGGCGGCGGAATGTTCTAGCCTTCATATCCGTACTCACCCTTCTGTTGGTCCCGTGTAATCTTGCCGCTTTCTACTGCAATAACACGATGCT
>Ga0180217_1005101_pt1 | contig 10082 bp, 8 predicted proteins | sample eDN3rd37CBELigOP_FD_128521 | JGI IMG/M metagenome (GOLD analysis project Ga0180217, IMG submission 128521) | Enriched Organic Plus compost microbial communities from Emeryville, California, USA - eDNA 3rd pass 37_C BE-Lig OP (version 2) (version 2) ... | reverse complement strand
AGTATCCCGGTACCTGGGATACTCTATCACGGGCGCCATGGATTGCCCCCTGGGGCCGGAAGGACACGTCTTGCTGCCCATGCCGACGGAGCGCGATCCCGGCTCGAGCCTTCCCGAGCCCTGCGCGAATACGGCCATATTGCTGCGCGCCTCGCTGCTCTGCGAGGGGGCGGGGACCGGGCAGAACTGGCCGAAGCATTTTCTGGATACATCAGGAGAAATGGAGGACACCATGGCCGCACCATCTCCAGAGGTCAGCAATCTGTGGCTGGCACGCGCTTTCAATGCGCAGGATGTAGACGCCATCGCGGCCCTGTATCATCCGGAGGCCGCCATCGTGCAGGTCGACGATGTGCATGGCGGCACCAGGATCGCCCGTGGCGCAGAAGTTATTCGCGCCACCGTGGCCGCCTAAATCGACCTCAAGCCCCACATTGTCGTCGTGACGCATCACGTCACGCGGGCGGGCGATTTTGCCATGGCGCGCTCTCATGGCGGACCGCAGGACGAGACAGAGACGGCAACGCGGTCGAGGTGTACCTCCATGGCATGGAGGTCCACTGCAGGGGTCAAACGGTACCTGGTACTTCTTCCTGGACCTTTCGGTTGGCGCCGGCCCGTTGTGGGCCATCGAGGCATTGCCCGAGACGCGGTAGCCGCGGAATGCAGCGGCTGGCGGTTGAGGCTGGATCGGCCGTGTTGCGGTATGGAAGAAGGAGTCCGTGCTCGTCATGCTCGGAGCGACGCAGGCCGCATCCGCCGTTGTCGCGCCGCTGAGTCCGGCCCGGCGCGACGCAGTGCCAGCCGCGTCTGGTGCATGCTGGTTGGAAGAGCCGCCTCCGTCAGGTGCGGACCAGCGGGCAGTTGCCCTCGGCGAGCGGGCGGAATGCCTCCTCGCTCGGAGTCGTCTGCAGCAGCTTGTAATAGTCGAAAAGCCCGTGGCTTTCCTCTGGCCGCTTAACCTCGAACAGATAAGCCGGGTGCACCTTACGCCCGTCCTCGCGGATGCGGCCGGGCCCGAACGCATCATCGTCTGTCGGCATGGCCTTCATCCGCGCCACCACCGCCGCGCCATCGGCTTTGGCTGCCGCCACTCCCAGGTCCGCGACCGCCTTAAGATAATGCAGCACTGACGAGTAGTCGCCGGCGTGGTTCATGCAAAGCGGCACGTCGCCGGCCTGCGAGCGGACCCGCTTCGTGAAGGCGCGAGTGCGGTCGTTGAGATCCCAGTAGAAGGTCTCGGTGCAGACCAGCCCTTGGCAGGCGGCAAGGCCGAGCGAATGCACGTCGGGCAGGAACATCAGCAGCGAAGCGAGCTTCACGCCACGCCGTGTCAGGCCGAACTCCGCCGCCTGCTTGATGCAGTTGGTGGTGTCCGTCCCCGCATTGGCGAAGCCGATGACTTTCGCGCCGCTCGCTTGGGCCTGGAGGAGGAAGGATGAAAAGTCGGTCGTGCCAGGGAAGGGCGTACGTACGCCGCCGAGCACTCGACCGCCCGCAGCGCGCACGAACTCTGCGGTGTCGCGCTCCAGTGCATGACCGAAAGCGTAGTCGGCCGTGATGAAGAACCAGGTGTCGCCGCCCGCCCGCACCGTGGCGCCGCCGGTTGACTTGGCGAGCATGTAGGTGTCGAAGACCCAATGGATGGTGTTCGGCGTGCAAGCCCGGCCGGTAAGATCGGAGGTGGCCGTTGACGTGGCAATGGCCACCTTATTCTTCTCGCGCGTCAACTCGGCCAGGGCCAGTGCCACCGAGGAGGCGGCCAGGTTCACCACCATGTCCACCCCATCGCGATCGAACCACTGCCGGGCGATGTTGACCGCAACGTCAGGCTTATTCTGATGATCGGCGAAAACGACCTCAATACCAAAGCCCCGCGGCCCGAACTCCTGCACCGCTGCCCGGGCACAGGCGACCGAAGCTGGGCCATTGAGGTCGCGATAGGTCCCCGACATATCGGTGAGCACACCGACCTTGATCGTGTTCGCTGCCCATGCGGGCCGGCCTGCCACGGAAAGGGCGCCGGCGGCCGGCGCGATGGCAGCCGCGGTTGCGCCAGTCCTGATGAGTGTGCGCCGGTCTAGCATCATCGGTACGTTTCCCCCTCGTTCTGGTGGTGCGGCCGCCCGCAGCCCGTCACGCTCCACTACGGCCCGTAGCGAGCGCAGCTACAATGGTAGGACCGGCCGTCCGGACATACCAGCGGAGCCGAAGGAGCTCGAGGCAGCAAGGGTGGATCGCGCCAGTCCTGAGCGTCCACCAGTCCATCAGCCGCATTTTCGCTTTCCGACTCGTCCATGCCGGACTTCGCCGCGCCGCCCAGTGGATGGAAAATGCTATCCGGGGAAAGCAGGCGCGGCTCATAGCGCAGCATTCGGCACCTGCCCGGCATGTCCGCGGTATTGCATACCCTTTTCCTCCGGGGCGGTTTGGCTGCCGCTGACGCCTGCCCGGGCATAACAGGCGAGGGATACCAACCACCGGTGGGAGGCACGATGTCGGCGACCTCAAGCGGCGAGGTGCAGCCGCCAGGTCTGAGCCGGGAGGCAGGGGGAAGACGTGCCGCTTTCCACCCGCCGACTGCCGGACCGGGACGAGCCCGAGCGGGGCGGCGAAGGCCTGCCCGCGCGGGACGAAGAAATGACCGGAATGAAGCGTTCCGGGGCACGCCGTCGCCTCAGTTGCGCCCCAGCGGTTGACGTTGGCTCGGCAGTGCTATTCGGAAAAGGGTCTGACTCAAAAGGCCTGCGATGGACAGCACGATCGCCGTCGACAGGGCAGGGTTGCTGCCTAGCCCCGCGAGGGAGGTGCAGATGGCACCTACACTCATCTGACTGAAGCCATAAAGGCCCGAGGCGGAGCCGGCGACGAGAGGCTTGACGCTTAGCGCCTCGGCGAGGGCCGCGGGTCCAACCAGGCCGACGCCGAAGGCGTACACCGCCATCGTCACGAGGGTCAGCGGCACGCTCAGGCTCCCCGCCAGGACCGCCAATAGGAACACCGTGGCGCCAAGCAGGCTGAGCAGGTTGCTGTTCAACAGCAGGTGCCTCACGCTGACCCGGCCGGCGAGGCGGCTCGCTGTCAGGCTGCCCAGCCACAAGCCGAGGATGTTGAGCGCCAGATAGGTGCCAATTTCATGGCTCGGCCGATGCAGCTGCTCGCCAAAGATGAAGGGCGCCGAACCGATATAGGCGTACATGGCTGTGGTGGCACAGCCGCCGCCGATCGCGTAGCCCAGGAAAGCGCGGGAGCCGAAAAGGCCCAGGTAGTTCCGCAGCACCGTGCGCACGCCCTGTCCCGCGCCGCCACTCGTCTCCGGCAGCAGCTGCCAGGCGAGCAGCAGGTTGCCGATCCCGAGGAGGCAGAGCGCAACGAAGATCGAGCGCCACCCAGCCGTATCGGCGAGGAGGGTGCCGATCAGCGGTGCGATGCCCGGACCGACCGTGACCATCAGGTTCATGAGCGCGAGCCGCTTGGCCGCGCTTGTGGTCGCGGCGCCATCGCGGACGATCGCCCGCCCCAGCACCATGCCGGAGCAGCCACCCAGTGCCTGGAACAGCCTGGCGGTCACAAGAGTGTGGACACTTGGGGCGAGCAGTGCCGCAACGCCTGCGATCGCATAGATGACCAGCCCCACGATGAGTACCGGCCGGCGACCAAAATGGTCCGAGATGGGGCCATAGATGAGCTGCCCGATCGCGAGGCCAAGGATGTAGAAGCTGACCGTGAGTTGCATGGAGCCGGCGCTCGCCCCGAGCTCCGCCGCGGCTTGCGGCAGTGCCGGCACGAAGACATGCATAGCCATGGTGCCGCTGAAGGTGATGAGGGCCAGCAGCCAGAGCGGCGCCTGCACCACTGGGACGGGTCGTGCCTCCGTCGCCTGTTCCGCGGAAGCCTTGGCACTCATGAAGCATCGCTCCCTGGTTGGTCGAGGCCCATCAACGTCCTGCAGCACCAGTGTTGCAGCGCCACTACCTGATCGTCCGGTCGTTCGAGGATGCATGCTGCATCTGGGAGCGCCCTTAACCCACGAAGCGAGACGCTCCCTTGCGGGGTGATCACGATGCTCACGGCGCGTCGGTCCTCAGCCGCCTTGCTGCCACCGCAACTCTCCACCCCACGTAAGATGCGGACGCCGGAGGAGCTTTCGATCATGGAAGGCGGAGAGCTCCTCTTGGCGCATGCATGCGCGGCAGGCCTGGTCGGCAACCCACCGAATGTCGGCACCGATACAGGAGTGGCGATCTGGCAATCGTAAAGCAGGATGGAGTTGTCGATGACAGCGGCCAGCGTGCCGAGCATAGTATCGTTAGACACGATCCGCTTGTTGCGGCAGTCGCACCTCTCATGGCTGTCAACGACGATGATCTCCGCAGATCCTGTATCCTACAGATAACTCCACAAGTGCCGGTTCGACAAGGTGTATCATACAGGGATGGCCAGCCCGCAGCTTCGCGTGGTACAGGCAGCGTGCCAAGGCCCGGGAAAGCATAATTGCGGGTCAGGACAGGGAAGGATCGCACCATGAGCACGCCCCCCGGCGCAGTCAGGAGCCGGGTGCAACCAGCACTCGAGGCATCACCGAGCCTGACGGTTCTTGAACGGGAGCTGGCCCAGCTCGTGCGCGCGCTGGAGGCGGTCCAGCGCAAGCGGGCTTATCCGCTGGAGCGGGCGCAATATCTGCTGCTCGGCGTGCTGGAGCGCGAGGGCCCGCAACCCATCAGTAGCCTCGCCTGGCATTTGCTGTTGGACGATTCCACCGTGACGCGCCAGGTAGCGGTCCTGGAGGCCCAGGCGCTCATCGACCGTCAGCCGAATCCGAATGACGGCCGCAGCACGCTGATCCGCGCCACGCGGCGCGGGCTGCGTATGGCGGAGCAAATGCGAAAAATGCGTACCAGTCGCATTTCCCTGCTGTTCGAAAACTGGAGCGAGAAGGACCGTTGCAACCTCGCTGCGCTGCTGGAAAAGTTGAACGATTCCTTGCGAAAATCTCTTGTGGATTGATTGCCTATTCGCGGAGCTGCCCGTTTGTCCATGGTAGCGGTGCGGACACAGCCGTTGATCCATTCCTGGCCTCGTCCGGGAGCCTGTGCAACTTGGCAGACTGTTCGAGCCCACCAGATCGAAGGGCCGGGATCGGACTTTTGGCGCGAGTGAAGCGCCTTTCACGTGTGGGTCTCGAGCACGGGCAGAGTTCATTTCGGGTGACCGGCGAACCACTGGGTCGGAGACGAAGTCCATCGACCAGGCATCGTTCGGGGAGCCATCCGATAGCGCCGGGCCCACTTCCGGCAGTGCATCCGGACCGTAGCCAAGTTGCGCAGCCGCATACGCAGCGCGAGCTGCGGATCCCGCCGCGAGCGGCCCCCGTGCGACGACTGCGGAACCTGGCCGCGTGACATACCTGCCACTCGCCGACGTGGCGCCGGCCTTGCAAATGGCGCACTGTCTCTCAGGCACAGCGGACTTCACCATTTTTGCCGAGGCACATCCTGCTGCATGGAACCGTCGAGCGTCAGGTCTGCGACCAACCGCTTGAGCTTCGCGTTCTCCTCCTCCAGCTGCTTCAGTCGGCGGATCTCGATAACGTCCACCCCGGCGAACTGCGGGTCCACTTGCGGCACGTCGATTCGGAGCCGCCGAACTTGCGGCTGATCTCCTCTGCCGAGGCTTCACTGCCCGCTTGTCGCAAGAGGGTAATCTGTCGCGTTCACGATGAAGGGGATGGCGTCGGCATCCGGCCAGATCATGTTGTGCCGCCGTAAGTTTCTGGTTAGTCTTTGTCGTGCTGGCGGTTCGCACGATTGCCGATCCAGTTTGTTCGAATCCATTCCTGTGTCCCTGCGGGGCATAGGGCAGCGCTTAGGTCGGTCTGCGGCACGAGCGCGGGAATTCAAACCTCTCTACGAGAGGGCGAACAGGACAAGCCTGGCGGGCCGAAAGGCTCTTAGGGCCGTTCCAGTTGAGAGGAGCTGATCCTGATCGTGTCGCTTAGATCACAATATGCCATGGCCGGTCTCGGTCTTTTCTTGATGCTTCCCATGCTAAGCGGGTGCGGCCTGCAGGACTGGTTCGATGCCATGGACCGTCAGCAGTTCGAGCATGCTTGCGCCAATCTGGGCATTGCCAGAGGAACGCCCAGCTGGGATCAGTGCATGATCCAGCAGCAGGCCTCTGCGAAGAATGAGGAACAGCAGTTCCTGAACCGCGTGCATGAGCGGGAGATGGTGCGCGAGCTCAACCACCGTCGGTAGCGGCTGTGGTCCGGCTGGCGTTTCTCCTGCTGGGCGCGCGCGCCTTGCAACCTCAGTGGCGGATCCTGGCGCTGGCGGGCGCTGTCTGGTGCCTGCTCGGTCTGCTCATGTTGGCCGACCTCAGCGACGGCCGCATGAGCGTCCTGACCGATACGCTTGGCATTCTGCTGGCGATCGAAGGTGTTGTCGAAACAGGAGCCGCATTCGCGTTGGGATGGCGGCAGAGCTGGCGTGGCCTGCTGCGCGGCCTTGGCTTCCTTTTTGCGGGCTTCCTGGTGGCCGACATTCCCTGGGACAACAACATCGGCAGCACCATCCTCTTCGGCTCTGCCTTCCTGATCGACGGGCTTCTGCGTATCAGCGCAGCCTTCGTCGTCCATAATCGCCGCTGGCGGCATGGCCTGATCGCGGGGCTCGCCGAGATCGTCATCAGCGTACTGGTCTTCCTCAATCACCCCATCCCGCATCGACTGACAGTGCCGTTTTGTCTGTCGCTCCTGTTGCTGACCTCAGGCTACGCGCTGCTGGCCATGGCCATTCAGCTGCGGCGCCTGGTGCCCGGCGCCTCCGTCACCTCTCTTCCGCTCTATGCATCCCGCAACTGGCATGACCGGCCGGACATCAGCCTCGGCGAGGCACAGGCCGGCCCGGAGTTCCCCGGTCAACAGCTCCTGGTCCATGTCTGGACCGCGATGGGGACGGCGGAAGGCGCACATGGCCAACCCGTTGTTCGCCGCTATATTGCCGCCGTGGATGGCAACGGCGTGGTCTCGACGGGTCATGCCGCGCTGGAGCTACCGCCTGACCTTTATGTCAGCCACTACCCGGCGGTGGAGATCGATCGCGACAGCGACAACTTCCGCCATGCTCTGCATTCGGGTGTGCAGAACAACGTCCCTGGCCGCTTCCAGCCCTCTTATGCAGAAGAATCTGCTGGCTGGTGTCCGGCCGATCAGACAGTGGCCTTCACCCGCTTCAACCCTGCTGCACTGCGCGTCTTCTGGCGGGTCTACTCGGAAGACAAGACCTACAATCTCACGGCACGCAACTGCTCGACCACTGTGATCCAGGCATTGGATGCAGCCATCGAGGGCGTGATGGACAACGGCCGTCCCATCCGCCGGCTGATCCACCTGCTACTGGATCCGCACTTCTGGCTGCTGAGGCTGGTTCGCGGCCGAGCTGAGCTGATGACCTGGACACCGGGTCTGGTCCTGGATTACGCGCGGCTGCTGGTACAGGTCACCGAACATGGTGACCGGCGATGGTTGCGTCGACTGCGCGAGGCCTGGCAGACACGACGCTTGGCAGGTACGCATCGGCGTGCGGCCGCATGAGTGCGACCCGCAGCCGCGTGGTCGTCGTCCTGACCGCGGCGATCTTCGGTCTGACCTATGGCCTGAGCGCGCCGCTGATTGCTCTGCGCTTGGACGATGCCGGGTTCGGTGAAACGCTGATCGGCTTGAACGCTGCCATGCATGCGCTCGGCGTCCTTCTCGTTGCGCCCATCCTACCCGACTTGGCGGCGCGACTGGGAATGGCTCGCCTGGCCCTGCTGGCGCTGGGACTGGCGGCGTTGTTGCTGGCGCTGTTCCCCGCCATGCCGACAGTGTGGTTGTGGTTCCCCCTGCGCCTCGGCCTCGGCATTGCATCGGAGACACTGTTCGTCGTCTCCGAGACATGGGTGAACCAGATCACCACCGAAGACGCCCGTGCCCGCAGCATGGCCGCCTACACTGCGAGCCTCTCACTCGGTTTTGCCCTCGGGCCGGTCGTCCTGACATTCAGCAGCAGTGCCGGCGCTCCTCCCTTCCTGCTGGGGAGTCTGATTGCTCTGGCAGCAGCGGCTCTGCTCCTGCTTATGCGACCCCAGCCGGCCGTCATCGAGCACGCCCCGCCGCTCAATCCGCGGCGGGCTTTGAGCTTGGCGCCCATGGCCATCGCCGCCACCGCCTTGAATGCTGCACTGGAAACCGCGGGGCTTAGTCTGCTGGCGCTCTACGCCATGGGGCAGGGATGGGCAGAGCGGCCGGCGACGCTATTGATCAGCACTCTGATGACCGGCGCCATCGTGCTGCAACTGCCGATCGGCTGGCTTGGAGACCGCTTTGATCGCCGCCGGCTGGCGGTGATTCTGACCTTCGTTTCGGCCGCCGGTGCCGGGCTTTGGCCGCTGGTGCTAAGCGAACCCTGGCTGGCCTATCCGCTTCTGTTCCTCTGGGGTGGCGCTTTCGTCGGCATCTATACGTTGATGATCACCATTCTTGGCAGCCGCTTTCGGGGCGGCGAACTAGTGGGCCTGTACGCCATCCTGTCCGTCGCCTGGGGCATCGGTGCGCTGCTGGGGCCGCCGCTCGGTGGCGCGGCCATGGAGGCGACAACGCATGGCCTGCCTGTCTTTGCCGCCGCCGGATGCACTGCCCTGGCGCTGTTCCTGATCCGCAGCCGGAGCCAGAGCTAGCCGATTGCGAGAAGGTAGTTGAACGGAGGAGCCCAGTGAGCAAGGCGTGCCAGAGAAGGATCGACGGGTCATCTGCGGCGTTTCGGTGTAACAGGCGCAAGGCTCTCACCCTGCCGCTTGTCCTGGTGTTCATCACTGTTACGGCGGGGAGAGGCCGCGCGCAGACTGCAGCCGATATGGATGCAAGGCTGGACAGCCTGTTCGGCAGCCATGCGCCATACCGGGCCTTTCTGGATCAACTGAAGCAGGCTGTCGCGTCTGGTGACAAGAAAGCTGTGGCGTCCCTTGTAGCTTATCCTTTGCGCACGAAGCTCGCCGGAGTGAATCGGACGGTGCAGAGCAGTGCGCGGTTCATCGCAATGTACGATGCCATTATGACCGACAAGGTCAGGGCGGCTGTCGAGAAGCAAACCTATGCGACCCTCTTCGCGAATGCCGAGGGCGTCAGCATCGGAGATGGCGCGATCTGGTTCTCAGCCATCGATACGCAGGATACGATCAGGATCATTGCCATCAACGGCTCATGAGCATCGATCAGACGAAGCCAGCGGCAGCAGATCCGCCCCCAAGAGGCTGCTGATCGCGGCAATCATGGCTTGCGGGTGCTCAGGTCGGCGGGTCTGCGTATCCTGCCGCTCCTGGGCGTGAAGCCTGCTCACGTCGGGCCTCCATTCCTTGAATCGGTATGCAACCGGGGCTCTCCTGCAGGTGCTGTGCTGTGGTTGCGCGATCCCACGACGCGAAGAAGGCAAGCGTGCAGGAGGTCGGATTCGGCGAGGCCGTACAGGCTGCGCCTAACGAGCTTGAGCCTGGTGATCTGTCTCTTGATCCCCCTATCGCTCTCCGTCTCGATCGAAACGGCGATCGGCCAAGCCAGGCTTACCTGCCACACAAGGCAGCAGACCTGCTTCCTTCACGGCCTGCTGGCGGAGCGATCTGCTGGTCCCGCTTATGGCCCCCACCGGATTTCACAGCGCCGGCAAGATGACGCTGCTCAACTAGCTGCTGCAACGACCCGAACTCACCGGGCCTGCGGTGCTGATCGATGAGTTCGGCGAGATCGGTGTGGGCCATCTGCTCGTGCAGCCCTCGACGACGATATAGTGTTGCTGAATGCTGGCTGCGTGGCCATGCCGCCCTGCCGCCAGCCACGCTCGACGGATGCCCATACGCTCCGCCTGGCGGCTGTGGCAGGATATGGCATTGTCCGCAGCCCGCACTTCCTGATCGAGGAAGATCTGCAGGCCGGGCGATTGGTGCCCATGCTGCAACAACGGAAATCCGTCGGCCCGAACCTCTACGTCGTCTTTCCCGGTCGCAAGTTCATGGCAGCCGAACTGCGCATCTTCGTGGATTCTCCAAGT
>Ga0180217_1005100_pt1 | contig 10085 bp, 7 predicted proteins | sample eDN3rd37CBELigOP_FD_128521 | JGI IMG/M metagenome (GOLD analysis project Ga0180217, IMG submission 128521) | Enriched Organic Plus compost microbial communities from Emeryville, California, USA - eDNA 3rd pass 37_C BE-Lig OP (version 2) (version 2) ... | reverse complement strand
GCGCATAGTGTCGGGCGAGATCCCAGTCAAGTCATGCAGGTGCCGCAGCGACGCCCGCATCGACTCGCCAGGCACCTCCTGCCGCCGCTCGTAGAACATCCGGATGAGCCGGTCCTTCGTCTCCTGGTCGTACTTGGTTCGCATGCCTCATTCTCTCCTTTCGTGTGGAAGGAGAGTCTCCATCAAACCCAGTGCGGTTCAGTACTGCTTCATAGACTGCATCACCAATTGTCTGCTTTATCTGAAGCTTGGAGTCCTGCGGGATGCGCTCCCTAAGGCGATTTAGCGGCGATCGGAGCTCTTCGCTGACACTCTCCGGGTCTTGCACCCATTGAGCGATCACACCGGCGACGACTTCTCCAGCGTTCTGAGTCGTTGAAAAAGCGTAGCCGGCGCTTCCCTCACGGACTTCCACCAGTCGCAGGTCTTCTGCGTTGCCCCCAGCCGCTGCAATTACCTTAGTGACCGCATCGAGGATGCCCAGCAGGTCCGTGACCGCGACAGTCTCGGGACTTATGTCTCCTATAAGGCGGACTTCCAGCTCACCCTCAGGCGCCCCATGGGAGCTGTTCACTGCGACACCCCCTAGCTTGACTCTAGAGGCTTACATGCCGAACACCTGTGATGAGCGAACAAAGGCCCCTCGGACTTGGGACTGTCTATCTCTAACGTCGAGTTCAGAGCACGCAGACCGGTGACTTACTAAGGGATGCCGTCCAGTACACGCCGCTCAACGTTCGGCAAGGCCTGAGTGGCAAGGGTGGAGCGGCCCGTGGAGGTCTGCAATGATGTTTCATGCACAAGAAGGGCCCTGTCACATTCCGTCAGGCCATCGTAGGCAGAGTGATCGCGCTAGTCGTAGTCGGCGGCGCCTACATCCTAGTCACTCGTGTGCTGCAAGAGTTGTTCCGTTGATCAATCATGCCGTAGACCCATGTCCAGACGAAAGGTTGACCACGGCATGTTCGCGAAGTTCGGTGACGTGGCGTCTGCTACGGCTAGACCCGAGAGGACTGAGGAGTCCGAGAGTGAGAATATGCGAGGGTCGGTCCATGCCGGCGCGCCTTGGCGAGCAAGCCGAGCATGAGACTGCCAAGCCCACTCTCGCTTAGGTGGCCGTCCCCTGCGCGAACTGCGCCCGCCTTTCATCGGAGGTGACCAGCGCTTGCGCTGGAAGAGCTGAGGGCAGTGGTGGCCTCCACGAGCCCTAAATGAACGAGCAGCTAGGAGAAGGCGCGCTCGTTGCGGCCCGACCAGAGTCTGGACGTCCGATGCTTGACACTTGCGGTAAGTCCGCGTATGCGCTTCCATGAAGAAGGGGTCGCATGGACGTGTGGCAGGCAGTCTCGACGGTTATCCAGGGTGGAGTTGCTGTTGGCACCGGAGCATTAGCGATTGCCGCCTTTCGTCAGCTGAACTGGCAAGTGAGGCGCGACGCGGAAGCCCGGCAACCTAGGCTCTTCTTCAAGGACATATGGATTGCCGCCGATCCGAAGACGGTTCGTACCGGTGGCAAAGACCGGCTTGAGCTTCAGGTTGTCACCAAGAATCTGGCGAACCTGAGCAGCTACGCCCTGGCCATACACAGGCTGTGCATCTTGGACAGGGAGGGCAACGCGCTCGCTAGGGCACATCCGATGCGCGTACTGGCGCCTGGTGCCGCATGGAAGGCCGACGACCGCGCCGCTGTCTTCGTTGTAGCCAGGACGCCGAGGAACGGCTTTGTGCCAAAGGAAGAGTTCCTTGCTCGCGCTCACCAGTTGGTGTTGGAGTTCAGGTCTGGAGGATACGGGCAGGAAAGATGGTGCACAGTCCTCCCAACGAGCCCGTCACGCGTGAAGTCCCGCTGGCTAAACTTTGGGGGTGAACATGTGCTTCCGACCAGACTGAATGAGCTGGAGCCGGACCTTAGAGCGACATTGAGCAAGTGACCGTGATAGGTGGGCCCGCACTTCGCTCGATGTGCGATTGCGCCTTTCGGGAACGTCAGGTCGTTCATGGGGGATTGGAGGACTAAGGGTAGAGGCTCTCCCCAGTTCTTGACCCCAAATGTAGTGCTGTTGGGGTCAGTCGCTAAGCCTAGTGCCCGTTGGCGCCGACCTCGAGAATCACGCACTGGACGATGAGGGTGAGCGCAGGATGACCTCGAACAGCCACTGGGCGACCGACTCGTAGCTGGCTGGTCGACCACTGGGGAGTGAACCGCGGACGCCGCGTACCCGTGATGCGGCGGCAACGGCGGGCCTTCGAACAGGTCGGCGGGGCCGGGCAAGAGACTAGCTCGTGCCACCGGCTACCCTAGGCCAGTTTCCTCGAGGCCGAAGGCCGTGGGAGGCTCGCGGCCGACGTTCGGCGCCCGCGCGAAGAGAACGTGGGCCGCGCCGCCACGTGACGGTCTGTGGAACGACATGACCTATGGCCGCTGGCCCTCGTCGGTGGCGATCACTGCAATCGCGGAAGCCCCAGAAGTCGTCCCAGACCACCTGTAGTTGACCTTCGACGGGGTCGGGGCGGCGCGGCCAGTGCAGGTCGGCCCATGGAGCAGGCACGCCCTCCGCTTGAAGGGATTTGTCATCTATTTGGCGGGCGTAGCCCGGCTCAGTAGGGTCTACTAGGACTCGCACCTGCAGGTCACTGGCGGCTCGGGCGGCGGCGCGCGCGTTGCGTTCCGGAGCGGTTTCGTCGCCCTGCGGTTAGTCGGCTCGAAACTGGACGGCCTAGCCTGGGAGCGATTGCTGGACGAGCTGTCGCGAGCGGTCGCGAACATGCCTCCACGGGTCCGCCGCCGCCAGGTTCGAGGCCCGCATGTCCCTTGCACGGCAGCTCCGTGTATGCGCTTGGCTTGTACGTACTGGTCTGCTACTGCGTGTCGCGGCGAGGGTGCGCCCCCGAGTCCCGACCTTGCCGCGATCCCCAGGCGTTGACGATCACGGCTCTGCGTAAGCCGCGCCAGCCTCAGGTCCGGGCGCGGCGTGGCGGCTCGTGGCCGAGCCTCCAGTTGACGGTGCTCGAGCCCTGTTAGATGGCGAGAGTAGACCTTGTCACGAGCAGGGTGGGAGGGAGCAGGCCACGGCCGACGCGAGGATGCCGCAGCCTCGTGTTGTCGACGGGCCGCGACACGGCCCACGGTCGGTTTTCACAGTGCTTCACGCGGCAGCCCCGTCAGCTCGGTCCATCTCATGAGCGGCCCGAGCGACCCTGGCCGCCTTGCAAGGGGCCGGTCTACGCAGGCGCGAACGCGTACCCGTCGAGGCCGACCATCGCAGGGTCGCGACGAGGTTCTGAGGCCCGCTGGTCGGCGCCGGCCAGCGGCCGCGACAGAGCCGGGCGCCGAGTCAGCAGCGCGGAACGCCGGCGCCTCCCTGGGCCGGTGACCGGCCAGGCCGAAGGCTGCCGGTGACCGCGGAGAGGATGGCCAGCGCAGGAGCGTCCGGGGGCGGGACCGGAGAGCCGGTGGTGGGGCGCGCCGCAGGTGGCCCCGACCGCCTGATATCCTTGTCGCCCCGAACGCCCACGTTGCCGGCGCCCCTTCCTCGCCGCAACCGGCCTTCGATGAGGGTTCAAATGGCTGAAGCTATCGTCTTCCATCACGCACAAGGGCTCACCGACGGCGTCCTCGCCTTCGTAGAAGAGCTTCGCCGCGCCGGTCACACGGTTCACGCCCCGGACTTGTACGAGGGCCACGCCTTCGCCGCGCTGGCCGAAGGCGTCGCGTACGCGCAACGCCTAGGCTTCGACGCGATCGCTGAGCGGGCGGCGGCTGCTGCCGCCGCCCTGCCGGCGCGCATCGTGTACGTGGGAATCTCCCTCGGAGTCTTGCCCGCTCAACGCTTGGCCCAGACTAGGCCTGGCGCGAGAGGAGGGGTGCTCATCTCAGCTTGCTTCCCCAGCGCCGAGTTCGGCCAAGGTTGGCCGCCGGGCGTACCGCTCCAGGTGCACGGCATGGAAGCAGACCCAGAGTTCGCCAACGAGTGGGACCTCCCGGCGGCCCGGGCGCTGGTCAACGAGGTCGAAGACTCCGAGCTGTTCCTGTACCCAGGCGATCAACACCTCTTCATGGACAGCTCGCTGCCGGACTTCGACGAGGAGGCGACGGCGCTCCTCGCGCGCCGAACCCTCGCGCTGCTCGGTCAGCTCGCCTGATCGGGGGAGGGGCCACTACCAAGCCCGTCGAGGGGCGCGCAGGGCGGCCGGCGGGCGTGGAGGGTAGGTATAACCTGTGCCTGCGCACCGCGGCCTCTCACGACACTTCGATGCGGCCGAGTTCCACGCTGGCTTCGGCGGCGACGTCGCGTACGAACTTGCCGATCTCGTGAAGCCGCGCCTCTGAGACCCGCGCGATCGGCCAGCCCACGCCGATCGCCGCCACCGGCTCGCCTGCGGAGTTGAGCACGGCCGCCGCCACCCCGCCGGCGCCGTAACCGGTCTCCTCGACGCTGGTGGCGTAACCGCGGCGACGGACCTGATCGAGCTGGGCGAACAACTGCTCTCGGTCGACGATGGTGTTCGCGGTCAACCGCGGCATCCCCGCGGCCTCTAGGATCTCGAGTTGGCGCTCTCGCGGCAGGTGAGCCATCAGCGCCTTGGAGGTGGACCCAGCGTGCATCGGGATGGTCTGGCCGATCTCGACGTGGGTGCGCAGGGAATGCGGCGACTCGAGCTTGTCCACGAAGATCGCACGTTCACCCTGCTCGACGACCAGGGTCACGGTCTCATGGGTCGCTTCGTAGAGGCGTCTCAGGTACGGCCGCATCATCTCGCGCAACTCGAAGCGGCGGAGGAAGCCTTGGGCCAGATGCACGACTGCCGGCCCGAGGCCGTAGCGGCCGGTCGTGGGGATGCGCCGCACGTAGTCGAAACGCTGAAGCGTCTGCAGCAGACGGGACGCGTTGGACTTGTCGATCCGCACCAAGGTGGCGAGCTCGGAGACGCTCAGGTCCTTCCGCTCAGCAAGGAGTTCGAGCACCCTCACGGCGCGTTCGACGGTGGTCAGCATCGTCACCCGTTCCTTCTCATGAACTTCGGGTCAACGAGCTCTTGGAGCTTGTCGCCAAGCAGGTTGAAGGCCATCACGGTCAGTAGTATCGCCAGTCCTGGGAAGACCACTACGTGCGGCGTCAAGAGGAAGTAGCTCCTACCCGAGGCGAGCATCGCTCCCCAATCGGCCGCGGGCGGTTGTATCCCGAGCCCGATGAAGCTGAGTCCCGCCGCCGCAGTGATCTTCGCTCCCACGTCCAACGTCATGGTCACGATGAGCACGGATAGGAGGTTGGGCAGGTAGTGCCTGAGCACCAGCCTGGCCGGCGACACGCCGAGGGCGACCGCCGCGGAGATGAACTCCTCCTCCCTCAAGGTGAGGCACGCGCTCCTGACGACGCGCGCGTAGGTCGGCACGCCGATGGCGGCCACCGCGATGACGGTGTTGAACAGTCCAGGGCCGATCACGGCGACGATCGCGATGCTCAATAGCACGTACGGGAACGACATCAGCACGTCGAGCAGCCGCATGACGACCTGATCGAGCCAGTTGGCGCCTGTTCCCGCCAGGATGCCGAGCGTCGCGCCGACGGCAAACGACGCGAGCATCGCGCCCAGGCCCACGCCGAGGGACAGTCGGGTACCCCACACGATGCGCGCGAGTATGTCGCGCCCCAATTCGTCGGTGCCCAACACGTGCCCGCCGGTCAATGGCGGGCGCAATCGCATCGATGGGTTACTTTGGAACGGGTCGGGCAAGGACAGGTAGGGGGCGGTGACGCTGAGGAGCGCCAGCACTGCGAGCACGATGACGGCGAACGACCCTTGCGGGCTGGTCAAGAGGCGCCGATAGGCGCTCTTGTAGGCTGCGTCGCGCTCGAGCCGGGGGTCGGCGAGCCCGGTTGACTGGTCAGCCATAGCGCACCCTGGGGTCGATCATCCCGTACGCGAGGTCGACGAGCGCGTTCACGACTATGAAGCTCACGGAAACCACCAGCACCGCGCCTTGAACCAAGGGGAAGTCCCTGCTCAAGATCGCCTGCAGCATGAGGGTGCCGATGCCCGGCCAGGAGAACACGGTCTCCGTGAGCACGGCTCCGCCGAGCAGGTACCCGAACTGGACGCCTTGCACGGTGACGACCTTGACCATCACGTTCCTCAGCGCGTGCTTGAGGACCACCGCTCGGCGCGGGATGCCTTTCGCGACCGCGGTCCTGACGTAGTCTTCGCCGAGCACCTCGATCAAGCTGGACCGCACGAAGCGCGCAAGGTAGCCCGCGTTCGCCGCCCCGAGCGTCGCGGCCGGCAACGCCAGGTGACGCAGGTGATCCGTCAACCCGCCGTCTCCAGGCGTGACCATCCCGCCGACAGGGAAGAGCGGAGTTCTGACAGCGAACAGGACTATCAGGATCATCCCGAGCCAGAAGACCGGGACGCTCAGGCCCACGAGCGCCAGCACCATGACGAAGCCGTCCGTAGGCGTGCCGCGCTTCACGGCCGCGACCACACCAGCTGAGACGCCGATCGCGCTCGAGATAATCACCGCCGCCACCGCGAGCAGCAGCGTAGCTCCGTACTTGCGGGTCACCTCCTGCAGCACCGGCAGGCGCAGCGTGTACGACCGCCCCAGATCGCCTTGGAGCACGTTCCCGAACCACTTCACGAACTGGACCGCGATGGGCCGGTCGAGTCCCAGCTCGGCGGAGACGCGCGCGATCTGCTCTTGCGATGCGAACGGGCCTAGGAGAAGCTCCGCCGGGTCGCCCGGCGCAGTGTGCAGCATGGAGAACACCGCCACCGAGACGAGCAGCAGCGTGGGCACGCTCAGGAGCGCGCGGCGCAGTAGGAACAGGCCCATCCGGTTCTCGCTCGGCTTAGGGGTTCGGCGCGGCTGCGGGGACGGCTACGCGCCAGGCGTTCATGACGGCTTCGGAGCTCACCACGCAGGCATCTCCGAAGAAGGCGCGCATGAGTTTGATGGAGGCTTCGTGCAGCACGGGGTCGGTGGCGGCCACGCAGTCCTCGACGATGGTCACGTAGTAGTCCTCCATGAGAGCGCGTCGTGCGGTGCTTTCGACGCAGGCGAACGTCGCCGTGCCTGTGATGACCACGTTGGCGATGCCGTTGCTTCGAAGGAGCAGGTCGAGTGGGGTGCCTTGGTAGGCGTCGGGGCGGTGCTTGACCACTACCAGGTCGTCGGGCCGGGTCTCGAGTTCTGGGATCACTTCTTCGCCCCAGCTGCCTTCGGTGGTGATCAGGAGGTCGTCCTCTCTGGCGTACGTAAGGAGCCTCCTTAGCAGGTCCGACGGGGCGTTGTAGCGGCCGTCGGGGCGTGAACGGTTCTTGATGTAGACGATCTGGGTTCCGACCCGCCGGGCGTGTGAGACGAGTCTAGCGAGGGTCGGGATGATCTCGCGCACCGGCCGGATGTCTCCCCCGAGACGGTCGATCATGCCTCCGGGGCTGCAGAAGTCGTTCTGCATGTCGACCACCAACAGGGCCGTGCGGCTTGGGACCAAGCGGTCCTCGAGCCTGTCCGCGGTGGCCTTTCCATGGATTTCCCTCATCACTTCTCCTCTGTCGTCAGCAGCGGCGGCCCTGTCAGGCAGGGCCGCCAGCGTTGGGAAGGTCGTGTGCTTACCTCTCTCGCGCGGTCTCGACGCCGACGTCGTAGGTGGTATGCAGCTGGATGCCTTCGATTCCGGCCCTCGTCGCGACCGTCTGCACGTCGTGGTCGATGAGGATGGTCGGCGCCTGGTCGGTGATGATCCTCAGCGCTTCCCGGTAGTACTCAGCTCGCGCCGCCTGGTCGATGGTGGTGCGGCCGAGCTCGATGAGCTCGTCCACTCGCGGGTCGGAGAAACGCATCCGGTTTGGCGAGGGGATGGACGAGCTCGCGTAGAGGAACGAGAACGTGACGTCCGGGTCGACGGTCTCCGGCATGAAGGAGTTCGCGAACACGTGGAACTCGCCGCTGCGCAGGCTCTGGAGGTAGCTGCCCCACTCAAGCACCTGCGTCTCGATTCTGATGCCCAGCTCTCGCCATTCGTCAGCGATGAACGTGCTCATCTCGACGGGCTTCTGCATCCCCGACCCGGAGGCCGGCATCCAGAAGCTGAGGGTCAGGACCTCTCCGTCCTTGTCGAGCAGGCCGTCGCCGTCCGAGTCGGTCCATCCCGCTTGCGCGAGCAGCTCGCGGGCGCGTTCGACGTCGTATTCGTAGCGGGTGACGTTCTCTTCGTACGCCCACGAGTCGGGGACTAGCGGGCTGTCGGCGAGGATCGCCGTGCCATTGAGGATGTGGTCGGTGATCTGCGTGCGGTCGATGGCGTGAGCGAGGGCCTTGCGCACGTTGACGTCGGCGGTCGGGCCGCGCTCGGTGTTCAAACCCAGGTACCAGATGTGGATTCCGGGTTGTTGCAGGACGGTCACCGAGGGGTTGGCGTTGAGGAGCGGCACGAAGTCCGCGGGCACGGGGACGATTAGGTCCGCTTCGCCCGCGAGCAGGGCCGCTAAGCGGGCCTGGTCCTCGGCGATCCAGCGGTAGACGACCTCGAGCGGCTGGTCGAGGTCGCCCCAGTAGTCCTCGAAGCGTTTGAGCACGATGTTGCTGCCCGCCTCCCAGTGGTCGAACACGAACGGTCCCGTGCCAACGGGGTTGCGTGCGAAGTTCTGGGGATCCGCGCTGGCCGCGGCCGGGCTGATGATGAGGGACCCTGGCAGCGTGAGCTTGGCGAGGAACGAGGCGTCAGGCTGTTCCAGCGTGACTCGCAGCGTGAGGTCGTCGAGGGCTTCAGTGTCAGCGATCCCTCCGAGCCATACGGGCGAATAACCCCAGGTGGCGGTGCCGTACAGGGGGTGGTCTTCCTTGATCGTGCGTTCGAGGGAGAACGCGACGGCTTCGGCGGTCAGCGGCGTGCCGTCGTGGAACAACACCCCGGAGCGGAGGTGGAAGGTGTAGGTCAGGCCGTCGTCTGATATCTCCCACGACTCGGCCAGGGCGGGAACGACGTCGGTTCCGCCTGGCTCGATGGCGGTCAGCCCTTCGAACACGCGCCGGATGACGCGCTCGGCGTTCACGCCGTTGTACGTGCCTGGGTCGAGGCTGTTGGGTTCGGCCTCCATGGCGATGGTGATCCTATTGAGCTGTGCGAGGGCCACGGAGTAGGAGCCCGCCAAGCACGCGGCCAAGAAGAGCTTCAGTATGCGCAGTTTCATCGATCGCCTCCCGATGCGCGGGGACCTGCATCCTCTTGTTCGAAGTCGAGAAGGGCTATTACGCGGCGTCCACGCTGGTCGTGGACGTGACCAAAGCTCTGCTGACCACCTCCTTGTCGGCAGGGTCCGCTCCGGCGCCATGTGGCGTTGCGGTATCCGCAATGGCGTTGCGAGAAGTTCGCGATGGCAGGATACAGGCTGCCCCAACAGACGACAAGCGGACAAATGCCTACATCCGCGCTCGACCGCGATGCGGAGCCGAGACGAGCGGGGCGGCCAGCCGAAAAGCGCCGGGGATCCGTCCAGGGACGACACGGTTGCCCGTGGCCGCTCCGCTTCACGAGCCTCGCATCGTCTGGCGTGCTTCTTGGCGACCGGGCGGCGGTCGCGACGCGCGATGGATCTGAGCACTACAGCCAGGGCCGCGTCGCATGAGGTCCTCGCGGCCCGCCGCGACAGGCCTAGTGCGGCTATCCGCAGCAGAGAGCCGTACCCTTCCGCCCGCGCGACGAGGCGCAAACGCTGGAGACGCCCGGATGAACCCGTCGGCGCCTCTCAGCGTCCTGTTCGCCCTCCCTCGTTCAGCGCGGTAGAATCGACTCACCGAGCACGAGCCCGACTTTCGGACCGCCTGGGGCCAGCAGTCCACTTGGGCACGTTCGACCACGTCCACTCCTCTCAGGCTCCAGGAAGTGACAGCGGTCCACATGCGACTCGCCGTAGTCTTCACGCTTCTTCTCGCAGGCGCAGCTTCCGCCAGCGCACAGGGCCTGCCACGTGACGTGAGGCTGAACATCGTCACGGCCGTGGTGCAGGTGATCCCCTACGACGTCGACGCCGGCACCACCGTCGGCTGGTCGGGCTCCGGCACGATCATCAGCCCCAGCGGC
>Ga0180217_1005099_pt1 | contig 10089 bp, 8 predicted proteins | sample eDN3rd37CBELigOP_FD_128521 | JGI IMG/M metagenome (GOLD analysis project Ga0180217, IMG submission 128521) | Enriched Organic Plus compost microbial communities from Emeryville, California, USA - eDNA 3rd pass 37_C BE-Lig OP (version 2) (version 2) ... | reverse complement strand
TGTAAGTCCATTTGGTAGTTTTATAGAACAGCCTTTTTTGGGAGCAGAGAAAATTTTAATTTCAGAACTTGATTTATCCCAGCTTACGAAGAGCAGATACGATTTTGATGTAGTGGGACATTATACAAGAAATGATGTTTTTAGTTTAACAGTTAATGAAAAGAAACAACAGTCTGTAGTATATATACAAGATGATATAAATATAGAAGAGTAACCAAAATAATGATTACCAAGGTTTATGCCTTGGGTTTAGTTTTTGATTAATTTATTGAATTGAAATTTATAGTGGTGTAAAAAACCATGTATTATAATCCATTTTATTATATTTCATTTGATTCCTATCAGCGATCAAATTTTTGATATGGTAATTTCTTTTGAAATGTACTTAGTTAAAATCTCATTTTATATCTATGGAAAAATGCCTACCACATTTGATAGGCATTTTTATAGTTATTTCTTCTTTTTCTCCTGAAGCGGTTCGACGATTACTTTTTGTATGAGTAAATTTAGAATCGAGATAATAACTGCTGCTAGTAATGCTGTGCCAAAGCCTTCGATGACAAAGGAGTCACCCATTAAGGACTGTGTCAGCATTAAAGTAAGTGCATTGATCACAAATAAAAATAAACCTAATGAGAGTACTGTAACAGGTAAAGTTAAAACGATGAGAATGGGTTTTACGATTACATTTAAAATCGATAGGATTACGCTTGCTGTGACAGCGGCGCCTACGCCTTCAAGATGAAACGTATCGACATATCCTGCTACAACCATTAGTACGATGCTATTAACAATTATGCTAGCAATCCATCTCATTATCTATAGACATCTCCTTCATTTGGTACAATAAACAACCAAACGAGATAAATAATCCCTAATGAACCTACGCCTAAAATGAATCCGACTACAGCAAGTATACGTAATAATGACGCATCGATTCCTGTATAATCCGCTAGGCCTCCAAGCACTCCTCCTAGCATTCTATTTCTAGTGGAGCGGTATAATTTCTTTTTCATTGTCAACACCTCAAAGTAGTTTTATCCCGCATTAACTGGTAGTAAGACCCCCACTACAAGTTTATAGGGATAACCAACAAGTATTTTTTTGGGGGCAAACTGCCAGTAAAAGCCCGAATCAATGTACAAAGACTAAGAGCGACACATCCTGTGTCAACGTCTTTTTGACCCACTTCGTGTGGCCTCAACTAACATTCAGTAGGGGATGAAGACCCCCTTACTGAATGAAGTTTCACTTTATCGTAATAGAGCCTGTTTTCGTCTCAGCAAAGAGATGTAGCTTTGGCACTTTCTCTTCATTTGCTTTAAACCGTAGAGACTTCTGAACAACTTCATTTTTCTCTTCAATGATTGACATCATTGGAAGCTCTGACTTGAAGCTGCCGAGATTTGATTTTAATTCACCGTCAACTTGATAGTCATTTGCGACAAACACATCAATGCTCCCAGTGGTTGTTTTTACATACGCAGTGTGGCAGTTATCTCCTTGAATGTCGCAAGTGATGTTTCCGTTAAAGCTTTGGAGGTCAACTTTCTCAAAACGTCCAGTTGCTGTGACAGTCCCATTTAATGTTTCCGCTTCAAAGTCTTTACTTGTGATTTGATTTGCTTTAATGTGACCATTTGCTGTTTCTATTTCGACCGATTCTGTATCAAAATTCGAAATGGTGATTGCACCATTTGCTGTTTTTGCACGGAAATCCTTTACTCGTAAATTTTCCCCAGTTATCGGTCCGTTAAACATGCGTGTCTTAATACTTTCATAATTTTCCTGAGGAACATATATTTTTGCATGAACCTTCATTTGCTTTTTCTGGATTGATAGGCGAAGTGCACCGTTTTCGATGGAGAAAAGAACATCCTCTAAAAATGCTTTGCGTGCACGTTCCTGGTTATCAATATTATATACTTTTGCTTCACATTCAACGCGGACATCCTTCTCTTCCCACGGAATAATTGTGATACTTCCATTCGAAACGTCTAGGTCAAGCTTGGTAATATATACGTCCTTATGCTGAAAAATATGTTTCACTTCTACTGCATTACCAAAATTAAAATCGAGATCGAGGTCTTTAATTTTTTTCAGAGCAGTGTCGATAAAGTCCATAAATTTGTGTTTCGCAGAGCCCTTGCTTTGATATGAATGTTGGTGTTGCTGCTGGGATTGCTCATACTGGACTTGAGTCGAAAGCTCTGTCTTGATTTCCTGTGCTGGATCTTGGGACTGGCTCTCCTCGCCAGAATGGAGTTTTTCAATTAGAACGATTGCTTCCTCAGCTGTAAGTTTTCCCTCTTCAACTAGTTTTAAAATACGTTTTTGTTCTTCTTTCATGGTTCCTTCCTCCCTTAAAGTTCTTCTTGAGCTAATACTTGAATTCCTTTTACAATGTTCCAAATCACAATTCCGACGTTAATGATCGCTAATAGGATGAACACTAGCACCATAGTAGCTACAAATGCCTCCACAGACCATATAAAGAAAAACGGAATAATGATAAAAACGATTGTTGCTACTGGAATAATATGTGAGATTAACGCATGCAAGGCATGCCTTTTTACTACTGGATTTTGAACTATGATATAAACAACGAGTGGTAAAATAAACCCCGCAAAGAAAACACTGAAGTAACACAACGCTGCAATTAATTTGTCGGTATTCACTCTTCATCTCCCCTTTATACCTCTATATACGATAACGAGATATAATTGGTTTCAAGATTTTATAAAAATAAGCCTGGAGTCTTAGATAACAAAGGGAGCCACCTTGATATATCGATGAAAGAATCGGGTGATATTCTCCTGACTCAAAAAAATCCAGGGGTCACCCCACTGGATTTAATGCTTAGGCTTACTTTCTAAAAGTCCCTTAAAGTTTTCGCGGTAATGCCATGCTAATATTCCTTCAAATACTGTGATAATAATAGCCAATGGAAGCAACTCTGAATCTACAAAGATATGAAATGTTAAAATATTGACTATCAAACCTGCTAAAACAACCAAAGCTAACGGAACATACCTATGAATAATCAGTAAAACACCAGTGATGATTTCAACACCTTTTTCCAATGCTAGAAAATAGCCATCTCCCAAAAATTCCATCGCAGCAGGGCTTGTTGGTGCAAATGGCTCAAATCCAAATAATACAGCATACCCATTTAACCCTGCTCCTAAAAATATGGTCCCCAACAGAATTTCAATAAAGCGAATGGTGATTTTCATCATAATCCCCTTTGTATAGTTATTAAATAGCCAATTTCAAATGATTACCTTAAAGACCCTTACAGTAATATTTACGGTATTACACTTCTGTTAGTACTAAGAAGGGTGAACTTCGATTTACTTTTTGTCTAACTCCCTTGCAAGAATCGATTGGCGAAACCCCTTTTGGCGAATGAATTCTTTCATTTCTTCTGTGCTCATGTAGGAAAGGCGGATGTGATAATAATTAATGTATTCAACCATAGCAAATCCGTATAAGAAAAGGTACCAATATAGTCCTTTAGAAAAAGTAGCTTGGTAGACTAGGAAAGGTAAACCCACTACAAGTAATACCAGATTACTTTTCTTAAAAAAACGAAAACGGGTTAGATAACTTTCAGGTAGAGAAGAACTTTTGCCTTGTTTGACCCGCTTCCACTTCAAGTACCAATAATAACTACCTTGAAATAAAATGTATTCCAACATACAGAATGCAAATAGATGTGGAATAGTGATTAAATAATGAGCAGACCATTCAAAAGTTGGAATATATAGTAACCAGAGGACCGCAAATAGAATGGCAGCTGATAATTCTCCTGTCCAAAGGCTAAATAGTTTTTTCTGAGCTCTTGCTTTCATGTGTATCAACTCCACCTATTAAATAAGAATCTATTAGTAGAGTACCATAATTTTCCTACTGGGGTATGTTTTCATTTAAAAAATCCCGTTCTGCTTCTATGCGCAAAACGGGATTCTACATTTATTTAGAAACTGTCTCTTTTTCTTTGATTAATTCTTTCATACGCTGACGGTCGCGTTCAAGGACTGGTTTTAGATAGCGTCCGGTGTGGGATGCTTTGATTTTTGTAATTTCTTCTGGTGTACCTGTTCCATTGATAGTACCGCCTTTGTCTCCACCTTCAGGACCGAGGTCAATAATGTAGTCCGCGGCTTTAATAACATCGAGGTTATGTTCAATGACGAGGACTGTGTCCCCATTTTCAACTAATCGCTGTAAGACCTTAAGCAATCTTGAAATGTCATCTACATGTAGGCCAGTTGTTGGCTCGTCTAATATATAAAACGACTTGCCAGTTGAGCGACGATGTAATTCAGATGCAAGCTTCACGCGTTGTGCTTCTCCACCAGATAGAGTTGTTGCGGGCTGTCCTAGTTTAACATAGCCTAGACCAACATCATATAAGGTTTCAATTTTCCGCTTGATACGTGGTATGTTTTCGAAAAAGGATAGTGCATCCTCAACAGTCATATTTAATATATCTGAAATGTTTTTGTCCTTGTATTTAACTTCTAATGTTTCACGATTATAGCGTTTCCCATGACATACCTCACAAGGTACATAAACATCTGGCAGGAAGTGCATTTCGATCTTAATAATTCCATCACCACGGCAGGCTTCACAGCGTCCGCCTTTAACATTGAAACTAAAACGGCCCTTCTTATAACCTCTTACCTTTGCTTCATTTGTATTAGCGAACAGATCACGAATATCATCAAAGACGCCTGTGTATGTAGCTGGATTTGAGCGAGGTGTTCGTCCAATTGGCGACTGATCAATGTCGATTACTTTTTCTAATTGTTCAATCCCTTTAACTTCCTTGTGTTCACCAGGTTTTGTTTTGGCTCGATTCAGTTTTTGTGCCAATGATTTGTGGAGAATTTCATTCACCAAAGTACTCTTACCTGATCCTGATACACCTGTAACAGCAATGAACAGACCAAGTGGAAACTTAGCTGATACATTTTTTAGGTTATTTTCCTTTGCACCGATAACCTCTACATATCGTCCATCTGGCTGTCTTCTTTCGCTTGGAAGTGGGATAAACTTTTTACCCGAGAGGTATTGTCCCGTTAAGGAATCCGGGTCTTCCATTACTTCTTTAGGAGTTCCCGCAGCGATAACCTCTCCCCCATGAATTCCAGCTCCCGGTCCGATGTCGATTAGATAATCAGCAGCTAACATCGTATCTTCATCGTGCTCAACAACTATTAATGTATTCCCAATATCTCTCATTGTCCTTAATGTATCAATCAGTCGGTCATTATCTCGTTGATGTAATCCTATTGACGGCTCGTCCAAAATATAGAGAACACCGGTTAAACGCGAACCGATTTGAGTAGCTAGTCGAATCCGTTGAGCCTCACCACCTGATAAGGTACCTGCGGCACGACTTAGAGTTAGATAATCCAATCCAACATTGACGAGAAAACCGAGTCGTTCTTTGATTTCACGAAAAATAAGGTTCGCGATTTTCATATCTTTTTCAGATAGCTCAATAGTAGTGAAGAAATCAAAAGCTTCATTAATAGAAAAGTCTGTAACATGAGAAATATGTTTTCCTGAGATTAAAACAGCCAGACTTTCCTTTTTCAATCGATATCCTTTACATGTAGGGCAAGCCCGCTCAGCCATATACTTTTCCATTTGTTCCCGGATATAATCGGAGCTTGTTTCATTGTAACGTCTTTCTACATTTCGAAGGACACCCTCAAAAACGATATTATTTTCACGTTTCTGACCAAAGTCATTCTCATAATAGAAGTAGATTTCCTCCCCATCACTTCCATAAAGGATTTTATCCATCAAATGCTTAGGGATATCCTTAACAGGAATATCCATATCAATCCCGTAATGATTACAAACTGATTCAAGTAATTGTGGGTAATATTGAGAACTTGTTGGCTCCCATGGTGCAATTGCATGCTTTCGAAGTGATAAATCCCAGTTCGGAATCACGAGATCTGGATCGACTTCAAGCTTATTACCTAAACCATCACAATCGGGACATGCACCGAAAGGGCTATTAAAAGAAAACATTCTTGGTTCAAGTTCCCCAATCGAAAAACCACAAATTGGACATGAATGAAGCTCACTAAACAAGAGTTCCTCTTCCCCAATCACATCAATAATTACTTTACCTCCGCCTAATCGAAGGGCAGCCTCAAGGGAATCAGATAGTCTTGCCATTACACCTTCTTTAACTACAATTCGGTCAATGACAACCTCAATTGAATGTTTTTTATTCTTTTCCAGCTCGATGTCATCTGATAGCTCAAGCATTTCACCGTCGACACGAATTCTGACATAACCTTGTTTTTTTATATCCTCTAAAACTTTCACATGGGCACCCTTACGACCTGATACAACAGGCGCGAGTACCTGCAGTTTTGTCCGTTCTGGGTATTCTAAAATACGATCCACCATCTGCTCAACGGTTTGTGATGTAATTTCGATTCCATGGTTAGGACAAACCGGTTTTCCTACTCGAGCATATAATAAACGCAAATAATCGTAAATCTCTGTTACCGTTCCAACAGTTGACCTTGGATTCCGACTTGTTGTTTTTTGGTCAATCGAAATCGCAGGTGAAAGACCCTCAATTGAATCAACATCGGGTTTATCCATTTGGCCTAAAAATTGACGTGCGTATGCAGAAAGTGACTCGACATAGCGCCGTTGTCCTTCTGCATAAATGGTGTCAAATGCAAGGGAAGATTTTCCTGAACCAGATAGACCAGTCACGACAACTAGTTGATCTCTCGGAATCGTAACATCTATATTTTTTAAGTTATGGGCCCTTGCTCCTTTGACGACTATTTTATCCAATGCCATGTTTGTGTCATCCTTCCGCTTTTAACTCCAAAATTAAATCACGTAATTCAGCTGCTCGTTCAAAATTAAGTGCTTTTGCAGCTTCCTTCATTTCATTTTCCATTTCAGCAATTACTTGATCGCGTTCCTTCTTCGATAATCCAGTTAACTTAGGTACTGTTTCATAGGTTTCTGTATCTTCAGCTGCAGTTGTAGCACGAATGACATCGCGAATATCTTTTTTAATAGTCTGTGGCGTAATACCATGCTTTTTGTTATATTCCTCTTGCATTTCACGACGACGTTTTGTTTCATTAATCGCAATTTCCATTGAGTTCGTTATCTTATCTGCATACATGATTACTCTACCATTCGCATTTCGAGCGGCACGACCAATAGTTTGAATGAGTGAGCGTTCCGAACGCAGGAACCCTTCCTTATCCGCATCCAGAATGGCAACAAGTGAGACTTCAGGAATATCCAGTCCTTCACGAAGCAGGTTAATCCCTACTAGTACATCATGTTTACCCATACGTAGATCACGAATAATTTCAATCCGCTCTAGTGTTTTTATTTCTGAATGCAAATAGGTTACCTTAATCCCAACGTCCTTCAAGTAATCTGTTAAATCCTCAGACATTTTTTTCGTTAAGGTAGTAATCAAAACTCGTTCATTTTTGTTTACACGGTCTTGGATTTCACCTAATAAATCATCAATTTGACCTTGAATTGGTCGAACTTCAATAATTGGATCAAGTAATCCAGTTGGACGAATAATTTGTTCAACCATTTCGTCTGTATGCTCGATTTCGTAAGGTCCAGGTGTAGCAGAGACGTTAATGATTTGATTGATATGCTTTTCGAACTCCTCAAAACGCAAAGGGCGGTTATCCAATGCTGATGGAAGACGGAAGCCGTGATCAACCAGTACTTGTTTCCTTGCCTGGTCACCATTAAACATGCCTCGAATCTGAGGCAATGTAACGTGCGATTCATCAACGACAATTAACAAATCCTCTGGAAAATAATCCATTAAAGTATAAGGTGTTGAACCTGGCGGGCGTAAGGTTAGATGACGTGAATAGTTCTCAATACCTGAACAAAAGCCCATTTCACGCATCATTTCAAGATCATAATTTGTCCGTTGTTCAAGACGTTGTGCTTGTAATAATTGACCATCTTCACGAAGTTCAGCTAAACGTTCTTCTAGCTCTGCCTCAATATTTTTGATCGCAATTTGCATTTTTTCTTCACGGGTTACGAAGTGGGATGCCGGGAATATTGCAACATGCTCACGTTCACCCAGTATTTCACCAGTTAAGGCATCAACCTCACGAATCCGATCAATTTCATCACCAAAAAACTCCACGCGAATACAGTGCTCATCACGTGAGGCGGGGAAAATTTCAACAACATCCCCTCTTACACGGAAGGTTCCGCGACGAAAGTCAATATCATTTCGTTCATATTGAACATCGACTAATTTGCGTAAAAGCTCATTTCTCTCGATTTCCATTCCCGTTCTTAATGAAACAACAAGTTCCCTATATTCCTCAGGAGAACCCAAGCCATAAATACAAGATACACTGGCAATAATGATGACATCGCGTCGTTCAAAAAGTGAAGATGTTGCAGAGTGTCGTAATTTATCAATTTCATCATTCACACTTGAGTCCTTTTCGATATATGTATCAGATGATGGAACATATGCCTCTGGTTGGAAGTAGTCATAATAACTAACAAAATATTCAACAGCGTTATTTGGAAAGAACTCTTTAAACTCACTATAAAGCTGACCTGCCAATGTTTTATTGTGGGCAATGATAAGTGTCGGTCGATTTACTTCCTTGATCACATTCGAAATCGTAAACGTTTTTCCTGTACCCGTAGCACCTAATAATGTTTGAATTTTTTTGCCAGCTTTGATTCCATCAACAAGCTGTTGGATTGCTCGTGGTTGGTCACCCTGTGGTGAATACTTTGAAACTAACTCAAATTGATCCTTCATTTACGTTCCTCCCATCCATTCTTTTGTTTTTATGTAATTTTCCACTGACTTTTTCTTGATAGAAATATTGTACCACAAACTGACCTAAAACAAACAAAAATACGAACTGATATTCGATTTTTTATTTATTGAAATATAGTTTCTAAGAAAATATAACATACTATAATTTGGTAAATAGGTTTACTTTGAAGGAGATTTATATGATAAAAGGTGATCCTTTATTTAATTTTTTTATTCATTGAGGGGCAAATAGAAGTGTCGAGATTAAATAAAAGCATTTTTCAGTGTAGAGAAGTTTGATAAAAATCGAAGGAGTTTCAAAGACGAAAGTCCTTCATCAACTCGATGAAGGACTTTATTTTCCCGCTCTTTTTCCCATATTTCTCGCATACATGAACCCTGCACCCAACGATAGAATATCCGCAGCGATGATAATCGCAGAATCGGCATATCCTTTATAAATAGACGCAACGATAAGGGCAACCGCTAGTAAAAACCCCACATAATGGTTATAGGTCACTCTTGTAAAGAAAACGACGAGTACACCAGGAAGGATGAGCGCCAGCAATAGTTTTAATAGCATTAAAATTCGTATCCTTTCAATTTCATATCTTCAATATAGCAAATCAAATTAAGGAATTCACGTGATTACTCCTGCTATTTAAACAATTCCGGATAGAATCCTTTAGCCAATGTTTCAACTGCATACGCCATACGGTTTCCTGGTAATACACTCTCTAATGAAATAACGACAAACTTTTCATTTTTAACACTTTCAAGTTGTGAAAGTGCTGGGTCATTTTTGATATCCTTTATTTTTTGCTCAATCGAAGGAGCGTCATAATCGTGAATCAGAATGACATCTGGCTGCCTTGCAAGTACTTCTTCGTAGCTAACTGTGGTCCATTGTTTGTCTGTGATATCATTAAAAATATTTCGGCCGCCTGCTAGCTCTATTAATAACGTTTCAAAGTTTGTTCCACCCGCGGTGAAAATGCCATTCCCCCCACTATCATATACTAGTACATCAATCGGCTCATGATCGGCCAGTTTCTCCTGTACACTAGTAATTCGTGCCTTTTGTTCTTCAACAAATGACTCCGCTCGATCTTCAATGTCAAAGATCATAGCGATATCACGTATTTCCTGATAAATCTCGTCCATTGTTGTGGCTTTATTCATATATACGTTGATTCCATAGCTTTCAAGCTCATCCACGTCTAGACCTTCACTACCAAATTCCCAATCAATGC
>Ga0180217_1005098_pt1 | contig 10090 bp, 9 predicted proteins | sample eDN3rd37CBELigOP_FD_128521 | JGI IMG/M metagenome (GOLD analysis project Ga0180217, IMG submission 128521) | Enriched Organic Plus compost microbial communities from Emeryville, California, USA - eDNA 3rd pass 37_C BE-Lig OP (version 2) (version 2) ... | reverse complement strand
GTGCGTTAATCCCAAAAGGATTAACGCCTTTTTTTGAACTGCTTATTCAATAAAAGAGCGCTTTTCCGAAGTAACGGTAAAAGCCCAATTTCTCAATTTTAATGAGAAATTGGGCTTTTTATATTTACTTATAGTGCAAAATAATACGATATCGTTAATTGATTAAAAATCCTGTATTTTAATCTAATATGGGATTTTTATTTTACCTCTTTATTCAACTGATATGAACGAAACTGTCAAACCACCACACTAAATAGTTTTAAATGGGGTTTCATTTAGAAATGAATAGAGTTATTCCTTGTTCAACTTAGCGGCCAAATATCCTTTCGGATTTAGCTTGTCAAAGGTGCACTTTCCCTTGATAAGCTAAATCCGATTTTTTTAATGCTAATTTATCCTGTTCCAGATCTTGTTTAGATCCAAGGGAACATATACTTTTCCCCCATGAATTTCCCTGTGTATAATGAGATTTGTAAAACTTTGATCATCAAAACTTTTGTTTAATCCCTTATGTCTAGCTTTTATGTTTGTTCCTAAAATATTATCAATAAAGTCCTTATTCATACGTCGTATACCTCGCTCTTATTATTTATCATTTTCTTGTTCGTTAGAAAAAATGGAATAAGATCTATTACAACAATAATCGATTTCCAAAGCACTTATAATATCTTTATACCCTGCGGTATCCGTCATAACCTCTTTCGGTTGTAAAGCGGCCTGGTGCTCTAAAATTCCTGCTGGCTTCGTTAGTGTAACTTACAAATATACATCAAAAATGTATGGAGCTTCTTCCCTATTGCTAATAACTCGTGGGTGATTCCATCGTTTTCTTTTCTGTAATCTCAATTCCTTGTTTTAATTCTTCAATCATCAGAGAAAAATCCGTAACAATATCTTTCCAGATCTTCAGCAGTATCTTTTTTAAGCCTAATTTATTCATCAATATGTGAATTGGCTTGATTATATAATTCCTGGAATTTCTTATAATTATGTAATTTTACGTATAGTATATTCCAGTTCGATAGCTGCTGATTTAAGACGTAATATATGATTTGTCTGTTTAACTCTCCTCCTAATACTCCGGCTGTGCTGCATTAGGCATTTCCAGAAGCTATGGAACTGGTAAACCCTACCTTTAATGGCGAATTTATTATCTTAAATCCAGGACCCCCTTTTTGAAGCTCTCCAAGCTTATAGTACGATTCAGTTTCTAAATTCGTTTTATTAACGATATGACTTATCATTATATCCTTTTTTGTTTATTCCAAAGTTCCCGACTAGTAACAGTAACATCCTCTTATCACCTTCAGCTCTTAATAATCTTCCTAAAAAGAGGCAATATCTGATTCCCTAGTATTAACTACTCCCAAAACTTCACCTCATTGTATTGTCCAACTTAATGGAAGCTTTTAGCTTAGGTAATGCTTATAACCTGTAGAATAAAAATTAGAATAAAAAAATAATAAACGGAGAAAATAATTTAGAATACAAATGACGATAGAAAGGAAGATAAAAAATGAATCTAAAGTGGTTAAGACTATTAACAGCAGTTTTTCTATCTGCCATCATGTTAATGGGGTGTAATAATGTAGAAGAGGATAATAATCCACCACCTGATACAGAAGAGCCAATTGAAGATCCTAAAGATGCAAATGACCCGGATAATATAGATGAAAATGATGTGGCCCCTGATACAGAAGAGCCAATTGAAGATCCTAAAGATGCAAATGACCCGGATAATATAGATGAAAATGATGTGGTCCCTGATACAGAAGAGCCAATTGAAGATCCTAAAGATGTAAACGACGCAGATGATATAGATGAATAATGATTTTAAAAAGGTATAGGGTGATAAACTGTCGTTAAAAATTATCTTGTAGGAGAAGATGGCAAAAGTGGGAAATAGAGTAATAGACAGCTTTAAAGCTGCCCATTACTCTATTTATTATGTAATTCTCCAAATGATTGGGGAATCTAGTAAAGAATGTAAGCGCTGCCCGTAGCGTTTTAATTTTTTAAGAAAGAGAGGAAATTTATTGTTACAACTCAAAGAGTTATATTCAGATCTTCAAAACCAAACTGAAAAAGCAATAAAGGAAATAGAAAATTCTGATCACTCGATTGCGATTTTACTTCAAACTATTTTGAGAGAGCAACTGGAAATGATTAAAAAGCTAATGCTTGAGCTTTCAAATGATGGGGCCGAACTAAAGAACATGACAGAATTTCTGACAATTATTTATCATGATAATGAAATAGCCAACCCCACATTCCGAGCATGGAAAAGAGCGGTTGAATGGATGAGCCTTCCCTACCTGGAATCAGTGAGAAATTTGGAGCCTTTGTTCCAGGAGATTAAGACCAACCTTGAACACTCAGCTGCCGAATTGGAAAGGATTTATGGAGCTAAGCAAACGAAGTATATCATTCCTTCTTTTTACATATCTACCCTTCGCTAACAGCAAGATCTTTTTTTCTCAAAACTAATATCCAAGGAGGAAGTTCAATGTCCTGGGAAACTGAAAGAACCGATATAAATGTGTACAGCCAGGGAGATGTTGATAAGTGGGTGTACAGTACTTGTAACATATGCTCAATTGGCTGCGGCTGCTATATTGCTGTGAAAGATGAGAAGATAGTTGGAATCAAGGGGAACAGTGCCCATCCCATTAACAGGGGCAGACTTGGCCCAAAAGGGGAAAATCAGTGGTATGCCAATAATAGCCCCGACCGTCTGTTAACTCCCATGATCCGTGACTCTTCCGGAAAATTGGTTCCTGCTACATGGGATGAGGCCATGAATTTAATTATAAAAAAAGCGAATGACTCTATAAAACAGAAAGGGACGAATAGCATAGCCATTTATTCAACCGGACAAGGTTTTTTAGAGGATTACTACACAATTGCAAAAATTGGCAGGGCCGGCCTTCAAACTCATTTACTGGATGCCAATACCCGGCTTTGTACAGCTACCACCGAATTTTGCCTGCTTCAATCATTTGGGGCGGATGGCAGCCCGGCTTCCTTTGATGACATCGATGAAACTGAAACGCTCATGCTGTTTGGCCATAATGTAGCGGAAACGGGTACAGTACTGTTTGAACGGATTATGGAGCGCAAGAAAAAAACCGGAAAACCGTTCATCATCACGGTTGATCCCAGAAGAACCCTCACGGCAAAGGCAGCGGATATTCATCTTCAGCTTTATCCTGGAACAAATGTGGCTCTTTTAAATGGAATTGTTCATTTGATTTTAAAAAATGGCTGGATTGATCAAAGTTTTATTGATAACCATACAATTGGGTTTCAAGAAATGGCGGAATCGGTAAAATATTGGACCCCGGAGAAAACGTCAGAAGTAACGGGGGTACCTATCGACATACTCCTGCTTGTGGCAGCCCATCTAGGGAAAACTCCATCACTTATCACCACCACTCTGCAGGGAGTCTATCAAAGCGCTGACGCCACAACAGCTTGTGTAGCCATCAATAATATGCATTTGATAAGAGGATTAATTGGCAAGCCAGGCTGCGGACCACTCCATATGGCAGGACAGCCGAGTTCATCCGCCAACCGGACTGTAGGGGGAGTGGGAACTTTTCCAGCACAGCGGAATTCGGCCAATCCGTCACATATACAAGAGATAGCAAGGCTATGGAATATAGATGAAGCGAAACTTCCGGTTGGTCCGGAAAAAGGGATTGAGGAACAAATTGATATGATGGAAATGGGCCAAATCGGGTTCTTTTGGAATATTGGCACCAACCCCATGGTTTCTCTTCCGAATAGACGGCGGGCCAAAGCAGCATTTGAAAAAACATTCGTTGTAGTTCAGGATCCTTTTTTAACTGAGACGGACACCGTTGCGGATGTTGTTCTGCCAACTGCTTTATGGGGAGAAAAAGAGGGAGTTATGGAGAATACAGATCGAACGATTAATTTATTAAGAAAAGCCGTAAACCCTCCGGAAGGAGTAAGAACTGATTTTGAAATTTTGTTGGATTTTGCAAAACGGATGGGCTTAAAGGATCGTGATGGAAATCCGTTAATTGCTTACACAACAACAGAAGAATGCTTTGAAGAGTGGAAAAGTGTCTCTCGTGGCCGTCCTTGTGATATGACCGGGATAACTTACGATAAGTTAGAAAAGTATAACGGACTTCGCTGGCCTGTAAATGAAGAGCATTCTGAAGGTACAACTAGACTATATACTGATTTTAAATTTCCTACAGAAACAGAATATACCCAGAGTTTTACGAAGCATCAATTTACAGGCCGGCCTTTAACAAAAATAGAGTATGAAAGGAAAAATCCAAATGGTCGGGCAATCCTTTATCCAATCACCTATTTGCCACCTGCTGAACAGCCGACAAAAGAGTATCCTATGTGGCTGACAACAGGACGACTTGTTTGGCATTGGCATACCAGGACAAAGACGGCTCGATCACCTCTTTTGCATGTAACTGCTCCCCGAGGATATGTGGAAATCAATGAGGCAGATGCAGAGTTACTTTCTCTTCTTCCCGGAGAACTTATACGTATTTCGTCCCCACGTGGATGGATTGAGGTTCCTGCAAGAATTGGAAATGTGGTACAAAAAGGACTAGTATTTGTTCCATTTCATTTTGGCAGTTGGGAAAGACGGGAAGCTGCAAATGAGTTAACAGCGGATTTTACCGATCCACTATCCAAACAGCCAACATTTAAGCAATCAGCATGTAAAATCGAAAAGTTGCGGACCCAGCATATCGTTACTGAAGAAGATACTTTACAATCGCTGGCTAATCAATATGGCATATCCGTTGATAATTTACAAAAAGCCAACGCATTAATTTCACCCTACGATATTCAAATTGGAAAGATACTTGAGATACCGGCATCAACCATAAATGTACCAATACCACCGTATTTACCAGAGTTGAAGGATGGATCGTTTTAAAAAAGGGATTTTTATCTTTGTGAATAAAAAAGAACTTCTATGAAAAATTTTCCCTTTTTATTTCTTCTCGGGGTTCTAATTTAATTTTCAAAAAAGCCCTCAGATTTGAATCGTCTGAGGGCTTATGGAATGTATTATTATGATTATCTTCAAAATAAAAGTTAATAGCTATAACAGCGGAAAAAGAAGGCGGGCCCCTTGCTGCATTAACCGCTGCGAAGGCGAGCATTGCAATAAATCATCCATTCGCAATGGGACAGAATCACAAAGGTCTTGCTCGAACTGTTCTGGAAGATTCCTTGATACATCTTTACTGTATATGAATTCACATACTTCGTAATTCAAACGCAAACTTCTCATATCATAGTTTGCGGCCCCTATTTCAGTTACTTCCTCATCGATGACCATCGACTTAGCGTGTAGCATTCCTTTGTTATATAAATAAATTTAATCATGAGTTTTCTTTATTAGGGAACAGTTATAGTAAATTGAATATTAAACTAACCGTGTGTGTTAGTTCAACCAGAATTAAGTTATTTCAGGGCTAAACTCATATTTAGTTATGAAATTAAAGGGCTTTTTATATTTACTTATAGTGCAAAATAATACTTAAAATAGATGCAAAATAACTCCTAAAGTGACACTTGAAGAAGCGCTTTGCAGTCTTTTTATCTCTTGTTTTACTGAGATAAAAATCAATCGTATTTCCTTCGAAATCAACTCCACGATACAGATACATCCATTGACCTTTTATTTTGATATTTGTTTCATCGACTCTCCAGAAATCATTTGTTGGCCTAAGATAACGTCGTATCCTTTCATCTAATTTCGATCCATATTGATGAACCCAACGCATAATAGTAGTGTGAGTTATCAATAAGCCACGTTCTTTCATCATCTCCACTAAATTACGAAAACTCAAGTTGTACCGTATGTCCAAGATATAGAGATTAATTGCCATTGTCTTGAAGTTTTTGTACCAGAACCATGAAGCAAATGGAGTGTCTACAATAGTGCCCCATTTGTGTATTTTTTGGAATTCCCATAGTCCCTTTATTTAATACAATCTTATATTTAAGAGTGGATGGTTAAAATACCTGTGAATTGGATGATGGATTTTTTTCCAACGTCATTATTATAGAATATGTTATCAATTAAATTCTTTTTTGGTTGGTAAATAGTTAGCTATATTTAAAAAAAGGATATTATTTCCATTTTTATTATGTTTTAAATTGAACTATCGAGACTTCATTTACCATTTGATTTATAGAAGTTAAACGAAAGGAATCATGGAGATTGCACTTACCACGGTAAAGAACATAAGAATTGAATTATGGAAAGGAACTAATAGGAGAGAGCTTACAAGGTATATATTAATCAAAAATTAAGCCTCGTAAAGCTCTGCAAACACTCTCGGATTTTATATACAGAGCATGATTAATGTGGTACTCGTGCGAATTAGGGCGAATACAAAGGATGTATATGAGAAGCTTTTTACTAAAGGACTTATCGTACGGTACAGCGATGCGAATTACGGAAGTATGTTCGAATTTCAGTTGGTACATCTGAAGAAAGTACTGTTCTAATTGGAGTAATGAGTTCGATTTTACAAGATAATTACTAAAAGCAATTCAAACTATTAGGAGGATGTTACTTTGAATGCTCTAGCTGAACAATTAAATGAAGCAATAAAAAACGAAAATCCATTCACATATAACATGCTGTCAGATCTGGGAAAGAAATTGTATTATCCAAAAGGAATTTTGAGTCAAAGTGCTGAGGCAAGCAAAAAAGCTTACCGTTTTGATGCGACAATTGGGATTGCGACAGAGAATCATGTCCCAATGCACTTTCAACATATACAAAAGCATTTTATAGGGTACGCACCGGAAGAGATTTATTCATATGCGCCACCAGCTGGAAAGCAAGCGTTAAGAGAACTATGGGAAGCGAAATTATTGGGAGATAATCCTTCGTTGCAAACACGGAGTTTTGGGCTACCTATTGTTACAAATGCTCTTACACATGGGTTGAGTATTACGGCAGATTTGTTTGCAAACACAGGGGATTCTGTAATTGTACCTGATAAATATTGGGGAAACTATCAATCCATCTTCCATATCCGAAGAGGGGCCAACTTATTGACTTATCCGCTCTTTAATGAAAATGGGTGCTTCCATACAGACGCCCTTAGAAGCATTTTGTTGAAACAGAAATCGGAAGGGAAGGCTATTGTATTGCTGAATTTCCCGAACAATCCGACGGGTTACACACCTCATAGGGAGGAGATGGAAGAGATTATTTCTGCTCTATATGAAGCGGCTCAAGAAGGCATCAATATTGTAGCGATTTTAGATGATGCCTATTTTGGATTATTTTACGAAAACTCTGTTAAAGAATCTTTATTCGGTCAATTAGCCGGCTTGCATCCAAGGATATTGCCTATCAAGGTAGATGGAGTAACGAAGGAAAGCTATGTCTGGGGACTGAGAGTCGGTTTTATTACGTATGCTTCTCAAAGTTCAATCATCTTGGATGCATTGGAACAAAAAACAAAAGGCCTAATAAGGGGAACGGTATCAAGTGGATCTCATTTATCTCAAACGGTCATTTTACATTCTTTGAAATCGGCTGAATTTGAGTGGGAAAAACAACAAAAGTTTGAACTGATGAAGCAAAGAGCTAGTAAGGTAAAAGAGATATTAAATCAGGAGAAATATGAACAGTACTGGTCGTATTATCCGTTTAATTCCGGTTATTTTATGTGCTTAAAGCTGAAACAGATAAATGCGGAAGACCTTAGAATCCATTTATTAGACCGATACGGGATAGGTGTTGTTGCTATCAATTCTACGGACTTAAGAATTGCTTTTTCTTGCGTAGAAGAACAAGACATAGCAGAACTATTTGACCTTATTTATCAAGGGGTCAAGGATTTAATAGAGTCTAATATAATGGGGGAATAGGAGTGAGGGCAGTATGGATCAAGCAGCCTAAACTCTAGAAGGTTGGTATTGTTTACAAGATTTCCGCAAAATCAATTGCCTGAGTTGCATGCCATCAGGCATGCAACTCAGACAAAAGAAGTATTTCAATAATAACGTAGAACAGAATCATCGTTTTATCAAGAAATATGTTCGTTCTAGGTTATTATTGAAATCCTTTCGTACAGCCACTTACATACTGAGTGGCATAGAAACGATGCATATGATTAAAAAGAATCAGGTTCATCCAAGGGAGAAGTCTTCCCAAAATGAAGTGGCATTCATACATGGACTGTTCAGGATAACCACCTAAGGAGTTATCTAAAAGTAGGCTTACCACTTTTTTTCATTCTTCTTGGTGTTTGCACCAGAATCATTTTTAATATACTAAGATAAATGTCTTACAAATAATAACGTGAATCAAAAGGATGGATCATATATATGGATTGGAAACTTAACCGTAATGCAAAGAAGCCTATCTATAAACAAATTGCCGAATATATCGAGAGTGGAATAGAGGATGGAACGTTTCTACAAGATGTACCATTACCTTCTGAACGTGCTTTAGCCAATCAATTACAAGTAAACAGAAGTACGGTCGTAGCAGCTTATGATGAGTTGGAGGCTAATGGATTAATTGAGAGGAAAAAAGGGAGTGGAACGACAATTAGTAAAGATATATGGGGGGTGAATCGTAAGCGTGTTCCAAGTTGGAATAGGTATATAGAGGCGGGTTCTTTTTTACCTAATGTACCTGTAATACAAAGAATTCGCAAAGAAATGACGGAACATAAGCTAATCAATTTAGCTAGTGGAGAATTGTCAGAGGACTTGTTTCCTGTTCGATCTTTAAGAGAAATGATGTCTGAGAGATGCCTTGTTGGAGGATTAGGATATGACCACCCGCAAGGCAACCAACATTTAAGGGAAACCATTGTTTCTCATGTAAGAGAGTATAGAAAAATAGACAGCAAGCCTTCTTCTATTCTTATTACTTCCGGGGCACAGCAAGCGTTATATCTTGTTGTTCAATGTCTATTGAAGCCTGGAGATGCTGTTGCGATTGAAAATCCATCATATAGTTACAGTCTTCCTATTTTTCAATCGGTTGGTGTAAGAACCTTTGATTTACCCTTAGACAAGCATGGTATTAACCCGGAGGATATCGTATCTCTTTATAAAAAACATCGTATTAGAATGATTTTTTTAAATCCTACTTTTCAAAATCCTACAGGAACGCTGCTTCATTCGAATAGGCGCAAAAGAATATTAGAGATTTCATCTGAATATGGAATACCTATTATTGAAGATGATCCCTATGGTCTAACAGCGTTTAATGGAGAAGAGATCCCTACTCTAAAATCAATGGATGAAAATGGGAATGTTCTATATATTAGTTCCTTATCAAAGATTGTTGCTTCTGGCTTAAGAATTGGCTGGATTATTGGTCTGAATTCTGTTATTGAAAGACTGTCAGATGCCAAACAACAAATTGATTTTGGTCACGGTACATTTAATCAGTGGATTACAAATGATTTTCTTAGTTCTGATTATTTTCATTCGCATATTTCTTCTTTAAGGAAGCAACTTGAAAGAAGAAGAAATCAAATGGTTGTTAGTCTTAAACGGTATTTAGATAAACAGGTTGATTTTCATATTCCAGAAGGCGGCATTCATTTATGGTGCAAGGTTAGGGGAGAGTTAAATGAGATGCAATTGCTGGAGGAATCAATTAAAAGAGGGGTAATCTATGCCCCAGGATCAACCTTGGGATCTCAAAAAAACTATATCCGCTTTACTTTCGCTAGAGAAAGGGAGGATATGATTGACGAAGGTATAAAACGATTTGCAGAGGCTTTGAAAAGCGTATAAATGTTATTTGTCAAGTACCGGATACTCCATACGGAAATAGGGGCACTAATTTGTTGGGAAAACTATATGCCGCTTGCTCGGGCGGCAATGTATGCTCAAGGTGTTCAATTTATATTGCTCCAACTGCAGATGCAAGGGAGACGTGGCAGTCGACTATTCGCCACATTGCAATATGGAAGGAAGATGCTTTGTCTTGTCCTGTAATCAATATGTAACGAAAGATATGTATCCTAAGGATTTAGCTTGTTATGCTGATCTTGAATCTTCTCCAGAAGTGATGTGTACTGGTGGAAGC
>Ga0180217_1005097_pt1 | contig 10091 bp, 8 predicted proteins | sample eDN3rd37CBELigOP_FD_128521 | JGI IMG/M metagenome (GOLD analysis project Ga0180217, IMG submission 128521) | Enriched Organic Plus compost microbial communities from Emeryville, California, USA - eDNA 3rd pass 37_C BE-Lig OP (version 2) (version 2) ... | reverse complement strand
ATTTTCATGGAGGAAACCTAACGCTAAATATTGAAAAAGCAAAACAAGTGATTGAAGAAAAAATTGCAAAGCCATTAGGTGTAGATGTCTATGAAGCTGCTTATCTCATAAAAAAAGTTTGTGACGGGAATATGGCAAATATTATCCAAAAAGAAACATCTCTCCAAGGAAATGACCCTAAAGATTTCGTGCTGTTTGCTTTAGGAGGTGGCGGTCCTGTACATGGTGCAGGTTTTGGGTTTGAGGCAGATATTCCTAAAACGGTTGTTTTACAGCAATCACCTGTATTCTGTGCCTTTTCATCTTCAATGATGGACGTCATGCACATTTATGAACAATCCAAACACATTATTCTACTAGAACCTGGAACAAAGAAATTTTTAACCGACTATGAATCTCTTAATTCAGTCGTACGAGATCTACAGGAAAAAGCAATCCGAGATATTACGGGTGAAGGATTCAATCCGGAAGATATTCAATATCAACTAGAGCTCGATATGAAATATGGTGGTCAACTTAATATTAAGAGGGCCCTATCGCCAACTATATTCTTAAATAGTCCTGTTGATGTTCAAAATCTTTGGGATAGTTTTACAGAAGAATACTCAAATGCTTACAGCTCTATTGCGGTTTACCCTGAAGGCGGAGTCGAAATTGAAAATGTTGTTTTAAAAGCAATCGTTCCACAGGAGAAATTTAACTTTATTCAAAATGAAGAATCTGGTGAAGACGCAAGCCATGCCATCAAAGGAACTCGAAAAGCATATTGGCCAGAACTTGGTGGATTTGTAGATACAAACATTTATCAGCTAGAGGATTTAAGAAGTGGTAATAAAATTGAGGGGCCAGCCTTAATCGAATCACCACATACAACTGTTGTTTTACCACCTAATGTTGTTTATACAGTTGATCAATATTTAAATGGTTTAATTGAAAAGAAAATGGTTGAGGGGGTAACGGCGTGATTGATTTCGGAATTAATGAACGAATCCATCCAGAACCAATAGATGAATTTGAGCAAACGGCCCTTGATAGTTTAAAGCCAGGTGAATATGAGATATATAGTGAAAAGTTAAACCAATTAGTGCTTGAGGCAAAAGAAGTCTTAACAAAAATTGGAGTTTCCTCTATGCTACACTCAGGGGATATAGTCGTAGGTTTATATACGGCTAAAGGTGACCTTGTAGCGGCCTATTGCGGCGTTTACCTACACGCTGTTACTACTCAAATTGGAATTAAATATATTCTTAAGCATTATAAGGACGATCCTACAATTGGGATTAATGAAGGCGATATATTCTATGCGAATGAGGCCCTTTATGGAGGGGTTCATAATCCAGACCAAGTAGCGGTTATGCCAATATTCCATGAAGGTGAGCTTATTGCATGGGCGGCAGCAGCGGTACATCAACCTGAAACAGGTGCGATTGAACCAGGTGGTATGCCACTAACAGCGAAGTCTCGTGCAGATGAAGGGATGAAATTGCCACCAATCAAAATTGGAGAAAACTATCAAATTAGAAATGACATGTTAAATATGATGGCAAACATGGTTTCAAGGGCGCCAAGAATGCAAATCATTGACACCAAGGCACGTGTTGCTGCATGTGACCGTTTACGTGTTCGTGTCCAACAACTCATTGAGAAAAAAGGAGTAGATCTTGTTGTTGGTGTCATGAGGAAAATGTTAATCGTAGCAGAAGAAGGAGCTCGTAAACGTATTTCAAGCTGGCAGGATGGTGTATACCGTTCGGTTTCTTTCATGGATACAATGGGAACAACCGACTCATTGATGCGTTGTCAACTAACATTAACTAAAGAGGGAGACTCACTCACATTTGATTTTACAGGTTCGTCACCAGAGAATGATGGTTCATTTAATAGTTTTATGCACATCGTACGTGCCCATATAGCAATCTATTTATTTGGTGTACCTTTTGCAGATTTACCAACATCATCTGGTATATTCTCATCCATAAAGGTAATTGTTCCACAAGGTACGTTTTTAAACGCGAATGTCGATGCCTCCGTAGCTAATTCACCGATTACAAACAGCTGTGTACTATCGACAACGTCTAATGCCTTTGCAAAAATGCTTTATGCAAGTGGTGTAAAAGAGCTTTCAACAAGTGGTTATGGTGCAGGTGGTTGTGCTGTTGTAATTGCTGGACAAAACCAATGGGGCATTCCATTTGCTGATATGCTTGCAAACGTACTAAACAGTGAAGGTAGTGGAGCCAGAACACATCGTGATGGAGATAACTCCTTTGGATTCCCTTGGGGATGGTGGGGGAAAGCTCCGGATGTAGAAGATATGGAGAATGAGCAGCCGCATGTACATTTATATTTTAAGCATTGGAAGGATTCAGGAGGTTTTGGAAAATATCGTGGTGGAGCAGGTACAAATGTGGCATGGGCTGTAAAAGGCGTTCCATTCTTAGTGTACCAATCGATTATTAAACATCATAAAGTTCCAATCTCACAAGGGTTATTCGGCGGTTATCCACCTCCGTCACATCCTGGAATTAAGATTGTAAATGCAAATTACTTTGAGAAAATGAAAAATGGGGATGCAGATATTCCTGTCAACACGACGGACCTCGTGAAAAATCGCTCCATTGATGGAGATTACGTAGTTGAGCGCGCACCACGCCCAGCCGCTCCTGTTAGTGAAGGTGATATTTATGTAGCAAATTCTACTGGTGGTGCTGGTTATGGTGATGTACTTGATCGTGAACCGGAAAATGTAATCAAGGACTTAAAGGATGAACTCATTTCAGATTGGGTAGCCCAAAATATCTACAAAGTATCCTACGATCCTGAAACGCTAACTTTAGATGAAGAAAAGACAAACAAGCTAAGAGAAGCGGAAAGAAAGGATCGTTTAGGAAGAGGAAAAAGCTACGAAGAATTTATGGTGGATTGGTCTTCAAAGCAACCACCTGAAGAAGCACTGATTTACTATGGAAGCTGGCCGAATGCAGAGCCTTTACGACAAATTGTTCGTATGTAACTTGTTATAATAAGGAGTTGTTCTATGGATAAAAAAGAATTAGTTCAAAAATTTTTTAAAGGTCGAGCTGTCCCTCGACCTCCTTTTCTCCCATTGGTTGGGACGTACTTAACAAAAGTGGATCAAGTTTCAATTCCTTCAATCTTACAAGATGCGAATACCTTTTATTCAGCATTAGTGAATACTCAAAAACTACTTGGCTACGATGCTATTATTTTACCGTTGGACCCGTCGTTGGAGGCAGAAGCATTTGGAGGAACCGTCGTATGGATGGATCAAGAAATGCCTAAGGTAATAGAAGTACCATTCTCGCAGGAATTGTTATCATCCGACTTTTTGGAAAGCGGAAGATTACCAGTTGTAAAAGAAGTGGTGGAACGATTGGTTAAAGTTCAAGGGAAAGAACTACCTATAATCGCTACGATATCTGGTCCAGTTACTATTATTAAAACCCTTTATGGAGAGGATATCACTTCAGATATAGGTTTAATGAAAAATAGGGCTTCACAAATAACCCAAGAAATGATTGGGTTGTGTAAGGCCTTTGGTGACGCAAAGGTTGACGGAATCCTCATTAATGAAGGCCAATTGGATTCTGCTTTATGGGAGGAATGTAAGGATATATATAAACCTCTCTTCAATGTCATTAAATTTTACAATATTTTTGGCATTTTGCGTTTTTCATCTGATATTAATTCAATAGAATCAACAAACCATTTGCCGGATATTGTTTTAGGCTCTCAGGATTTCATTACCAATACTTCTGTAAAAAACAAAGGCGTTGCATTTTTGCCGTCCATATGGGAGGAAACAATGGACCTATCTCAGCTAGCTTTACTTTGGAAAGAAAACAAAAAAAGAAGAATGTTCCTATCATCTAGCCAACCGCTTGATATAGATATTAACCTAACTGAACTACAAGAAAAAACCTCAATCATCTGCAACGAAGAATCATGGCAATAATTGGGCAAGGGACCTGTCCCTACGGCCCACCAGTCACTTACCCTATGTGGGGAGGGGCTGGTGTTTTTTTTTTTGCTGTTCTGGGAGGCTTACGCTTTTTTGTCAATTTGGTTTATGTCTTGGTTAATGCTTGAAGAGCAATGTGTTTGAAAAATGGGACAAATTACTATAATGTGAAAGTGTTAATGTTATTAATTCTTGGGAGGTAAAAGGAATGAACATCGTAACACTCGTAGGAAGCTTGAGAAAAAATTCATTTAATATGCAAGTCGCTAAAACCATGCAAGAACGATATAAGGATAAATTGAACATGCAAATACCTGACATCGGTGCTTTACCTCATTTTAATCAAGATGATGAATTAGATCCGCCACAGGTTGTAAAGGATTTTAAAGCAGCCATTGCCAATGCGGACGGTGTTATTATTATTACACCTGAGTACAACTGGTCGGTTCCTGGTGTATTAAAAAATGCCTTAGATTGGACATCACGCGTGGAGCAAGTATTCATCGGCAAACCGGTCATGACACTTGGAGCTACTCCGGGGATGATGGGAACGATTCGTGCTCAATTGCATTTACGTGATATTTTAGTTGCCCCAGGTATCCAAGCAAATATTTTACCTCCAGGTGCTAATGAAATTCTAATTAACACTGTACAACAAAAAGTGGATGAACAAACTGGACAACTCGTTGACGAGTCAACACTAAGCTTTTTAGATAGTAAAATTGAAGCATTTCTCGATTTCGCAAAAACAAACTAAATCAAAAATGGTGCTAGCCCCTTGAAGGATGCTGGCACTTTATTTTTAGAGACAGACAAATTGGGACAGAGGGACAGGTCCCACGTCCCACCATATTTTTCCTGACAAGACATGGATTCCTGTTACCATTACATAGAAAGGAGTATTCTGAAATGAGATTAAGTGTTCTTGATCAAGCGCCGATTACTAAAGGAAATTCTCCTGCGGATGCGTTGAAGAAAGCTGAGGAACTAGCAATCTTGGCTGATGAATTAGGATACCATCGGATGTGGATGGCTGAGCATCACGGAACCGGCTCATATGCTAGTTCTGCTCCTGAGATTTCTGTAGCACATTTGGCGGCGAAAACAAAGCGGATCCGAATTGGAACAGGTGGAGTCATGATGATGCACTACTCCCCATTAAAGCTTGCCGAGGTGTTCAAAACATTAAGTTCATATTCTCCAGGAAGAATTGATTTTGGAGTTGGGCGTGCACCAGGTGGGGATCAATACGCAATTTATGCATTATCTGAAGGTCGCCAACCAATGATTAATAATATGTACGAAAAATTCGACCAAGCATTGTATATGATCAAAGACGAAGTACCTGACCATCCACTCTATAAAAATACAATCGCAACCCCTTCTCAAGTTGTACTGCCTGAAGCATGGTTATTAGGTTCAACAGGAAACAGTGCTGTCATGGCAGGAAGAATGGGTGTTGGTTATTCCTTTGCACAGTTTTTCAGTGGGGAGATGACTAAGGATATACTAGGATTGTATAAAGAAGAATTTAAACCAACCGTCTTCATGGAAAAGCCACAGATTACAGTTTCCTATATGGTTACCACTGCAGAGACAGAAGAGGAAGCTGAGTTTGAAGCATTGCCACATGACATAGCGCGACTATGGTTGATGAGAGGTAAGCTTGGACAGGTGTTAACTCCAGAGGAAGCACAAGATTATCCGTTAACCGAAGTGGAACGAATGACGATACAAGAAAATCGCAAAAAACTTCACTTAGTTGGATCAGCTAAAGCAGTAGCTGAAAGACTTCGTCAAGAGCAGCAGGTATATGGCTTTGACGAAGCAATGATTTGTAGCATCCCGCATTCACAAGAAAAACGACTAAATGTATACAGATTACTTGCTAAAGAATTAATATAATCGGAAAGAGGGCCCCTAGTTCCACCATATATTTACAGGGACAAGGGACCTGTCCCCTTGACCCACAACCCTACGACCCACTCAGCCTCGTTCAATTACTTTGATTCCTTTATAGTAGATTTTTTTAATTTGTTCTACATCTGTTATTTCCAAACCAGGTATGCCCTCGGCGACTAGGAAATTGGCTTCGAGTCCTGGTTTTAACATCCCGAAATGTTTTTCTTTACCTAGGATCCTAGCTGGATTTGCAGTTAATAATGCAAGAATATCGTTTTCATTATAGTTCTCCTTTAAACGTTTCATAGCAGGCCCAGCAATTAGCATCAAAGAATCGGGCCCTTTTAAAGAGCAATCCTGAAACGGCAGCCATGGAACCCCAGGATAAGGTGGCAAGTATGCGTCTGTTGAAATAGACACAGGAATCTGTTTCTGTACCAACTTCTTAATTTCCGCAGGTGAGTTCGGTGGTAGATGTGTTCCGCCCATAGGAGTTGCCACAATTTGTATTCCTTTCCCAGAAGCCTGATCAATCTGCTCATCTGTAATCCCGTGGGCATGGTGCAAGACATCAAATCCTGCTTCGAGGGTCAGATCAATCCCTTTTTTACCGGCAACATGGCAACCAATTCTCTTACCCGTTTCATGAAATAGAGTGACAATTTCCTGCAGCTGTTGACTGGTATAAATGATTTCGCCTGCTTTTGGTACTACATCCTCTGTAAAATTAGCTGGGGTGGCATTGATAAATATATTTTCACCTGGATAATCACTGTTTTCGGCTATTTTTTTTACAAGAGTGGATGAAGTTAAGTCAGCTAGTGTAACGGCCGTTGATTCGGTAATTGATGTGAAATGGGCAAGTTCTTCAAAGCCGATGGAGATGCTTGTCGTTGCAAACGAGATATCCATTGGAAAATCAGCCACTGCTTCACGATAATCACTTATAGAAAAATCACATAGTGGATGACCACATATTTGCTCACCTATTGCCGTAATCCCAGAGGATAAAGCTTTAAAAAGAATTCCTTTTCCGGCAATAAAATGGGTCTCAGGAGTGACCGGATAAAGCGAGGTGGGCGCAAACTCAAGTAAATGGGTATGACAGTCAACAAGCGATGGTGTAATCACATGCTTTGAACAATCAACCACCTCTACATCAGGGTATTGAGTTATTAAATCATTCCAGGTACCTACCACTTTAATTAATCCGTTTTCGACCAACATTCCACCATTTTCAATCGTCCCCGCTTCTGAAACTGTAATGAGTTTTTTTCCGCGAATAATATATTTCATCGACCATCACACCAAAAATGGAGTTAGCCAGTAGCCGAGTACACAGGCTGTGGCAATGCGGATAATCAGTCCAATTACGGCTGCACCAAGTGCTTCTCTTTCAGTAAGGTCTGAGGTTTCAGCCCAAGTGACAGGAACCTGACCAAAGATGACAGATAATGGCAATCCTGAATTGGCAAGAACAAACGAACCAACAATTAATCGGGGATCAATGGTTGCAGCAAGGTCAGCAAGTTGAGCAACTGCCAATGTTGGTGCAGCAAGTACGGAAACGATTCCAGTAGCAGGTTCGATACTTAGAAACGTTAGACTTGAAGAAAGACCTGATTCAATGAAGCTCCAGACACCCGCAAATTTTAATGCGCCGATGAAAAAGAATACAGCAGCTACAGCAGGGATGATAATAAGAAAGAGAAGTTCTGCACCTTCTTTAGCTGATGCAAAAATCGTGTTTAAAAACCGTGTGTTGGGTGTAAAACGTGGTAACTCGGTAAGTTCTACTTTTTTTGTATCTCGATATATCGTTCTTGATAGAAGGAGTGGAACAATCACAATTGGAACAAAAATAGATAAAATTACTAATGGAAAGGCATTTATTCCAAAAACGGAAAGAGCAATCAGTCCAAGAACAAAGGTAGCAAAGGATTGGGGTGATTGAATCATGGTTGCAACGGCAATTTTTTGTTCAGCCTTTGTAGCGTTTGCCTTTACTAAAATCGGTCCAGAAATTTTTCCAGCTGCATTTATATCTCCAAGAATATTGTATACACTGGGAATGATGACTGAAGGATTGATTTTAAACCACTTCATAATGGGGACAAAAATCCGAATTAACCCGTCTGTAAAACCTAATCTTTCTAGTATCCTACCAACGATAACGCTTACAATAATAGCGATACCAATTTCACTTGTGAGGAAAATATCTACAACAACTGGTTTTACTTCTTGAATGATGGTATCGAAAAGCGTAGACATAGAATTAGGAGAAAGTAATAAAATAAGCAGTAAGCCAAAAACTAAAATAACCCCGATGATTTCCCACAAATGCCAATTTGCTCTTGCGGCTTGTGGAGTTTTGTTCTTCTCCATGCTGAGTCCTCCCGACATATAGTTATCATTATCCAATTTATGTCTAAAATTAGGATAGGTGCATGTATAGTGGTTTCCTCTTCATGCATAATTTCTTTTCGATTCTTCATAATAAGGGAAAAAGGAATAGTGTGAGAATATGAATAATAACGAAATCGTGGTTGAGGAACTAAACACTTTATTAAGAGGATGTTATATGGGCATTCGTGCATTTGAACATCATATTCAAAATCTTAACGATCCTGTGTTAAAACAGAGGTTCCAAGCGATGCAACAAGAGACAAAGCAAAATGCTCAAATAATCGCTGAAAGAATCCAGAATTTAAATGGTGTGCCTGCGAACAACGAGGGTCTTTCAGGAAGAATCCACAGTTCCATGCATAAAATGATACTTTCCGACGATCCAGTAGATATTATGGAAGATGCTATAAAAGGGCTAGATAAATATGGAGTTGAATATTCAGAGGAACTTGTTAAGGGAGACCTTGATCCAGAAAGCCGGAAAATAGCTAAAAAGGTAATCGATACAAGTCGGAGACATGCAGAAGAGATAAAAGCCTTACTTAATGGATGAACTCTAAATCATCGTATGACACACTCATTAACACTTAAGGGTGTGTTTTTTAGTGGAAAAAAGACAGCCTAAGAAGACTGTCTTTGGGTTAAAAGATTTACTGTTTTAATTGGTTCAATTCTTCAATACTATCCTGAACAAGGGTAACGGCTTGACTCATGGTTGCTCCTCCACCAAACGCAGCGGTTACACCGACAACTTCGAGAATTTCCTCTTCAGAACAACCTTGATCTAAACAGCCTTTTGTATGGTAGATGATACAATATTCATCTTGTGAATACAGACTTATTCCTAAAGCAATAAGTTGTTTTTGTTTTTGAGATAATACTCCCTCTTTAAAACATTCCTCTGTAAAAGCATTATATAATTCAGCAAGCTTTGGCATTTTTTGAGTAAAAGTACCAATACCGGTCTTGTAATCAAGGAGGGCAGCCTCCGTTGAATTTCTCGCTTCAAAATCCATAATATTGATTCCTCTTTTCGAAAGCTTATTTGTATCCCTTTGCATTTGGGTCCATGCTATTAGCACCATAATCTGGAACATGGCTCGCATGTTTTTCATGGTATCTTGATCCTGAACCAACATCATTATTTCTTTGTTGTTTCGCGTTGTTATTTCCTTTTTGCTTTGCCATCATTTTCACCTCTGCATTTTTTTGGGACGATGGACCTGTCCCTTTGTCCCTGACAAGGATACCTTGTCCAACGGTATTGTTACCTTGATTTATGTGAAGTATTCTAGTTTTGCGTTAGGGAAAAATTTTTCCATATACGAATAGAGGTGTTTTTTAATATCCTCTTCTTCATCCTTCTGATAGATGTATTTCCCGATCCCGTATTTACCCCACTTATACCTTCTTTTTTCTTCGTCCAGTTCCAATTTAGTCATTGGGTAATTTTTTTCGATAACCCTTTTTGCTGGCTTGGTAAATCGGTGCTGAATAAATTCAAAAGTTAAGTCCTTTTTGGCTTCTGGTGGTAATTCTGCCTCTAAACGCTCGAACATCTTATAGTATCCATCTTCCCATCCATCATGGAGGTAGATAGGGGCTATAATGAACCCAAGAGGATATCCAGCCCTTGCAACTTTACCTGCAGCCTCAATTCTTTTTTCTAATGGGGATGTTCCAGGTTCAAAGTTTTTTACAATATAATCAGCATTCATACTAAAGCGGAACCTAGTTTTGCCGTTGTGTTTGGCATCTAATAAATGATCGACGTGATGAAATTTTGTCACAAACCGTAGTT
>Ga0180217_1005096_pt1 | contig 10091 bp, 3 predicted proteins | sample eDN3rd37CBELigOP_FD_128521 | JGI IMG/M metagenome (GOLD analysis project Ga0180217, IMG submission 128521) | Enriched Organic Plus compost microbial communities from Emeryville, California, USA - eDNA 3rd pass 37_C BE-Lig OP (version 2) (version 2) ... | reverse complement strand
CGTAGTTCGGTTCGGCACGGTCGTCTAGCGCCGCTAGCCCCAGCACGTTCACGCCCGACTCGCAGAGCCCCTTGGTGACCGAGATCAGCTGGGCTTCGGAGCCGCCTTCGTAGAAGTCGGTGATCAGCACCACAATCGTCTGGCGCGGGTTATCGACCAGCGTGGCGGCGTACTGCATGGCTGCAGCGATATTGGTACCGCCGCCCAATTGCACCTTCATCAAGGTTTCGACCGGATCGGTGCAGTCGGCAGTCACGTCCACCACCGAGGAGTCGAACAGTACCAGGTGCGTGCGGAGCGTGCCCATCCCCCAGAAAATCGAAGCCATCACGGCGGAGTGAATCACGCTGTCGAGCATGCTGCCGGACTGGTCGACCAGGATGATGATCTGCCAGCGATCCGCCTGGCGACGAATCCGCGCGTAGAAGTACGGCGTTTTCAGATACAGCCGCTTCTCCTGCGGGTGGTAATTGGCCAGGTTGCGGCGGAGCGTGGTCTTGGCGTCGAAGTTCTTGGCTACCCGCAGCGCGCTGCGCCGCCGGCGGTCCACCGCGCCAGTGAAGATCGCCTGTACCTCGCGGGCCAGCTTCTGGATCAGGTCTTCGACCACCTTGCGTACCAGGCTGCGGGCCATCGCCAGCACTTCCTGGTTCATCAGATGCTTGGTTTGCAGCACGGCTTTGAGCAGCGTCTGGCTTGGCTGAGCCCGCTGTAAGACCTCGGGGTTGGTGACCATCTCTTCGAGCTGATAGCGTTCCAGCGCGTCGCGCTCGAGCCGCTCGATGGTCGACTTGGGAAACAGTTCGTGGATCTTGTTGATCCAGTCGGGCACGGTCAGTTGCGAGGCGTCGAGGCTGCCTTTGCGATCCATTTCGCTGCGCTGCGAGCGCCGGATGTTCCGCCCTGCCCCGTACTCGCGGTCATACAGGAAGGCCAGTGCCTGGTCCTGCTCGGCTTCCAGGCCCTGCGGCGTGCAACCGAGCGCCTGCTCGGCGCCTTCGCCGAGCACCAGACGCCAACGGAGCAATCGTGTCTGATCGTCACTCACGGCGATTCCTCAAAGCTGGTTTCTGCCGGTGGCAGCCGCAGCCCAAACCGTTCGAGGGCAGCAAACAGTTCGGCTTCCCAAGCGAGCGCGGCGGCTGCCTGCTCTGGAGGGACCTGGATCGCGGCAACCTGCTCGTGCGCCGGCGGCTTCAAGCCCAAGGCCTGCAGCAACGTGGTGGCCAGATAATGCTTCTCGCGCGGGGTAAAGTACGTGAACGCCAGACGCAGCGCCGGTAGCGCTTGCTGGAACTGCCCCTCGCTGTAGCCGACGAGCAGCCGGTCGATGCTGGTGACCAGTTGCGGGTTGCGCTGCACGGCCTCGCGGGCAAGTCCAAACAGGCCGGTGAGGAAGTCGCCAAGCTGCTGCGGATCGGCAAACTGGCCCAGGGCCTCGGCGGCGTGCGCGGCATCGGTGGCCCCCAGCGTCCACAGCCCTCCCCACGCGGCTCCCCGCGTAACCGGTAACTGAGTCACGTCCTGCTGCACGCGGATGAGTACGTCAAGCAGCTCGTCGCGCAGGTCGCCCAGGTGATCATCGGCAGCTTCAAGCGTTTGCACCAGGGCTGAGACACCGTCCACAATTTCGCGATCTTTGCCGGACGCCTGGCCTACGCTCTCCAGCAGCCACATGCCGCGAACGAACGTTTCGCGGAGCAGCATGCCGATATCATCGCGGTTGGCGGTGGCGAGTACTTCGTCGTACCGAAACAGGTACAGCAGGTGATCGAGCGCCGCGGTGTTGGCAAAGAAGTTGGCGTCCTGCCGGATGATCGTCAGTAGCTGCTGCTGCAAGTCGCCGCGCAGCCGCGGCAGTCCGGCGAGAGCGGCATCGAGCAAGAGCAGCGCCGCCGACTCGGCATCGCGCTGAATGGCTTTGGCCTGTTCCAGCAGCCGCTCTTGCGCGGCTTCAACCAGCCGGGGGCCATACCGCGCGGCTTCGATGGCTGAGCTCTCATAGTCAGGCGACCAGTGCAAACGCCACTGTTCCCAGAGTTGGGCCAGATCGTCGCGCCGCGAAAGATCGGTGCCGTCGGTGTGCGTGAAACCGGCTACCTGCAAGATTCGAAGTCGGTGCAGCACCTCGCTTTGCCGTCTTGCGTTGGGCTCGTGCAAATCCAGCTTGATTTCACGCGGCCGCAGCGGGGGCTCCAGGTCTAGGGCGGCGAGTGTCTGGCGGATGTCCTGCACTAGCGGCGGCACTCGAGCACCCGCGGCAATCACGCCGCGGCGATTGCCCCGCAGGGCTTCGTGCACGGTCTCTAGAAACGGATGTTCGCCGCCGATGGCCAGCTCTTCCTTGACCAGGGCTCCGACCACGGCATCGATCAGGTCCCAACGCCAGACTTCGGAGTGACCTCGCATGGCCGCGAGCCCCAGCGCGGTGCTTTCGACCGCGATCAGATCGGCGGTACTGACGCGCTGGCCGCGCTCACGCAGTTGCCGCGAAACCTGGGCCAGCAGCCGGCGGTAGGTTTGCCCTCGGCCGGGATGATCGCCGCCCGACTTGACCGTATCGGCCGAATCGCCCGTGGCTGAAGCGGCCTTCCGCCGGTCGAGCCATACCTGGTGATAAAAGCCAGGGTTGGGCATGCCGGCTTCGTAGCCACGCAGACTATCGAGCCGCTCGTAGGAATACGGCGTGAGCGCGATGCCGCTATTGGAGTCATTCACCGAATCGCGATCGGCCGCAGCCGCAATTTCCGACGCCTCATCGGGCGACACATTGTCGTGCCCGACCTGCTGCCACTCATCCGGCGTGGGATCTTCCAAGCCGACGAAGGGGCGGCCGGTCAGCCGTGCGAACAAGCCGTAGCTGTGATAAGCCCCGGTAACGACTACCAGCGGCCCGGCAAACTCGCCGGCTGCCTGGCGAATTTGCTCGGCCATGAACGCTTCGCGGCGGCGATCCTCCACCGGCACGTGCCCGGTGGCCAGGCGAACTAGCCCACAGAAGGTGTGAGCACGCCGCAGGTACTCTTCCAGCGGTAAGTCGCCATCGATCTCGCAGAGCGTATCCCACAGGGCGTTGAAGTCTTCAACACCCAGCTCGCGGCACAGCACGTTGATGTACCGGCTGCGACGCAACTCGGCGTCGGCATATCGGTGCGTGAGGCTCTTGGCGGTGGCGATCTGCGACCAGGGCAGGTCGATGAACCGGGCAGCCGCTCCGGCATCGCGAGCCGCCTGGAGTGCCTGCCATTCCGGCGAATACTCGCAGAACGGGTAGAACGCCCCGCGACGCGTGCCATCGGCCAGCCGCATGTAGCTGTAGATGGCGATCGGCAGCTCATGCGGCAGCCACAACTCGTCCAGGTACGGGTTGAAGTCCGCCGGGCCTTCAATCAGCACCGCTGCCGGGCGAACCCGATCGATCAACGTCCGCACGAGCCGCGCGCAAGCAGGGCTGTGATGCCGCACCGGGAAGTAGACTACCGGCGCGGACAGGTCCAGCAGCGGTTCCAGGTCCAGGGCCGCGGCCGTGATGGCAGCGCCATCGCCGGCCGCTGTGCTGGTTGCCGCGAGGTGTTGGGCCGGATGCTGGTCCATGGCCACCGCTTGATCCTGCCGAGCGTTCGAACTGGGGGCGCGCCGCGCGAACTAGCCGCCCATCCCGGTGAGCAGTTGATCCAGCTCGTCGACCAGCTTGCCGAAGTAGGTCAGCGTGGTTTCCACCGGCTCGGGGCTGGCCATGTCCACGCCAGCATCACGCAGGATTTCCAGCGGGAACTTGGAGCAGCCAGCCTTGAGGAAGCCCAGGTAGTCCTGGAGCTCCTTCTCGCCGCCGGTGAGCACCTTTTGGCTGAGGGCCACGGCCGCCGACAGGCCGGTCGCGTACTTGTACACGTAGAACGCGCGGTAGAAGTGCGGGATCCGGAAGCACTCCAGCCGCAGCTCGTTATCGATCGCAAAGTCGGGCCCGAAGTACGCGTTGAGCAGTTCGCGATACACGGTGGTGAAGCTTTCGACCGTGAGTGGTTCGCCCTGCTCGGCCATGGCGTGGGTGAGCTTCTCGAACTCGGCAAACATGGTCTGCCGAACCACGGTGCCGCGAATGGCATCGATCTCGCGGTTGATGAGGTACGCCCGTTCCTTGTCGTCCTTGGCGTTGGCCAGCATGTGCCGGCTGAGCAACTGCTCGTTGAACGTGCTGGCCACCTCGGCCACGAAGATCACGTAGTTGTAGTACTGGAACGGCTGATGCTTGGCCGAGTAATACGAGTGCATCGAGTGCCCCGCCTCGTGGGCGAGGGTGAACACGTGGTCGAGCACGCGTTCCTGGTAATTCATCAGGATGTACGGATCGCCGTCGAAGCTGCCGCAACTGAAGGCGCCGCTCTGTTTGCCCTGGTTCTCGTACCGATCGCACCAGCGGCCACGCAGGCCGGCTTCCAGCACGCTGCAATACTCGCTGCCCAGTGGCCGCAGCGACTCGATCACCAGTTCGACGGCCTGGTCCCAAGCGTAATTCACCTTGAGATCGCTGAGGATCGGCACGTAGGTGTCGTAGTGGTGGATGTCGTCGAGCTTCATCGCCCGGCGGCGCAGGTCGTAGTAACGGTGCACCGTCGGCAGGTGCTTGCGGACTGCCGCGATGAGGTTGTCGTACACGTCCTGCGGCACATCGTCGGCGAATAGGGCCGCCTGAAGAGCGCTATCGTAGCCGCGGGCGCGGGCGTAGTAGATATCGCGCTGGATCGATCCGTTGAGCGTGGCGGCCAGCGTGTTGCGGTGGTTGTCGAACGCTTCGTAGTACTGGTGGAACGCCCGGCGTCGCACGTCGCGGTTAGGCGAGTGTAAGAACGTGGAGAACGAGGCGTGGCTCAGCTCGATCCGCTGGCCTTCTTCGTTTTCCAGGTCGCCGAACTTGAGATCGGCGTTGTTCAACTGGCGGAAGGCCTGGTCTGCCGCTTGGGACATTTCCGCCTGCATGGCCAGCAGCCGTTCTTCCTTGTCGCTCAGTGTGTATGGCTTGTATCGCAGCACGCGCTCCAGCAGCAGCTTGTACGGCTTGAGAACTTCGGCGGCGAGGAACTGCTGCATGGCCGCGTCTTCGATCGCCATCAGCTCCGGCCGGATATAGCTCGACGCCTGACCAGCCCTGCTGGCCACGTTCATATACCGAGCCTGCATCCGCTGGTAGGTGCTGTTGGCCGTGTCTTCGGCGGTCTTGAGGAAGGCGTACGTGCCGAGCCGCTCGCCCAGCCGATCGAACTCCAGGTCAAACTTCAGGCAAGCGGCAATCGCTTCGGCGCCGCTAGCCAGGGTACCACGGAAACTCTCGTACCTCGGAATCTGCGACTCCCACTCCTTGAAGTCCGCTTCCCAAGCGTCGTCGCTGGCGTACAGGCTCGACAGGTCCCAGCGGTCGCGCTCGGGCACCTCGCCGCGGGCGGGAAGCTTCTTGACGGGAGACGGTTCCGTGGTCGTCGACATCGTGGATCTATCCTCCGTGGGTAGGGAGATTCCGTGTTAGATGGTGTTGGCGACAAGCGGGCGCACTGCGGCCCCCGGACCAGGTGGGCGGATGGGCACCCCGCCCTGGCCACGCTTGCCTGGCCCGCAGCATACCAGAATTGGACTGATGTGGAATCGGGGGCTAGCGGCTTGCCGGGCTGCCAATGGGACATGCCGCTGTGCCCGAGCACGCGGCGGATCGGTCCTGGAATTGTATCCTACTGCCGCGGAATATTGTTCAGCGTGTAGTACGCCTCAGCATGCAAAAGCGGCAGACCGTCGGCCGAGCGGACCCCCTCCGCGTGCAGCTCGTGGACGTGGCCGCGCATCAGGCCGTCGATCACCAGGTGAGCCCGGAGGCCGTCGTCAGACACTTTGATCTGGCGAATGGTGGGCGTGGTGTGGTCCACCTCGGGGCTGCCGTACGACGCCTGATAAATGTACGTGTAAGTTTGCAGCTTGTAGCTCTCGGGCGAGGCAGCCGTGGCCGCATCGACCGGCTTGGTAAAGACGAGTTCGAAGCCGTCGGGCCGGGCCTTCATTTCCTTGATTTCAAACGGCACCTTGCCGGTCCAGGTTACCCGGTCGAGCGAGTACGGCTTGCTGCCGCGCGAGCCCCAGCCGCGGTTGGTTCCGCCCACGAACATCGCGCCAGAGGGCGTCATCAGCACCGACAGCGCGCCGGAGCCGAAGCCTTCGCGGAACGGGAAGCAGGCTCCCTGGTAGCGGCCGTTGACTTTCTCCAGGTAGCACCGCATGACCGTGCTGAAGGTCTGATCGGTCACGAATAGTTGCCCTTCGAATGGGCCGAACTTGCCACCGGTGGTGTCGCAAGCGATGCCGGCCGCCGACTGGCCCATCTTCTTGTACGGGAACAGCACGGCTGGCGGCATCAGTTCAGGAATCTTGTCGGCCTCGACCATGATGCGGCTGCCGCTTTGCGGTTCCTGCGGCTTTTCGCCCATGTTCTTGGCACGCTCGTACCAGATGTTGCCGGCGGGGTGCCCCATGAAGTGGCCCGGGGCCAGGTGCCGCAGGCTGCACGTGCCGTTCCAGGGGCCCTGGTTATCGGTGTAGAACACGTCGCCAGCCGCGTTGATGCCTACACCGCCCGGCGAACGGATACCGCTGCAGGTGGGGATGCCTTCGCCGTCGGGCGTGACGCGCAGGCACCAGCCGCGGAACGGCACGTTGCTGCTGAACGAACCGGTCAGGCAGAGCGTAACCCACAGATGGCCCTTCGCATCGAACTTGCTGCTGAAGGCATACTCGTGGTAGTCGCCGCTGAGGCCCCAGCCGTCGAACACGGTTTCGAAGGTATCGGCGATACCGTCGTCGTTCGCGTCCTTGATCCGCGTGACTTCACCCCGCTGCGTGGCGTACAGCCAGCCGTCGCGGTACGCCAGGCCAAGCACTTCGTGCATGCCTTCAGCCCACCGCTGGAAGCGGACTTCGTCCAGGTCTTCTGCCAGCGGGTTGGTGATCATGTAAATGTCGCCGCGGCGGGTCGACATGGCCAATCGACCGTCGGGCATCAACTCCAAATCGCCTGCTTCAATCACCGCTCCATTGGGGATAGGCAGGGCTTCCAAGCGGTAATAGTCGTCTTCCTTGGGCGGTTCTTGCGCAGCCAGCGGGCTGCCGGCGGAAACTATTCCGACGACGGCGACCGCCAAGACGCTGCGCAGCGTGCGATGGATGGTGACGAGTTTCATAGGAATCAATCCCAACGGGGGACTATTGATTGATGGATGAGCCGTATGGATAGCGCGAACGATCAGGCAGCGGCGTCACCACATATACATCTGGATGATTTCGGCCTCGCCCCGGGTGAACTCGATCGGCACCAACAGCTCAGCGCGGCCGCCGCTGGTGCGGACCACGGGGCCAGAGCCGCCGCTGGCAGTGACCTGCAACTTGAGTCCGCCGTCTACTTGCCACACGCCCTCCCCTGCCGGCTCGATCTTGTTGCCGACGGCGGCGCGGTAGTACCAGTTGCCGGCACCGTTCTTGGCCGTGAGGCGAATCGTGCGTTTGAGCCACGGATCAAACTCTTGCGGCACCGGAACAAACGCATCACGCACCTGCGTGCCGTCGCTCAACGTGTAGCGGAACTCGGGCCGTTTCTGATCGTCGAGCACGTAGCCGCTGAAGCGATAGCCTAGCTCCCGAGCTGACTGCCCCGGCCACGGGGCGTTGGTGTCGCTCAGCGTTGCGAAAGACACGCCTTCGCTGAGCGAAATCACATGGTCGCCCACTGGCGGTTGGAAACCTTGTCCTCGTGCGGACCAGTGTCGGCCCGCATCGATGAAGCCGGCATGCCAGATCAGAGCCAGCCGCAGGTTCTCGGCATCGAAGGCCAGGTTGGCCCGTTCCGGATAGCCAACACCAATCGCCCGCGTCCCCGCCCCTTCGATGAAGTTGCGATAGACGCGCGGGGCGAATAGCGGCTTGAGTTCAATGGCTGAACGCAGTAGGCCTTCGGGGATACGAGCCTCGGAGCCGTCAGACAGGTACTCCCAAATGGCGTTGATCTGCGTTAGCGCTTCGCCATCGAGCACATTCTTCAAGAGTGACTTCCCTTCAGGCCAGGCCGAGGGCATGCGGGTGCCCGGCCGGTACGCCTGAGGATTGAGCATGTACTTTTCAAACCAATCGCGGTTGAGACGCCGCGTCATAATCGTCAGGTCGATCGACTGAATCCCGGTGGCTTCGTACTTGCCGAAGGTATGACATTTGATGCAGGCGAACGCCTGGCCGCCCACCATGAAGCGGCCGTAGCCTTTCACCCGCTCGGCCGGCTCTTCGAAGTGGAAGGCGGGCCCAGGTTCATAACCATCGGCTTTCATGAAAGCCGTTACCAGGTGGCCGACGTTGGCATTCCCGTATTGAGGCATGCGGGTGTGCATGTACGGCCGATCCTTGGAGCCGTCGGCGAAGATGTGCTTGAGCCACGCTTCGGTGAGTTTGGCCCCCACGCCATCGAGTGCCGGCGGGATGCGGCCTTCGTCACCCATCTCTTGCGTGGTGCCTTGGAACCAGGCGTTACGCTCCGGCTCCACGCCGCCACGCTGGCCGCGCGTGTGGCAGGCGTAGCAGTTGAACGCAATCATCGTGTGGTCGATGATTGCCAGGTCGGCATCCGGCGCCGGTTGCGACTGGCCAGAGAGGCTACGCAGCGCCGCGGCGAGTGCCGTGCGTTGGCGGCCGTTCAAATCGTATTGGGGAGCTTTGGCGCCGGGCTTTTCCGCCAGGCAGCCGCCAGACGGATTGAGCGAAGTCAGGCCCGGCGACGTAAGCTGGTTGGCGAGTGGTGTGCCGTCCTGCTTCATGGGATGGCAGGCAGCACAGCCCAGCGTGGAGAACAGCTTCCGGCCTTGTTCGGCAAGCGCCGTGTCCACCTTGAACGTGCTGGCCGGCTGCGGCGGTTCTTGGGTGGGCTGGAGCAGGATGCCCAGCGGCTGACGCGGCAGGCCGGGGCCTTCGATCTCGGCCGTCAGAGCCGCATCGGCACTGCCTTGGAAGAAGTCGATACGAATCGTGTGCAAGCCCGGCGTGAGCTTGCGGGCTTGGTTTTTCTGTTGGTACGGATGCAGCCCATCGACCGTGATCAACACCTTGCCGTCGATGCTGAGCCCGCTACCGTCGTCCGAGCCCAGGTGAAAGCGGTAATCGCCCTCGCGCGTGATCGGCAGGAACCCTTCAAACCGCAGGCCGAAGTATTCTTTCCGCTGAGCGACCCGCATGTCGAGGCCGACCGCGGCGCCCTCGGCCTTGGGCTGCAACTGGTCGAAGTTCGGCAGATTGTCCCACTGGCCTTCGTAGTAGGCAAAGCGGACGTTCGGGGGGACCTCAATGTCTTTGAGGAAGTAGCTGGCGATATCTTGGGCTTCGCGCGCGGTGAGGTTCAGGTCGGGCATCCGACCGCCGGCCCGCACGTGCAGCGGGTTGGCCAGGAACGCCGCCAGGCTGCCAATCGTGTACTTGGCGGCCAGGTCAGGCAACGGAACCGACGTGGCGAGCGTAGCGTCGCCCTTGCGGCGCGACGCGTGGCACGCGATGCAGCCCACCGTGTGGAACAGCGTTTCCCCGCGCTGGACGCCGGCTGGATCAGGAGCCGTTTCCTGAATGGTGCCTGTGGATGCCAGAAAATGCGTGAGCGCTTCGGCGTGCTGCTTGCGTTGTTGCTCCGGCAGGCCAGCCAGCAGGTCCGGCATGGTGGTGCCGGGCTTGGCCGCTTGCGGATCGAGCAGCATCCGCTGGATGGCTTCCGGCCGGATGCGCGTTCCCACGTTGTCGAGGATCGGCGCGCCTTTGGTGAGCACGCTTGCCGTGGCAGCGCTTACGGCGTTATTGCCCGGCTCGCGGTGGCAGGCCAGGCAGTTCAACTCGCCCAGCAGGATGCGACCCGATGCGGCCAGCGCCGCTTCGTCGTTGGCATCGCCGGCGAACCGTTCAAACCCGGGGACCACCGGGTGCGCGGCCTGCGCTCGTGGCGCCATCCATGAAGCTGAACCAATCCACACGGCGGCAATCGCGGCGACGGGAACAAGCATCGCCCGGAACGGTGCGCAAACAGGCATGATCGT
>Ga0180217_1005093_pt1 | contig 10092 bp, 6 predicted proteins | sample eDN3rd37CBELigOP_FD_128521 | JGI IMG/M metagenome (GOLD analysis project Ga0180217, IMG submission 128521) | Enriched Organic Plus compost microbial communities from Emeryville, California, USA - eDNA 3rd pass 37_C BE-Lig OP (version 2) (version 2) ... | reverse complement strand
GAGCGTGTCGCCCTGCGCGAGCACCCCCTCGACCTGCCCGAGGAGCTCCTGCGCCCCCGCGAGCCCGGAGCCCGAGACGGCCTGGTAGGTGCTGACGATCAGGCGCACCAGGCCCGCCGCCGCGTCGAGCGGCTTCAGCACGGGCATCGCGGCCATGGTGGTGCAGTTCGGGTTCGCGATGATCCCCTTGGGGCGGTTCGCGATCGCGTGCGGGTTGACCTCGCTCACCACGAGGGGCACCTCGGGGTCGTTGCGCCACGCGCTCGAGTTGTCGATGACGACGGCGCCGGCCTCGGCGAAGCGGGGCGCGTGGGCGCGGCTGCCGGTGGCGCCGGCGGAGAAGAGTGCGATGTCGATGCCGGCCGGGTCGGCGGTCGCGACATCCTCGACGATGACCGTCTGCCCGCCGAACTCGATCGCGCGGCCGGCGGAGCGGGCGGTGCCGAACAGGCGCAGCTCGCGGATCGGGAAGGCCCGCTCGGCCAGGATGTCGCGCATGACGGCGCCCACCTGGCCGGTGGCGCCGACGACGGCGACGGAGAGTCCGGAATCGGAGATGCGGGTCATGACGGTTCCTCGTGGTCTCGCGGGCACGCCGCGACCGTCGGCGACGGGCGGCGGGGTTGCCCGATTCTACCGCGGCGACCGGGCCGCATCCGCCGTCATGACGGTCATGCGACGGCCGGATCCCGCCATCCGCGACCTCCCCCGAACAGCAGGAATCCCCGGCGCAGGGGACTCCCCCGGGAATCATCCTGCACCGGGGATCTCACCGGTGTCCGCTCGCGGATGCTGCGGGGCGCGGCTCAGCGGCCGGTGCCGGCGTAGACCGTGGCCTCGGTCTCCGCGTCCAGCCCGTAGGCGGTGTGCACGACCCGGGCGGCCTCGGCGACGTCGGCCGCACGCAGCACGACCGAGATGCGGATCTCGCTGGTGGAGATCATCTCGATGTTGATGCCGGCGGTGCTCAGCGCCTCGAACAGCGTCGCCGAGACGCCGGAGTGGCTGCGCATGCCCGCGCCGACGACCGACAGCTTGCCGATCTGGTCGTCGTGCATGAGGCTCTCGAACCCGACCTCGGCCTGCTCGGCGGCGAGCGCCTTGAGCGCGACCGCGGCCTCGCTCTTGGGCAGGGTGAACGAGATGTCGGTGCGCGCGGTGGCGGCGGCCGACACGTTCTGCACGATCATGTCGACGTTGGCACCCGCCTTCGCGACGATCTTGAAGATCTCGGCGGCCTTGCCGGGGACGTCGGGCACGCCGACGACCGTGATCTTCGCCTGACTGAGGTCGTGGGCGATCCCCGCGACGACCGGCTCTTCCATGTTCTCTCCCGAGGGGACGTTGTGGGGGTGTCGACCGTTGCCGACCCACGTGCCCTCCGCAGAGCTGAACGTGGACCGGGCGTGGATCAGGACTCCGTGACGGCGAGCGTACTCGACCGCACGGATGTAGAGGACCTTGGCGCCGTTGGCGGCGAGCTCGAGCATCTCCTCGCTGGAGATCCGGTCGAGCTTGCGGGCGCGGGGGACGACGCGCGGGTCGGCGGTGAAGACCCCGTCGACGTCGCTGTAGATCTCGCAGACGTCCGCGTCGAGCGCCGCAGCGAGGGCGACGGCGGTCGTGTCCGAGCCACCGCGGCCGAGCGTGGTGATGTCGCGGGTGTCGCGGTTGAAGCCCTGGAAGCCGGCCACGATGACGATCGCGCCCTCGTCCAGTGCCTCGCGAAGGCGCACCGGGGTGACGTCGACGATGCGGGCGGCGCCGTGGTCGGCGGTCGTGATCATGCCCGCCTGGCTGCCGGTGAACGAGCGCGCCTCGAAGCCCATCGAGTGGATGGCCATCGCCAGCAGTGCCATCGAGATGCGCTCCCCCGATGACAGCAGCATGTCGAGCTCACGCGGTGCGGGGATCGGTGCGACCTGGCCGGCGAGGTCGAGGAGCTCGTCGGTGGTGTCACCCATCGCGCTCACGGCCACGACCACGTCGTGTCCGGCACGACGCGTGTCGACGATGCGCTTCGCGACGCGCTTGATGCTCTCCGCGTCAGCGACCGACGAACCGCCGTACTTCTGCACGATCAACGCCACAGTGGAACTCCCCGGGGATACGGGCACGCGACTGTTGTGCCCGAGGATTCATTCTACGGAGCCTGCGATGCCCCTTCGGACATGTGACCGCCGGGCCGCTCGGGCCCGGCGCGCTCAGCCCTGCACGACCGGGGGCAGGTCCCGGTCGCGGCGGCGGAGCCGGAGGCCGCCGGTCGCCGCCAGCCAGCATCCGATCACGACGAGCGGGAACCCGATGAGCAGGCCCGGGGTGATCGGTTCGGCGAGCACGATCGCGCCGAGGATCACCGCGACCACCGGGTTCACGTAAGTGAACAGCGGCGCCCGGGCGGGACCGACCTCGCGGATGAGGGCGAAGAAGGCGATGAACGCGAGCGCGGTGCACAGCAGGCCCAGTGCGACGAGCGCGGTCGTGCTGGACGCCGTCGGGGTCTCGTGCTGGGTCAGCAGTCCGATCGGCAGGTAGACCAGGCCGACGGCGGAGAGCGAGACGGTGATCGCGCCGAGGGTGGGCACGTCCTGGAGCTTGTGCACGACGATGAACGGCGCGACGGCGTAGCAGACGGCGACCAGCAGCACCTCGCCGACCGCGAGCAGATGCGTGGCGCCGGTGGCCATGCCCGGCCCCATGACGACGAGCGCGACCCCGACGAAACCGAGGCCCAGCCCGATCGCACGGGCGGGACGGAACACACCGCGGTCGCCGCCGAAGAACGCGATGAGCGCGCCGAACAGCGGCACGGTCGCGACGAGCAGCCCCGCCAATCCCGAGTCGATGGTCTGCTCGGCGTGACTGAGGAGCATGAACGGGCCGCCCATCTCCAGCGCACCGAAGGCGAGCACCCAGCCGATGCGGCGGAACGCCGGGCCGAGGGCCTTGCTGCGCAGCGCGAACGGCAGCAGCACGATCGCGCCGATGAGGGTGCGACCGGCGACCACGGATGCCGGGGAGTAGGAGTCGACCGCCTGTTTGATGAACAGGTACGGCATGCCCCACAGCAGCGACATCGTCGCGAACAGGAACCAGCCGCGCGCTCCGATGCGCGCCACCACCGCGTTCATCTCAGAGGGTCCGCCGCCCTTCGAAGGCCCGACCGAGGGTGACCTCGTCGGCGTACTCCAGGTCGCCACCCACCGGCAGGCCGGAAGCGAGTCGGCTGACGCGGATCTCCAAGCTCGTCAGCAGGCGGCTGAGGTAGGTGGCCGTCGCCTCCCCCTCGAGGTTCGGGTTGGTGGCGAGGATGACCTCCTGCACCGTGCCGTCGGCGAGGCGCTGCATGAGCTGCGCGATGCGCAGGTCGTCGGGGCCGACACCGGCGATGGGGCTGATCGCACCGCCGAGCACGTGGTAGAGCCCGCGGAACTCGCGGGTGCGTTCGATCGCCGCGACGTCCTTCGCATCCTCGACCACGCAGATGAGCGCGCCGTCACGGCGCGGGTCGCGGCAGATGCTGCACCGCTCCTGCTCGGACACGTTGCCGCACACCGCGCAGAAGCGCACCTTCTCGCGCACCTCGCCGAGTAGCTGCGAGAGCCGCTGCACGTCGAAGTTCGGGGTCTGCAGGATGTGGAAGGCGATGCGCTGCGCCGACTTCGGGCCGATGCCGGGGAGGCGCCCGAATTCGTCGATCAGTTCCTGGACGATGCCGTCGTACATCAGGCGAACCTCGTCGGCGGGGTGTAGGGCTCCTCACGGATGAACCGGGCGCCGAGCATCTGACGGACCACGGCCTCGCCGTACCGCTGCACACCACCGGGCGCCGGGCGCATGGGCTGCGGCACGACAGGGGGCACGGGCGCGTCGGCGACCGGAAGGTCGACGACGTCGAGGTCCTCCTCGTCGGACGCGGAGGGTGCGACCTCGGAGGCAGGGAGCACGCCGCCCTCGCGCACCGGGTACACGGTCTGGCGGGCGCGGATCTCGGCAGCATCCTCCGGGTCGTCGTCGACGGCGAACTGCGCCGGCGGCACCGGGTCGGAGACGGGGATGGGCGCGACGGCCCACTCGGTCACCGGGGCCGCTGCCGCTGCCAGCCGGGTACCGCTGCCGCTCGCGGGCGCCGCAGGTGGCGTGGGGGCACCACCACCGGACGGACCGGCGGGTGCGGCCGACGCGGGCGCGGAGGCCCCGCCGCGCGGCGGGGCGGGCGGGGCGGGGGGCGCGGACGGCCCGTCGTCGCCGTCCTGGCGGGCGATGTACTTCACCCGGATGCCGAGGACGTGCTGGATGGCCTGACGCAGGTCTTCACTCGGGCCCTGCCCGGCGGTGCGCTTCTTGAACGCGGCCACGTCGGCGGCGCTCTTGAAGCCGAGCGTGAGGATGTCGCCGTCGAGCGCGATGACGCGGGCGGCCGTGGCGATGAGCCACGACGAGCGGCTGATGCCCTCGAGGGCGGCGAGCACCTCGGTCCACGCGTCGCGCATGTGCTCGACCGTGACCGGGCCGACGGGCCGTGCCGGTGCGGGCGTCGTGGGCTCGGGGGCCGCGGGCTCGACGGATGCGGCGGGCGCCGGCGTGACAGCGGGGGCGGCGGGCGTCGCAGTCGATGCCGGAGCGGCCGACGCAGGCGCCGCGGGCGCCGGCTGGGCGGGCGCGGCCGCGGGCGCTACCGACACGGGTGCGACCGTGGGGGCGGCACCGGCCGCGGCCTGCGCGAGGACGCGCGCGACCATGAGTTCGAGCTGCAGACGGGGCGAGGTGGCCCCGGTCATCTCGTCGAGGGTGGAGATGACGATGTCGGCGGTGCGGGAGAGCCGGTCGGCACCGAACGCGACGGCTTGGCCGTGCATCCGGTCCAGTTCGTCGGTGGGGATGCCGCGGAGCACCGCGGAGGCGCCGGCGCCGGTCGCGGCGACGACGATGAGGTCGCGCAGACGCTCCAGCAGGTCCTCGATGAACCGGCGGGGGTCCTGTCCGGTCTGGACCACGCGGTCGACGGCTGCGAAGGCGCCGCCAGCGTCGTGGGCGGCGAGGGCGTCGACGATGGTGTCGAGCAGTTCGCCGTGCGTGTAGCCGAGGAGGGCGACCGCGCGCTCGTACGCGACGGTCGGGCCCTCGGAGCCGGCGATGAGCTGGTCGAGCAGCGAGAGCGTGTCACGGGGCGAGCCGCCGCCGGCGCGCACCACGAGCGGCAGCACACCGGGCTCGACCGAGACGCCCTCGGTCTCGCACAGCTGCTGCACGTACTCGAGCATCGCCGCGGGCGGCACGAGCCGGAACGGGTAGTGGTGCGTGCGCGAGCGGATGGTCCCGATGACCTTCTCCGGCTCGGTGGTCGCGAAGATGAACTTCACATGCGCCGGCGGCTCTTCGACGAGCTTCAGCAGGGCGTTGAACCCCTGCGGGGTCACCATGTGCGCCTCGTCGAGGATGAAGATCTTGAACCGGTCGCGCGCGGGGGCGAACACGGCGCGCTCGCGCAGGTCGCGGGCGTCGTCGACACCGTTGTGGCTGGCGGCGTCGATCTCGACGACGTCGAGCGAGCCGCCGCCGCCGCGGCCGAGCTCGATGCAGCTGTCGCATTCGCCGCAGGGGGTGTCGGTCGGTCCCTTGGCGCAGTTCAGGCAGCGGGCGAGGATGCGGGCCGAGGTGGTCTTGCCGCAGCCGCGCGGGCCGGAGAAGAGGTAGGCGTGTCCGACACGGTCGGCGCGGAGGGCCGTCATCAGCGGATCGGTCACCTGGGACTGCCCGATCATCTCGCCGAACGCCTCGGGGCGGTAACGGCGATACAAAGCGGTGGTCACCCGACCAGCCTACGGGGTGCCGCCGACATCGCGGCAGGCGCCGCATCCGCCTCTCCCCCGCATCCCGTGCCCCGGGCGCCGAAACTGCAGCTGCGCCACGAGACTGCTGCCATTGTCGGCAGTCTCGTGGCGCAGAAGCAGTCTCGCGGCCCTCGCGACTCGGGTCGGGGCCGGGCGAGGTCAGGCGTCGAGCGGGGCCTCGGGCTCTGTGACGGGGGTCGAGTCCGTGACCACCGGGACGCTCGTGGTCATGACCGGCACCGACGCGGACAGCAGCGTGCCGTCCTCACGCCGTGCGTCGACGAACTGCCGCAGCGTCGGGCGGCCTGGACGCACCGGGCCCTGCGTCGCGAGCGGCACCACGACCTCCTCGCCCGCTACGACCGAGTAGCCGACCCCGCGCACCTTGAACGGGACGCGGTCGCCGTCGCCCTCGGCGCGGACGATGAGTTCGTCGCGGCGCAGCGTGATCCGCAGCATCGTGCCGTGCCAGGTGAGCGTGTAGGACAGCTCGGGCCAGGATGCGGGCAGGCGCGGGTCGAAGGTGAGCTCGCCGTAGTAGTCCCGCATGCCGCCGAAGCCTGCCACGAGCGAGGTCCACACGCCGCCCGCGGAGGCGACGTGCACGCCGTCGGCCGCGTTGTTGTGCAGGTCGGCGAGGTCGACGTAGATGCCGTCCAGGAAGTACTCCAGGGCGAGGTCCTGATAGCCGACCTCGGCCGCGAGGATCGACTGCACCACACCGGACAGGGTCGAGTCGCCCGTGGTCAGCGGGTCGTAGTACTCGAAGTCGGCGAGCTTCTCCTCGTCGGTGAAGTGGTTGCCCTGCAGGTAGAGGGCGAGCACCACGTCGGCCTGCTTCAGCACCTGGTACCGGTAGATCACCAGCGGGTGGAAGTGCAGCAGCAGCGGACGCTGCTCGGGCGGGGTGTTCTCCAGGTCCCACATCTCCCGCTCCAGGAACACCTCGTCCTGGGGGTGGATGCCGAGCGCCGGGCTGAACGGGATGTGCATCGCGTCGGCGGCCCGCTCCCAGCCCTCCGGTTCGGATGGGTCGAGGCCGAGCCGGTCCGCCATGAGGCGGTACGCCTCCGGCGCCTCCTCTGCCATCGCACGCACCGTACGGGCGGCGAAGCGGAGGTTGAAGCGGGCCATGACGTTCGTGAACAGGTTGTCGTTGACGACCGTCGTGTACTCGTCGGGCCCGGTGACGCCGTGGATGTGGAAGCTGTCGTCGCCGTCGATCTCCTCGCGCCAGAACCCGAGGGTCGCCCACAGGCGCGCGGTCTCCACCGCGATGTCCACCGCCTCCCGGTAGAGGAAGTCCTCGTCGCCGGTGGCGCGCACGTACTTCGCCAGCGCGAAGCTGATGTCGGCGTTGATGTGGTACTGCGCGGTGCCGGCGGCGTAGTAGGCGGACGCCTCCTCGCCGTTGATCGTGCGCCACGGGAACAGCGCACCCGCCTCGTTGAGCTGGAACGCGCGCTTGCGGGCGGCCGGGAGCATGAGCACCCGCATCCGCAGCGCGTTCCGCGCCCACAGCGGGGTCGTGTACGCGAGGAACGGCAGCACGTACACCTCGGTGTCCCAGAAGTAGTGACCGCTGTAACCGGAGCCGGTGAGGCCCTTCGCGGGCACGCCCATGGCGTCGGCGCGGGCGGCGGCCTGCGCGAGCTGGAACAGGCACCAGCGGGTGGCCTGCTGCAGGTCGTCGTGACCGGCGATGCGCACGTCGGAGCGATCCCAGAAGTCCGCGAGCCAGGCGCGCTGACGCTCGCGCAGCGCCTCGACCCCGACCTCGGCGGCGCGGTCGAGGGTGCGACGGCAGCGGTCGATGAGCTCGCGCGTGGGGACACCCCGGGAGGTGTGGTAGCTCACGAGCTTGGTGACCTTCACCGGCACGCCCGCCTTCGCGTGGACACGGAACACGTTCTTGGCGATGTCGGGCTCGATGAGCGCGCGCGAGTTGTACTCGTTCTCGGTCTCGATGACATGGTCCGCGACGACGGCGACGGTCATCCCGGACTGCGCGACCCGGTAGCTGAGCACCGCGCGGCTCTCGTCCTGCCAGTACTCCTGCGGCAGCAGCACCCGGTCGGCGATGCGTTCGGCCTTGCGCGGATCGAACCCGGCCGTCTTCTTCGCGCTGGAGGTGCCGCCGTAGACGTCTTCGCCGTCCTGGCGGTTGATGAGCTGGCAGGCGATCGCGACGGGTGCGTCGGCGTCGAGCACGGTGACCTCGATGCTCATGATCGCGAGGTGCTTCTCCTCGAAGGAGACCATCCGCTCGTAGTCGATCCGCACCGTCTTGCCGGAGGGCGTGCGCCACAGCACGTGCCGGGTGAGCACGCCCTCGCGCATGTCGAGCACGCGCTCGTACTCGAGCAGGTCGGCGATGTCGAACGAGAGCGGCTCGTCGTCGACGTAGACCCGCATGACCTTCGCGTCGGGGGCGTTCACGATCGTCTGCCCGACCTCGGCGAATCCGTACGCCTGCTCGGCGTGGCGGATGGGGAACGTCTCGTGGAGCCCGTTGATGAACGTGCCCTGTTCGTGGCCGAACCGGCCCTCGGGCTGGTTGCCCCGCAGGCCCAGGTAGCCGTTGGCGACCGAGAAGATCGTCTCGGTCACCCCCACGTCCTCCAGGGAATGGGACGTCTCCACCAGTCGCCAGGGGTCGACGGGGAAGCGGTCGCGGTCCATCATGCGCGTACTGCTCTCTTCTCGGGTATGTCGATGGGTCAGTCTACGAATGCGGCGAGGTCGTCGACGACCACGTGCGCACCGGCGTCGCGGAGCGCCTCGGCGCCCACGCCGCGGTCCACGCCGACGACGAGCCCGAAGCCGCCGGCGGATGCGGAAGCCACGCCGCTGACGGCGTCCTCGACGGCGGCGCTGCGGGCGGGGTCGACGCCCAGCATCCGCGCCGCCTCGACGAACACGTCGGGCGCGGGCTTGGAGGCGAGTCCGTCGCGCTCGGCGATGACGCCGTCCATGACGACGGCGAACCGGTCGCGGATGCCGGCGGCGGCCAGCACCTCCTCGGCGTTCTTGGAACTGGAGACGACCGCGACGGGCACGCCGGCGGCCACGAGGCGGTCGACGAGGGCGATCGATCCCGGATAGGGGCCGATGCCCTCGGCGCGCAGCACCCGGGCGAACACCTCGTTCTTGCGGTTGCCGATGCCGCACACGGTGTCGGCGGACGGGTCGTCGTCGGGGCTCCCCCACGGCACCTCGACGTCACGGCTGCGCAACAGGCTCGCGACCCCGTCGTATCGCTTCTTGCCGTCGAGGTACCGGAAGTAGTCGTCGTCCGTGTAGGGCGGCTCGATGGCCCACGCGGCGAAGAGCTCCTCGAACATCGCCCGCCACGCGTGCATGTGCACCTCCGCGGTGGGCGTGAGCACGCCGTCGAGGTCGAACAGGACGGCGTCGTAGGACGACAGGTCGGGCAGATCGGTCACAGGTCCTCCGGGGCTGGGTGTGCGTGGGGCGGGGTGGGTCAGGCCTGGGCGACCTGCAGGGTCTGGCGGGCGATCTCGAGTTCCTCGTCGGTGGGCACGACGAGGACGACCACGTCGGAGTCGTCCGCGGAGATCACCCGCACCCCGGCGCCGCGGGCGGTGTTGCGCTCGGGATCGATGCGCACCCCGGCGAAGCCGAGCGTGGCGAGGGCGGCCTCGCGGATGCGGGGCGAGTTCTCCCCCACCCCGGCGGTGAAGCTGATGACGTCGGCACCGCCGAGCTGGGCGAGGTACGCGCCGGCGTAGGCGCGCAGCCGGTGCACGTAGACCTCGAGCGCCACCTGCGCGTGCTCGTCGCCGGCGTCGACACGGGCGAACAGGTCGCGCATGTCGGCGACGCCGGCCAGCCCGAGGATGCCGGACCGCTTGTTCAGGAGCGTGTCGATCTCACCGATCGACATGTCCGCGCGGCGGGCGAGCTGGAACACGACCGCAGGGTCGATGTCGCCGGACCGGGTGCCCATGACCAGCCCCTCGAGCGGTGTGAGCCCCATCGAGGTGTCGACGGAGCGGCCGCCGTCGATCGCGGTGACCGAGGCGCCGTTGCCGAGGTGGAACACGATCTGGCGGAGCTCGTCGAGGGGCCGGCCGAGGAATGCGGCCGCGGTCTCGCTCACGTACTTGTGCGAGGTGCCGTGGAAGCCGTACTTGCGGATGCGGAGGGGCTCGGTCACCTCGCGGTCGATCGCGTAGGTGTACGCGCCGGGCGGCATCGTCTGGTGGAACGCGGTGTCGAACACGGCGACGTGCGG
>Ga0180217_1005092_pt1 | contig 10100 bp, 5 predicted proteins | sample eDN3rd37CBELigOP_FD_128521 | JGI IMG/M metagenome (GOLD analysis project Ga0180217, IMG submission 128521) | Enriched Organic Plus compost microbial communities from Emeryville, California, USA - eDNA 3rd pass 37_C BE-Lig OP (version 2) (version 2) ... | reverse complement strand
TCCCGAACCAGCGCGCCAACGCCGGTCCTGATCAGATTCCAGTTCCTTGAAGATCTTCCTCGGGAAGGTGCGCTCCATCGCGCTCACCCGCCGAGGGCCATCCACAGGTTCTGATCATTGCTCGATCGCTTGCGGACCGAGTTCCTCTGCAACGACGACCGGCTTATCGGATCCATATGGAACAAGTGCTCCGAACCTGTGCGTATCCCCCAGGAAGATGCCGCCACGCCCCTGCCTTTCGATGAGCGTCAAACTCTCTGGAGCAACGTGGAACTGTTCTGAGATCGCTTCGCGCAGTTCGTCAACGCTGAGTTCGCGCGGACTCTCAGGCTCCTGCCGTGGCGCTTGAAGTGCAGGCTGCGGATATCCGTCTTCTTTGAAGAGGGTCGGAGGACCAAACGGGCTACGGGTCCAGGTCCGGCCATGGACGTCCGTAAAGAACAAGAGTGGCTCGATGACACTCTGGACTAAGTCCTCCGGGCCTGTGTATGGGACTGCAACCCAGAAGGTGTCCGACGAGCCGGGGAGCATGTAAGGAAGGCCCTCCCATGGTCCGATTGCCGTGGTTCGACGACCTGTTTCTGTCGCCTCGTGGACTGAGAGTTGACCGTAGACATTCGTGGCGATCTCGCCGCTCCGGTTCTCGACGGTGACCTTGCAGAACGCGACACGTTTCAGCGCCCGGGTAGAAACGACGTCGCCGTCAACATGAGTCTCTACGTATGACCTGATCTCGATGTGCGGCGGCAGGTCGAATTTCGGTCCTCGATGCTCGATAGCGACCTCCTCACCCTCCTCAACTACGACCCATGACGAGACATAAGCGTGGATCGACTTCGCTTGCTCACGCTCTTTGTCCCTCACGCTGTCTCTGTAACGGAGGGCTGCGAACCAAACGCCCCAGACCGTGCCGATTCCTGCGACCACCGCAGCGAGAGCCCCGATCACCTCTGCCACGCCCCCAATAGCGGGATCCGAGCAGAGAAAGATCTCGATTCGTCTCATAAGGGTTAGTGTCCCTGCTCACACAGACAGCAACTGCGCTATATCGCGAAGCCGCACTACATGCACGAAGCCGCGAGGCACTCGAACCGACACCATGTGGCGTCTCGGCACTACTACGTCACCGCCCTGATTCGCAGATGGGTGAAACTGCTCGATCTGCGCAATCGTCGCGAAATCGGCTGGCCAGGACATCTCCGCCGCCAGACAACCGGCCGAGGCCCATCACTCCATGCCTCCGGCGACCACGGCAGAGCTGCGTGCCCACGGACCCGATCGGTGGTCGATTCGCTCCCCGGGTTCATATGGGACGGAGTTTCGGACAGGCGCCAGTCGCGCCGATAGTGTCTTGCCATCTGGGTATCGGCTAGAGGGAGATTCACATGGCGCGCGCGGCGAAGAAGCCCGCATCGGCGAAGTCGCTGGAGCAACGACTTTGGGATGCGGCCGATGCGCTACGTGGCAATCAGGAGCCGAGCGAGTACAAGCACGTCGTGCTTGGTTTGGTCTTCCTGAAGTACATCTCCGACCGATTCGAAACCAGACGCCGCGAACTCGAGGCAGAACTGACTGCCGATGGGATCCCGGCCGATCGCCTCAATGACTTCCTTGAAGACCGCGACGAGTACGCCTCCAAGAACGTCTTCTGGGTTCCAGCCGAAGCCCGCTGGGAAGCGATCCAGTCTCGCGCCAAGCTCCCCACCATCGGCACCGACATCGACTCGGCCATGGACGTGGTCGAGAAGGAGAATCCCGTGATCCGGGGTGTCCTGCCGCGCAACTACGGGCGCGAAGGTCTCGACAAGGGCCGCCTCGGTCAGCTGGTCGACCTCATCGGCTCCATCGGCTTCACCGAGACCGACGACCACGGCTCCGATGATGTGCTGGGCCGCGTCTATGAGTACTTCCTCGGCCAGTTCGCCGGCAAGGAAACCGGCAAAGACGCCGGCGCCTTCTACACGCCACGCAGCATCGTCAAGACCCTCGTCGAAATGCTCGAACCCTATGAAGGACGCGTCTACGACCCCGCCTGCGGCTCAGGCGGCATGTTCGTCGAGTCAGCTAAGTTCGTCGCCGCCCACGGCGGCAACACCAACAAGCTCTCGGTCTACGGCCAGGAGTACACCGATGCCACCTGGAAACTCGCCAAGATGAACCTCGCCCTGCGCGGCATCGAAGCCGACCTCGGCGAACGCTCGGCCGACACCTTCACGCAAGACCTGCACCCGGACCTGCGAGCCGACTTCATCCTCGCGAACCCGCCCTTCAACGTCAGCAACTGGTGGGACGCCAAGCTCGAAGACGATCCCCGCTGGGTCTACGGCACCCCACCGAAGGGCAACGCCAACTTCGCCTGGGTCCAACACTTCATCCATCACCTCTCCCCCAAAGGCACCGCAGGATTCGTCCTCGCCAACGGCTCCCTGTCATCGAAATCCGGCGGCGAAGGCGACATCCGACGCAAACTCGTCGAAGCCGACCTCGTCGACTGCATCGTCGCCATGCCCGACAAGCTCTTCTTCAACACCGGCATCCCCGTCAGCCTCTGGTTCGTCTCCAAGGACCGCCACGGCAACGGTCACCGCAAGCGCGACGGCGAAGTGCTCTTCATCGACGCACGCAAACTCGGCCGCATGGAAACCCGCCGGCTACGTGTGCTCGACAACGACGACATCGCAAAGATCGCCGACACCTACCACGCATGGCGCAACCACGACGGTGACTACGAAGACGAACCAGGCTTCGCCAAGGCCGCGTTGCTTGCCGAGATCAAGAAGCACGACTTCGTGCTCACCCCCGGCCGATACGTCGGTGCCGAAGAAGCCGCGGCCGACGACGAACCCATCGACGACAAGATCGCCCGGCTGACCAAGGAGTTGTACGCAGAGTTCGACTATGGTCGAAAACTTGAAGGCGAGATTCGAAATTGGCTGGGCAGGCTGTCGTGACTGACCAGACCGCCTGGCCAACCGCACGGCTCGAAGACCTGCTCATCTCGAAGCGAGACCTGACGTACGGCATCGTGCAGCCCGGTGGCCACGATGAATCCGGAGTACCGATTGTCAGGGTCCGCGACATCCGCAACGGCAGAGTCTCGACGGAAAGGCCGCTCCGCGCGTCGACCGCGGTCGAGGAGAAGTACCAAAGATCCCGACTCCAAGGCGGTGAGCTACTTGTCACGCTTGTCGGCACCGTCGGGGAGACCGCCGTTGCTGGTCCTGAACTGGCCGGATGGAATGTTGCTCGTGCAGTCGCCGTTGTCCGCGTAGATCCAACAATTGGGGCCCGGTGGGTGACTTGGGCGATGCGAATGGGCGCCTCAACCGGACTAATCGACGAACGGGTAAATACCACAGTCCAGACGACACTGAATCTTGCAGACCTTCGAGATATCCCGATCCCGCTGCCCCCGGCACAGCAACGCGCCGCCATCGCCGCGACCCTCGGCGCGCTCGACGACAAGATCGAATCCAATCGCCGTCTCTCACACATCATTCCTGAGTTGATCAGAGCGCATGTGAACGCCTCGGTCCAAGCCACGTCCAGCCGTCAACAGGTCAGCAGTCTGGCAAAGTTTGTTAACGGTGGCGCATACACCAGAGACGCGACCGGGACAGGACGAATGGTCATTCGCATCGCGGAACTCAGTAAGGGTCCTGGGTCGTCAACTGTGTACAACAACCTCGATGTTCCGCTCGAGAGAACAGCCTTTCCGGGCGACATCCTCATGTCTTGGTCGGGCTCGCTGGGTGTCCATAGATGGCCCATGGACGAAGCGATTATCAACCAACACATTTTCAAGGTGGTCCCTAATGGATATCCGCCATGGCTTGTTTATGACCGGCTCGATGCGGTCATTGGCGAATTTCAAGCGATAGCCCGGGACAAGGCCACGACCATGGGGCATATCCAGCGCAAACACTTGGACACTACATTCGTTGATGTCCCGTCGAGCGACGCCATAGCTGACCTTGATGCTGCTCTCGACCCGATGTGGCGACGCTTACAACTGGCAGAACGAGAAACTTTATTGCTCAGCAGCCTCCGGGATGCGCTGCTTCCTGAACTTCTCTCTGGTCGTATCCGCGTGCCGGAGGTGGCTGACAGCGTCATACCAGCGCTAGATCCGAAGGGTGCCTGATGGGTTTCCAGACTCCGCTCTATGAGCTCAGTGACTACCTGAAGTGGACGACCAGCGGCAAGATTCAGTTGCCGGACTTCCAGCGTGGCTACAAGTGGGAGGACGAGCGGATTCGATCGCTCCTCGTGACGATCCTGCGCGGGCATCCGCTGGGCGTGGTGATGCTGCTCAAGTCCGGCAACGACCAGATTCGTTTCAAGCCACGCTCTGTGGAAGGAACGAACCCGCCAGCGGACGTCCAACCCGAGTGGCTGCTGTTGGACGGTCAACAACGGTTGACCTCGCTCACGCAGGCGCTGACCGGCGATGGTGTTGTGCAGACGATGGATGCGCGCGGCAAGCTCATGACCCGGCGTTACTACGTCGACATGAATGTCGCGCTCGAAGGCGAGGACCGGATCGACGACGCGGTCGTCTCGGTGCCGGGTGACGGCATCGTTCGGTCCGACTTTGGACGCGTGATCGACAAGGACTACTCGACGCCGGAGAAGGAACGTGCCGCCGGGATGTTTCCGGTGCGTTTGCTGTTCGGTGATGCCATGTCATGGCTGCTTGACCTCGAGGACCGTGAGTTGGTGAAGCAGTTCCACACCACGATCATTCAACCTGCTGGCACGTACAACATCCCAGCGATCGAACTGGGTAAAGAGACCAGTAAGTCAGCTGTTGCGACCGTCTTCGAGAAGGTCAACACCGGTGGCCTTGGGCTCAACGTGTTTGAGTTGCTGACCGCGACCTTTGCTGGGGACGCGGCGTACTACGAGGCCAATGGCACCGATTTCCGACTCAATGACGACTGGAAGGAAACCAAGTCGAAGTTCGAGGGCTATCCGGTGCTGAGTGACCTGGAAAGCACAGATTTCCTCCAAGCTGTCACGCTCTTGGCAACCCGCCAGCGCAATCTGGCCACCACCGGCCCTCGTCCACCTGCAGTGAGCGCAAAGCGTGAAGACATTCTAAAGCTCACGCTTGAGGACTACCTGACTTGGGTCGAAGAAGTCAGGGGGGCGTTCATCTGGGCAGCTGACTTTCTCGCTGACCTGCATATTTTCGACACAAAGTTCCTGCCTTACGCCAAGCAGTTGGTTCCGCTCGCGGCCATCCGGGTTGTCTTGGGCAAGGACGCAGATCTTCGCGGACCACGCGAGAAGTTGGTGCGGTGGTTCTGGTGCGGCATCTTGGGCGAGTTGTATGGCGGCGCGATCGAGACCCGATTCGTGCGAGACCTCGAGCAAGTGCCTGCTTGGTCGCGCGGGGAGTCAACGGCTCCCCCGAATACGCTCAATGACGCGACCTTCGTCGAGTCACGTCTCCACTCGCTGCGTACTCGAAACGCCGCGGCCTACAAGGGCATCTACGCCTTGCTGTTAGCCAACGAGGCTCGTGACTGGATGGAAGACAAGGCCTTCGACAAGGTGCAGTACGTGAACCTTGCGGTCGACATCCACCACATCTTTCCGCAGAAGTGGTGCCGCGATCACAACATCGCCGATGAGTTCCGCGAAAGCATCGTCAACAAGACGGCCCTGTCTGCGGTCACTAACCGAACGATCGGCGGAGTCGCGCCTTCTTCATACCTTCGGACGATCGAGAAGAAGGCACAGATCACGCCTGCCGACCTCGATTCGCTACTCGCGAACCACCTGATCCCTGCCGATCAACTCCGCGATGACGATTTCCACGGGTTCTTTGTCACCCGCCGGGAGAGCTTCTGCCAACTCGTGGAACGTGCCATGGGTAAGGCTGTCCCGCGCGATGTCGACACCGGCGCCGCAGAAGAAGACTCCACTCAATTCGAGATCACCGAGATCGAAGAACTACCCGACGAGGTCGAATGAACATGCTCATCGTCTCGCTCAAATCGTGCTCACCGTTGGGTGGCTCGTGATGCATGGTTTCAATGAGTCCGTGATCGAGGAGGCGGCCCTCGACTATTTGCGGGAGGCCGGCTACACGACGGCCTTCGGCCCGGACCTCGGCCCTGGTGGCCCGGCCCAAGAGCGTGATTCGTGGGGTGAGGTGATCTTGTCCGCCCGGCTCCGAGCAGCAGCGCTGAGGATCAATCCACTACGCGCTGGTTTGGTCGATGAGGCAATCAAGCGGTTGCAGCGGGCCGAGTCGCAGGCTGAGTTGGACGAGAACTTCCGCTTCCACCGGTTCTTGGTCGACGGTGTTCCGGTGGAGCACCGGGGGTCTGATGGTCAACTGCGCACTGTCCATGTGCGCTTGATTGACTTCGCGAATCCGGACAACAACGACTGGTTGGCCGTCAATCAGTTCACGATTGTTCAGAACAAGACCCGCCGGCCAGATGTGTTGGTGTTCGTCAACGGCATCCCGCTGGCGCTGTTGGAGTTGAAGAACTCCGCCGATGAACAGGCGACGTTGAAGAACGCGTGGAATCAGGTGCAGACCTACCGCACCGATGTTCCTGCCGTCTTCACACCCAACGCTCTGACTGTGATCTCTGATGGCACGTCAGCGGCGATGAGCTCGTTCTCTGCCAACTTCGAGCACTACGCGCCGTGGAAAACGATCGATGGACGCGACGTGGTCACCGGCAAGCCTGCGCTTGAGGTGCTCATCAAGGGCGTATTCGATCCGGCACGGTTCCTGGATCTGCTGCAGAACTTCGTTCTGTTCTCTGACGAGCCCCACGGGCTGGTCAAGCGGGTCGCGAAGTATCACCAGTACTGGGCGGTAAACGCTGCTGTCGAGTCGACGGTCACTGCCTCGGGCGACGGCGGTGACCGCCGTGGTGGCGTGGTGTGGCACACCCAGGGCTCGGGCAAGAGCATCGAGATGCTGCTGTATGCGGCCAAGGTGATGCGCGATCCGCGCATGGGCAACCCGACACTGGTGTTCCTGACTGACCGCAACGACCTGGACGACCAACTCTTCGGAGAAGTCTTCGCACCCGCGGAGATCCTGCCTGAAAAGCCTGTGCAGGCCGACAGTCGAGCCCATCTACGTCAATTGTTGACGCGGGCCTCGGGCGGCATCGTGTTCACCACGTTGCAGAAGTTCGGTCCGCTGGCCGGAGATGACACCAATACGGTCTTGACTGACCGGCGCAACGTCGTGGTCGTGGCTGATGAGGCACACCGCTCGCAGTACGGATTCAGTGAGACCCTCGCCGCCGACGGGACGTTGAAGTCGGGCCTGGCCAAGCACATGCGCGACGCACTGCCAGGTGCCACGTTCTTGGGCTTTACCGGCACGCCGATCGAGTCCAACGACAAGTCGACCCGCTCGGTCTTCGGTGACTACATCGACGTCTATGACCTGACTCGTGCGGTTGAGGACGGGGCGACGGTCAAGATCTACTACGAGTCCCGTCTGGCCAAGGTGACGCTGTCCGAGGCCGACATGGCAGCACTCGACGACCTCGCCGATGAAATCACCAGCGAGGTCGAGGAAGACGAGGCGACTCGCGCCAAATCGAAATGGGCTCGCCTCGAGGCCGTGGTTGGGGCTGAGGATCGCCTCGACCTGATCGCTCGCGACATCGTCGAGCACTGGGAGAAGCGTCGCGAAGCCATGTTCGGCAAGGCGATGATCGTGGCCATGTCGCGCCGTATCGCCGTGCGGCTCTACGAGAAGATCGTAGAACTTCGCCCTGACTGGCATTCCGATGACCCGGCGGCCGGGCGGATCAAGGTCGTGATGACCGGATCTGCCACCGACCCGGCATCCTTCCAACCGCACATCCACTCCAAAGACACCCGCCGCGAACTCAAATCGCGGGCCAAAGACCCCAACGATCCCCTTGAGATCGTCATCGTGCGCGACATGTGGCTGACCGGTTTCGACGCGCCCTCAATGCACACGATGTATGTCGATAAGACGATGCAAGGCGCTGGGCTGATGCAGGCCATCGCCCGAGTCAACCGCACCTTCCGAGACAAGCCCGGCGGACTAATCGTCGATTACATCGGCGTCTTCGCAAACCTCCAGAAGGCGCTCGTCGAGTACTCCCCCTCCGACCGCGACCAGGCCGGCGTCCCGATCGAAGAACTCGTCGATGCGATGCTGGAAAAACACGACGTCGTGCGCGGTCTGCTGCATGGCTGCGACTTCGACTCATCCCCCGACCTGTCTGCTGGTCAGCGGCTCGCGGAGCACGCAAAAGTCCTCGACTTCGTCATGGCCGACCCCGACCGCCAGAAGCGCTACCTCGACCAGGTCCTCGCTCTCGTCAAGGCTTACGCGCTCGCCGGAGCCCGCGAGGAAGCAGCCGTAATCCGCAACGACGTCAGGCTGTTCGCCGACGTTCGCGCGGCCATCCTCAAGATCCTTAACCCCGACGCTGGCCAGGGCGGCGTTGGGGCGGTCGAGATCGACACGGCCATCGGCCAGCTAGTCAACGAGGCCGTCGCCGCTGACGAGGTCGTCGACATCTACAAGCTCGCCGGTGTTGAGACGCCCGAGATCTCGATCCTGTCCGATGAGTTCCTCGATTCGCTGTCCCACAAGGACAAGCCGAACCTCCAACTCGGCCTCCTGCGCCGCATCCTCAACGATCGGATCAAGACGATCTCTCGGTCCAATCTCGTGCAGTCGCGCAAGTTCTCCGAACAGTTGGAGGAGGCGATCAACAAGTACACGAACCGCTCGCTCACGACGGCTGAGATCATCACCGAGCTCGTCGATCTCGCCAAGCAAATGCGTGACCAGTCCAACCGCCATGACGAACTGGGCCTGTCGGAGGCCGAGGCGGCGTTCTACGACGCCATCGTCCAGAACCAATCCGCGGTACTCGAACTCGGCGACGAAAAGCTCAAGAAGATCTCCGTCGACCTCGTCTGGTCCGTCCGAGACTCCGTGACCATCGACTGGAACTTAAAAGAGTCCATCAGGGCTGGGCTTCGCTCGAAGGTTCGGCGTCTACTCGTGATCAACGGCTACCCGCCAGATCTCGAGGAGAAGGCGATCGAACTCGTCTTGGAGCAGGCGGAACTACTTGCCCGCGTCGGAGACTGACGTCGCGATCAAGGCCAAAATGGAGGCCGCCACATTCCGCGCCTGGGTCCAGACGGCTCGTACCGACCTCACCAAGGCTGGACGATTCGTGGGCGGCTCACTCCCGTACGGCTTCGCCTAGGCGGCTGTCTCCTCAGTTAACGTGAGCACTTCGCCTAGCAGCACGTAACTCTGCAGGAACACGAAGCGCGCCTCTTGTACTGAAACCTCAGCGTGCGTGCCTGCCGAGCACCGCTCGAACAAGTCGGATAGCCCCCTGCGGATGCGGTCGCGCCTCGTCTTGGAGGCGCCCGTCGAGTGGACGTATGCCTGCAAACGGTTGAGTACATGCTGATCCCGACCTTGAGCGGTTGGTCGGCACCAACGTCGTACGTGCTGTCCGTCGCAGCAAACAAATGATCGGCCACCGACACGATAAGCCGTCGACAGGTCGTTAGGGCCTGGCTCACCGACTCCGGGTCACCATCACGCAACCGCGCCGACACCTTCTCGATCTTGTCGAGTGCCGAGCCACCAGCCTCTGTAAGCGTGCCGTCTACGTCGGCCTGGACCTGGGCGAACAGCGTCGCCTGCAACTCGCTGAACAGCAGTTCGTGGTAGACCTCTAACACTATGTCGTACGTGGTGGCCACGACCTGAGCACAGATCGCGCCGAGGGTGCCGACGGCCGCCGCATGTTGACTGATCCTGTCGTCATGCGTGCGTGCTGCTGTCTGCGCCCACTCGCCGGAGTAGTTGCCGCCGCCCCGCAACGCCTCAATCGCGCTGACCGAGCCCTCGCGCAGTGCTTCAATCTTGGAAATCGAAGCCGGGTACCAGCGATCCTCTTCTCGGTCATCCTTGCGCCCGGCCTTAGCCCGGATCCACCGATGAGGTCGGTGTTCTGAGCGTGGCGTAGGACGAGAATGCCCTTGCGGGGCGGGAGAATCGGAGTTCTTCAGGCAACGATTCGCACCAGCAGCAAGGGCATCTC
>Ga0180217_1005090_pt1 | contig 10103 bp, 9 predicted proteins | sample eDN3rd37CBELigOP_FD_128521 | JGI IMG/M metagenome (GOLD analysis project Ga0180217, IMG submission 128521) | Enriched Organic Plus compost microbial communities from Emeryville, California, USA - eDNA 3rd pass 37_C BE-Lig OP (version 2) (version 2) ... | reverse complement strand
TCCGCTACATCGAGGCGTGGCTGCGGGGCCTCGGCGCCGTCGCCATCGACAACCTCATGGAGGATGCGGCGACCGCCGAGATCTCCCGCTCCCAGGTGTGGCAGTGGATCCACCAGGACCGCGAGACCGCCGAGGGCGACGCGATCACCCGCGAATACGTCGAAGGCCTGATCGAGGAGGTGCTCGGCGAGGTCGAACGTCGCGAGGGAGACCGCTTCGACGACGCCGCGGAGATCTTCCGCGAGGTGGCGCTGGGCAACGAGTTCCCCGCCTTCCTCACCCTGCCCGCCTACGCGAGGTTCCTCACCGAGACCGCGTAGTCGCACCCAGTCCCCGGGCCGCACGCCCGCATCCGACACCCATCAGCAAGGAAACGAGACCATGACCACGTACCAGGACGACATCGACGCCATCCGGTCGCTCAAGGAGCAGCACGGGCCGAGCTGGGACGCCATCAACCCGGAGTACGTCGCCCGCATGCGCGCACAGAACCGGTTCAAGACGGGCCTGGACATCGCCCGCTACACGGCCGACATCATGCGCCGCGACATGGCGGAATACGACGCCGACCCCTCGCAGTACACCCAGTCGCTCGGCGTCTGGCACGGCTTCATCGGTCAGCAGAAGCTCATCTCGATCAAGAAGCACTTCAAGAGCACGAACAAGCGCTACCTCTACCTGTCGGGGTGGATGGTCGCCGCGCTCCGGTCCGAGTTCGGGCCGCTGCCGGACCAGTCGATGCACGAGAAGACCGCGGTCCCCGCGCTCATCGAGGAGCTGTACACCTTCCTCCGCCAGGCCGACACGCGTGAGCTGGACCTGCTGTTCACGAAGCTCGACCAGGCCCGGGAGGCCGGGGACGACACCGCCGTCGAGTTCATCCAGTCGCAGATCGACAACTTCGAGACCCACGTCGTGCCGATCATCGCCGACATCGACGCCGGCTTCGGCAACCCGGAGGCGACCTACCTCCTGGCAAAGAAGATGATCGAGGCGGGCGCCTGCGCCATCCAGATCGAGAACCAGGTGTCCGACGAGAAGCAGTGCGGTCACCAGGACGGCAAGGTCACCGTGCCGCACGACGACTTCATCGCGAAGCTGAACGCGGTCCGCTACGCGTTCCTCGAGCTGGGCGTCGACAACGGGATCATCGTGGCGCGCACCGACTCGCTCGGGGCCGGTCTCACCCAGAAGCTCGCCGTCTCGCACGCGCCGGGCGACATCGGCGACCAGTACAACTCGTTCCTGGACGTGGAGGAGATCTCCGAGGCGGAGTTGACCGACGGCGATGTCGTGATCCGCCGCGAGGGCAAGCTCCTGCGCCCGAAGCGCCTGCCCAGCAACCTGTACCAGTTCCGGCCGGGCAGCGGTGAGGACCGCGTCGTGCTCGACTGCGTCACGGCCCTGCAGCACGGGGCGGACCTGCTGTGGATCGAGACCGAGAAGCCGCACGTGGAGCAGATCGCGGGCATGGTCGACCGCATCCGCGAGGTGTACCCGGACGCGAAGCTCGTCTACAACAACAGCCCGTCGTTCAACTGGACGCTGAACTTCCGTCAGCAGGCGTACGACCAGATGGTCGCGGAGGGTCGGGACGTGTCGGCCTACGACCGCGCGAACCTCATGAGCGTCGAGTACGACGAGACCGAGCTCGCCCGCCTGGCCGACGAGAAGATCCGTTCGTTCCAGCGCGACGGCTCGGCCCGTGCCGGCATCTTCCACCACCTCATCACCCTGCCGACCTATCACACGGCCGCGCTGTCGACCGACAACCTGGCCAAGGGCTACTTCGGCGACGAGGGCATGCTCGCCTACGTGCAGGGGGTGCAGCGCCGTGAGATCCGCGAGGGCATCGCCACTGTGAAGCACCAGACCATGGCCGGCAGCGACATCGGCGACAACCACAAGGAGTACTTCGCCGGTGAGGCGGCCCTGAAGGCCGGCGGCAAGGACAACACGATGAACCAGTTCAGCTGACGAATCGCCCGTCGCGAAGGCCCCGGTACACGCCGGGGCCTTCGTGCGTACGACCCGGGACCCGGTTCAGCGGGGGTCGGATGCGGCGGCGCGGCCGGCGGCGAAGCCCTCGGCGTAGCCGGCGGCCCGGCCCTCGGCGAGCGCCTCGTCGGTGCCCAGGCGGAACATGTCCTGCTCACCGGTGCGGGGCAGCGTCCGGGCACCCGGGGTGTCGACCGCATCCGTCACGAGCCGCCCCATCCCCCGCACCACCGCGACCGGAAGCCCGGTGGCCTTGCCCTTGACGAGGTCGGCAGCCCCGGCGAGTTCGTCCGCGACGACCGGCACGGTCACCACGAGCGGTCGGCCCTGCGCGTCCACGCCGCCGCGGAGGTCGTCGACCACGACCAGACCGGCGGCGCCGATCGCGATGTCGGTCTGGCCGATCCGCCAGGCCCGGCCGAGGGTGTCGCTGACGATCACGCCGACGCGCACGCCGAACCGCGTGCGCAGCGCCGCGCACAGCGCGCGGGCGGACGCGTCCGGGTCGACCGGCAGCAGCAGCACCGTGCCGTCGGGGGTGTTCGAGGCGTCGACCCCTGCGGCCGCCCCGACGACGCCGAGCCGGTTCTCGACGATGCGGGTCGCGCCGCGGGTGGCGACCACGCGGACGGTCTCCGCGGTGATCGCGTCCTCCCGGTCGTCCGCGGCGACGAAGCGCCCCTCGGCCTTCGAGACGATCTTGCTCGTGACCACGAGGATGTCGCCGTCCTCGACCCCGTCCGCATCCGCCGCCAGGGCGTCGCCGATGAGCCGGGACAGGTCGTCGCCGGGCCTGATCTCGGGGAGTCCGTCGAGTGCCCACAGCCGGATGCCTCGCATCCTGTCATCGTCCCACAGGCCGCGCCCGCGGACCCCGGGCGGCGGGCCGCGCACCCGACTACGCTTTTGCTCGTGACCGAACGCGCTCCCCTCTCCCGTAAGCTCTCCGCGATCGCCGAATCGGCGACCCTCAAAGTCGACGCCAAGGCCAAGGCGCTGCAGGCGGCCGGGCGTCCGGTCATCTCGTACGCGGCCGGCGAGCCCGACTTCCCGACGCCGCAGTTCGTGGTGGATGCAGCCGCCGAGGCGCTGCAGAACCCGGCGAACTTCCGCTACACCCCCGCCGCAGGCCTGCCCGTGCTTCGCGAGGCGATCGCCGCGAAGACCCTCCGCGACTCAGGCCTCGAGGTGCAGCCCTCGCAGGTCGTCGTGACCAACGGCGGCAAGCAGGCCGTCTACCAGGCGTTCCAGACCGTGGTGAACCCGGGCGACGAGGTGCTGCTGCCGGCGCCGTACTGGACCACCTACCCCGAGGCGATCCGTCTCGCCGACGGCGTGCCGGTCGAGGTGTTCGCCGGCGCCGACCAGGAGTACAAGGTCACCGTCGAGCAGCTCGAGGCCGCCCGCACCGAGCGCACCACCGTGCTCGTGTTCGTCTCCCCCTCCAACCCCACCGGTGCCGTCTACACACCGGAGGAGACCGCGGCGATCGGCCAGTGGGCCCTCGAGCACGGCATCTGGGTCATCACGGACGAGATCTACCAGAACCTCGTCTACGATGGGGCCCGCGCGGTCTCGATCGTCGAGGCCGTGCCGGAGCTCGCCGGCCAGACGCTGCTGCTGAACGGCGTCGCGAAGACCTATGCGATGACCGGGTGGCGCGTGGGCTGGATGGTCGGCCCGGCCGACGCGATCAAGCTCGCCGCGAACCTGCAGTCGCACCTGTCGAGCAACGTGAACAACATCGCGCAGCGCGCGGCGCTCGCGGCGCTCAGCGGCCCGCAGGACGAGGCCGAGCAGATGCGCCAGGCCTTCGACCGCCGCCGCCGGCTCATCGTCGAGGAGCTCTCGAAGATCCCCGGCATCACGGTGCCGAACCCGCTCGGCGCGTTCTACGTGTACCCCGACGTGACCGGGCTGCTGCACCGCGACTGGGACGGTGTCACCCCGACCACGTCGCTGGAGCTCGCCGACCTCATCCTCGAGAAGGCCGAGGTCGCGGTCGTCCCGGGCGAGGCCTTCGGCCCCAGCGGCTACCTGCGCCTGTCGTACGCGCTCGGCGACGAGCAGCTCCTGGAGGGCGTGCGGCGCCTGCAGCAGCTGTTCTCCTGACGCACGCGTCCCGAACGGGTCGTCGCCTCCGGGCGGCGGCCCGTTCCGCATGTGCGCGCCGCATCCGTCACCCCTCCCCCGCGCACCCTGCATGCTCGGTCGCGCCGTATGGCGGGTGTTCCCTCCCCCGACCCACCATTCGGCGCGACCCAGCAAGAGCCCTTCGGGTTCAGTCGCGCGAGATGGCGGATGCTGCGGAGCCACACCCCCCATTCGGCGCGACCGAACCGCATGGAGGCGCGAGGCCACGCGACCGAACCGGGTGCAGGCGCCGGTCAGCGCGACCGGACCGGGTGCGCGAACACGGGCGCGAGCTGAACGGGCAGCGGCCTACAGGTCGACGTCGATGAGGACGGGCTCGGGCTGCAGGAGCAGGCCGAAGTCCTGGTGCACGCGTTGCTGGATGAACCGCGCGAGCTCGGCGAGCTCCGCCGCCGTCGCCCCACCGCGGTTGGTCAGCGCGAGCGCGTGCTTGGTCGACACCGCGGCGCGGGAGCGCGGGAGCGAGAACCCCTTCGGGATGCCGGCGTGCTCGATGAGCCACGCGGCGCTCACCTTCACCTCGGCCTGCCGCGACGGCGTCGCCGGCTGCGGCACGAGCCAGTCGTAGCGCTCCAGCGGGATCACCGTCACCGGCTCGACGTCCGGCTCCATCGGCCAGCGCGGGCAGGCCTCGGGCAGGGTGCCCGCGAACGACGCCGGGACGATCGCGTTCTGGAAGAACGAGCCCGCCGACCAGGTGTCGTGATCGTCCTCGTCGAGGACCATGCCCTTCCCGCGGCGGGTGGCGAGCACGTGCTCGCGGATCCATGCGAGCGAGACTGCGGCGCCAGGTTCCAGCCCGAGGGCGCGCCGGAGCTGGTCGCCCTGCACCGGCACCTCGCCGTGCCCGACCTGCGTGAGTTCGAGCGTGACGGAGAGGATCGCGGCACGGCGCGCGGGCACCGAACCGTAGTGGTGCTTCAGCACCGAGGTGCGGAATCCGAGGCCGAGGTCGGATGCCGGCACCACCGACACCTCGCCGGTGGCCTCGTCGATGAGCTCGACCTCGACGAGTGTCTGGGCGATCTCCTGCCCGTACGCGCCCACGTTCTGCACCGGGGCGGCGCCGACGGTGCCGGGGATGCCGGACATCGCCTCGATGCCCGCCAGCCCGGCGGCGACGGACTGCGCGACGAGGTCGTCCCAGTCGTGACCGGCCTGCACACGCAGCAGGGTCGTGCCGGCACGTGCGCCCTCCAGGCGCTCGATCCCGCGCGTGCGGATGCGGATCACCGTGCCGTCGAACGGCTCGTCGCCGACGAAGAGGTTCGAGCCGCCGCCGAGCACGAACCACTCGTCACCATCGGCCCACACCTCGCGGAGGGCGTCGATGAGCTCCTCGCGGGTGGTGGCCTCGAGCATGCGGCGCGGTGCCGCGCCGGTGCGCAGCGTCGTCAGCTCGGCGAGCGGGACGGGGGTGATCTCGGGCATGGTGTCGGCGGGGGTCAACGGCGGATGCGGACCTGCGCCTTGCCGAGCACCGTGGTGCCGGCGGCGGTCACGGTCAGATCGATGCGGGCGGCGTCGTCCTCGAGCGCGCCGACCTTCGCCTCCACGCGCACGTCGGCGCCGGTCTCCGGGTCGACGACGACGGGGCGGGTGAACCGCACGCCGTACTCGAGGACGCGGCCGGCGTCCCCGAGCCACGGGACGATCGTCTCCACGGCCAGGCCCATCGTCAGCATCCCGTGCGCCAGCACGCCGGGCAGGCCGACGCGGGCCGCGACGTCATCGCGGTAGTGGATGGGGTTGAAGTCCCCGGATGCACCCGCGTACCGCACGAGCGATTCGCGGGTGAGGTGCACGTCACGCTCGGCGACGACCTGTCCGACCTCGAGTTCGCTCATTCGTCTCCCCCGATCAGCAGCACGGACACCGCGGTGACGACGTGGGCGCCGGCAGCATCCGTGATCTCGGTCTCGCTCGTGACCATCGCGCCCTTGCCGACCGCGCGGACGCCGGTGACGGCGATGCGACCGGTCAGTTCGTCGCCGGCGACGATCGGGCGCGAGTAGCGGAACCGCTGCTCGGCGTGGATCGTGCGCTCCAGGGCGATGCCGGCGTCGGGCTCGGCGAGCAGCTGCTGCAGCGCGAGGTCCTGTACGACCATCGCGAAGGTCGGCGGGGCGACGACGTCGGCGTAGCCGAGGGCCTGCGCGGCGGCGGGGTCGGTGTGCTGCGGGTCGGTGGCGAAGACGGCGCGGGCGAACTCCCGCACCTTCTCCCGGCCGACCAGGTACGGGGCCGTCGACGGGAAGTCGCGGCCGATGAGCTCGGGGTTGACGGGCATCTTGCCATCCTACCGAGCGGGGATGCGGCGGCCCCGGGCCCGGTGGATGGCGCTCAGTCCTTCTTCTTGCGGCCCTTGATCGCCTTCATGGCCATCTGCACGCCGATGAACACGAGGTACGCGGCGAAGAGGATGTTGGCGGCGAAGGGGCTGAGGAGGGTCGCGAGCCAGGCGCCCACCGCGGTGGTGAGGCACGCGGAGACGCCGACGTACGCGGCGGCGACGAGGTCGACGTTCTTGCGGCGGAGGTTGCCGAACGTGCCCGAGATGGCGGCCGGGATCATGAACAGGAGCGAGGTGCCCTTGGCGACGAGGTCGCTCGCGCCGAAGAGGAGGATGAGCACCGGCACGACGACGATGCCACCGCCGACGCCGATGAGCCCGGAGAGGATGCCGGTCACCAGGCCGACCGCGACCAGGGCGATGCCTGACCAGACCGTCATGTCGATCTGCGCGTCGCGCGAGGGGATGACGATGAACAGGCTGACGATGACGAGCGCGAGGAAGCCGACGAAGATCCAGCGCAGGATCGTCTGGGAGATGCGCGGCAGCATCCACGTGCCGATCTGGGTGCCGATGATCGCGCCGATCGCGAGGAGGATCGCGGCGAGCCAGTCGACCGAGCCCGCGAGCGCGTAGCTGACGACGCCGATCGTCGCGGTGGGAACGATCGCGGCGAGCGAGGTGCCGGCGGCGAGGCGCTGGTTGAACGCGAGCAGCAGCACGAGCAGCGGCACGATGACGGTGCCGCCGCCGACCCCGAACAGGCCCGAGAGGAGGCCGGCCAGCAGGCCGACGCCGATGTAGGTGAGGATGCTGCGGGTGGTGCGGGGCTGGTCAGCTGCGGGGGTCACTCGCACGAGCCTATCGCCCGCCTGTTACGCGCTCTTTTCGTCGCCGACCCGCCCGCATCCCGCCGCATCCGCCCGGGCCGTCCGCATCCGCCCGGATCGGCGAAACTGCATCTGCCACACGAGACTGCTGACATTGGATGCAGTCTCGTGGCGCAGATGCAGTCTCGCGGCCCACACGTCTCGCGGCCCAGCGGGGCGGGCGGGGTCAGCGGATGGTGCGGCGGGAGGTGATCTGGCCGGTGTCGAAGCCCATGAGGTGCAGGCCGCCGTGGAAGCGGGCGTGCTCGATCTTGATGCAGCGGTCCATGACGACCGTGAGCCCCTTGGACTCGCCGTGTCGGGCCGCATCCTCGTTCCAGATGCCGAGCTGCACCCACACGACCGGCGCGCCGACGGCGAGCGCGTCGTCGATCACGGCGGGGATGTCGGCGGGCTTGCGGAAGACGTCCACGATGTCGGGCACCTCGGGGAGCGAGGCGAGGTCGGGGTATGCGGGCTGTCCGAGGATCTCGGTCGCGTTGGGGTTCACGAAGTACACCCGGTAGTCCGTGGACTGCTGCAGGTAGGTGCCGACGAAGAAGCTCGAGCGCGCCGGGTTCGACGAGGCACCCACGATCGCGACGCTCTTCGCCTTCCGCAGGATCGCGAGCCGCTCCTTCGCGCCCGGCCCCTCCCAGGTGCGCTGCGACCGCAGCAACTTCGCCAGCGGCGAGGATGCGGGCAGCGCGCAGGTGAGGCCGTTCGCGAGGCGGGTGGCGACGAGTTCCTCGGAGCCCGTGGCGGCGGTGTCGGTCATCACGCCTCCTTCTGCGCCGCGTCGAGCGCCTGGTCGAGGTCGTACAGGATGTCGTCGACGTCCTCGATGCCGACGCTGATGCGCACGAGGCCGGGCAGCACGCCGCCGTCGACGAGCTGCTGTTCGCTGAGTTGCGCGTGCGTGGTCGAGGCGGGGTGGATGACGAGCGTCTTCGCGTCGCCGATGTTCGCCAGGTGGCTGGCGAGGTCGACGGACTCGATGAAGGTGCGGCCGGCGGCACGGCCGCCCTTGACGCCGAAGCTGAACACGGCGCCGGGGCCCTCGGGCAGGTACTTCTGCGCCCGGTCGTGGTGCGGATGCTGCGGCAACCCCGCCCAGTTGACGAACTCGACGCGCGGGTCGGCGTCGAGCCACTCGGCGACGACGCGGGCGTTCTCCACGTGCGCCTGCATGCGGAACGGCAGCGTCTCCACGCCCTGCGCGAGCAGGAACGCGGAGTGCGGGGCGAGGGCCGGGCCGATGTCGCGGAGCTGCTCGGCGCGCAGCCGCGTGAGGAACGCGTACTCACCGAAGTTGCCGGACCATTCCAGACCGCCGTAGCTCGGCACCGGCTCGGTGAACAGCGGGAACCGGTCGGAGTTCCAGTCGAACCGGCCGGCCTCGACGACGACACCGCCGAGGGTCGTGCCGTGCCCGCCGAGGAACTTCGTCGCCGAGTGGACGACGATGTCGGCACCCCACTCGATCGGGCGGCACAGGTAGGGCGTGGCGACGGTGGAGTCGATGACGAGGGGCACGCCCGCATCCCGTGTCACCTCGGCGAGGCCCTCGATGTCGGCGATCTCGCCGGAGGGGTTCGCGACGGTCTCGGCGAAGATCGCCTTGGTGCGGTCGGTGACGGCGGCGGCGTAGTCGGCTGGGTCGGCGGAGGCGACGAAGGTCGTCTCGACCCCGAAGCGACGCAGGGTGACGTCGAGCTGGGTGATCGACCCGCCGTAGAGGTTGGCGCTGGCGACGATGTGGTCGCCGGCGCCGGCGAGCGAGGCGAAGGTGATGAACTGCGCACCCAGGCCGCTGGCGGTGGCGACCGCGCCGAGGCCCTGCTCCAACGATGCGATCCGCTCTTCGAACGAGGCGATCGTCGGGTTCGCGAGACGGCTGTAGACGTTGCCGTACTTCTGCAGCGCGAACCGGGCCGCCGCGTCGTCCGTGTCGTCGAAGACGAAGGATGCGGACTGGTAGATCGGGAGCGCGCGTGCGCCGTGCACCGCGTCCGGGATGTTCCCGGCGTGGATGGCACGCGTGCGGAAGCCGTATTCGCGGTCGGCCATGGAGGACCCTTCGGGCGGAGGACTGAGGCGCCCAGAGCCTAACCCGTGGTGCGCGTGCGGCCGGTCGCGCGTGTCGCGGAACGTCACACGCGCTCAGACGCCGGGCGACAGGTCGGGGAGCTCACGGATGCCGAACTCGTGCCGGAGCGCGCTGCGCGCCGCCCACCACCCCGCCAGTCCGTGTACGCCGGGGCCGGGCGCGGTGGACGCCGAGCACAGGTAGACGCCGCGGGCGGGGGTCCGCCACGGGTCGGGGCGCAGCACCGGCCGGCGCAGGAGCTGGCGCAGGTCGGGGACGCCCGCGCTGATGTCCCCGCCGGGGTAGTTCGCGTTGTGCCGGGCGACCTGCTCGGCGGTGCGGGACGAGACGGCGAGGATGCGGTCGCGGAAGCCGGGCGCGAACCGCTCGATCTGGCGGACGACCGCCTCCTGCCGGTCCACGTCGCTGCCGGCGGGCACGTGCGTGTACGCCCAGAGGATGTGCTTCCCCTCCGGGGCGCGGGTGGGGTCGAACACCGTCGGCTGCGAGACGAGCACGTAGGGCCGTTCCGGCATCCGCCCCTGCGCGACGTCGTTCTCGGCGGCGGCGATCTCCGCGCGGGTGCCGCCGAGATGCACGGCGGCGGCGTCGGCGACCACGGGATCGGCCCACGGCACCGGCCCGGACAGGGCGAAGTCGATCTTCGCGACGCCGGCGCCGTACCGGAATCGGCGGAGGG
>Ga0180217_1005089_pt1 | contig 10108 bp, 8 predicted proteins | sample eDN3rd37CBELigOP_FD_128521 | JGI IMG/M metagenome (GOLD analysis project Ga0180217, IMG submission 128521) | Enriched Organic Plus compost microbial communities from Emeryville, California, USA - eDNA 3rd pass 37_C BE-Lig OP (version 2) (version 2) ... | reverse complement strand
GTTAAAATCGTAATAAGTCCCGAGAGGCCAAGTGTAAATGCAATAGGAACCCCTATAAGTAAACAGAAAAATAATACACCAAAAAGAACTAACAAAGATGTACCTGAAATCATATAAAATCACCTCCAATTTCTTTTTCCTCATTACGAAGCGCTTCTTCACTATAGTCGGATGTTGCAATTGTAATGATTGAACTTATCGCAGCTAAAGCTAATAAAACACCTGCAATCATGATAAAGGAATAAGGAATCCATAAAGGTGTTGCCAATAATGTGGGTGCTTTAGTTCCTAATCTGAATACATTTTCAGTAAATTTAAAACCATAAATCACTAAGATAACCGAATAGGGGATAGTTAAGAAAACTGTAAAAATTTCTAACAATTTCCGGTTAGTTCCTTTTAAGCGATCAATTAAAAAACTCACACGTACATGCTTCTTTTCTATTAATAAATACCCCATTGAAAAGAAAGCTAAAAACTGTAACAGATAACTCGAAACTTCTGTTGTCCAAATACTAGGTGAATCAAAAATATACCTCATTACTATTTCATAGGTTACCGTAAATGCAAGAAAAGCCATAACACCGGAAGCTAAATAGATACATAGTTTATTGATGAGATTAATGCACTTCGCAATTACGCTCATTTTTACATTTCTCCCCTTTCATCCCCAATTTCTCAGTATTACTAGTTAAACATCTATTCAGCAGGATATTGTTCATTAATTTTGTCAATAGATTCCATTAATTGTTTTGCAAGATCACTTTTTTGTGCAAATTTCTCATGGATTGGACGAGCTGATTCCTGCCATAGCTCTAACTCTTCTGCCGTTGGTTTATATAGCTCCATGCCGTTGTCTTTCATTTTTTGTTTATAGATTTGATCATCCTCATATGCTTTTTCAAATGAAGCTTCTGCAGCTACTTCCCCTGCTTCTAAAATTGCCTTTTGCACATCTTCTGGAAGCCCATTCCACCAATCTAAGTTTGCTCCTGCTGGGAAACTTGATTGCGTTAAATTCATTTCCGTTCCATATTTTGTTACTTCAAAGAAACTACGATCAATTACAGATGAAGGTCCTGTTACATATCCATCGATCATTTTTCGCTCCATTGCTTGGAATACTTCCTGTGAACTCATGGAAGTTGGAGACGCTCCTGTACTTTCTAACCAATCCGTTACTGTTTTACCAACTGAACGCATTTTTTTCTTTTTAATATCGTCTGGTACATGAATTGGGAAATTGGCATATACATCTGATGTTCCGTATTTAGACCAACCAATAATTTTCACATTTAGTTTTTCAAAATCATCACCGATGAATTTACCATAGTCTCCTGCAATCCCAGCTTTTTCTGCTTCCCATGATGCAAATAAGAATGGCATATCAAATGATTCGATTAATTGTGCAGAATCACTTGCAATCATCCCTGCATTAATGCCCCCAATTTCAACTCCTCCTGTGCTAATTGCATCAGTCATTTGTGTATCATTATAGAGTTGTCCATCTGAAAAAGTTTGTGCTGTCAAATGGATAGATGTATTTTCTGTTCTTTTCTCAATTTCATCAGCTAGTGTCTCAAAAAACACACCCACCGCATGCTCTTTTGGCAAGTTATAAGCAATACGGACCGCCATTTCTTCCTGATCCGAGCTAGATCCTGAAGCACTTGACTCTTCTTTTCCACTACAACCTGCTGCAAAAATTACCCCAGTAGCTACTAATGCTAACATTGAACGCTTCATATTCCATCTCATTGTGATTCCCCCCATTTTAATATTCCCCTTTGTTTTTTAGTAATGGCTAGAGCACTTTATAAGATAACTCTAGCCATTACTTATTTCTGATAGACTTTGAAGTAAAGCGTTTACATTTTACATAGATTTGAAGAATAGTAGATTAACGGTTTTTCCATTGAGGTTTTCTTTTTTCGTTAAATGCAGCTACGCCTTCTAAACGGTCTTCTGTTGGTACAGTTACATTGTAAGCTGCTAAATCTAATGTATATGCTGTGTGGAAATCAACCTCAGCACCACGACTTACACATGTTTTTGCTAAACGAACTGGAATTGGTGCACTGTTTGTAATTTCCTTCGCAATCTCGATTGCTCTTTGAAGTGCTTCACCTTTTGGAACAACTTCGTTTACCATGCCCCACTCAAATGCTAAATTCGCATCAAATAAACGTCCTGTGTAAATTAACTCTTTTGCTTTTCTTACACCTACTGCTCTTGAAAGATTTTGCAAGCCACCAGCACCTGGTAAAATTCCACGTGTAATTTCAGCAAGACCAAATTTAGCTGTTTCTGAAGCAATGATGAAATCAGCCATCAATGCTACTTCACATCCGCCACCAATCGCAAAACCTTCAACAGCAGCGATAACAGGAACCGGGAAATCTTTTATAGCCAAAGCTTTATCTTCTATTAAATGGTGTTGTTTTTTCCAATCTTCATCACTCATACCATTTCGTTCTTTTAAATCGCCCCCTGCAGAAAAGGCCTTTTCACCTGCACCAGTAAGAACTACACATCGTAGGTTTGTGTTATATGCTTGCTCACGGAAAAGTTCTAATGTTTCTTTAATTAGTTGAGTATTCATCGCATTCATTGCTTGTGGACGATTAAATGTCACCACTAAAATCTCTTCATTTTCTCCAATGAATTCAGACTTAATCATTTCTAAATTTTTTAACTCGACTCCCATTAAAAGACGCTCCTTTTCATGTAAAAATTTGCAAAATCAAAACTTTAATAATGGTCTTATACCGTTTTTGATAAAAGCAGTCCACCACTACGTAAATGTCCAGGTAAGCTACGCCCTACAATAGACTCAGCTAATTCAACACATTCTAATAGCTTTCCGAGATTCACCCCTGTCTCGATACCAAGGTTTTCACATAGGAACACTAAATCTTCTGTAGCAATATTACCTGCTGCCCCTTTAACTGCTGCAAATGGGCAACCTCCAAGACCACCAATAGCTGATTCGAATTCTGTAATTCCTTCTTGAAGTGCACTATAAGCATTCGCAATGCCTAAACCGCGTGTATCATGAAGGTGTAACATAATATCAATTTCTGGCCATTCGTTTTGAATAGCATAGATTGTTCGTTTAATTTGTTCTGGATTTGCCCAGCCCATCGTATCGCATAGTTTTAATTTTCTTAATGTTTCTCCATTTTCTTCTAATAGGGCTTTCCCTTTACGAAGAGTCGACATAACTTGATCTAAAGTAATTTCCCCTTCAAAGTTACAACCAAATGTAGCCATAACAGCTAACTGATCTGCTGGGATTCCAATCTGTTGATAAGCTTCAACCCATTGAGGGATAGTAGCAATTAACTCGTCAGCATATTTGTTTGTATTTCTTTTAGCAAAGATATTACTTGCAGATACCGAAATCACGCCATCGATTTTTACATCTTCTTCAATCGCTCTTTTTAGCCCTTTTACATTTAGGTAAACAGTTCGGTAATCTACGTTGGGATTGCGACTGATTTTAGCAAGGAATTCTTCAGCATCTGCCATGTTCGGTACTAACTTCGGATTGACAAAAGAAGTTACCTCAATACTTGTTAGACCTGTTTCATTAATTTTATTGACAAATTTCACTTTGTCTTCCGTTGCAAGTAGTTGATCTTCAATTTGAAACCCTTCCCTTGGCCCCACTTCATAGATCGTTACTTTTTTCGGTAAACCCATGTTTCTTACCTCCCTACCTTATCTAGTACACCGATAACAGAGTCAGCCAATAATGCTTCGATTTGCTCGTCAGTAAGACCAAATTCTTTTAATACATCTTCACTATGTTCCCCTAGTAATGGAGGAAGGTTTTGCACTGAACTTCTTTCGTCATTGATTGTAAGTGGCAGATCAACGATTTTGAAATCTTTCACTCGACTATGTTCAACAGGTTTAATAAGACCCATAACATTTACTTGTTCATCTGTCAGTAATTTATCTAATGTATTGATTGGGCTACATGGTACGCCACCTTTACGTAACAGTTCTACTAAAGCATCTGCTGAATATTTTTGTGTTTCTACTTCTAAAAGATCATGTAATTCATATCGATTGCTTAATCGTTGACCATTTGTAACAAATTTCTCATCTTGAGCAATTTCATCAATATTTAATACTTTGCATAGATTTCCGAATAATCGATTGTTTCCTGCAGCAATCATTACCCATCCATCATTTGCTTTGAACGCTTCGTATGGAGAAATTAATGGCATCGCTGTTCCAAGCTTTTGTGGTACTTTTCCAGTTTCCATGTAAGTAGATAACTGTAAACTTCCCCATGCAACACCTGTTTCTAATAAGCTGTTTGAAACTTTACTTCCTTCGCCAGTTAGGTTGCGTTTATATAAAGCTGCTAATATACCCATCGTTAACCACATACCTGAACCCATATCATTAATCGATACACCTACACGTACTGGATCTTCACCAGCATTTCCAGTAACACTCATAATTCCTGTGTAAGCTTGAATCAGCGGATCATATCCTGGAAGCGCCTTCATTGGTCCGATTTCACCGAACGCACTAATCGATCCATATATAATAGAAGGATTAATTTCTTTAATCTTTTCATAGCTTAATCCTTTTTTCTCTGCTGTTTCAGGTTTCATACTATGAACAAAAATATCTACTTGACTAGCTAACTCGTAAACTAGTTCAATCCCTTTTTGCTGTCTTAAATCGATACAAATACTTTTCTTATTTCGATTTACTGCCATAAAGGCTCCCGATTCACCTGTTGTACTAACATTTCCCCAATTTCTTGTATCATCTCCATCGCCAGGTTTCTCTACTTTAATTACTGTAGCTCCTAAATCACCTAATAATTGTGTAGACACTGGTCCAGCGATATTTTGAGTTAAATCTAAAACCTTTAGTCCTGAAAGAATTCCTGTCATTTTTATTCCCCCTACATCCCTTTTGTTATACAAATTTCCAAATTTTCTATCATCTTTGTACATAACATTAAGTTAATCTTTTGAATATGAAAAATAAATATTTTAATACCTATCGATAAAGAGATTTTATAATACCCTTATATCTCTTGTTGGGATACTTGTGGTACACAAACATCTAATACTACTGATTTACCGCTCTTTACAATTTCAAGTCCTTGTTTTAATGCTTCTTTTAACTCAGATGGTTTTTCTACTTTTCTAGCATATGCACCTCCAGCTGCTTCAGCAACTTTTGCGTATTGTGCTGTTGGATCAAAGTTCACCCAGAATTGATCTGTTTGATTTGCAAGACCGTTCGGATGAACACCAAGTGTAGACATTCTTGGAGCACCCCAGCCTTTATTGTTAAAGATAATTGTTAAAAACGGTGCGTTATACTTATTCGATACCCAGTGAACTGGTGTTGGATTACTGAACATATATGTTCCGTCACCTGTAAGACTAATAATCGTTTTGTCAGGTGCCGCTAGTTTCGCACCAATTGCTGCTCCACCGTTCCAACCTAACGAACTTGCTCCACTTCCTAAGTAAGAACCTGGTATATTACGACCTAAATGTTTGCATACGTTTTCATAATTTGTAATTGCCTCATTTAATACAATCGTATTGTCATCAATTACTTCTCTTAAACTAGAAATTAAATATGCCGGAGTAATTGTATCTTCATCTAATAAAGCTTCTTGTGCTTTCCATTCTTTTCTTTGCGCACGATGCACTTGTGAAATAACTTTAGAGCGTGCTTTCACAAGCTTCTCGTCAATCTTTGCTTCTTCTAGCCATTCATTTAATTGTTGAAGAGCAGTTAATGAATCCGCTTTAATGAAACTTTCAGATGGAATGTACCAAAGTGGAATTCTCTCTTTTAAAGGATCCTCATCGATATAGTAAAGCTTGCTTGATTCTGATGGTTTGTTGATCATCGGAATCCATGGAACATCGCTATCTAGAATTAAAATTACATCTGCTTCTGCTAACATTTCATTCTGAGAAGGAGTATTCCATTGGTAGCCAACATGTAACTTATGATCAGCCGGGAAATTCATATAGTTTGGAGCAGCTTCAAGTACCGGGATGGCTAATTTTTCTGCTAACTTTACTAACTCGCCCACTGCCTCAGTATTACGACCTAAATAAGAAGTAACGATTAATGGTTTTTTCGCCTCTAGGAGAGCGCTTCCAATTTCTGCAACTTTGTGTGGGTGTACTGCAGTTTGAGAAATTGCTCCCCATTTGTTTACATCAATTGATACTGGTGCAACCTCTTCTTCCAATACTTCTCGAGCAGCCATTAAGTAAACTGGCCCTTTAGGTTCGCTTTGTGAAATCTGTAATGCTCGATGAACAATTTGTTTTATATTCTTTCCTGTACGAAGTTCATTGTCATACTTCATGTATTCCCTTACAATTCCACGTTGATCAGAAACATCTTGTAACCAGTGAATAAATTCATTACGACTTCCTGTTAACTCTCCTTCTTGTGTAAATGGAGATGCCCCTGCAAAAATTAAAATCGGAACTTTTCCAACAGCAGCGTTATGAACTCCTCCACCTAAATTTTGCGTACCACATTCAACATGTACGAATACTGCTTGTGGCTTTCCACTTACTTGCGCATATCCATGAGCAGCACTAATCGCTACAAATTCATGCGGACAAACGATAATATCTGGAATTTTTTTATTTTCAATAGATGCTTGTGCCCAACTTTCTATTATAGCGGGATGGTCACTACCTAAGTTAGCGAAAATACATGAAACTCCCGCTTCTTCTAAAGCATCCATTAACGCACTTGCACCTGTATATTTACTAAGTAGAATTTCTTCATTTTCTAAAACTACGTTTTTTTCTTGAACCTTCATCAATCTATCCCCTCTCAAAGTAGCAATATACTAAATTTTTTAAATAATTGTATAATTACGAAAACTATAGTATAAGTATATCTGAGGCAAAAATAGCCATCAATACAATAATTCTTATGATTTTAATAGATACCATCTATGGATTAAGAGGTGAAATTATGGAGTTTCGACTTTTAGAGTATTTCATGACTGTTTGTGAGACATTGCATTTCACAAAAGCAGCAGAGAAATTAAGAATTAGTCAACCAACGTTAAGCCATCAAATAAAATTATTAGAAAGCCAGGTTGGAACACCTTTATTTGAACGTGTTGGGAAAAAGGTATATATCACTCATGCGGGAGAATGTTTGCTGGAGCATGCTGAAAAGGCTTTCTTTGAACTAGAGCAAGCACAAATCAAGATTAATGAAATTCGTGGATTACAACGAGGAGAGCTTATCATTGGATGTTCGGGGAGTCATCTACTAACCTCTTCGATTATTTCTTTTAATCAACAATATCCGAAAATTAATCTATCGATTAAAGAATTAACAACAGAAGAAACGAAGGAAGAGATCCTTCATAATCGAGTAGACTTAGGAATCATCTTCATAGACGACTTAAATGATCATTTGGATAGTACACCATTATTTACTGAAGAATTACTTTTTGTTGTATCAGCGAATCACCCTTTAGCAAACCTTTCATCGATTGAGCTTGAGGAATTACAAAATGTCCCGTTAACTCTCATGCCGAAAAAATATCTCATTCGTAAGTTAATTGATGAAAGCTGCAAAGTTTTAGATTTTGAACTGCAACCTAAAATTGAACTCACGAATCTCGGAGCTCTTCAACAAATGGTAAGTAAAAATGAAATCGGTACAATATTACCTAAATCTTATTTAGCTGGAATGAATGATCCAACTATCCGTCCGATCCCAATTATTGGGCCGGTTCCACGAAAAACAGTAGGAGTGGTCTATCAAAAAAAAGCATTTATCGATACAACGATTAGCATGTTTATTAACTTTTTGGTCAACACATATAAAGAGCATGAAGATAAAGCAAATAAATTAGTTACTGAGAAATAGTAAGTTTCTTACGGAATTTATTGCTTCTTTCCATTCCTATCATTATTTGTACCAAATCTTATAGCAATATACTGAAAACCTTAAAAATGCTCATAATATGTATGTTTATACTCATTTAGACATAATATTTTTAAATTTTTTTCTCAAAAATTAGTAAAAATTATTTCTTTTTTTCCAAAATTATGATTATATTTAACTTGTGGTGTATAAATATTCTCAGTTTTCTGTAAACTTTAGTACTAAATGTGAATTAGAAAGCTATGAATCTTGCACTAGATTGAAATTCAAACAAAGGGGAGAAAAAAATGACACAAGCCAATACAAGTTCAACTAAAGAGGTAGTAAATTTCTTAGCAATTACACAAAGTTTCATCAATGGGAAATGGGTTGAAGGGGATACTAGCCGAACTTATAATGACTTAAATCCTTTTGATAACTCTACTGTTGCATCGATTGCCATTGCATCAAAAGCACAGTTAGAAGAGGCATACCAAGCAGCAAAAGCGGCGAAAAAAGAATGGGCAGAAAATGCTCAATTACGTAAGGATGTATTAAATAACTTTGCTCAATACTTACAAGAGCATCAAGATGAGATTGTAAATACATTAGTTTTAGAAACTGGCAGTAGCATTCTAAAAAGCCAAGTAGAACTTCAATTAACAGTTGGCTTATTACAAGAAACTATTAAACTTGTAGATTCATTAGGAAAAGTAAAAACTGTTGATCCTGTAATGCCAGATAAAACAAACCATGTTTATCGTTTCCCATTAGGAGTAGTTTCAACAATTGCTCCATTCAACTTCCCTTTATATTTATCAATTCGTTCTATCGCACCAGCGCTAGCTTTAGGAAATACAATTGTGCATAAACCAGATATTCAAGCTGGTCTTTCTTCTGGTTCTGTTATTGCAAAAGCACTAGAAGCAGCAGGTGTTCCTGCAGGGGTATTTAACTCCTTGTTAACGGACATTGAAGAAATCGGGGATACAATGTTAGAACACCCTGAAGTAAAATTAATCAGCTTTACTGGTTCAACTGCAGTTGGTCGTCATATCGGACGCATTGCTGGTGGTGCATTTAAACGTGTAGCATTAGAACTTGGTGGAAACAGTCCGTTCATCGTGTTAAAAGACGCAGATGTAGACCAAGCTGTAAAAGCTGCAGTTTTCGGTAAATTCCTACATTCAGGACAAATTTGTATGGCGATTAACCGAATCATCATTCACGAAGACGTATATGATGAGTTTGCGAAAAAATTCGTAGAACATGCTAGCACTTTACCATTTGGTAACCCACAAGATCCAACTACAATTGTTGGGCCACTTATCAACCAAGTACAAATCGACAAAGCGTTAAAAAATATTGAAAAATTAAAAGCATCTGGTGCTGATTTATTATTAGAAGGTCAAAAAGTAGGCAATGTTATCACACCGTACGTATTCGGTAATGTGGACAATGCAAGCGAAGTTGCTCAAAACGAGTTATTCGCACCAATTGCCCTACTTATCAAAGCTTCTTCTGATGAACAAGCTATTGAATTAGCTAACGACTCAGAATACGGTTTAAGTTCATCTATCTTCACAACAGATCTTGTTCGTGGTGAAGAACTTGCTACTCTTGTAGAAGCTGGGATGACACATGTTAATGACCAAACTGTAAATGACTTCGCAAACGTTCCATTCGGCGGAGTAAAAGCAAGTGGTGTTGGTCGCTACGGTAACCCATGGATTATTGATGAATTCACTGAAACAAAATGGGTATCAGTACAAGAACAAGAACGCCCATTCCCATTCTAATCTAAAAAAATAATAATAGCCATAACTCTGTTTATTTCGGAGTTATGGCTAATTTTTGCTTATTAGGAAAATAAAATGCGCAATACTTTCAATAACTTTCAACTATACTTAAGTAAATTATATTTGTATTTCAATGGGCTACCAACCAGTAGTATCAAACGTCACTATATATATTCAACTACAATTTCCCAAGCTTTTAATACACATAATAATCATTATTTTAATACCCCACGTAAGTAATAAGTTAAAATAATAAATTATGAAATAGATAATATTTTAATCGAGTAGGAGGGAGTGATTAACTCCCGACCTCTCACACCACCGTACGTACGGTTCCGTATACGGCGGTTCAACTAAGATGAATAACGCAAAGTTTCGTAACGACCTTGCAGACTTTTCAG
>Ga0180217_1005088_pt1 | contig 10112 bp, 9 predicted proteins | sample eDN3rd37CBELigOP_FD_128521 | JGI IMG/M metagenome (GOLD analysis project Ga0180217, IMG submission 128521) | Enriched Organic Plus compost microbial communities from Emeryville, California, USA - eDNA 3rd pass 37_C BE-Lig OP (version 2) (version 2) ... | reverse complement strand
CGATCCGGGTGTCGTCGAGGTCGCCGTGCACCCGTCTATCTTGCGCCTTCCGGCTACCCCCCGATGTACGACATGACGTGCTTGATGCGCGTGTAGTCCTCGAACCCGTACATCGAGAGGTCCTTGCCGTAGCCGGAGTGCTTGAACCCGCCGTGCGGCATCTCGGCGACGATCGGGATGTGGGTGTTGATCCACACGCAGCCGAAGTCGAGGTGCTTCGCGAAGCGCATCGCCCGGCCGTGGTCCTTCGTCCACACGGACGAGGCGAGGCCGTACTGCACGCCGTTGGCGTAGGCGAGCGCCTCCGCCTCGTCGGCGAAGGTCTGCACGGTGATGACCGGTCCGAAGATCTCGGTCTGGATGGCGTCGTCGTCCTGGCGCAGGGCGTCGACGATCGTCGGCTCGATGAAGTAGCCGCTGCCCTCCTTGCGGCCGCCCCCCGCGACGACGCTCGCGTGCGACGGGAGCGCGTCGAGCATCCCGAGCACGCGGTCGAGCTGGTTTCGGTTGTTGACGGGGCCGAAGAAGGCGTCGGGGTCGTCCGGGGCGCCGGTCTTCACGTTGCCCGCGACGTAGTCGGCGAGGGCGGCGAGGAACTCGTCGTGGATGTCGCGGTGCACGAGCACGCGCGTCGCCGCGGTGCAGTCCTGGCCGGCGTTGAAGTAGCCCGCGCCCGCGATGCCCTCGACGGCCTTCGCGAGGTCGGCGTCGGGGAAGACGATGACGGGGGCCTTGCCGCCGAGCTCGAGGTGCACGCGCTTGAGGTCGCTCGAGGCGGCCTTCGCGACCTCCATGCCCGCGCGAACCGAGCCCGTGATCGACACCATCTGCGGCGTCTTGTGCTCGATCATCGCGGCACCCGTCGTGCGGTCGCCCGTGATGACGTTGAGGACGCCCTTCGGGAGGAACTCCGCGGCGATCTCGGCGAGGAGGAGCGTCGACTGCGGCGTCGTGTCGCTCGGCTTGAGCACCGTCGTGTTGCCGGCGGCGATCGCGGGCGCGAACTTCCACACGGCCATGTTGAGCGGGTAGTTCCAGGGGGTGACCTGCCCGATGACGCCGATCGGCTCGCGGCGGATCGACGAGGTGTGGTCCTTCATGTACTCCGCGGTCGCGCGGCCCTCGAGGTTGCGCGCAGCGCCCGCGAAGAAGCGGATCTGGTCGACGGACAGGAGGATCTCGTCCTCGATGAGGCTCGCGCGCGGCTTCCCGGTGTCCTGCGACTCGAGGTCGGCGAACTCGTCGGCGCGGCGCTCCATCTCGTCGGCGATGCGGAAGAGGGCGAGCTGCCGCTCGGCCGGGGTCGACTCGCCCCACTCCTCGAACGCCGCGGCGGCGGCCGCGAAGGCGTCGTCGACGTCGGCCCGGCCCGAGACGGGTGACGTGGCGTAGGCCTCCTCGGTCGCGGGGTCGATGACGGCGAACGACTCGTCGCCCTTCGCGTCGACGTACTCGCCGTTGATGAAGTTCTTCAGGATGCGGTCGGCCATGGGCCCACCCTACCGATCGGCGTTGGGTGCTCAAACTGCCGATTTCGTCATTCGGAGGCCTCTCAGATTGCGGATTCGCTTGAATGGGGCGTGCCGGGCTGACATGATCGGTGCATGGCGCGCGCGAAGGCGGTGGCGCTCGACGACGTCTCCAAGGGCATCATCGAGCAGCTCCAGGAGGACGGCCGGCGGTCCTACGCCGAGATCGGCAAGGCCGTCGGACTGTCCGAGGCGGCGGTGCGCCAGCGCGTGCAGAAGCTCACCGACGCGGGCGTCATGCAGGTCGTCGCCGTGACCGACCCGATGCAGCTCGGGTTCTACCGCCAGGCGATGATCGGGCTCCGCGTGACGGGCGACACCGTGCACGTCGCGGAGGAGCTCGGCCGCATCCCGGCGATCGACTACGTCGTGCTCACCGCGGGGAGCTTCGACATCCTCGCCGAGGTCGTGTGCGAGAGCGACGAGGACCTCATCGAGCTGCTCAACCAGCGCATCCGCCGCATCGAGGGCGTGCTCTCGACCGAGACGTTCGTCTACCTGAAGCTGCACAAGCAGTTCTACAACTGGGGCACCCGGTAGTCCCGGGAAGGAAAGAAAGAGTGACCATCTCCGAGCAGACGGTTCCGGCCGGCCTCGACCACTCGGCCCTCCAGCAGAAGGCCAAGGACCACCTCTGGATGCACTTCTCGCGCCAGTCGGTGCTCGAGGAGTCCGGCGTCCCCGTCATCGTCAAGGGCGAGGGTCACCACATCTGGGACGCCCAGGGCCGCCGGTACATCGACGGGCTCTCGGGCCTCTTCGTCGTCAACGCCGGCCACGGCCGTAAGCGCCTCGCCGAGACCGCGGCGAAGCAGGCCGAGGAGCTCGCCTTCTTCCCGATCTGGTCCTACGCGCACCCGAAGGCGATCGAACTCGCCGACCGGCTCGCCGACTACGCGCCCGGCGACCTCAACCGCGTGTTCTTCTCCACCGGGGGCGGCGAGGCCGTCGAGACCGCGTTCAAGCTCGCGAAGTACTACTGGAAGCTCCAGGGCCAGCCGACGAAGACCAAGGTCATCTCGCGCTTCGTCGCCTACCACGGCACGCCGCAGGGAGCGCTCGCGATCACCGGCATCCCGGCGATGAAGCACATGTTCGAACCCGTCACCCCGGGCGGGTTCCGCGTGCCCAACACGAACGCCTACCGTGCCGACGAGATGGGCTTCCCGGGCGGCACCGAGGAGGAGTTCGGGCTCTGGGCCGCGAACCGCATCGAGGAGATGATCCTCTTCGAGGGCCCCGAGACGGTCGCCGCGGTGTTCCTCGAGCCCGTACAGAACTCGGGCGGCTGCTTCCCGCCGCCGAAGGGCTACTTCCAGCGCGTGCGCGAGATCTGCGACCAGTACGACGTGCTCCTCGTCTCCGACGAGGTCATCTGCGCCTTCGGTCGCATCGGCCACATGTTCGCGTGCGACGCCTACGGCTACGTGCCCGACATGATCACGTGCGCCAAGGCGATGACGTCCGGCTACTCCCCCATCGGCGCGACGATCGTCTCGGATCGCATCTACGAGCCGTTCCGCCACGGTCAGACCGCGTTCTACCACGGCTACACGTTCGGCGGTCACCCGGTGTCGGCGGCGGTGGCGCTCGAGAACCTCGACATCTTCGAGGAGGAGGGCCTCAACGAGCGCGTGCGCGAACTCTCCCCCGTGTTCCGGTCGAAGCTCGAGAGCCTGCTCGACCTGCCGATCGTCGGCGACGTGCGCGGCGACGGGTACTTCTTCGGCATCGAGCTCGTGAAGGACAAGGCGACGAAGCAGACGTTCGACGACGACGAGTCGGAGCGGCTGCTGCGCGGGTTCCTCTCTAAGGCGCTCTACGACGCGGGCCTGTACTGCCGCGCCGACGACCGGGGCGACCCCGTCGTGCAGCTCGCCCCGCCGCTCACGATCGGCGAGCCCGAGTTCGACGAGATCACCGGCATCCTGCGCGGCGTCCTGAGCGAGGCGTGGACGAAGCTCTGAGTCGCTACGCGGACCTGAGCTTCTGGCACGGGTCCGCGGGCGACGGCTTCACGCCGAGGCCGGCCCTCGACGGCGACACCGAGGCCGACGTCGCGATCGTCGGCGGCGGCCTGACCGGGCTGTGGACCGCGTGGTACCTGCTCGACCGCGACCCGTCGCTGCGCGTCGTCGTGCTCGAGAAGGAGATCGCGGGCTTCGGCGCGTCGGGCCGCAACGGCGGCTGGTGCAGCGCCCTCTTCCCCCGCTCGACGGGGTCGCTCGAGCGCACCCACGGCCGCGACGCGGCGCTCGCGATGCGACGCGCGATGATCGGCACGATCGGCGAGGTCGAGCGCGTGCTCGGGGAGGCCGGCATCGACGCGGACTTCGCGCGACGCGGCACCGTCTCGTACGCGCGCTCGGCGGTGCAGAAGCGCGCGGCCTTCACCGAGATCGCGCAGGCGAACGCGTACGGCGTCGACGAGGTGTCCTGGCTCGGCGCCGACGCGGTGGGTGCGCGCGGCGCACTCGGGGCGGCGTTCGACCGCAACTGCGCGAGCCTGCATCCGGCGAAGCTCGTCCGCGGGCTCGCGACCGCCGTCGAGGCCCGGGGGGCCCGCATCCTCGAGGGCACGACGGTGACGGACTTCACGACCGGTCGCGTCACGACGACGCGGGGCAGGGTGTCGGCGGAGCACGTCGTGCTCGCGACGGAGGGCTACACCGCGACGTTCCGGGCGACGCACCGCCGCATCCTGCCGCTCTACTCGCTCATTATCGCGACGGAGCCCCTCCCCGCGTCGTTCTGGGAGGAGGTGCGCCTCGAGCGCGGGCAGACCTTCACCGACTACCGCCACCTGCTCATCTACGGTCAGCGCACGGCGGATGACCGCTTCGCGTTCGGCGGCCGCGGGGCCCGCTACCACTGGGGCAGCGTCGTGCGGCCGGAGTTCGACCGTGAGGAGCGCGTCTTCGAGCACCTGAGGAACGCCCTCGTCGACCTCTTCCCGGCGGCGGCGGAGGCGGAGGTGACGCACCGGTGGGGCGGTCCCCTCGGCGTGCCACGCGACTGGCACGCCTCGGTGGCGTTCGACCGGAGGACACGCATCGCCCACGCGGGCGGCTACGTCGGCGACGGCCTGTCGACGACGAATCTCGCGGGCCGCACGCTCGCCGACCTCCTCACCGGCGCGGACACCGAGCTCACCCGACTGCCGTGGGTCGGTCACCGGTCGCCGAAGTGGGAGCCCGAGCCGCTGCGCTTCCTCGGGGCGAACGCGGGGATGCTCGCGATGTCGATCGCGGACGCCGAGGAGCGCGTGACGGGTCGCCCGTCGCTCGCCGCGAAGCTCATGGGGCCACTCGTCGGGCACTGATCCGGAATACGGTTGTCGTGTCAATGATTATTAGTGACATGACAACTATCGAGACCCTGTCCACGCACCCGCAGTTCGTCGCCGGCACCTGGAAGCTCGACACCGCGCACTCGACGATCGCGTTCACCGTCAAGCACCTCGCGATCTCCAAGGTGCGCGGCACGTTCGACTCCTTCGACGTGACCGTCGTGACGGCACCCGATGACGCGGACGGCATCCACAGCATCGAGGCGGTCATCGATGTCGCGTCGGTCAACACCCAGCAGGCTCAGCGCGACGCCCACCTGCGCACGAGCGACTTCTTCCTCGTCGAGGAGTACCCGACCGCGACCTTCCGCTCCACCGGCGGCACGTGGGACGGCGACGAGTTCACGCTCGTCGGCGACCTGACCCTTCGCGGCGTGACGAAGGAGATCGTGCTGAAAGGCGAGCTCGGCGGCGTCGCGACCGATACCGCCGGCCGCACGAAGGCGGGCGCGTCGGCGACCACGACCATCAACCGTCACGACTTCGGCGTCTCCTGGAACAGCGCTCTCGAGGCCGGCGGCTTCACGCTCGGCGACGAGGTCAAGATCGACATCGACATCCAGGTCGTGCTCCAGCCGTCCGAGTGACGCCGTGCCGCGGGGGCGTCAAGCCCCCGCGGCACGGCGCGCGGTCTCCGTAGCGTGGAGGCATGAGCGAACGACTGAAGTCCGCCCTCGTGCTCGTCGCCTTCCTCGCGATCTCCTACGCCGTCGCCGCCCTCGGCAGCGTCGCGACCTTCGCGCAGGTCGACGGGTGGTACGCCGAGGCCGAGAAGGTCTTCTGGACGCCGCCGAGCGCCGTGTTCGGCCCCGTCTGGACGGTGCTCTACGCGCTCATGTCGATCGCGGCGTGGCTCGTCTGGCGGGAGCGGAAGCGCACCGACGTGCGCCGCCCGCTCACCCTCTACGTCGTCCAGCTCGTGCTCAACTCGCTGTGGACGCCCGTGTTCTTCGGGCTCTACCCGTTCCTCGGCGTCGCGGCGCTGTGGATCGCCGCCATCGTGATCGTCGCGCTCGACGTGCTCGTGCTGCTCACGATGATCGCGTTCTGGCGCGTGCGACGCGTCGCCGCCGTGCTGCTCATCCCCTGCTGGGCGTGGCTGCTCTACGCGACGACGCTCAACGTCGGCGACGCGCTCCTCAACGGCTGACGCCGCCGCGACGGATCAGAGGCACTCGAAGACCGCGTCGATGAGGCGACGCGCGCGCGGGCCGTTGTGGCCGACGCCGTGCATCTTGTTCATCGAGTACGAGAAACCGAGGCGCTCCCGGCGGTCGGCGAAGCCGATCGAGCCGCCGATGCCGTGGTGGCCGAACGCCTCCGGGTGCGGCCCCATGTACACCGCGTCGGGCGAGTTGAGCAGCACGCCGAGTCCCTGACGGTAGTGGCGGTCCTGGAGCAGCTCGATCTGGTCGTGCTGCATCGTCGTCATCGTGTCGATCGCGTCCTCGCTGAGGAGACGGATGCCGTCGACCTCACCCGCCGCGAGCGCGCCGTAGATGCGGGCGACGGCGCGCGCGTTGCCGTGCCCGCTGCCGCTCGGCATCTCCATCTCGCGCCACTCGGTCGAGTTGACCATCTCGCCCCACGTTCCGGGAGGGTTCTGCGCGAACGCGAGCACGCGCAGCGAATCCTCCTCCTCCGCGCTCTGCGCCGAGAGGATCTTCGGGCCGGTGTTGGGGATGAGCGGCGAGATGCGACCGTGCTCGCTCTTCGGGATGCCCATCCAGTAGTCGGCGCCGAGCGGGCCGGCGATCTCGTCGCGCACGAACGGCCCGACGAGGCGGCCGTCGACGCGGCGCATGATCTCGCCGAGCAGGTAGCCCTGGGTGTGGACGTGGTACGCGGAGACGGTGCCGGGCTCCCAGAGCGGCGCCTGCCGGGCGAGCGCCTCGACCATCGCTTCGCGGTCGTACATGGCGCCGGGCCACAGCTTGTTGTCGCCGGTGAGCGCCGGGAGGCCGGCGCGGTGGTCGAGCAGGTAGCGCACCGGCAGGGTCTCCTTGCCGTTCTGCGCGAACTCGGGCCAGTACTGGGCGACGGGCGCGTCGAGGTCGACGAGGCCGCGGTCGACGAGCATGTTGAAGGCGATCGCGGTGATGCCCTTGGCGACGGACATCATGCAGACGAGGGTGTCGCGCTCCCATTCGCGCTCGCGCGTCTCGTCGGTCCAGCCGCCCCACACGTCGATGACGGTCTCCCCGTCGACGACGACGGAGACCGCGGAGCCGACCTCCTCCTCGACGCGGTAGTTCTCGACGAACGCCTCGACGACGGGGGCGAAGCGCTCGTCGTAGCTACCGTGCAGCGGGAGGACCCGGCCCTCCAGTTCGACCTCGGTACGCGGCTCCAGGACGGCCATCGGGCGTCTCCTCTTCTTCGGCGTCGTCGCCGTTCGTTCAGTGAGATGGGCAGTGGAGGGGATGTTTGACAACTATATTATCGTCAGACAAACGACAAGAGCTGCGCGCTCACGCCGTGGTTCCCGTACCGGAAGAGAAGTTCGATGGTGAAGCCCTCCCCCTACCAGCTCCCCGCAGAGGTCGCCGACCGGCTCGTCGCGGTCGTCGGCGAGGACGGCGCACTGCGCACCCAGGAGGAGCGCGACACCTACCGCGACCCGTATTGGCACCTCGAAGACCGCCAGTACGACTCGTCGCTCGTCCTGTTCCCCTCGACGCGCGAGCAGGTGCAGGAGATCGTCCGCATCGCCAACGAGAACGGCACCCCGCTGTGGACCTCCTCGCAGGGTCGCAACAACGGCTACGGCGGACCCTCGGGGCGCGTCCAGGGCTCCGTCCTCGTCAGCCTCCGCCGCATGAACAAGGTGCTCCACATCGACCGCGAGCTCGCCTACGCCGTCGTCGAGCCGGGCGTGAACTGGTTCGACCTGCGGGAAGCGCTCGACGCCTCCGGCAACGAGGACCTCTGGTTCTCGATCCCCGACCTCGGCTGGGGCAGCGTCATCGGCAACTCCCTCGACAACGGCATGACCTACGGCCCCTACGGGTCCGACTTCCAGAAGCTGTGCGGACTCGAGGTCGTCCTCGCCGACGGCGAGCTGATGCGCACCGGGTTCGGCGCCCAGGAGGGCAACGAGTCGTGGCACGTCTACCCGCGCGGCTTCGGCCCCGTGCTCGACCCGCTGTTCATGCAGTCGAACTACGGCATCGTCACGCGCGCCGGCATCTGGCTCATGCGCCGACCCGAGGCCTACGCCCCGCTCTTCCTCACGATCCCGCGCGACGACCAGCTCGAGGCCGCGATCGACATCTTCCGCGAGCTCCGCCTCGACGGCGTCATCACGGGCGTGCCGAGCATCCAGAACCTCGTGACGATGTCGGCGCAGTTCGACCACACGCGCGAGCTCTACCTGCGCGCCGAGCCCGCCATGACCGACGACGTGCTCGACGGCTACGCCGAGCGCACCGGCCTCGGCCGCTGGGGCGCCCGCACGGCGCTCTGGGGCGACCGCGTCGTCGTCGAGCACCACCTCAACCGCATCCGCGAGGCGTGGAAGGCGATCGAGGGCGGCGAGATGATCCGCGACCGCGTCTACGACCGCGAGGAGTGGGGCTCCCTCACGACGTTCGTCGAGAAGGTGCAGGCCGGCATCCCGAGCCTCGACATCATCCAGGCGACGCCGTCGAACGTCGGCCACGCCTTCTTCGCCCCCGTGCTCCCGCTGCGCGGCTCGACCGTCGTCGAGGAGATCAAGCGGTTCCGTGTGACGTTCGAGCGCGAGTTCGGCAACAACCACGTGTGCGCGATCTACTTCCCGAACGACCGCAGCTGCATCGTCGTCAACAGCCTCACGTTCGACGTGACCGACACCGCGTGGGCCGACAAGGCGTACCACACGGCGCGCACCATGGTCGAGGAGGCGGGCGAGCGCGGCTACACCGAGTACCGTGCTCACATCGACTCGCACGACCTCGTCGCCGACCAGCTCGCGTTCAACGGCCACGCCTACCGCCGGTTCGCCGAGCAGATCAAGGACGCGGTCGACCCCAACGGCATCCTCGCCCCGGGCCGCTCCGGCGTCTGGCCGGCGCGCTACCGGAACGCCGAGTGACGGTCCCGGCATGACGAAGGTCAGCGGAGCCGTCGCCGTCGTCACCGGCGGCGCCTCCGGCATCGGCCGGGGCATCGCCGAGCAGTTGCTCGCGCACGGGGCGCAGGTCGCGATCGCCGACATCGACGCCGCGACCGTCGAGGAGACCGCCCGGCAGCTCGGTGCCCACCCGATCCGCGTCGACGTGAGCGACCTCGCCTCCGTGCAGGCGATGGCGGATGCCGTGATCGAGCGGTTCGGACGGGTCGACATCGTCGTGAACAACGCCGGCGTCGGGCCGTTCGCCCGCATCGCCGACCTCACGATGGACGACTGGCGCTGGATCATCGACGTCAACCTCTACGGCGTCATCCACGGCGTGCACGTGTTCCTCCCCCTGCTCCAGGGCAACCCGGAGGGCGGGCACATCGTCAACACGTCGTCGATGTCGGCCTACACGCCGTTCCAGACGCTCGGCTCGTACGCCGTGACGAAGTTCGGCGTCACCGCGCTCACCGAGGTGCTCCAGGCGGAGCTCGAGGCCGAGGGAAGCGCCGTGCATGCGACGCTCCTCGTCCCCGGCTCGGTGCGCACGAGCATCTCGCAGAGCACCCGGCACCGTCCCGAGGGCGGCGAGGGGGCGCTGCGCGACAAGCAGATCGACCTGTCGTTCTCCAACAGCTCGGGCTGGCTCGAGCCGGGCGACGTCGGTCGCGTCGTCGTGCGCGCGATCGAGAACGACGACCCGTACGCGATCACCCACCCCGACCGGTGGCCCGCCGTCGCCGAGCGGTTCGACCGCATCCGCGACGCGTTCCAGAAGTACCCGTCGATCACGGAGGAGTGACTCCCCCGACGACGAAGGCGCTGACGCGAAGGGCCCCGCATCCGAGGATGCGGGGCCCTTCGCGTGTGTCGGGGTCGGCGGCTCAGAACGCGTGGCGCCGCTTGCCGCCGTCGACGTGCAGGATCTCGCCCGTCACGTAGCGCGCGAGCGGCGACGCGAGGAACAGGATGGCGTCGGCGAGCTCCTCCGGACGGCCGAAGCGCCCGATCGGGATGCCCATCTCGGCCACGTGCCGCTCGCGGTCCTCCGGCGTCGGGAAGATGCGCTGCAGCTGCTCGGTGAGCACCGTGCCCGGGGCGACCGAGTTGACGGTCACGCCGTGGCGCCCCACCT
>Ga0180217_1005087_pt1 | contig 10112 bp, 8 predicted proteins | sample eDN3rd37CBELigOP_FD_128521 | JGI IMG/M metagenome (GOLD analysis project Ga0180217, IMG submission 128521) | Enriched Organic Plus compost microbial communities from Emeryville, California, USA - eDNA 3rd pass 37_C BE-Lig OP (version 2) (version 2) ... | reverse complement strand
GGGCGCGGTGCACCGTCCATCAGGGCGCGATGCTGCTGCCCTATGGCGGCTTCATCCGCATCGGCGATCGCTGCAGCATCAACCCCTACAGCATCCTTTATGGGCATGGCGGCCTCTTCATCGGCGATCATGTGCGCATCGCCGCCCATTGCGTGATCATCCCGGCCAATCACGGCACGGCGCTGGACGGGGGGCTGATCGCGGACCAGCCCCTGACGCGGCAGGGCATCCGCATCGGCGACAATGTCTGGATCGGCGCGGGCGCGCGCATCCTGGACGGCGCCGACATCGGCGATGGCTGCGTGGTGGCCGCCGGCGCGGTGGTGCGCGGCAGGCTGGCGGCGGACGGAATCTATGCCGGCGCGCCCGCCCGCCTGGTGCGCCTGCGCAGCCCCATGACCTATCTGAAGGACCGCCAGCATGGCGATAGCGCAACGATTGCAGACGCTGTCGCGCCGTCCTGAGGCGCGGCATGCGGGACTGCTGATCTCCGGCAGCATGGCCGCACAGGTCGCGCTGCTGGCGACCGCACCTTTGCTGGCGCGTCTGTTTCCGCCGCAGGACTTCGGCATCTTTTCGCTGATGCTGATCGTCAGCACCATCGGCGGGTCCATTGGCGGCCTCTGCTATGAGGTGGCGGTCATCCTGCCGCGCTCGCGCCTGGCGGCCGTCTCGCTCTATCGCCTGGCCTTCCTGCTCAGCCTGCTGACGCCGTTCCTCACGGTGGGGCTGGTGGCCTTGGTGCAGCATCTGCTGCCCGGCCTGATGGGCGCGCCGCGGGATGTTCTCTTCTATGTCTATTGCATCGCGGGCGCCGCGCTGACGGCCCAGCTCAATCTTCTGGGCTATGGCCATTCCCGCGCGGAGCAGTATGAGCCGGTCTCCGTCAACAAGCTGACCCAGGCGCTGCTGCCCGCCCTGGCGCAGATCGGGCTGGCGCTGATCGGCATGACGGGGCAGGGCCTGATGCTGGGGCGCGTGCTGGGACTTTGGGCGAGCGCGGCCTGGCTGTCCCGCGGGTTGCCGTCCGGCTACCGTCCGCGCGATCTGTTCCGGGCGCGTCCCGCGGCCCTCTGGACGGTGGCCCGGACCTATCGGGATTTCCTCACCCATGTCCCGCGCCAGTTGCTGGTGCGCGGCTCGAGCATGCTGCCGGCGGCGCTGCTGCTTGGCACCTATGGACCTACCGTCGCCGGACTTTATTTCTTCGCCCAGCGGCTGATCGAACGCCCGGGCATGCTGTTGGGCGACTCGCTCACCCGCGTTCCGATGAAGCAGTTCGCCAAGCGGGTGCATGCGGGCAGGAAGCTGACGCGGGCCGCGCTTCTTTATACGGCGGCGGTGAGCGCGCCGGTCCTGCTGGGCGTTGCGCTGCTGACGGCGATCGCCCATCCCCTGTTCCGCATCGTGTTCGGGCCGCAATGGGAAGGCGCGGCGGACTATGCGCTGGTGCTGGCGGGCTGGGCCGCGATCCGCATGATCTCGCTGCCGATGGGAACCATCCCCACCGTGCTGCGCAAGCAGAAGCTGAGCTTCTGGATGGATGCGGCCTTCGCGCTGCGCGTGCTTCTCATTCCGGCCCTGGCGGCGCATGGGGCGGGGCCGCTGACCGCCATCGGCGCCTTCTGCGGCGTCAGCGTCGTCTACCACCTGTCCATCATGGCGCTGGGATGGGTGGTGGCGCTGCGCCATGACCGGACCCTGCAGCCCGCCGCCTCCGTCTTGGTCCGAACGGGAGAAACCTATGTCTGACACCGTCCTCTATCAGGCCGCGTCCTATCTGGACCGCGATTTCCAGTCCAAGGGCATCGGCGGCTGGCGCAAGCTCTATCTGTCCTTCATCGAGGAGCTGGCCCCCCGCGCGGTGATCGAGCTGGGCGCGGGATCGCCGGACTTTCTGAACAGGCTGGACGCGGAACGGCGCGTGGCGGTGGATGTGGGGCGCGCCTATGCCGAGGCGTTCCGCGCCCGCGGGATCGAGTTCGCCTGCCGCGATCTGGAGCGTGACGGGCTGGCGGACCTGGGCGCGATGGACGTGGCGATCTGCTCGGACGTCTTCGAGCATCTGATCAATCCCGCCATGGCGCTGGACAGCATCGCCGGCCTTCTGGGCGAGCGGGGCGTGCTCTTCAGCCATGTGCCGAACGAATATCGCCTCGACCGCATCGTGAAGGTGATGTTCAGCCGCAGCCAGACCGTCCAGTTCCATGCCAGCACCGAATGGGAGGACCCGCATTTCCGCCGCTTCAGCGACATAGGCTATCAGCGGTTCCTGGCGCGGCGCTTCCGCTACAATCTCAAGCTCTCCGACCTGCGCTATGGCCGCGCGGCGCGGCTGCTGCGGCGCCTGGGCGTGCGTGTTCCCTATTGCCTGGAAGGCGGCCCCACCTATGCCAGCACCAATGACGCGGAAGTGTTCGCCAGGCTGACCGAGCTGAAGAAGGCGCGCCGGCATGGCTAGCCTTCTTCCCGCCGCCGCGCTGGCCGCGCCGCTCATCGCCGGGGCCGTGACCCAGGGCGGCGCGGTGCCGGAAGCGACGCTGCTGCGTGTCACCAGCCTGACCGATTCCGGGCCGGGCACGCTGCGCGCGGCGGTGATGGCGTCCGGCCCCCGGGTGATCGTCTTCGATGTCGGCGGCGAGATAAGGCTCAAGTCGGACCTCAAGGTGGCCAACCCGCGCATCACCATCGCGGGACAGACCGCGCCCGCCCCGGTGACGCTCACCGGCGCCAGTCTTCGCCTGCGCGCCGACGATATCGTGGTCCAGCACATCGCGGTGCGGCCGGGCGCGGCGCCCGTGCCCGCCCTGGCGGGCAGCCGCGACGCCGTCACCATCGGCGGCGGCGAAAGCCCCGTCCATGACATCCGCGTGGAGAATGCCAGCTTCAGTTGGGCGGTGGACGGCAATGCCGATATCGCGGGAAACGCCGTCCGCATCACATTCCGCGACAATATCGTGGCGGAGGCGCTCAGCCGTGCGGGCCATCCCAAGGGCCGCCATTCGATGGGCATGCTGATCAATGGCGGCAGCCAGAATGTCCTCATCACCGGCAACCTGTTCGCCGCCAACATGTTCCGTAATCCCGCCATCGCGCGGGGAAGCTCCGCCCTTATCGCCTATAACCTGATCGCCGCGCCGGGCGAGAATGCCGTGCATTTCTATGACGCGCCTGCCGCGACGCCGCTGCGCGCCAGCGTCATCGGCAATGTCGTCCTGAACGGGCCGGATACGGACGGCAACGTCACCGCCGTGCAGGTACCGCGCGGCATGGCCGCGCGCAATCCCGATGCCCGCCTCTATCTGGCGGAAAATCGAGCACCGGCGGGGGCGCTGACAAATCCCGGCCGGTTCGGGCTTGCCACCGTCATGCCCATCGGCGCGCCGCTCAAGGCGCCTGCCGATGTGCGTGCGCGCGTCCTGCGCTTTGCCGGCGCGCGGCCCGCCCGCCGCGATCCGGTGGATGCCCGTATCGTGCAGGGAGCGGGGGACGGCACGCTGCGGATCGTTGACGATCCGGCGGAGGTGGGCGGCCTTCCCGCACAGCGGGACGTGCGGGCCGCAGCAGGCGTTCCATCCGCGCCTTTTGCCGAAGCCGGACCGGGCCTGCTCAGGATCCAGGCCTGGCTCTGCCAGCGCAGCCTGGAACTGGGTGCTGACCGCACGCCCGAATGTCCCGACGATGCGGATCATTACCGCGCCCTGCTGAACGGGCAGGTCGCGCAAAGGAGGTAGCTATGGCGGAATTGGATCGCGACGCGCGCCGCGTCTGGATCGGCGGCGTGCCGGTGGACCGGCTGACGGCGGGTCAATGGTGCAGGCAGATGATCCAGGACTGGCAGAACAAGCGCCGCCACAATGTCCCGCCGAAGGTGGGCACCACCGTCAACGGCCAGGTGATCGCGCTGTTCGCCGAGGATGCCGAATTCCGCCGCAGCATGCTGGAGACGGACTATGTCGCGGCCGACGGCATGTCGGTGGTCTTCGCCTCGCGCCTGGCGACCGATACGCCCTTGTCCGAGCGGGTGGCCACCACCGACTGGTTCCACGCCGCGGCCAAGGCGGCGTCGCGGCACGGCATCCGCTTCTATGTCCTGGGCGCGACGGCGGAGATGAACGCCCGGGCGGCGGCGCGCATCCGCGCCCTTTATCCCTATCTCCAGTTGGCGGGCGCGCGCGACGGCTATTTCGACCGCGCGGAGATCGAGGCGGTGGCGCGGGAGATCGCCGCCACACAGCCCGACATATTGTGGATCGGCGTCGGCAATCCGGAGCAGCTCCACCTGGCGCACCGGTTCAAGCATCTCATCCCCAGCCTGACCTGGGTGCGCACCTGCGGCGGGCTTTTCGATTTCCTCTCCGGCTTGCGGCCGCGCGCGCCCGCCATCGTGCAGAAGGCGGGCATGGAATGGGCCTATCGCCTGGCGCTGGAGCCCCGGCGCCTGGCCTGGCGCTATGCCACCACCAACGTCACCGCCACGCTGGCGATGATGCGCGATTCCCACGGCCCGCGGCACTAAAGCTGGCTGCGCAGCCCGACGGTGAAGACATTGCTGGAAAAGTCGCGGCCCACGGCATTGGTGTCGCGCTGCTGGAAGGCATAATTGGCATAGAGGGCGAAATTGCCGTTCATCAGGTAGCGCGCCTCGATCCCGGCGGAAACGATCCGGTCGTTGCGGGGAATGCCCTGGAACGACTGGTCGTCATAGCGCAGATAGGGTTGCAGGATGACCTCGCGCAGCAGTTCATAGTCCAGCGAGACGCCGAACTGCTGCACATCCACGCTCGAAGCGCCCGCGATGGTGGTGTCGTCTATGACCCGCGCCGCCGTGAAATGGCCGGTCATCAGCTCGGTGGCGAACCAGTCGATCTGCAGGTTGAAGTCCAGAGTGCTGGTGTCGGCCAGCGGCGGCGCATGGTTCTGCTGCAGCAGGCCGACATAGCCGCTGGCCCGGATCACGGGCGTGACCATCATGGAGGCGCCAAGGTCCAGGCGATAGCCGTCGGAATCGCGGTTGAGGCCGTTGCGGTCCAGCAGACGGTCGAAATCGCGCCGGTCATAGATGGCCTGCAGGAACAGCATCTGGCCCGGCACCATCTCATACGCCGCCCTGGCGGACAGTTGATAAACGTCGCGGTTGCGGTCGCCATTGCCGATGGAGCCGCCGCCGGCGAGCTGCGTGCGGTCGAAATCGAAGCGGTCGTAATTCGCCGCCGCGGAGAGGGTGATCACGCCGGATTGCCGGCTGGCCGCGCCATCGGCATGCAGGCGCCGGTAGCGGGTGGGGCTCAGCGCCAGAAGCGACAGGTCCGGCGATGTGCGCGTCTCATGCGTGTCGAAGAAATAGGTGTTGCCGCTCAGGAATGCGCCCGGCGCCAGGTCCTTGCGGCCCGCGGCGCCCAGGATCCAGTTGGTGCGGCTTTCGCTGTCCTGGTCGGCATAATGGTAATGGTCGAGCTGGCCATAGAGCTGCAGGGAATCCTGCTCCCAGCCGGAGCGCAATTCCAGGCGCGGCGAGATGGTGAAGACGGCGCTCGTCGTCCCCGCAGGCGCGCGGTAGATATTGTCGTCCACGCTGATGCCGGTGGCCAGGCTGGGAAAAAGCGTCGATGCGCCCAGCGGCACGCCCAGCGCGTCATATTCGGGCCGGGCCCGGTCGAGGATGCCGCGTCCTTCCAGCAGGGCGCCGCTTTCCTGCCGTGCCGCCTCCGGGTTGCGGGCCGGTATCTGCGCCCGGGCATCGGCATTGACCGTGCTCTGCGCGAAGGCCGGCGCCTGCGACAGAATGAGGCCGATCAGCAGGCCCGGCAGTCCCATACCTCTGATTTTCAAGCGAATAACCCGGAAGCGGACAGCTATTCCTGTGTCCCACGCGGCCGCCCGGCGGGTCAATAGGCCGAGGCCCCGGCGCGGCGCGGGCTCGGCAGTTCTTCCTCCGGCGGCGGCACGGGCTTCCTGAGGCCCGCGTTCCAGAAATGCCGCTTCAGGCCCAGGATGGGCTTTTCGAAGAAATGCCAGGACAGGATGCAGAGGCCGAAAGTGGCGGCCAGCACGATCGCACCGGCCTGGTACCGGGGCAGGGGACCCAGATATTTCTCGACGATGTCGGGCATCCAATTGTGCACCAGATAAAGGCCGTAGCTGATCTGGCCGACATATTGCAGCGCCGGATTGTCGAAGACGGCGCCGGTCCGGCCGTTGAGGCCGATGGCGGCCTGCAGGACCAGCCAGGCATAGAAAGCGCCCACCAGAAGATCGTTGGTGAAGTAGCGCACCAGGCCCCCTTCCTTGGGGAAGAGCAGCCAGGACAATATCGCCGTCGCCAGGCCCAAGAGCGCGATGGCGGTGAACCAGAGGCGCGCCAGGCCCTGGTACCAGTCGAAGCAGTTGGCGTGGCCGCCCCGGAAGCTCGCCACCGCCAGCAGGCAGCCGGCCCCCAGCAGCACCAGATTGCCGAACAGGAGCCGCGTCACGTTGCGCGTGTCCAGTCCGGCCAGCACCACGCCCAGCTTGAACAGCAGCGTCAGGGCGCACATTCCCAGGATCACGGAAACCAGCCAGCGCCGGGGCGCGAAGGCGATGGCGAAGGGCCACAGCAGATAGAATTGCTCTTCCACCGACAGGCTCCAGAAGACCCGGTCGCCGCCGTGAAGGGCCATGTGCACATTGCTGAGATAGGCGAGGTCCCAGGCCCAGGAATCGTTGACCGGCGGAATGTCCAGCACCACCAGAAGGAGGATGACGGCGTAGTAAGGCGGCAGAAGCCGCAGCAGCCGCCGCGCATAGAAGTCGAGCCACACCGCCCTGCGGTCCTCGCGGTTCGCCTCCAGATTCTGCAGGAGAATGCCGGTGATGAGAAAGCCGCTGAGGGTGAAGAAAAGCCCGACGCCGACCGATCCGGCGCCGATCGGGATCCAAGAATTCAGCGCCGCCCCGCCGAAATGCTCGATCATCACCAGGAAAATCGCTATGCCGCGCAGCGAATCGAGCTGCTTCATACGCATGGGCAAGGCTGTCTGTCTCTCGCGCTGCAAAATGGCGGATCGTGCAAGGCTAACATCGGCTTAGCCTCCTGCCAGCGCCTTTTGCGTGCAATGCGGCGGATATCACCGCAATGTCACAACCGGACCCGCCGGGCACCGCTACGGTTCCTTCCGCCATCTTTCGTGAAAGGACATCGCATGCGGATCGTCATGGTGGGTGCGGGATATGTCGGGCTGGTTTCCGGCGCGTGCCTTTCCGAATTCGGGCACGAGGTGGTGTGCGTGGATTGCGATCCCGGCCGTATCGCCGCGCTGAAGGAAGGGCGCATCCCCATCTATGAGCCGGGCCTCCAGCAGATCGTGCAGGCCAATGGCGCGGCCGGGCGCCTGTCCTTCAGCACCGACCTCAGCGGCGCGGTGCGCGAAGCCGAAGCCGTCTTCATCGCCGTGGGCACGCCGCCGCGCCATGGCGACGGCCATGCCGATCTCACCTATGTCTATCAGGCGGCCAGGGACATCGCCGAGGGGCTGAACGGCTATACGGTGGTGGTGACCAAATCCACCGTGCCGGTGGGGACGGCGCGCGCGGTGCAGGCGGTGATCCGCCAGGCGCGCCCCGATGCCGATTTCGACATCGCTTCCAATCCGGAATTCCTGCGCGAAGGGTCGGCGATCGAGGATTTCCGGCGCCCGGACCGCGTCGTGGTGGGGTGCGAGAGCGAACGCGCGCGCGAGGTGATGCGCGAAATCTACCGGCCGCTCTTCATCAACGAGACGCCGATGCTGTTCACCGGCCGCGAGAGCGCCGAGCTGATCAAATATGCCGCCAACGCCTTCCTCGCCACCAAGATCACCTTCATCAACGAAATGGCCGATCTGTGCGAGCAGGTCGGAGCGGACATCAAGGACGTGGCGCGCGGCATGGGCCTGGACAAGCGCATCGGCGGCAAGTTTCTGCATGCGGGCCCCGGCTTCGGCGGCTCCTGCTTCCCCAAGGACACGCTGGCGCTGCTCAAGACCTCGCAGGATCATGGCGCGCCCAGCCGCATCGTGGACGCGGTGGTTTCCGTCAACGATGCGCGCAAGCGCGCCATGGCCCGGAAGATCGCCGCGGCCTTCGGCGGCGATCTCAACGGCAAGACGGTGGCGCTGCTCGGCCTGACCTTCAAGCCCAACACCGACGACATGCGCGACGCGCCCAGCCTGACGATCGTGCCGGCGCTGCAGGCGCTGGGGGCGACGGTGCGCGCCTTCGATCCCGAAGGCATGGCGCAGGCGCGCAAGCTGATGGACATCGAAACCTGCGAGGACGCCTATGAGACGATGCAGGGCGCCGACGGCCTGGTGCTGCTGACGGAGTGGAACCAGTTCCGCGCCCTCAACCTGGTCCGCGTCGGCCAGCTCCTCAGGCAGAAGCTGATCGTGGATTTGCGCAACATCTATGCGCCGGCCCAGATGCAGTCCTATGGCTTCCGCTATGTCAGCATCGGCCGCGCCGCGGTGCAGCCGCCGTCCACCCTGGCCGTGGCGGCGGAATAGCGCGGGAGCTGAAGGATCGGGCCTTCCATGGCCGTCGCGGCCGGACGCGTGAAACATCGTCCGGCGCTGTCCTTGATCTATCCCCTTTTGCCGCAGACGAGGACCGCGCTACGGGAACCGCCTGGTTCCCGTGGAGGTCAGCTTGCCGAGAGCCGCCGCTTGCTAGAATGCGGCGGTAAGCGGCGATAACATGGGTGCGCAGATTTATTTCCGGCGGCGGGAACAAGCGGTCCGGTCCTTGCTTCTCTGCAAGAGCGCAACCGCTCTTCCCGAAGTTCCAGGTTCCGATGGAGGCAGCATATGATGAGGCCCGAAGTCCGGGTCGGCATCTCGGGATGGCGCTATGCGCCCTGGCGGGGAAAATTCTATCCCGAAGACCTGCGCCAGGCGGACGAGCTGAACTTCGCGGCGCGCAAATTCTCCACCATCGAGATCAACGGCACCTTCTATTCCCTGCAGCGGCCGCAATCCTTCGCGGCTTGGCATGACGCCACGCCTGAAGATTTCGTCTTCGCCGTCAAGGGCGCCCGCTATATCACCCATATGAAGCGGCTGAAGGATGTGGATGCGGCGCTGGCGAATTTCTTCGCCTCGGGGCTTCTGGCGCTCAAGGAGAAGCTGGGGCCCATCCTCTGGCAGTTGCCGCCCAGCATGGCCTTCGATCCGGCGCGGCTTGCGGCGTTCTTTGCGCGCCTGCCGCGCGATACCAGAGCCGCGGCCCGGCTGGCGCGCCGCCATGAGGCGAAGATGGAAGGGCGCACCCATCTCAAGGCGGGCGGCGACCGTCCCATCCGCCATGCGCTGGAAGTGCGCCATGACAGTTTCAGGAACCCGGACTTCATCGCGCTCCTGCGCCGGCACGATATCGCCCTGGTGGCGGCCGATGCAGTGGCATGGCCGCTCTTGATGGATGTGACGGCGGATTTCGTCTATTGCCGCCTGCATGGCTCGCAGGAGCTTTATGTCAGCGGCTATGAATCCCAGGCGCTGGGACAATGGGCGCGGCGGATCGAGGCCTGGCTCGCGGGCGCGCCCGCCAAGGGCCCGCATGCGGGACCGCCGTCGCGCCGGAAGGTCTGCAAGGTCTATGTCTATTTCGACAATGACGCCAAGGTGCGCGCGCCCGCCGATGCCGCGGCGCTGACGCGGCTGCTGCAGAGGCGCGGCCTGCCGGTCGTGATGCCGTCCGGCTAGTGGAAGTTGCGGCCGCCCGGCATCGCCGCCTCCGGCTGGTGCGCGTCCAGCCGCCGCAAGAGAGGCGTGAGGTCTTCCATCTCCTCGGCGATCAGATGCACGACGCCGGATTCGCTCTGCACCCGGCCCGCGATAGCGACGAAGCGCGCGCCCATCACCACCGGGCGATAGGTTTCGAAGATTTTGGGCCAGACCATCACATTGGCGGCGGCGGTTTCGTCCTCCAGCGTCATGAAGATGCTCTTGGCGCTGCCCGGATGCTGGCGCACCAGCACCAGCCCGGCGATGCGCGCCCGCGCGCCGTCCTTCCGGCGCAGGAATTCGGCGTTGGTGTGGATGCGCCGCCGGTCCAGTTCGGGGCGCAGCAGCGCCGCCGGATGGGCCTTCAGCGACAGG
>Ga0180217_1005085_pt1 | contig 10114 bp, 7 predicted proteins | sample eDN3rd37CBELigOP_FD_128521 | JGI IMG/M metagenome (GOLD analysis project Ga0180217, IMG submission 128521) | Enriched Organic Plus compost microbial communities from Emeryville, California, USA - eDNA 3rd pass 37_C BE-Lig OP (version 2) (version 2) ... | reverse complement strand
CTTCCGGCAGGACAGCAGGAACAGCCTTGGCGGCTTTGCCCTTCTTGCCCTTCACCTGCTTCTGCGCCTTTGGTGCAGGAACAGGGGCTGCTTCAACTGTCTCTTCTTCATCACCGAAGTAGAAGGTCTTTTCCAGACGCACACCGACGCGACCAATCAGCGATTCAGCTTCCTGACCGTGCACGGCAATGCCGTAACTGTCGGTGAAGCTATCGGCCTTCACCTTCGACCAGGTCAGCTGAGCCTGAGGCTGCAGCACGACATTGTTGCCAAGATCGAAGCCGTATCCCGTTTCAATCGACGCGGTCGTGGCCTTGCCCTTGTAGCCGTTCTGCAGATCGAAGCCGGAAACCGACCTGGCATTGACACCGAAGTCGAGCCAGTCCTGCTTCACCACGGCATCGACATAGGCGCCGGTACCAGGCTTGCGGTCGGTCGGAGCCTTCTGCTGCCAGGTGACATAACCACCCAGGCCCTTCGACGAGATCGAACCGTCCGCCGTGCGGCCCCGCACATCGAAGCTCGAATTGGCATATTCACCGAAGATGCCAATGGTGAGCTTGTCACCAGCAACAAACACATCGCTCTTCGAGTAGTCAGCGCCAATCTGAACGCCAGCAGTCGTCATATCGAAGCCATGGCCGTTATAGCCGGTGATGCTCTTTGGCGAATAGGAACCCGTCCTGCCGATACCGCGCATCCAGGCATGGTAGCCATCCTGCAGTTCTTCGGCCCGCAGTTCACCCAGACGCTCATGGAAAGTATCGAGCGTGGTCAACACATGGTTCTGTGCAGCAGACAGAGCAATGTTGTAACCGGGAACGATATCGACCACGTGACCCGTGCCCGGATTTCCACCGCTGCCATCACCTGGGTCAACGACATCGTTGCCTTCAGTCTGCAGATACCAGTTCTGGCCGTCGGCCTTCTTCAGCTGATAGTCATAGATACCAACGACCGCTGCTGAACCAAGCTGGAATTCCGCGTCACTTGCACCCCCAATCTGAACAACCTGAATACCATCGGCCGTACCAGTGCCAGTAAAAGCGCCTGTTCCACCATTGTTGCGAATATTGATCATGCCTATGCCATTCGCATCACCGGTCACAGCGATCTTATCCGTTTCACTCGCAGCACCGCCCTCATTCAGCTTAGTGTTGAGAATAAACGAACCGCCATTCACATTAAGCGTGGCTGCAGTCAGCGTCTTGTAGGGATTGGCAGCGTCGAACTCCACCGTGCCGTCATTGGTAAGTGAGCCTACATCAGACGAACCTGTCATCAGCCAATGAGAGCTGCCGTCAATCGACGCACTCGTCACACCCTTGCCCGCTCCCCGCCATTGGCTGCCGTTCGTCAGTGAAGCATTGATCACCGCATCATCGGCTTCCGCGATCATGTCACCGCCAAGATAGGACTTTCCATCCGCCGTCAAGGTCGTTGTCGTGCCAGATGCCGCCGTCAAAACCGTGCCCTTGCCGCCAATTGCCTGTGTGCCGTTCTTCAAGTCAAAAGCGACGCTGCCGCCAGCTGTTTGCAGTGCAGGGCCCTGCTCTGAAACGACAGAGGTCTTGTCCAGAACCGCCGAACTATCGTTCAGCAGATAGACCCCCGCACTGTCAGCACCCGTCGTCTTAATTACAGAGCCGGTCGCCGCAACAGAGCTGTCATTCTGCGCAACCAGACCATGAGAGCCGACGCCTTCAGTGATCACATTACTATTCGTCACTGCGACAAAGCCACCGCCACTTGCAAACCCGCCATGCGAACCCGCACCGAGCGTCGTGATAACAGAACCAATCGCATTGACGGTCGAGCCCGGATTGAAGGCGTGCAGCCCGCGCGCATTGGTATTTTCTGTGCGCATCGATACGCCGTTTACGTTGACTGTCGCTCCGCGTACAGCCAGAACGGCCGACTGTTCGTTCCCGCTACCCTTGGTTAGAATACTGCCGCCATTCATGGTCAGGACCGATCCTGCATCACCAGCCGTAATGCCACGTCCCTGCTCCGAGACGATTGTGACATCCGTCAGATTTGCGGTCCCGCCTTTAAAAGCCACAGCACCAGCTGCTGTTGCACTCGCGGTATGAATACTGCCGCGAACCATGTCGTAATGGGACCCTAAGCCCTCTGCTACAACACCGCCAGCACCAGCACCCGTGGTATTAACTACTGTGTCAGTAATTATTGCCGAGCTGCCTGTGGTCGCCAGAATGCCGGCTGCGGCCCAGTATGGTTGTTCCTGATCGCCATCCGTAATAATTGTTGCACCAGTGATCTCCGCCGAACTTCCATTTTGCAGCAGAACACCAACCGCACTGTTTCCAGTCGTATGGATAACCGTGCCAGCACCCGTACGAGGGTCATAACCAATAACCGCGTGGCCACCGTTGCGTGCTTCGATACCAGCCGCGTTAATCCCGGATGTCGAATAAGTTCCGCCGAAAGCTCGGATAGTCGAACCAGCCCCGATTGCGGTTGCGCCATGGGCGGTATTGGCAGTCGTCGTGACGATCACATTGGTCGCGTCAACCAATCCACCCCCTTGTATGACAACACCATGTGCATTCTGTGTGCTAATCATGGAGTCAACGAGAACGGCAGAGCTGGCGACGCTGCGGACGCCAAAGCCGTCGGTGCCGGTGGTTTTGATTTCAGTATTGCGGATATCAGCATTGGAACCATCTTGAAGATCGACCCCAATCCGTACTGCTTCGATTTTTGCATTGCGAACATCGACAGAAGAACCGATGGCGCCCGGTGATATTCCTGCATAAGCCTGAATGCCCACGCCGCCCGACGTAATGGTCGTGCCGTCGATGGTGACATCACTGCCGTTAATCAGTTCGAAGCCGTGCGTACCGCCTTTGACTGTGCCACCGGTCATATCGAGCGTGCTGCCATGCTGAACCAGAACTGCCTGAGATGTACCCTCAATCGCGCTGTCAGTGACAGCAGCTGAACCCGGCACCCCGAAGAATCCGGATACACCAAGACCGCCAGGACCGGTGATAGTCGAGTTTACAATGTTGGCTTTACCGCCGAATACATTAATCGTGTAGCCGCTTGGTGCCGCGGTTGGTGTAGCGGTTGCACCGCTCATGTTGAGCGTACCGAAAACACCCGTTTGCTGAATCATACCACCGACAGTGACGTTTAGGGTTGCATCGTTCTGTATGTCCCAGGTTTCAGCTGTATCGCCAGCGCCGACCGTAACAGTGTCGCCGGGCGCGACATTACCTGCATAAGAAGAGACTGACAGCATGGTAGAAGCAGCAAAAAGCGCGATGCTTGCCGAAATGAGTTTTCCGGCTGCACGACCAAAGCGAAGAGTTTCTAATGCGCCATAGGAGACTGGCATTTTGTAATTCCTTTCGGGAGATGCCGAGTTTGCGGCATTTTCAGGCGCAAACCGTCCCAATCCGGGCTGTTCTTCAGCGCGGATGACAGTCAGTGCCTGTGAGGTTTTTAAGTTCGGCGAACCGGAAGGACCGTAAACCGGCGGGAATTCGGTCCTTCCAGCCGCGACCGCCCTCGGGGGGTGAGGACGGAAGCCTGGGATTGATTACTTCATCAGTTCATTGACGCGGTTCATCGCGTTCTGGAAACCGTTGAGTGAGATGGAGAAGTCGGCGTCCTTGCCTTCATCCGAGACCGTCTTCACGGCAATCGCCTTGCCCTTGCCAAGCGATGCCGCCATCTTGTCGTCTGCCTTGATATCGACAATGCAACCGGCAAAGACACAGGTGCGGAACGGGCTTGCATCCGAAGCCTTGCCCTCATCGATCTTCAGCGTTGCACCCTTGTCAAGCTTGAGACCGAGTGGCAGAACCAGCACCCCTTCAAGGCCCTTGTCCTTCGGCTGCAGTTCAACCGCAAGCACACGCTGGCTCGGACCGTTCTTGACCTGACGCACCTGTTCTTGCTGCATCGAGCAGACCTTGGTCTTGTTGTCGCCATCGGTGTTGATGCCGCACAGTACTGTCCAGTCAGCATATTGCTCGCGCAACGAGGTCGCGCCATTGGGCAGCGACGGATCTGCTGCAAATGCGCTGGCCGCTGCCAGCGCTGCCATGCCGATACCGGTGAGAATTACAGACTTCTTCAGCATTGAGGCCGTCCCTTTACAAGCTGATTGCGATAAAATGGATCACAGCGGCCCAGAAGAGAAAGCAACCGGCAATCATGGCAAGCCAGATCGTGATCAGCGTGCTTGCCCGGAATCTTGTTTCCGGCGCATCGCTTCCAATCTCGGCATTATCAAGCCCGATATGGAACTGATCATTCTTTGCCATGGTCAACATCGTGGGTGCTTCCCTTATAGGTCCAACATCCGACCGGTCGACGAACAGTGTAATTTGGGAGAATATCCGCGCCGGTCGAGACGTAAATGGAGCCAGCCGGCTTAAAATTCACGCGGAGATAGTTTCATCCCGAAGGCATCGCAGCACCATCGCCTGCGCACTCGCCTTAACCATTTGATAACGAAAGGCTAAATTACTTTCATCTTGAATTCGATAGTTTCTGAGACGTGGGGGGTGGCCAAAAAGGAACGTTCGGCCTTGGAATAAAAACTTTCGATCAGGACAATGCCTGCAAAGCTGGCGGGCAAAAGACTGACCGCCTGCGATGCCCCATGAATCGCGTTCATGTTGAAACTAATTATAACCAGTAATTACATATAGTTAGTCTGTTCAACCAAGGCTTTTCAGATATTGGTTTCGTTCTGAACTTGATTGTGGCTGTTCGCCCGAAAAAGGCTTCGCTATCTGCTTTGTATGTTCATTTGCGCAGCAGGTTACTCGATCTCATCGGAATGCTGTGCACATCGAAAGCGAACCGATGTTTGCCGCAACAACGACTATGAATGCGACACCAATCGAAGTCTTTCAGTACTGGGACGATGTTGAATCATGGCCCTTGTGGAACAGCTGCATTCTGGATTGCTGTATGCCAGCGGGCTTATGTTTCGGATCAAAGGGCTGGATATCCACGTTGCGCGGTAGTCGTCGTCGCGTCCATATTGCCCATATTGATTATCCACGTTCCCTGACGATCGAATTTCCCTTGCCATTTGGCAAGCTTGTCATGGAAAGCAGGTTCAAGGTCCAGCGGGGTTATACGGAAGCAACAATCGAAGGGCGCTTCACAGGGCCATTTCGATCGTTCCACAAGAGCTTATATGCCGTTGAATTCGAACAGTTTGCCAAAGCCACTCTTCTCGGATTGAAAGATGCGGCCGAGTTCGGGTTAAATACTATCAATTCCGCTGAAGGCTAAAATTTCTGAAGCCTGCCTTTCAGCAAAGACGGTCTAATTGGAATCTCCCAGCATTTGCTGGTGTAGTGATGTAAGATAGGACATCATAAGTTCTATCGCATGTGGCGAAGGCGCCACAAACTGACGTCGGCTATCAAGCGGGTCCAGCCATCGACGAACGAGACCCGCTGCTTCCATTTCGTCGAGACGACGACCTGCCGTCGCAGGCGATACGCCTGAAATAATGTAAAGAGACGAAACCGAGATCTGTTTTTCCAGCAGGTGGTTTTCCATCAGATCCAGAAGCATATGCCAAGCGGGATCGGCAAACAAGCGATCGGAAAAGTAGCGCGTTTTGATGTCGCGTATGCGCAAAAGCTCCAGCATGCGTTCTTTGTCGGGCTTTGGATCTGGTGCACTAACAGAGGACGATGATGTATTCACTTCGGAATGCTGATCCGTTTGCAGCGGCGATGCACTGACTGACGGACTTGCGGGTGGGTTCCCTCCAAGGAATGAGCTCAGTTGCTGGGCCTCTGCCATCAACTGCGCCAAACGTGCCGATCCCTGTGCCCAACGCGCTATCGTAGCACGCTGCTCCACTGCTTTTGCGGCAGCTTTTCCAACGGCTTCCAGAAACTGGACACGGCGGACCGGCTTGTGCAGGAAATCGACGGCATTGAGACGAAGGGCCTCTACCGAATTTTCCAGCGTCGCATGGCCGGTTACGAAAATGACCTGCAACCAATTGCGATCCGCATAGCGCTCACGAATTGTACGCAACAACTCGATACCGTCCATGCCAGGCATGTTAATGTCACTAACGACTACATCGATCTCGGGCGTTCGATCAAGAAGTTTCAAGGCACCGGCTGCAGCCGAAGCCCGCAGTGTATTGTATCCTGTATCGTCCAGTGCAGCTCCTAAAACATCCAGTAATGGCTCTTCGTCATCGATTAATAGAACCGTCATCCTGTTTGACATATCACGCAGCTCCAGCGCTTATCTCATTTTGATTGTGCATTTTGAGTGTCAGTCGAAACTCAGCACCTTCGGTCCCATTGCGTGCTTCCAGACGTCCGCCCATATCGCGAGCCATGCCGTAACCGAGTGACAGACCAAGCCCGGTACCCTTTCCAACTGCCTTCGTTGTGAAAAATGGTTCGAACAAGCGATGAAGGTTGATCGGCGCAATTCCGGGACCGGAATCTGCGACAACGATAGAGATCATATCGTTTTCAGCAGGTTCGAAGCTTATCGTGATGTGTGCCGTGGTAGATTCCCTGTCCGACATACGGCTGTCAAGGATGGCGTCTCTCGCATTAAGAAGCAAATTGAGCACAATCTGCTCGACCAAAACAAGATCACCCAGAACAAGAAACTGATCAGCCCGATAATGCCGCCGGATTATTATCCCGTCATTTTCGATCTGCGTACCTACGATCGTCAAGACGCCATCGAGCGCATCTGCGGGGTCCAATGGGCGGTGCATCCCGTCGCTGCGGTGCCCGTATATCCGCATGTGACGGACAATATTTGATGCCCGATCAACCTGGCCCGCAGCCAGTTCCAAGCCCTCCACAATCATTGACTGGTCCAGATTGCCCTGCAATACACGGGCTTGCAAGTTGTCGATGGCCATCGCCAGGGTCGCCAGTGGCTGATTGATTTCATGGGCGATACCTGTTGCAACTTCACCAAGCGTCACGAGCTTTCCAGATTGGTATATGGCAAGCTCAGCATCGCGTCTTTCGGTAATATCAAGGCCAACCGCGACAAGATTTTTGATGCTCCCGCTGGCGTCTCGAATAGGCGAAACCGACCAAGAGAGCCCGCGCTTTCTTCCATCTGCCAACTCGACATCTCTAACGGCCTGCCACGGCATATTATCGATAATTTGGGTAAGGGGTTCACCAAGTGCGCGCGAAACCGCGCCCTTTTCCAACTTGTCACCTGCAGTTTCGGGAAAAAGGTCCAGCATAGCCTGATTGGCTACTACGAACCGTCCCTCGCCATCGGTCACCGCCATGAGGACGCCACCAGTATTCACGATCGATTCCAGGAATTCCTTTTCGCGTCTCTGATCAGCGGATTCGATCAAAACCCGGACAAGAGAACTTTTGCTTCGCATGTATTTGCCCAGTATTACGCCGATGGCAATTATGGCAGCATACAAGGCTGCTAGCGCGCTACCTGTTACCGTGGAGGCTGTAAGCCACGCCTTGTAGATAGGTCCCGTGGGCAGGCCGACATAGGCCAATAAGGGTGCGGCTGAAGAACGGTAATATGCAAAAATTCGCTCGATACCGGTTCGTACAGACGGGTTAATCCGGATTCCTCGCCCGGCGGCCAATTGCTCTGGAATGTAGGCAGCAACACTTTGCCCGATTACTGCGGGGACATTTGAAACCCGTATAACTCCGTCGTCCCCCATCAATCCGACAACCATGCCAGGCTGCTCATCAATGCGGTTATAAAACCCATAAAGATAAGTTTCATCGACAACGATGATTACGTAACCATTGAAATTGCCGTCAGCGTCATTCATACGGCGTGTATAGCTCATCGTCCAGCCGCTAAAATCACCCGGAATACTGAGGTCCGTCTGATAAGGTTTGGTGATGTAGAAATCGGGGGCGTGCTCTGCACTGAGTATGTTGAAATCCTGAGTTGCACTGAGATCGCGGCCGACGCGGTAGTTATCGAGACCGCTAGCCTGTACTTTTCCCGTTTTGTCGATGATGGCTATGCCTAAAGCCGCAGGCTCTGCCGTGGCACGGCGGCGCATAACTTCAGACAGTAGATCGTCCTCCACAATTTTGTCTGTGCGGTCTTCGATAACTGCCCGGCTCAATGCCTCGAGTTTTACAAATATCTGAGTTGTATGCTCTGCCAGGGCTTGTGCCAAAGACATGGCCTGCTGACCTGCGTCTTCAATGCGACTATTGTAATCGCGATAGATAATCGTGGCTGCACCAAAAGAAGCGACGATTATGACGAAGATAGCTACAAGCCAGTAAGCTCCGATAGTATTACGGTCAATCTTCGTCAGTCGTTCCATCGAAACCCCGCACCCAGACGCATTAAGTTATGCCTATAATGGCCTTGCTCTTATTACTAGAATAACCCACGCAGAGCGTCCAGATATTGTGGCTGCACTGAAACAGTGTTTCGCTCGGTTTCGAAGGCTTGCCACAATAGAAGGTGGCATCTTTTGGACGCCACCTGTTATCCAGAATGTGAAGTATTATTTAAGCTTTTCCTTGACTTTATCTAGAGCTTCGAGCGCACAAGCCTCATCGAGATTGCCGCCCGGCGCGCCGCCGATGCCTACAGCTCCGATAGTTTCATCCCCGATTTTGATTGGCACTCCACCTGCGAGGACCAGAAAGCCTGGAATAGAGACCATCTGTGCGGCCCCCGGCTTCTTCTGAACGTTCTCTGCCATCATCCCGGTCGGGACACGGGAGGAAGCCGAAGTAAATGCTTTGGCACGTGCTGCATCGACTGTATGAGACCCCGCCAGGTCCGACCTTTCGAACGCGCGCAATATGCCAGCCCGGTCAACGACCGCTACAGAAACATTGTAACCCTTTGCCGTGCACGCTTTCACGCCTTCGCTCGCAATTTCTTTCGCGGTCTCAAGTGAAATATTTGTCTCTTTCAGCTCGTTCGCAGATGCAAGAGTGCCAAAGCCTAGCAGTGAAATTGCTGCGATAACAAATTTATTCATTCCGATCTCCTTGTTGAAGTGTAGATTGTTCATCACACAGTATAGAAGTCTCACTAAGAGCGGTTGCACACCATCTTGCGCTTTCGACCCTTGGCACTTTTCATGAACGTCGCGGGGAACAGGATCTTCTGAAAAGCGGAGGCTATCTGCCCGCGAGTTGGGCACGTGTGTTCGGACAGGATGTCGACATGCGCTGGAAGGGCACTGTTGCGCCTGGGCTCGATGGACAACTCTATGGCATTCAGGCCGGACAGGATCTGTTTGGCCGCGAAACAGACAGTGGCCATTTTGACCGCTTCGGTCTGTTCTTCGGTTATGCCCGCGCCACTGGCGACATTACCGGACAGGCACTGGGCTGGAATAACCTCGCGGTCGGCGATCTCGAAATCACAGGGACCAGCTTTGGCGGTTAATGGACACATATCGGTCCGCAAGGATGGTATCTTGATGCCGTATTGATGGGCACATGGTTTGGTGGCAGTGCCACGTCGAACGAAAATCAGGGGATTGATGTTGATGGCCATGGTGTGACTGCATCGCTTGAAGGTGGTTATCCGATTGCTCTCAGCGACAGCTGGACGTTGGAACCACAGGCCCAGCTTATCTGGCAGAGCCTGTCACTTGATGATCAAGCCGATCGATATTCATCCGTGTCGTTCGACTCGGATAATGCATGGACCGGGCGTATTGGTATGCGGTTGCAAGGCACCGAAGAAACGTCCATGGGCAAGCTGCGTCCATATCTGAAGGCCAATCTCTGGCAGAATTTCTCGTCCGACCAGACCGTGTATTTCGGCACCGATCCAATCGTGACCGACCTCAAAGGAACATCTCTGGAAATCGGTGGAGGCCTCACGCTCGATCTCACGGAGAAAGCCAGCCTTTTTGCGGTTTTGTTGCAAACTTTTCGTCAATGGATGAGCTGATAGTATCCTGACTTTTAATCAGCCGAGTATTTTAGATGTTCAAAGGCCGCCATTTCGACAAGTCTGTCATCCTTCTGTGTGTTCGATGGTACCTGACTTACAATCTGAGCTTACGCAATCTGAAAGAAATGATGGCCGAGCGCGGCATAACGATGGACCATACCACAGTGCACCGCTGGGTTCTGCATTTCAG
>Ga0180217_1005084_pt1 | contig 10116 bp, 10 predicted proteins | sample eDN3rd37CBELigOP_FD_128521 | JGI IMG/M metagenome (GOLD analysis project Ga0180217, IMG submission 128521) | Enriched Organic Plus compost microbial communities from Emeryville, California, USA - eDNA 3rd pass 37_C BE-Lig OP (version 2) (version 2) ... | reverse complement strand
CGAGCCCCGGCTGGCGCTGGTGGCCATGGGCAGGCGCGACGTCTCGTTCGACCAGGGCATGCCGACGCCGCTGGGCCTACCCGGGGGTGTCGTGGACAAGCTCAACGACCAGCACGCGTTCGTGCGGCTCGGACCACACGACACGCCCGCGGTGGGCGCGTGGCTGGAATTCGGGATCTCCCACCCGTGCACGACGTTCGACAAGTGGCAGCTGATTCCGGTGCTCGACGACGACGGCATCGTCGTCGACCTGGTGCGGACGTTCTTCTGATCAGCGGGCAGGCTTGAGCTTGCCGCGCTGATTGGCGCGGTTGCGCTCGAAGACCAGCCGCAGGCCGTCGAGCGTGAGGTGGCGGTCGTAGTGCTCGACCGTGCGCAGATCGGGAAGCACCAGCGGCGCGGTGTGCCCCGTGGCGACCACCGCGACATCGGCGCCCGAGAAACCGTCGACGTCATCGCGGATGCGGTTCACCAGGCCGTCGACCAGGCCCGCGAACCCGAACACCGCACCGGCCTGCATGCACTCGACGGTGTTCTTGCCGATCACCGAGCGGGGCCGGGTCAGCTCGACGCGGCGCAGCGCGGCCGAACGCGCCGCCGCGGCGTCGGAGGACACCTGCACACCGGGTGCGATCGCGCCGCCGAGGAACTCGCCCTTGGCCGAGACCACGTCGACGCAGATCGACGAACCGAAGTCCACCACGATCGCCGCGGTGCCGTATTTGTGGTACGCCGCAAGGCAGTTCACGATCCGATCGGCGCCGACTTCCTTGGGGTTGTCGACCAGCAGCGGGATGCCTGTGCGCACACCGGGTTCGATCAGCACATGTGGCACGTTGGGCCAGTACTGCTCGAGCATGACCCGCACCTCGTGCAGCACCGACGGCACCGTGGACAGCCCCGAGGCACCGGTGAGGCGCTCGGCGTCGTCACCGATGAGGCCGTCGATGGTGAGCGCCAACTCGTCCGCGGTGACCTCGGGTTCGGTGCGGATGCGCCACTGCTGCACCACTTTTGCGTGGTCACCGGATCCGGAGATGAGGCCGACGACGGTGTGGGTGTTACGGACGTCGATCGCGAGCAGCACGGGTCTACCTCGGCGCCACGGCGGCGGACCCGGCCCGCGCCCGGTGGCTCCTGCACTTCGGCATGGTGGGCCGCATCAGTTCCTCCAGGGCAGTTCGTGGTTCTGGTCGTTGCCGACCCGGGGGTGGCCGTCGATGCCCGCGGACGCACCGACGTCGATCGCGATGTTGTCGATCAGGCGTGTGCGGCCCAGGCGCGCGGCGACCAGCAGGCGCGCCTGCCCCTCGGCCGGCGCGGGCCCGAGCATGGGGTCGCGCACCTGCAGGTAGTCGACCTCGAGGGCGGGCACCTCGTCGAGCACAGCCCGCGCCGCGTCGAGCGCGGCCTCGGCACCGCCTGCGGCGGCGTACTTCCCGGCCAGCAGGGCGGCCGACAGCGCGCCTGCCTGTTCACGCTGGTCCTTGTCGAGGTAGCGGTTGCGCGACGACAGCGCGAGGCCGTCGGATTCGCGGACCGTGGGCACGCCGACGATCTGGACGTCGACGTTGAGGTCGGCCACCATCTGTCTCAGCAGCGTGAGTTGCTGGTAGTCCTTCTCGCCGAAGTACGCGCGGTCGGGGCGAACGATCGAGAAGAGCTTGAGCACCACTGTGAGGACACCCGCGAAATGGCCTGGGCGCGAGGAACCTTCGAGATCATCGCCGAGAGGTCCGGGGTGAACGCTGGTGCGGGTGCCGTCGGGGTACATGTCGGATCCGGTTGGCGTGAACACGATCTCGACACCCTCGGCGCGCAGCGCGGTCAGGTCGTCTTCGAGGGTGCGCGGATACGCGTTGAGGTCCTCGTTGGGCCCGAACTGCAGGGGGTTGACGAAGATCGACACCACGACCACCGCGCCGGGTGTGCGTTTGGCGGCCCGCACGAGCGTCAGGTGGCCCTCGTGCAGCGCACCCATGGTGGGCACCAGCACGATGCGCCGTCCGGCGGTCCGCAACGCCCGGGTGACCGCGGCGACGTCGGCGGGCGCCGAGTACACGTTGAGTTCACCCGCGCTGAACTTCGGTGTTCTGCTGATCGTCATCCTCGACTCGCTTCCGACAGCACCTCGAAGACCGCTTCGGGTGCGTGAGCACGCTGGGCGGTTCGCAGTGAATTCGCCCGATACGACTGCGCCAGTTGGGGTTCCACCTCGGCCAGGGCCGTCAGGTGCGCCGCGACGGCCGCGGCGTCACCGCGGGCGACCGGCCCGGTCAGCGCGGACTGCCCGCGCTGCAACGCGTTCTCCAGGGCCGCGCGGGCCAACGGTGCGATGACACGTTCGGCGAGACCGCCCGGTTCGTCACCGACGAGTTCCTGGCCCAGCAGTTCCTGCCCGCGTAGCGAGGATCGCAGCGCCTCGACCGCGTCGAGAACCAGCGTCACCAGGTGGTTGCTGCCGTGCGCGAGTGCCGCGTGGTACTGCGCTCTGGCGTCCTCGCGCACCCGGAACGGCTCACCACCGATCTCCAGTACGAGCGACTGGCCGATGGCGTAACCGATCTCGTCGGCCGCGGTGATGCCGAAGCACGTGTCGGGAAGACGCGAAATGTCCTCGTCGGAACCGGTGAACGTCATCGCGGGGTGGATCGCCAGGGGCACGCAACCCTGCTCGGTGAGCGGGGCAAGGATGCCCACGCCGTTGGCGCCCGAGGTGTGCACCACGATGGTGCCGGGCCGCACCGAACCCGTCGTCGCCAAACCTTTGACGAGGCCCGACAGTTCGGCGTCGGGAACGCTGAGCAGCAGCAGTTCGGCCCGCCGCGCGACATCGTGCACGGGCAGGATCGCGGTGTCGGGCAGTCTGCGCTCGGCACGCTGGCGCGACGCGTGGGAGATGGCGCTGCACGCCACCACCACATGTTCGACGCGTTCCAGGGCGTATCCGAGCGCGGTACCGACCCGGCCTGCGGAGATGATCCCCACACTCAGCCGGGCCGGGCGCAGTCCGTCAGGCGGGGACCACCCGCTCTCGGGGGGCTGCTCCATTGCAGACGAACCTCACGGATCGAAGTGGTCGAACGTTCCGGTCCCACGCTGCGGGTACCGGACGGTGCCACGAGACTAACTCACTCGTCGCGACGGCGACGACGCCCGCCTGTGGTGGGGGCGGCCTGGAACCGTGCGAGAAGCTCGGCGGCCGACTGGCCGTTCGCGTGCTGCCCGCGTGGTTCCTCGTCGGCGCCGCGATGCCGCCGCGGCGCTGGCGGTGTCGCGGATTCGGCCGCCAGCGCGGGGGCGGCCGCATCGGCGGGCGTGGTTTCTCCGGTGTCGTCCTGCTCTGCTGCCGCGCTCTCGGCGTCGGCTCCCGCGGCGTAGTGGCGCCCTCTCGGTCGCTCCGGGCGCTCGGGCGGTTCGGGCGGGGCCATGACCGGCGGCACGGGGGCGGACTGTTCCGGGACCGGCTCCGGCGCCGGCTCGGCGGGCGGGGTGGGCTCGGGGTTCTCGGCAGGCTCGGGTGCGCGACGCCGACCGACGTACTCGGTTGAGGTCTCCGGGGCGGATTCGGTGGACGCGCCGTTCTGGGGCTGCACCGGGGCGGCCCAGTTGCTGCCCGGGGCACCCGCGGGGATCCACTGGCCTTCGGCGGGTGCGGGCTGCCAGCCTCCGCCTTCGATCGTCGGCGACGGCTGCAGAGGCGGCATCGACGGCGGAGGCGGCGGAGGCGCCCAGGCCGAGACCGGCTCGGGCGCCGGTTGGGGTGCGGGCTGGGGTGCCCGTTGCGGTGCGGGCTGGGGCTCGGGCGCACGCTCCGGTTCCGCCTGACGCGGCGGCGCCTGAGGAGGAGCTGCCGGAGGGGGCGTCTGGGGAGGGGCCGGTGGGGTTGGCTGACGCTCGGCCTGCGGAGCCGGCGCCTGCTCCTCGTCGAGGCGACGGCGGCGGCGCCTGCGCGGCTCATCGGAGGGTTGCGGGGTGAACTGCGGGCCCGGTTGGGGGGTGGGTTGGGAGGGGAAGCGGTGCGCTCCCCCGTCGGCGGGCCGACGATCGAAGCCACCGTCGGCGGGCCGACGATCGAAACCACCGTCGGCGGGGCGACGATCGAAACTCCACTCGTCCTCGGGCGGGTGCGGCTCGGCCGGGACGTCGATGATGGGGCTCTCCTCGGTGCGTTCCGAGCGGTAGTCCCGGATGTCGGTGGTCTCCACGTCGGGCACGTCGAGGCGGCTCGCGTGGACACGGCCCGCCGGCCGCGCGGCGGCGCGGTCGGTTTCCAGCGCGGGCCGGTGCGCGAGGTCGGCGTCGAACAGGATCTCCAGGTTGGCCCGCAGCGCGGCCAGCTCGGCGCGCAGCGCGGCAACCTCGTCGGCGGCCTGCGCACGCAGTTCCGAGGCCAGCTCGCGGCGCAGTTGGGTCTCGACGGTCAGCTCGTATTCGCGCCGCGCCGAGATCTCACGATCGAGCTGCAGGTCGTAGACGAGTTTGAGGTCGCGCGCCTTGGCCTGGTCGAGATCGCTCTGGCGGCGGTAGATGACGGAGACGAACGCCGCCACCACGGCGGCCCACAGCGCCAGGATGACGGCTAGTTTCAGCAACTCCACACGGTTGGTGAACACCAGCGCCGAACTCGCAAGAATGGCGAGTACCAGCAACACCGTTAAGAGCAGCCAGCCTGGCCTTCGGCCGCCGCGCCGTGGCCGAACACCGCGGGGCGGAACAGTCATGCGCCGACTGTACCTGTCACAGGTCACCTAGCGTGTCGACCACCACGGCGATTCGGCGATCTGACCGGAGCACAACGTCATTCGGGGACGGCATCGCCGTCCTCGGGTGGTTCCTCCGGCGACTTGCAGCAATGCTGCAACCACAGCCCGGCGATCGCGAGCGCCAGCGCGCACAGCGCGGCCACCACCACACCGGGGGTGTCCTCGCCCGCGACCCGGATGGTCGTCCGCCGCGGCAGCAGGTACACCAGGACCCCGACCCACCAGCCCGCGACCAGCGCACCGACCCACGCAGAGGCCTTGGCGATCACCACCGAACGCGCGACGGTCAGTGGGTCGAGGCGACCCGCTCCGACGCCGATCTGCCCGTCGTTGATCTTGGCGCGGACGTAGAAGCCCCAGCCCGCCTCGAACGCCGCGACACCGAGCAGCGACAGGCCGGTCCACACCGTGATGGGCGGGAACCACCGGTAGAGCGCATGGATCAGCAGATAGCTGAGCAGGGCCGCCGCAACGGCCGCGCCCACCAGGTCGCGCTTGCGGGTCGGCCCCATCAGCCGGCTGCGGTTTCGGTCCGGATGTCGAGCACCAGGTCGGTGCGCGTGACCCCGTCCCGCTCGGACTGGTCGATCTCCGACAGCAGGCGCTGCACCGGACGTGACTCGCCTGCGACCGTGAGCGTCGCGTCCGGGTCGACGTCCAGCCACGGGATCAGCACAAACGCCCGCAGGTGCGCGAGCGGGTGCGGCAGCGTCAGTCCCTCGTCGCGCGAGATGATCTCGTCGGCCCCGTCGTGGCACGTGATCAGGTCGACGTCGAGCGTGCGGGGGCCCCAGCGTTGCCCGCGGACCCGGCCTGCCGCGGCCTCGAGCTCCTGTGCGCGCCGCAGCCACCCGTGCCCGTCGAGATCCGGGTCGTCGGCCAGCAGTACGGCGTTGAGGAACGCGCCCTGCTCTTCGAAGCCCCACGCCGCGGTCTCGTACACCGCGGAGACCGCGCGCACCGCGGGCCCGAGACCGTCGAGCACCGACTGCAGCCGCGTGAGCCGGTCCCCGAGATTCGACCCGATGGAAAGCACCGTTGAGGTCATCTGCCACCTCTCCGCGATCGCCGCGCCACCACGGCAACATCATCGAATGTCAGCGGGATCGGCGCACTGGGCTTGTGGACGACGACCTCGACCGCGTGCAGGCGTTCGTCGGTCATGATGCCGTCGGCGATCTCCGCCGACACCGTCTCGATCAGATTGCGGGGCGTGCCCGCGACGATGTCGGCGGCACGCTGCGCGAGCGCGCCGTAGTCGAGCGTGTCGGCCAGGTCGTCGGACACGGCCGCGGGCCGCAGGTCCATCCACACCGTGATGTCGACGACGAAGTCCTGGCCGTCGGCGCGTTCGTGGTCGAAGACGCCGTGGTTGCCGCGGACCCGCAGTCCCCGCAACTCGATCCGGTCAGCCAATCTGTCCTCCAGAAGTCCAGGCGCCCAGCACCTTCAATGCGTCGACCGAGGCCTGTACGTCGTGCACCCGCACGCCCCAGGCACCGTGCATCGCGGCCAGCACCGAGATCACCGCGGTCGCGGTCTCACGGCCGTCCGGTGGTCGCGGTGTGCCGTCCGCGGCGGCCAGCAGCGTACCGAGGAAACGTTTGCGCGACGCGCCAACCAGCACCGGGATGCCCGTGGCCACCAGGTCCGGCAGCGCGTGCAGCAGCGCCCAGTTGTGCTCGGCGGTCTTGGCGAAACCCAGGCCGGGATCGATGACGAGCCGCTCCGGTTCGACGCCCGCGGTCACCGCGGCGTCGACCGCCGCGAGCAGTTCGGTGCGCACCTCGGCGACCACGTCGCGGTATCCCGGAACGCGGTGCGGGTGGTCGGCGTCGACCGAACGCCAGTGCATGAGGATCCACGGCACCTTCGCCTCGGCGAGCACGCCGGCCATGCCGGGATCGGCCCGCCCGCCCGACACGTCGTTGACGATGTGCGCGCCCGCTTCGAGCGCCGCGCGCGCGACGTCGGCGTGCATGGTGTCGATGCTGATCGTGATGCCTTGGGCCGCAAGCTCTCTGATCACCGGCGTGACGCGGGCGGCCTCGACCCCGGGATCGATGCGGGTCGCGCCGGGCCGCGTGGACTCACCGCCGACGTCGATGATCTGTGCGCCCGCGGCCACCAGGGCCAGCCCGTGCTCGACGGCGCGGTCGGTGTCGATGAATTTCCCACCGTCGGAGAACGAGTCTTGCGTGACGTTCACGACGCCCATCACCTGCACGGGTGTGCGGGGCTGGGCCGTCAGGCTCGGTGGGTTCACTTGCGCAGGATAAGTTCCAGCGCCTCGGCTCGAGATGCCTTGTCGGTCTTGAACTGCCCCCGCACGGCCGATGTGGTGGTCACCGCGCCCGGTTTGCGCACCCCGCGCATGGCCATGCACAGGTGCTCGGCCTCGACCACCACGATGACGCCGCGCGGGTCCAGCTTGCGCATGAGCGCGTCGGCGATCTGGGCGGTGAGCCGCTCCTGAACCTGCGGCCGCTTGGAGTACAGGTCGACCAGACGCGCGATCTTCGACAGTCCCGTCACGCGTCCGTCGACACCGGGGATGTAGCCGACGTGCGCCACGCCGTGGAACGACACCAGATGGTGCTCGCACGTCGAGTACATCGGGATCTGCTTGACCAGCACGAGTTCGTCGTGACCCTCGTCGAAGGTCGTGTTGAGCACGGAATCCGGGTCGGTGTGCAGCCCCGCCATCAGTTCCTTGTAGGCGCGGGCCACACGGGCCGGAGTGTCGACGAGTCCCTCGCGTTCGGGGTCCTCGCCGATCGCGATGAGCAGTTCGCGAACCGCGGCCTCGGCGCGCGGTTGGTCGAACACCCTGCGGACATTGTTGTTCTGGTGTCCGCGCAGGGACTGCGTCATCGAAGTCTCCGTTCTCGGATCAGCCGTGCGGGTTCGACCGGTCGCCGGTGTGCCCGTCGTCCTGACCGGACTGTTCGCTCGGTCGCCCGTGCTCGGGGCTGGTGCCTTGCTGTCCGGGATGAGGATACGGCTGGTACGGGTACGGCTGGGGCTGCTGCCATCCCGACGGATGTGGCGGCGGGTACCAGTAGCCCTGCTGCGGCTGGTATCCCGGCTGCTGCGACTGCTGCGGCGGCGGCCAGCCCGGGGCGTGCCACCCGGCCGGGGCGCCGTAGTCCGGCTGCGTCGGGCCTGCCGGAGCCGGGGCGCCGTTGCTGGGTGCGCCGTTGGTGCCGTTGCGCTTCTCGGCCTCGCGGTTGGCCGCGGCGATCGCGGCCTTGAACGCGGGCTCGGGCACCGGCGGCGGCCACGGCTCGCCGCGCTCCATAGCGAGCTCGCCCGGCGTCTTGATGGGCGGCTTGTCCGACGGCACACGGCCGCCGAAGTCGTCGAACATGGTCAGGCGCGGACGCTTCTTGACATCGCCGAAGATGGCCTCCAGCTCGGCGCGGTGCAGCGTCTCCTTCTCCAGCAGCTCACCGGCCAGGATGTCCAGCACGTCGCGGTACTCGGTGAGGATCTCCCACGCCTCGGTGTGGGCGGCCTCGATGAGCTTGCGGACCTCGTCGTCGATGATCTGCGCGACCTCGTGGCTGTAGTCGGCCTGCGTGCCCATGGTGCGGCCCAGGAACGGGTCGCCGTGCTCGGTGCCGTACCGCACGGCGCCCAGCTTGGAGCTCATGCCGTACTCGGTGACCATGGCGCGGGCGATCTTGGTGGCCTGTTCGATGTCGGACACCGCACCCGTGGTGGGCTCGCGGAACACGAGTTCCTCGGCCGCGCGGCCGCCCATCGCGAACACCAGGCGCGCGATCATCTCCGACCGCGTCATCAGACCCTTGTCGTCTTCGGGCACCGCGACGGCGTGACCGCCCGTGCGCCCACGCGCGAGGATCGTGACCTTGTAGATCGGTTCGATGTCGGGCATCGCCCACGCGGCCAGGGTGTGGCCACCCTCGTGGTAGGCGGTGATCTTCTTCTCGTGCTCGCTGATGATGCGGCTCTTGCGCCGCGGGCCACCGACCACACGGTCGACGGCCTCTTCGAGCGCGGGACCCGTGATGACCGTGCCGTTCTCGCGCGCGGTGAGCAGCGCGGCCTCGTTGATCACGTTGGCCAGGTCGGCGCCGGACATGCCGACGGTGCGCTTGGCCAGGCCGTCCAGGTCGGCGTCGGGCGCGATCGGCTTGCCCTGCGAGTGCACCTTGAGCACCGCGCGGCGGCCCGCGAGATCCGGGTTGGAGACCGGGATCTGGCGGTCGAAGCGCCCGGGGCGCAGCAGCGCGGGGTCGAGGATGTCGGGCCGGTTGGTGGCCGCGATGAGGATGACGCCCTGGCGGTCGCCGAAGCCGTCCATCTCGACCAGCAGCTGGTTCAGGGTCTGCTCGCGCTCGTCGTGACCACCGCCGAGGCCCGCCCCGCGCTGACGGCCGACGGCGTCGATCTCGTCGACGAAGATGATGCACGGGCTGTTCTGCTTGGCCTGCTCGAACAGGTCGCGCACACGGGAGGCGCCGACGCCGACGAACATCTCGACGAAGTCCGAGCCGGAGATCGTGAAGAACGGCACCCCGGCCTCGCCCGCCACGGCGCGCGCCAGCAGCGTCTTGCCGGTTCCGGGCGGGCCGTACAGCAGAACGCCCTTGGGGATCTTGGCGCCGAGCGCCTGATACCGCGACGGGTTCTGCAGGAAGTCCTTGATCTCGTACAGCTCCTCGACGGCCTCGTCGACGCCTGCGACGTCGGCGAAGGTGGTCTTGGGCATGTCCTTGGACAGCTGCTTGGCGCGCGACTTGCCGAAGCCGAAGCCCATGCGCCCGCCGGTCTGCATCCGGGAGAACATCACGAACAACGCCACGAGCAGCAGCAGCGGCAGCATGTAGATGAGCAGGGTGCCGAACACGCTGCCCTGGTTGACGACGGTATTGGTCTTTGCGCCTTTGTCCTGAAGCGCGTTGAACAGCGTCACGCCGTACCCGGTCGGGTACTTCGTGATGATCTTGTCGCTGTCCTCGGTGTCGCCGTTGCCGCTCTTGAGGTCCAGCCGGACCTGTTGTTCGCGGTCGTCGATCTGGGCGCTGTTGACGTTGTCGCCGCGGATCTGGGCGAGCGCCACCGTGGTGTCTACAGGCTTGTAGCCGCGCGTGTCGTCACTGAAATAGAAGAACGACCAGCCCAGCAGCAGCACGACCCCGATCACGGTCAGGGTGCGGATAACATTTTTCCGGTTCATCGATCATCGGCCTTCGTTGGCTTCATCTTTTTCGGCCGCCCCCGGCCGGGGTCCTTCCTGATACGCGCAGCTAGCAAGTTACAAGGCTACCGCTAGACCAACGTCCGGCAGTTCCCGACGGTCACCGGCCGGCCGTCCGCCCGG
>Ga0180217_1005083_pt1 | contig 10117 bp, 16 predicted proteins | sample eDN3rd37CBELigOP_FD_128521 | JGI IMG/M metagenome (GOLD analysis project Ga0180217, IMG submission 128521) | Enriched Organic Plus compost microbial communities from Emeryville, California, USA - eDNA 3rd pass 37_C BE-Lig OP (version 2) (version 2) ... | reverse complement strand
GAGGAGCGGCAGATCACGGCGGAGGACTGGTTTCTGGAGTCGATCCCCGACGGGCCGTTCGAAATCCGCAAGGTCAATTTCGAGCTGCTCGATCCGGAATTCCGCCGGCAGCTCGTGCCCTATCCGGGCTACGAGCAGCCGGGTACGATCGTCGTCGATCCGAAGAACCATTTCCTCTACACGGTGCGCGAGGGTGGCCAGGCCGTGCGCTACGGCGTCGGCGTCGGGCGAGAAGGATTCGGATGGAGCGGCGACGCCATTGTCGGCCGCAAGGCGGAATGGCCGGACTGGGTGCCGCCGAAGGAAATGCGGCTGCGCCAGCCGGAGTTGCCCGAGCGCATGCCGGGCGGACCGGAGAACCCGCTCGGCGCGCGCGCGCTTTATCTCTATCAGGGCAATCGCGACACGCTCTATCGCATCCACGGCACGTTCGAGCCATGGACGATCGGCACCGATGTTTCTTCCGGCTGCATCCGGATGCTGAACGAGGAAGTCGCCGACCTCTACTTGCGCACGCCGGTCGGCACGAAGGTGGTGGTGCTTTAGTCGGCCTTCGGCTTCCCGATCCGATTCTGCTGCATTTCTATTCCAGCGAGGCCGCGCAATACGCCGAGCACTTCGTCCGGCCGTTCGCTCATCAGCATGTGGCCGGCGCCCTTGAGGATCACGACGTGCGCATTGGCGAGCGCGGCGGCAAGCTCCCGGCCCCGCTTCGCGGGCGTCATCTGATCGCGCTCGCCCAGGACGAGCGTCACGGGCGCCTCCACCTTGGCCGCTGAAGAAAGCCCGTCGCGATAGTCGTTGCAGGCAGCGAGATCGGCGAAGAGAACACCCTCGCCCGCGCGCTCGAGCACGCGGGCGCCGCCGCCCGCCATCCACAGGCCGGGCGCGAGCGAGCCGCCGAGGCCGGCGCGATGGCCGTGACCCCAGAGGTTGACCATGTCGATGGCGGCGCGGTCGTTTGCCTCCGCCGCCTTCAGCAGACCGGCATTGACGGGCATGGCGGGCGCCGCAGCGATCAGGCCGAGGGCCTTGACCCTTTCGGGATGGCGCGCGGCGGCTTCCAGCGCGACGAGCGCGCCCATGGAATGACCGATCAACGTCGCCTTGCGCACGCCAGCGGCGTCGATCAGCGCCGCCGTCCAATCCGCAAGCTCGCCAATCGAGCGCAGCGGCGCGCCTTCGGAGCGGCCGTGGCCGGGAAGATCGGGCGCGAGCACCGCAGCGCCGCGATGGGCGAACCAGCGCGCGAGCAGCGCCCAGACCGTGTGATCGAAGCCCGCGCCATGCAGAAAGACGACGAGCGGCAGCGCGGGATCGAACTCACGGCCGCCGGTCGCGGCATAGACCTTCCTGCCGTGGACCACGAGCTGCATGGTCAGGCCCGCTGCGACGCGCGCAAAGCCTGCGCGAGATCGTCGATGATGTCGCCCGCTGCCTCGATGCCGACGGAGATGCGAACCAGCTCCTCGCCAAGGCCCGCCTCCTTCAATTGCGCGGCGCTCATCTGCTGGTGTGTCGTGCTGGCGGGATGGATGACGAGGGTTTTTGCATCGCCGACGTTCGCGAGATGGCTCGCGAGCCGCAACGCCTCGATGAACCTGCGACCCGCCTCGCGGCCACCCCTGATGCCGCAACTGATGATGGAGCCCGCGCCCTTGAGCAGGAGGCGCTTTGCGAGATCATGGTCCGGGTGCGATGGCAACGTGGGATGCAGCACCCATTCGATCGCTTTGTTCTTCGTCAGAAACTCAAGCACCGCCCGCGTGTTCTCGACGTGGCGCTCGACGCGGAGCGACAGGGTCTCGACACCCTGCAGAATGTAGAAGGCGTTCTGCGGCGAAATGCACGCCCCGAAATCGCGCAGGCCCTCGGTGCGTGCGCGCATGATGAAGGCCGCCGGGCCGTATTCCTCGGCGAAGACGATGCCGTGGTAGCCGGCATAGGGCTCGGAGAGCGTCGGGAATTTATCCGACGCCCCGTAGTCAAAGCGGCCACCATCGATGAGCACGCCCCCAATGGCGACGCCGTGGCCGCCGATCCATTTGGTGATCGAGTGCATGACGATGTCGGCGCCCTGCTCGATCGGCTTACTGAGGTAGGGCGTGGCGAAGGTGTTGTCGATCAGGAGCGGCACGCCGGCCGCGTGCGCGATCTCGGCGACCTTCGGAATATCCAGCACCTCAAGGCCGGGATTGCCGATGGACTCCGCGATCACGAGCTTGGTGTTCGGTCGCATCGCCTGGCGGAAGCCGTCGAGGTCGCAGGGCTTCACGAAGGTCGTGGTGATGCCGAAGCGCGGCAGCGTGTGCGTGAGCAGATTGATCGTGCCGCCATAGAGCGATGCCGAGGCGACGATGTGATCGCCAGCGCCGGCGAGCGTCGCGATGCCAAGGTGCATCGCCGCCATGCCGCTCGCGGTACAAACCGCGCCGACGCCGGATTCGAGCGCCGCGAGGCGCTCCTCCAGCACCGCGGTCGTCGGGTTGGAGATGCGGGTGTAGATGTGCCCTGCCCTCTCGAGATTGAACAGGGCGCCGGCATGGTCCGCGTCCTGAAAGACGAACGAGGTCGTCTGATAGATCGGCACGGCGCCCGCGCCGGTTGCGGAGTCGGGATGCTGGCCCGCGTGCAGGCTGAGAGTCTCGAATTGCGGGGGCTTGGGTCCGGCCATGCGCACCTCCCGGTCAGGCCGGGAGCATGCAACGATATCCGCCGGCGGTCACTCGCCGGCCCGGCAGCAGCTACTTGTTCGGATTCCAGGGCTGGTAATCGCCGGTCGCGCGCGGACGATGGCCGGTCGCAAGCGTCGAGCCCTGCGGACGCCAGGCGTAAGGCGTGCCGGTCAGGTTCGGCCGGTGCGGCTTCTGCCACTCGCGGGCCTTGTAGTCTTCCTGGGTCGGCGGCACGTCGACCGTGTGGTGCAGCCAGCCATGCCACTCGGGCGGCACGCGGGAGGCTTCCGCCAGACCGTTATAGATGACCCAGCGGCGCTCGAAGCCGAGCGTCGGGTCGATCTTGCCGCCCCTCGTGCGGTAGTAGCGGTTGCCCTGCTCGTCCTTGCCCACCAGCTCGCCATAAAGCCCGGTCCAGAGCTGGATGCCGAAGGTCTGGCTGTTCCACCAGGTGAAGATGCGGAGGATGAAGTTCTTGATGGCGGTCATGGGAAGGCCCGGCTCTGGTGTCGCGGTTCATGCCATCTCCGCGGGCGAAAGTCGAGTTCCGGCAGCGCCGCATCCTATTCGGCCGGCGCTCGCTCGGCGACGGGCGACACCCGGCTGTAGGTGAACTGCCAGAGCAGGAAGGTCATCGAGGCGGCTGCCGCGATCCCGGCGACCATCGGCAGCGCCGTGCCGTCCGCAAACAGGCTGCTGATGCCGATCGCAGTCGCGCCGACAATGAGGCGCAGGGTGCTCATCAGCGAATAGGCCGCGCCCGCGATCGCGCCATGCTCGTCCATGGCGAGTACCGTCGTGATCGGCATGATCTGCCCCAGGAAGGCGTAGCCGACGAACAGCAGCACGACGATCACCTCGAGCCGGTCGAACCCGAGCGCGACCAGCGCAAAGAGAAGCAGCATCGCCGCCACATGCCCGATCGCCGCCACCTGAACGATGCGCCGAAGCGGAAACCACCTGCCGAGCCAGCCGTTCAACTGCGCGGAGCCGAACAGCCCCGCCGCGTTCGCGGAGAAAGCGATGGCGTAGGCGATCGGCGAGAGGCCGTAATGATCGATCAGCACGAAGGACGAGCTGCCGAGATAGATGAAAAGGGAAGCCAGCGCGAAACCGCCGACGAACGTCAGCGCAAGGAAATCGCGGTGACCGAGGAGCAGCCGGAAGGCGGCGAGCGAGCTCGCGATTGTGGCGCCGCGCCGGGCGGCGTGTGGCCGGGTTTCTTCCTGCAACATCGCAAGCATGACGAGCGCCGCGACCGCGGCCGCCGCCACGAACCAGAAGACCGCGCGCCAGTCCGCCGCCGCGATCAGCAGGCTTCCCGCCGAAGGCGCCAGAATCGGGCTCACGCTGAACACGAGCATGAGCATTGACATGAGACGGGCAGCCTTCAGGCCGGTGTACATATCGCGCACGATCGCGCCAGGCACGACCATGCCTGCCGCGGCGCTGATGCCCTGCAGGATGCGCCAGCCGATCAGCGAGTGGATGTCGCTTGCCAGCGCGCAGCCGACGCTCGCCACCGCGAAGAGCGCGAGCCCGACATAGAGCGGCGGCTTGCGGCCGACCATGTCGGAGACCGGACCGACGACGATCTGAAAGAGCCCGAACGAGACGAAGAACGCCGTCAGCGTCATCGCCGCGAGATCGGGGGTTGTGCCGAGGCTCTTGCCGATGGTGGGCAGCGCCGGCAGGTACATGTCGATGGCGAAGGGCCCGATCGCCATCACGAGGCCGAGGACCACGGCGTCCCGAACGAACTTTGCTTCCACTCGGCGTCCTTAAAGGTAACGCGTCTCGGCGGGAGGGCTGTCCCATCGATTGTTGCGGCCGTCTTGGTATATGACGCGTGCCGATGCAAGCTCCTCGTCGGTCACATCGTCGAGACAGGCGACATTCACTGCGACAAAATCGCCGATCTCGTCGTGGTAACCGCGACCGAACGGCTTCACGCCGCAGCGGCTGCAGAAGCAGTGCCGGATGTTGTCGCTTCCGAACTGATAGATCGACAGCGCATCCTCGCCCTGCAGCAGCCGGAACGCGTTTGCGCCCACCACCGACTTCCAGAACCGCGCCTTGGTGCAGATCGAGCAATTGCACTTGCTCGTCTTGTCCGCCAGATCGAGCTCGACCTCGAAACGTACCGCGCCGCAGTGGCAACTGCCGTGATACAATTTCTCCATTGGATCGCCGTCCGTATCAGAGATCGACCAGCGTCTTGAACCCGCCATAGATCATGCGCTTGCCGTCGAACGGCATCGACTTGATACCCATCATCTCCGGCTCGAGGCGCTTATCTTTCATCACCTTGGCGAGCACACGGTCCCGATGGGCGCGCGACTTATAGACGATGTAGGAGAAGAAGACGGTCTCGCCCTTCTTCAGCTTCACGCTGCGGGGAAACGACGTCCATTTTCCATCCTTGACGTCATCGGCCACGCACTCCCGGAACTCGAGCGCGCCGTGTTCGCGCCAGACCTTGCCGGCCTTCTGCGCCATGCGGCGGTAGGCAGGGATATTCTTCTTCGGCACGGCAAGCACAAAGCCATCGACGTATCGCACTGCTGTCTCCTTTCATGGTCGCACCGCATCCATGCGGCGCGGACTATTGGTTGTTGATATGAAGAATATTGCCGTCAGGGTCCTTGAACCACGCCGCTTTGAAATCGCCGAACACGTGAACGTCGCCTTCAAGGCGGGAGCCGGGAAACTCATAATGCTCGAACGGCACGCCCGCTTTCTGGAGCGTCGCCACGGTCGAATCCAGCTCGTCCCCGACACCCCAGGTGGCGCTGGTCGCCTTGTTGGTGCCGGCGAACTGCGATTCGTAGACGATGATGGTCGAATTGCCGCTTTTCAGCGTGACGACGCCCATCGCTTCGGGTCCCGCCGGCGCGAGGCCGAGCGTCTGCTGATAGAATTTCCTGGCGGTGGCAAGGTTCTTCACCGCGATCGTTGCCATTGCATTCTTCTCCGACAGCATGTGCAACCTCCTCAGCTGAGCGCGGGCGCGCGCACCCGCGTGGGTTTTGGATCAAGCGGAAACATCGAGAAATAGGGCTCCGCTTCCGCCAACACCCGCGCAAACGAGGCGCGGTGCATCAGCCGGTCGAGATAGGCGTTGAGGTGCTTTCGGCCGCCGAACGACTCGACCGTGTTCGCATAGAAGAGCGCCGGCGCTGCGGAGCAGTCGGCGAGCGTGAATTCATCGCCGATAGCCCAACGTTTTGCGGCCATCTCCGATTCAAGCAATTCATAAGCTTCGGCGATCTGCGCCCTCGCCTCTCCCACGCCGAACGGATCGCGCCTGTTCTCTGGCCGCAGGCGGTCGGTGACGATCTTCTGCATGGGCTTGTGAACGTATTCGTCGTGGAAGCGGTCCCACATGCGTGCCTGCCAGGCGGCGTCCGGGTCTTGCGGAACGAGTCGCGTCGCGCCGGAATGAAACGTGTCGAGATACTCGATGACGGTGGTCGATTCCGCGACCGTGCATCCCCTCGCCTCATCGCGCAGGACCGGAAACTTCGCCATCGGCCAGACGGCCTTGAAGGCAGCGAGGGACTGCGCATCCATGAGATCGACCACAACGGGCTTGAACGGGGTCGCGTTCTCATAGAGCGCGATCAGCGGCTTCCAGCAGAACGAAGCGAGCGGGTGGAAATAGAGCGTGAGCGCCATCGTCAGTCGCGCCTCTCGAATGCGCCGTTTCGTCCGGCGGAAGCGATTCTTGTTCTCATAAAGGCGATGGCGCCGCCGATGAGCACAACGAGCATCGCGACGTGATAGACGATGTCCGGGACGGTCTGCGGTCCGATGCCGGCGAGGACGAAGCCCACACCTGCCAACGTGCCGACGATGGCGAATGCCTGGACCGCAACGCCGATCCCCCACGCCCGCTTCGGGACCACCCACGTCAGGATCAGGCCGGCAAACAGGACCGCCGCGATCACGCCTTCCGGCGTCGCCGCGCGGGCATGCTGATAGCCCGGAATGAACCAGCCGCGGTGGACGGCGGAGGCAAGCGCAAAGGCGAGGCCCTCGAAGAACAGGAGCGGGCGAATGAAACTGGCCGAATGCATCTTGCTCCTCCTTAGCGGCGCGCGCTTCGCTTCTTCTTCACCGCGTGGTGCCAGGCCGTCTCCAGCGCCGCCCTGAGTTCGGGTGCCGAGAGCGCCGCGAGCTTCACAGTCGTCCAACCCTGCTTGCCCCAAGCGTTCGGCACCGGCGAAAACGCTTCCGGTGCGGTGAGGCACTTCAGTTCCTGCTCGTCCGGCGCCAGTTTCAGGTTGGCGAACTTCCCGTCGGCGGCGAGCGTCGCGTAGATCCTCGCCACCTTGAACGCCGTGCGATCGAAGTGCGGCGCCTCGGTTGTGCCTTCAAGCGCAAGCGCGAGCCGCCGCAAATCCCTACCCGTCGCCACGGTCTATTTCTCCGCCAGCGCCTTCAGGTTCGCCAGACCTTCCTCGAAATCCTTGCCGACCATCTTGTCGACGTCGAAGAAGACCTGCATGACTTTGGCGAGATATGGATTGGGACCGTGCATGTCCCATGCCATCGTCGTCCCGTCGCCGTTGGGGGCGAGAGTATATTCGACCGTGTTGTTGGCCATGAACGGCCGCACCATGTCGAGCTTGAGGACCACCTTGGTCGGCGGCGAGACGTCGGCGATCTCGAGCGTGCCGGCGCCTACATTGCTGTCGCCGTCCCATTCATAGATCGCGCCCTTGCCGCTCTCCGCGCCGCGATAGACCCGCTTCATGTCGGGATCCTTCTTCTCGTAGGGCGACCATTCGACCGACCGGCGAAGGTCGACGAGAAGCGGATAGATCTTCTCCGGCGGCGCCTTGATGTCGAGCGCCCGCTGAATGCGGAACGTATCCGGCTTGGTGGCGGCGTAGGCGAGCACGGCCACCGCAGCGAGGACAATGACGCCGGCAATGGCCGCAAGTGTCCGCAACATCATTTGCTCCCGTCTCGTGATTGTTCGCCGCGAATCAGGTCAGATTGACCATCCAGCCGACGCCGAAACGGTCCTTCACCATGCCGAAGCTCTTGGCGAAGAAGGTCTTGCCGAGCGGCATGGTGACTTCACCGCCTTCGGCGAGGGCATCGAATTTGCGCTTGGCGTCAGCCTCGTCCTTTGCTTCGACGGAAAGCGAGAAGCCGTCGAACTTGGGATTGCCGTTCGCGTAGCCGTCGGAGGCCATGAGGGTATTGCCGCCAATGCGGAACGAGGCGTGCATGACCTTGTTCTCGGTGCCGGGTTGGAGCGTTCCCGGCGGCGGCTGCTCAGGCGCCTCCTTGAAGCGCATCAGCATTTCGACCTCGGCGCCGAGCGCCTTCTTGTAGAAATCGAGCGCCTCTTCGCAGTGTCCGTCGAAGAACAGATAAGGTGTGACCGACATCGTGTGCTCCCGTTTGTTGTCACAGTTGCTTTCACGCCTTGATCGGAATCCAGAGCTCGACCGCACCCGTTCCGGTGCGCGGGTCGAATTCGTCGCCGTATCGTTCGAAGAAATCCGCGCCGTCGGCGACATGTTCGCAGCCGGAGTTTGGCAACCACTCGCCCATGATCGCATGCATCGTGCGCGGCAGCGCCGAAAGATGGTCGCGGTGCGTGAATACGGCGTAACGCTGCGCCGGGATTTCGAGATGGCAGAACCCTTCCGGAAGCCGCGCGACGCTCGATACCTCCACGCCGGAGAGATAGCCGAAGCTGAAAGCGTTCTTCAGCGAGTCGAAGATCACCCCATAGGTGGCGGTGCCCACCTGATCCGGGATCTTCGCGATCCGCGGCGCGAAGCGCTGCCATTGCGCGGGAATGCCGGCATTGCTGCCGCTGTATCGTTCGGCAATGCCGGCAATCAGCATTTGCCGGCCGGCGACGAAACGTGGATCGAGTGCGCCGCCCGGCGCGGCGGCAATGGCAGTACTTCCGGAATTCATAGCCGTCCTCCTCAGTGCGGCCGCGCGTAGGCGCGCTGCAATTCCGCAATGTCGAACTTTTTCATCTGCATGAATGCCTTCATGACCCGATCCGCCCGCGCGCGGTTCGGGTCCATCAGCATCTTGGGCAGCACCGCCGGCACCACCTGCCACGACAGGCCGTACTTGTCCGTGACCCAGCCGCACTGCACTTCCGTGCCGCCGTCGGCGAGCCTGTTCCAGAAATAATCGATCTCCTCCTGCGTATCGCAGTGGACCTGGAACGAGATTGCGGGCGTGAACTTGTAGTGCGGGCCGCCGTTCAGCGCGAGAAAATTCTGGCCATTGATCTCGAACTCGGCCGTGAGCACGGAGCCGGGTTTGCCGCCGTGGATCTCCTGCCCTTCATTGCCGTAATAGCTGATGCGGCCGAGCTTCGAATTGGGAAAGATGGAGACATAGAACTTCGCCGCTTCTTCGGCCTGGGTATCGAACCACAGGCACGGCATAAGCGTCTTGGCGCTGATCTGCATTTGCTTCCTCCACTCGTCTACTGTTCGTCCGCAGGGTTGATGCCGGCGTCACTGGCTGGCGGGCTTGACGCATGTGCTCACATCGCGTCGGGCTGCAGGAGGCTCACGCGGTTGCCTTCCGTGTCGAAGAAGGAGACGTATCGGCCGACGCCGGGTATCTGCATCGGTTCGCCGAGGACCTTGCCGCCCTCCTTGTCGACGCGCCGCATCGCCGCCTCGATATCATCGACTCCGATGACGATGGACGGGTGCTGCGCCGGCCAATCCGGCTTCTTCGGGAAGAAGCCGCCGTTGATGCTGCCGCGAACGGCGTCGGGCTTTACGTCCTTCTCGGCCGTGGTGACGAGCACGTAGTTGCCCATTTCGGGACCGAACTGCTGCGTCTTCCAGCCGAAGGCCTTCTCGTAGAAGGCCGCCATGCGCCTGGTGTCTTCGGCCGGCATTTCGAAATGAACGACGGGGTTCATGTCGGTCATGGCTCGCGTCCTTTTGCTCGCGCGTCAGGCGGCCGCCCGTGTCTCGTGCTCCGGTTCGAGGTTGAGCATCTTGCCGCTCATCGGGTCGAACGGGCTGGAGTAGTGCTCATGCACGATCAGCCACGTGCTGTTCGTCTTGCGCAGGCATACGGTCCCGCGCATCCAGCCGTAATGCTCCTGGCCGTCCTTGCTCGTGCCGCCGCAGCGGGCAAGGTAGTGGCAGAACGCCAGTCCGCCCTCCGCAGCGATCTCGAGATCGTGCATCTCGAACCGCATCTCCTCGCAATAGGAGAGACACTCCTCCCAGTGCTTCCGGTAGGCTTCGACGCCCCTGAACTCGAGCTTTCCGATCGCGTCGAACGCGAGCACATCCGGCGCGTATGAGGCCATGATGGCGTCGAGGTCCTTGGCTTGGGACGCCCTCACCCATTCGTTGAGGCGGGCGCGGATCTGGGCTTCGTCGTTCGCGTTCGTAGCTGCCTTGGCCATCTCACTCTCCTTTTGCTTG
>Ga0180217_1005082_pt1 | contig 10118 bp, 11 predicted proteins | sample eDN3rd37CBELigOP_FD_128521 | JGI IMG/M metagenome (GOLD analysis project Ga0180217, IMG submission 128521) | Enriched Organic Plus compost microbial communities from Emeryville, California, USA - eDNA 3rd pass 37_C BE-Lig OP (version 2) (version 2) ... | reverse complement strand
TTAATCAGCGCCCATTCCGCATCGCTCAGGTCGAACCGTGCCATCTCACCCTCCTGGTTACGGAAAATGAATCACTGTTCGTCCTTCAGTCCTATCCCCTTTATGAGTACAGAACCTAGCGCGCGTGTCACGGCCGCGATCCTCCTTCGCTGTTCCGCAGCAGCTTCGGAGGACTGCTATGGGGCCGTCTGGTTCTCTTAAGCCTTCGCTTTCAGTTTTGCGGACCGCCGAAGATCGGCATTGATGCGCGTCTGCCATCCCGGGCCCGTGTTGCGATAATGCGCCAGCACGTCGGGATCGAGGCGCAGCTTCACCGCCTGCTTGGTGGGGGCCTTCTGCGGTCCCCGCTCGCCCGGACGCCGCTTCGACAGATGGGCAAGTTCGGGGATGTCCTCCACGCGCTTTGCCTTGGCAAAGTCGGTTGCGGTCCAGTTGGGGTTCTCCTTGTCGGCCGTGGCAGGCCGGGCCTTACGCTTGGTCATAGAGAGCCTGTTCCTTTCTGCTGGCGAGGCGGAGCGAGATGATCCGCAGGGTCCGCCCGCGCGGTGTGAAAACGAGGAAATAAAGCTGATCGCCGATACGGCCGACGGCCTGATACCGCTTTTCGCCATAGTCGCGGCGGTCATCGGTGCGGATAAAGGCGCTGTCAAAGTCAAAGCCTTTGGCCAGTTCGAAAGACAAGCCCCGGCGGGCGATGTTCGCAGCGTTCTTGGCAGGATCGAACTCGGTTTCCATGAGCTGTTTGTACCCCCAAAAAGAACCCGGCGCAACAATGAGATAGGGGGGTACTACGAAGTTCTAGGAATCCGCACGCGACCGCGGCGCCCGCGCGATAGTGAGGCGTTCGCGCGGCGACACCAGCCGCCCATAGATGCAGCGCGGCGCGCCGGTGCAGAGAATCCAGTCCTCAGGATCGCCGCCCGGGATCAGCTTAAGGCCCTGCACCAGCCTGACCGGCTTGCCGCAGAGCGGGCAGGGCTGCCCCGGCCTGGGCCGGCATCGTCCGAATGTCAGGCGCACCATCTCATTCTCCCTCGATGAATCGGGGAGTTCATAAGCCGACACAGGGACGACCGCATGCGCCTTTAGGCTTTCGCCCTGGACATGCGCGCATGCCTCCCCGAATGGGTTCGAGGAGTGCGTTTGCCGGCAGCACTGACGCCGCCTGTGTCGGGGTTATGAAGCCCCAGCGATCCGTGCGCGGATCGCCAGGGCGAACTATAGCTCCGGGGTTGTGGGGAAGCCAGCCCGGGTGGGGTTGGTCCGGGGGCTTCTCTCCTCACCATGGGCGGCCTTGAGCCGCCCATCCAACTTTTCAGCGGGCGGCACGACGTTGGATGGCCGGGTCATCCTTCGGCAAGCTCAGGATGACGCCCGGCCATGGAGAGAGAGGTGGCTGTTTCCTGTTCCTGCAAGACCGCAGTCTGGGCGGCCCGCAGTTGCGGGCCGTGACAATCGGGCTTGCCTGCCGCCGCTTTGCCTAATCCGCGACGATCTCCGCGTCCGAATAGCCTTGCAGATACAGCAGCGCCGTCAGGTCGTTGTGCGCGATGGCGGCGCCCGCCGCTTCCGCCACCACCGGCTTGGCGTGATAGGCGACGCCCAGGCCCGCCCGCTGGATCATGGCGAGGTCGTTGGCGCCGTCGCCCACCGCGAGCGTCTCGGACAGGTCCAGCCGCAGCGACCGCGCCCCATCCTCCAGCGCCTGCAATTTGGCCTCGCGGCCCAGGATGGGCTCGGCCACCCGGCCGGTCAGATGCGCGCCGTCGTCCAGCAATATGTTGCCGCGTTCCTCATGGAAGCCCGCCGCTTCGGCCACGCGCTTGGTGAAGAAGCCGAAGCCGCCCGACACCAGCATGGTGTGGGCGCCATGCGCCCGCATGGTGGCGACAAGCGATTTCGCGCCGGGATTGAGGCGCACCCGCTCCTCATAGGTGCGCTGAAGCGCGTCCAGCCCCAGGCCCTTCAGCATGCCGATGCGCTCGCGCAGCGCCGCCTCGAACTCCAGCTCGCCCCGCATGGCGCGCTCGGTGATGGCGGCGATCTGCGGCTTCAGTCCCGCCATGCCGGCCAGCTCGTCCAGGCATTCGACATTGATGATGGTCGAATCCATGTCGGCCACCAGCAGCCTCTTGCGGCGGCCCTGCGCGGGCAGCAGGTTGATGTCCCAGGGGGCGTCCTTCGCCAGCGCGCGTGCCCGATCCAGCGCCGCGCGGTCCGTCACCGCGATGTCGAAGGCATGGCCGGGCGAGAGGATGTTCACCGCGCCCAGCGCGGCGAAACGCTCCGCCTCCGCGCCCTTGCCGATGACGTTCAGAACAAACATTGTGCCGCTCATGTTTGACGCGGTGCTTATTGCAGGCCCCACCGCCAGCGGCAAGTCCGCGGCGGCGCTGGCATTGGCCGAGCATATCGGCGGCGCCATCGTCAACGCCGATTCCATGCAGGTCTATGCCGAGGCGCCGGTGCTGACGGCGCAGCCCGACGCGGCGGCCAGGGCGCGCGCGCCGCATCTGCTTTACGGCCATGTTCCGGCGCGCGCGCTTTATTCGGTCGGCCGCTATGCCGGGGATGCGAAGCGCGCGCTGGCCGAGGTGCGGGCGATGGGGAAGGTGCCGGTCTTCGTCGGCGGCACCGGCATGTATTTCATGGCGCTGGAAGAGGGGCTGGCCGCCATCCCGCCCATTCCCGATGCGGTGCGTGACGCCGCGCGCGCGCTGTTGGACGAGATCGGCGTCGGCGAACTGCATGCGCGGCTGGCGGCGCGCGATCCCGAAACCGCGGCGGGCCTGCGCCCCACCGATCCGCAGCGCACCTTGCGCGCCTGGGAAGTGCTGGAGGCCACGGGCCGCCCGCTGGCCGCATGGCAGCGCGCGCCTGCCGCGCCGGTGCTGGCGGGGATGCGGCTGGCGCGCCTGCTGCTCGATCCGCCGCGCGACGTCTTGCGCGCCGCCATCGCCCGGCGCTTCGAGACCATGGTGGAGGCGGGGCTGGACGAGGCGCGCGCGCTGGAGGGCCTGGACCCGGCCCTGCCCGCCGCCAAGCTGCTGGGCCTGCGCCCCCTGCAGGCGCTGGCACGCGGCGAGATGGACCGGAAGGCGGCGATTTCCGAGGCGGTTACCGCGACGCGGCAATTCGCCAAGCGCCAGATGACGTGGTTTCGCGGCCGGATGCCCCATTATGTGCGGTTCGATCCCACAGGTGGCAATATTATTACCGTGTTTAACGAAATTTCCGCATGAAATTGCCTTGACGGCCCCGCCATCCATCCATAAATTGCGCCGCAATGCACAATACTCTGGTACTCACACGACCGCCCTGCCGAAGCGCCCCCTGACGGGCTTCGGACATGGCGGCTATGAGAAAAGGGGCGGCAACGCCCCTTTCTCTTTGATGGCATAAGCGCGCAAAGCGGATTGGAACGATGAGCGAGACGAAGACGAAAGAGGCGGCGGCCGAGGCCGAGACCATGACCGGCGCGCAGATGGTGATCCGCGCCCTCAAGGATCAGGGCGTCACCCACATCTTCGGCTATCCCGGCGGCGCGGTGCTGCCCATCTATGACGCGCTGTTCGAGGCCGAGGGCATCGCGCATATCCTGGTCCGCCACGAGCAGGGCGCCGCCCATGCGGCGGAAGGCTATGCCCGCTCCACCGGCAAGCCGGGCGTGCTCCTGGTGACATCGGGCCCCGGCGCCACCAACGCCGTCACCGGCCTGACCGACGCGCTGATGGATTCCATCCCCATCGTGATGCTGTCGGGCCAGGTGCCCACGCACTTGATCGGCACCGACGCCTTTCAGGAATGCGACACGGTCGGCATCACCCGCCCCTGCACCAAGAACAACTGGCTGGTGAAGAGCGTGAACGAATTGTCGCGCACCATCCATGAGGCGTTCGAGATCGCGACCACCGGCCGTCCCGGCCCCGTGGTGGTGGACATCCCCAAGGACATCCAGTTCCAGACCGGCGCCTATGTCGGGCCCAAGGCGGTGCATCACCGCACCTATCGGCCCCGCACCGAGCCCGAGGCCGAGCTGATCGAGCGCGCGGTGGAGATGATGGCCGAGGCGAAGCGCCCGGTCTTCTATACCGGCGGCGGCATCGTCAATTCCGGGCCGCTGGCCTCCAAGCTGCTGCGCGAGCTGGTGGACCTCACCGGCTTTCCCATCACCTCGACCCTGATGGGGCTGGGCGCCTTCCCGGCCAGCCGCCCCGAATGGCTGGGGATGCTGGGCATGCACGGCACCTGGGAAGCCAACCATGCCATGCATGGCTGCGACCTGATGATCTGCCTGGGCGCGCGCTTCGACGACCGCGTGACCGGGCGCATCGCCGCCTTCTCGCCGGGGTCGAAGAAAATCCATCTCGACATAGACCCGGCGCAGATCAACAAGGTGGTGCCGGTGGACCTCGGCATCATCGGCGATGCCGGCAAGGCCATCGCCGCGATGATCGAGGCGTGGAAGGCCAGGAAGCTCAGGAAGCCCGACATCGCCGGCTGGTGGGCGCAGATCGAGCAGTGGCGGGCGCGCAAATGCCTGAGCTACAAGCCGTCTTCCACCCTGATCAAGCCGCAATACGCCATCGACCGGCTTTATGCGCTGACCAAGGACCGCAAGACCTTCGTCACCACCGAGGTCGGCCAGCACCAGATGTGGGCGGCGCAGCGTTTCCATTTCGAGGAGCCCAACCGCTGGATGACCAGTGGCGGCCTGGGCACCATGGGCTATGGCCTGCCCGCGGCGGTGGGCGTGCAGGTGGCGCACCCGGACGCGCTGGTCATCGACATTGCGGGCGAAGCCTCGGTGCAGATGACGATGCAGGAAATGTCCACCGCCATGCAGTATGACCTGCCGATCAAGATCTTCATCCTCAACAACGAATATATGGGCATGGTGCGCCAGTGGCAGGAATTGCTGCATGGCGGGCGCTATTCGCACTCCTATTCCGAGGCGTTGCCCGATTTCGTCAAGATGGCGGAGGCGTTCGGGTGCCTCGGACTGCGCGCCGAGAAGCCGGACGAGCTGGACGATGCCATCCGCGAAATGATCGACACGCCGCGCCCGGTGTTGTTCGATTGCCGCGTGGACCCGACGGAGAATATCTTCCCGATGATTCCCTCGGGCGCGGCGCATAACGAGATGATCCTGGGCGGGCTGGAGGAAAGCAGCGTGTCCGACGAAGGCAAGATGCTGGTCTGACCATGCTGTACGAGAAGGACACGGGCACCACCGCCCGCGAAAGCCACACCATCACCGTCCTGGTGGACAATGAGGCGGGCGTCCTGGCGCGCGTGGTCGGCCTGTTCTCCGGCCGGGGTTACAACATCGAAAGCCTGACGGTGGCCGAGGTGGACCCCGCCGCGCACACCAGCCGCATCACCATCGTCACCTCGGGCACGCCGCAGGTGATCGAGCAGATCGAGGCGCAACTCTCCCGCCTGATCCCGGTGCACAAGGTCACCAACTGGACCAGCCAGAAGGGCGGCATCGAGCGGGAGATGGCGCTGATCAAGGTGGCGGGGGTGGGCGACAAGCGCATGGAGGCGCTGCGCATGGCCGACGCCTTCCGGGCGCGGGCCGTGGACACGACCCATTCCAGCTTCGTCTTCGAGATCACCGGCGCGCCCGACAAGATCGACAGCTTCGTGGACCTGATGCGGCCCCTGGGGCTGGTGGATGTGTCGCGCACCGGCGTCGCCGCCATGAGCCGCGGCCCGGAGGCGATGTAGCCCCGCCCGCGATGGACGCGACCTTCCTGCCGCCCGCGGTGGTCCTGTCGGCCACCTGGTTCGCGCTGATCAACTCGATCACGCCGGGGCCCAACAACATCATGCTGGCGGCGTCGGGCGTGAATTTCGGCATCCGCGCCAGCGTCCGCCACATGGCGGGCATCTTCACCGGCCTTGTCATCGTCACCATGGCCACGGGCCTGGGGCTGGGCGCGGTCTTCTCCGCCTATCCCCTGGTGCGCGAGGCGATGCGGGTGCTGGGCTTCCTCTACATCGTCTATTTCGCCTGGCGCATCGCCACGGCGGGCAGCCTGGGCGGGGGCGACCTGCCCCATCCCATGAGCTATGGCGCGGCGCTCGCCTTCCAGGCCGTCAACCTCAAGCTCTGGATGGGCGCCATCGCCACCGTGGCGCTGTTCGTGCGGCCGGGCCATACGATGGCCGACACCATCGTGGTGACGGCGGCCTTCGCGCTGGTCAACCTGCCCTGCATGCTGATCTGGACCGGCTTCGGGGCGGCGCTGCGCGACGTGCTCCAGGTTCCGGGGCGCATCCGCACCTTCAACCTCGCCATGGCGGCGGCACTGGTGGCCTCGGTCCTGCCCTTGTTGCAGGCATAGGCCGCGCGCATGAGCCATGCGGGGGGCCGGATTGCCCGAACGGCCCGCCCCCTGTAGAAACCCGGGCGGAATTTACGGGCCGTTGGCCCCAAGATAAGCGGAAGGGCTTGAAAATGCGGGTTTATTATGACCGGGACGCCGACCTCAACCTGATCAAGAACAAGAAGGTCGCCGTCATCGGCTTCGGCAGCCAGGGCCATGCCCATGCCCAGAACATGCGCGATTCCGGCGTGAAGGAGATCGTGATCGCGGTCCGCCCCGGCGCCAGCGCCAAGAAGGCGGAGGCCGCGGGCTTCAAGGTGATGAGCGTCGCCGACGCCGCCAAATGGGCGGACGTGATGATGATGGCGACGCCCGACGAATTGCAGGCCGACATCTACCGGAACGACCTTCACGCCAACATGAAGAACGGCGCGGCGCTGCTCTTCGCCCATGGCTTCAACGTGCATTTCAAGCTGATCGAGGCGCGCGCCGACCTGGACGTGCTGATGGTCGCGCCCAAGGGCCCCGGCCATACGGTGCGCGGCGAATATCTCAAGGGCGGCGGCGTGCCCACCCTGATCGCGGTGCACCAGGATGCGTCGGGCAACGCCCATGACCTGGGCCTGTCCTATGCCTCGGCCATCGGCGGCGGCCGCTCGGGCATCATCGAGACCAGCTTCAAGGAAGAGTGCGAGACCGACCTGTTCGGCGAGCAGGTGGTGCTCTGCGGCGGCCTGGTCGAACTGATCCGCGCCGGCTTCGAGACGCTGGTCGAGGCGGGCTATGCCCCCGAGATGGCCTATTTCGAGTGCCTGCACGAGGTGAAGCTGATCGTGGACCTGATCTATGAAGGCGGCATCGCCAACATGAACTATTCCATCAGCAACACCGCCGAATATGGCGAGTATGTCACCGGCCCGCGCATCATCACGCCCGAGACCAAGGCCGAGATGAAGCGCGTGCTGAACGACATCCAGACCGGCAAGTTCGCCCGCGACTGGGTGCTGGAGAACAAGGCCGGCCAGGCTTCGTTCAAGGCCACCCGCGCCCGCGGCGACGCCCACCCGATCGAGGAAGTGGGCGGCAAGCTGCGCGCCATGATGCCGTGGATATCCAAGAACAAGCTGGTGGACGTCGCCAAGAATTAAGGCGCTTGTCTTTTGGGCCGCAGGGTATGCGCGTCGCCTACGCTGCCGCTAGGCGACCCTGCCCACGTCCCAAAATACTGCGCGCGGAGGAGTCGAGCCATGGCAGAGCGCAAACCCATCCCCGAGCCGCCCTATCAGGGCGGCTGTCTCTGCGGCCAGGTGCGCTACACGGTGCGCGCGCGGCCCCTGGCGCTGAACGCCTGCCATTGCAATGACTGCAAGGTCTCGACCGGCTCGACGCATATCGAGATGCTGATCGTGCCCAGCGAAGCCTTCAGCCACACCGGTGAAACCCATTCCTTCATCAAGACCGCCGCCTCGGGCCGCCAGCTCGACATCCATCGCTGCGCCCGCTGCGGCACGCGTGTCTTCCACCACAATACGGTGAACAAGGCGCTGGTCTTCATTCCCAGTCCGACGCTGGACGACCGCGACTGGGCCATCCCCACTTCGCACATCTGGGTCGAGCGCGCCGCGCCCGATGCGGTGATGCGCGAGGATGCGGTGAAGATCGAAGGCCAGCCCGCCGACCGCGCCGTGCTGATGGACGCCTTCACCCGGATCTATGGCTAGGTCGGGTTCTCCAGGCTGAACAGCTCGGCATCGTCGTCATAGGAGAACAGTTCCGCGAAGCGCGCCCAGGAGACGACGCATTTCAGCGTCTCGTCAGCCGTGTCTTCGTCCATGTGATCTTCCAGCTCGTCCAGGAAGCGGGTGCGCGGGGCCGAATGGCTGGCGCGCTCGTCCAGCACCTTGCGGATATGCGCCGCCAGCGGCACATGGTTCATCAGCGCGCGGGAGAAGATTTCCTTGCGCTCGTTGAGCTCGGCATCCACGAAACGCTTGCCCATATGGGTGAGCTTGATGTCGCCGCCCTCGACATCGGCCAGGCGCAGAAGCTGCATCGCCTCGGCCACGGGGAAGAGCTCGTCCACCTCCAGCTCCTGCTCATAGGCGATGTCGGGCAGGTCGGCCTTGCCGTCGTAAGGAGATGCCGCCAGCGCCTCGACCAGGCCCGCGATCTGGCTGGGCGAGACATGGGTGAGCGGCATGGCGATGCTCTGCGCGCCTTGCGCCTGCTGCTGGCGCATGCGCTCGACCCGGCGGGCGGTCATCTCGACATAGATGCGGTCGACATAATCCTCGAAGGCCGGGCTGGTGCGGTCGCGCGGCTGGGGCAGGTCGATGACGATCTCGGCGCTGACCCGCGCCGGATTGGAGGAGAAGAGCAGCACCCGGTCGCACATCAGCACCGCTTCCTCGATATTGTGCGTCACCAGGATGATGCCCCGGATGGGAAGCTGCTTCTTGCCCCACAATTCGATCAGGTCGGTGCGCAGGTTTTCGGCCGTCAGCACGTCCAGGGCGCTGAAGGGCTCGTCCATCAGAAGGATGCTGGGATGCACCACCACGGCGCGGGCGAAGCCGACGCGCTGGCGCATGCCGCCCGACAATTCGCGCGGATAGGCGCTCTCGTAACCGTCCAGGCCGATCAGGTCGATGGCGGCCAGCGCCCGGGCGCGGATTTCCTTCTGCGGCAGGCCCAGCGCCTCCAGCCCCAGTTCCACATTCTCCAGCACCGTCATCCAGGGAAAGAGCGCGAAGCCCTGGAACACCATGGCGACGCCCTGGACGGGGCCTTCGATGGGCGCCCCCATATAGGTGAGAGTGCCGCCCTGCGGCCGTGCCAGCCCGGCGATCAGGCGCAGGAGCGTGGACTTGCCCGAGCCCGAGCGGCCCAGAAGCCCCAGGATTTCGCCATCCTTGAGGGTGAGGTTGATATCGTCCAGCACCAGCAGTTCCTCGCCGCCGCTGCGGGGGAAGGACCGGCGCACATTGCGGACTTCCAGAAGGTTGGTCATGACACCATCCTAAACCGTCTTTCGGCGTACCAGTAGAGCGGCTGCCAGAACAGGCGGTTCACCACCACCACGAAGAAGGCCATCACCGCGATGCCCAGCACCACGCGGTTGAAGTCCCCGGCATAGGTGGCGTCGGCGATATATTGCCCCAGGCCATGGGCGCGCAGCGTCCGGTCGCCCCAGTTGGCGACCTCCGCCACGATGGAGGCGTTCCAGGTGCCGCCCGAGGCGGCGATGGCGCCGGTGAGGTAGTGCGGAAAGACGGCCGGCAGCGCCACGCGCTTCCACCACAGCCAGCCCTTCACGCCGAAATTGTCGGCCACGTCGGTCAGCTCGCGCGGGATGGTGCTGGCCCCGCCGATGACGTTGAACAGGATGTACCATTGCGTGCCCAGCACCATCAGCGGCGACAGGAAAATGTCGGGATTGAGCGACCAGTAGACGATCAGCGACACCGCCAGGGGAAAGAGGATGTTGGCCGGGAAGGCGGCGAAGAACTGCGCCACCGGCTGCACGATGCGGGTGAGCCGCGGGCGCAGGCCCACATAGATGCCGATGGGTGTCCAGATGGCGCTGGCCAGCAGGATCAGCACCACCACCCTGAGCATGGTGAGGATGCCCAGCCCGATGGCGGTGAAAAGCTCGCGCAGGCTGAAATTGACATAGGCGAATTCGCCGATCCGCCAGGCGGCGAAGAGGGAAAGCCCGGCCAGGATGGCGTACCAGAGGATGTCGCCCAGGCGGTTGTCGTGATCGCGCAGCGCCGCGCGCAC
>Ga0180217_1005078_pt1 | contig 10121 bp, 8 predicted proteins | sample eDN3rd37CBELigOP_FD_128521 | JGI IMG/M metagenome (GOLD analysis project Ga0180217, IMG submission 128521) | Enriched Organic Plus compost microbial communities from Emeryville, California, USA - eDNA 3rd pass 37_C BE-Lig OP (version 2) (version 2) ... | reverse complement strand
CCATGCGGCCGGAACGTCGATACGGCAGTTTTTTTTGTGCCGGCAACCCAAGTACGCGCGCAGTCCGCAAGCCGGCCAGACACCCCAGTGTAGGCAATGCCCCGGAAGAAGACTACCGGCCCGATAGAATGGGCCGCTCGTCGCGCCAGCGCGTGACGGGTTGCTAGAGAACAGACACCCTTCTCAGGCCATGTGCGGCCTGAGAAGGGCATTGAACGACAATCTAAACGATCGCCCCGAGGGGAGGTCGATTAATAGCGGCGAGGTCCGCCAAAGCCACCACGGCCACCGCCACCACTGCGGCGGTCTTCGCGGGGACGCGCTTCATTCACCGTGAGAGGCCGGCCGTTCATCTCTTTGCCATTGAGCGCCGAGATGGCCGCGTCGGCTTCCTGGTCGTTCGTCATTTCCACAAAGCCGAAGCCCTTCGAGCGACCGGTTTCCCGATCCGTAATCACCTGGGCCGACTTCACCGTTCCGTGCTCCTCGAAGAGCCGCTCCAAATCGCTGCTCGTCGTTTGGTACGGAAGGTTACCCACATACAAATTCTTCGCCACTTCCGGCCTCTCACAGAAAATTCAGCGCAACGAAGCGTTGCCTCACGTTGGGCCAACGGTTCGTCGCATGAGACTGGTATGATTCTCCGGCCACAAATCCAAATTGCAAGCGCAACTTGATGAAAACTCCGTGAGCCGCGTCAAGGGTGCTAGCAACCGGAAAAGGTGCGTATCGAGGCGCATGCTAGCGATGCTTGTAAATAACCCTGTTCCTCGCAGCACCGCCACCAAAGGATCGACACCGCCGGTCAATCAAAGTTAACGTCCCCTTGGACCGCGCCACCAAGCTCCCTCCGCTGCTTCCATCCGCGAACGCATCCATGAGTACTGAACTGGCGGCATACCCCTCCAACGGCGACCGGCGCGGCGCTGGGTTGTAATCGGAAGCAGCGTGCGACGTCCTGTCCTGGTGCGCGAGCGGTAGCCGCGCTTTAGCCCTCAAATGGCCTGCTGCTTGCATGAGTTTGCCCCGCTCCCATCCAGCTCGCGCGCGCCATTGCCGTGGCCCAGCGCGGCCCCCGAGCTTTTCCCGTGCGCGCTTAGTAACGTGGTGATGCCAGGCGGGAGCCAATCTTCCCCACCGATTACCGTCCATCTTGGTAAGCTTTCAGGAAGCGCCGCTCCGAATCAGGAGTGATTCGGCGGCAGACGGTTACCCATAAGCCAGGAGCAGAAGGCGATGAGGGATACTCATGGTGGCAGATCGCAGCACGACGTCTCTGAACCAGATTCCTCCACGGCGAGAGACGTGCAGCAGGTGATGCTGCCCGCATCAGACGGCTGGCCGAACAACGCCCGATTGCCCGTGCTGATCTACCGGGGCGCGCTGGCTGAAGCCCGCTCGGGCGAGCCGCCCGCGGCGCTCGATGGCACCGAGGTTTGCCGGCGGCTGCGGCAAAACGGCTGGCGGGGCATCTGGGAAAACGGCGTGTTCAGCTACCATCATTTTCACAGCAACGCTCACGAAGTGCTGGTGGTGTGCGAAGGCGAAGCCACGCTTCAACTGGGCGGCCCGCAAGGCCGATCCTTGCAAGTACACACCGGCGATGTGATCATCTTGCCGGCAGGAACCGCACACAAGAACGCCGGCGCGTCGCCCGGCTTCCGCGTGGTGGGAGCCTACCCGGCAGGGCAAGAAGACTTCGACCTGTTGCGGGGCGCCACGCCCAGTGACGAAGCAGCGATTCGCCAGCGGATCGAGGCGGTGCCGCTGCCGCAGACCGATCCCGTTTACGGGCCACAAGGGCCGCTGCTGGAGTTGTGGTCCGTGGCATCCTGATTTTGCGTTGTTCCTTGATCCCAGGAGTAAGCATCCATGCCCAGCGAGCGGCCGCCGTCGCCAGCCCAAGCCAACGACGAACCGGCCAGCGGGTCGCGCGTCGTCCGCTGGGGGAAGCAACTGGTCGATTTGCTGGGCGGCCGCGAACCGTTGATGCTAGTGGTGCTGCTACTGGTCATCGCCGCCATCTGGGGCTTCATCGCACTAGCTGGCGCGGTGGTGGAAGGCGATACCGAAGAGTTCGACCGCTGGGCGGTGCGGTCGATGCGCAAAGCCGATGATCCGGCCGAACCGATCGGGCCACGGTGGGTGCAAGAGATGGGGCGCGACGCCACGGCCCTGGGTGGGCTGGGCTGGCTCCTGTTTTTCACCCTGGTCGTTGCCGGCTTTTTGTGGCTGGATGGCAAGCGGCGGATGATGCTGTTTGTGATCGCCGCCGTCAGCGGCGGCACGCTGGTGAGCTTTCTGCTCAAGCAGTTGGTCAGCAGGCCGCGTCCCGATATTGTTCCGCACCTCTCGCACGTACAGAGCCCCAGCTTTCCCAGCGGCCATTCCATGCTGTCGGCCGTGGTGTACCTGACGCTGGGCGCCCTGGTGGCGGCATCACTACCCCGGGCAAGCCTCAAGATTTACGTGCTGTCGATCGCGGTGCTGCTCACCTTGATGGTGGGCGTGAGCCGCGTTTACATGGGTGTGCATTACCCGACCGACGTGCTGGCCGGTTGGATGGCCGGTCTGGCTTGGGCACTGGGCTGCTGGTGGTTTGCCCTCTGGCTCCAGTTGCGCGGACGCGTGGAACCGGAAGATACCCCGCCGCCAGAAAAGGCCCAACCCTGACGGCGAGGCAATGCTGGGCGGCCACGATCCGCAGCCGCCGCCTGAGCGGTTACGTCAAGCCTGCGTAGCTGCCGGTATGCGTGAAGATCTCGAGCTGGTTATCCACCGAGCACACGCCCGGCACGCCGCGAATACACGCCAGCAGCTGCTCCAGCTCTTCGGCCGGCACTTCGCCCCGCAGCTCGACATGGCGACGATTGGCCTTCACTTCGATGGCCGATGGCGAGCTGACCACGTGCCCCATGCGAGAGCGAATCCGCTCCACCAGCACGTCGTCCAAGGGCTCGTCGTGCCGCAGCCGCGATGCCGTCTGAGCGGCCATGCCCCGCAGCCGGTTGCGGGTGTGCCTCAAACTGCGGTCCAGATGCCGGGCTGTCCGATGGCCTGCGGCCAGCAGTTGATCGCGGGCCCGCGAACGGCGGCGGCGGCCGTAGCGGGGATCGAAGAAGTACATCAAGCCGGCCCCGCATCCAGCCCCGATCAGAAACGTCAGCCATTGGTTTCTCATGGCGAATCTCCGTTCTACTGCGACTTATCTCACAAGGTGCGATGCAGAACCATGTGGGCCCAGGACACACGGCAAGCGTGCAATCGATTAGCTGTGCAAGCCGCGCGCCAAGAGCGACGCACTCGGCCTTTTGCGCTGTAGACGGAAGACAGGGCAGGGGACTACCACAGGGCGACCATGCACCGTGGCAGCGTGATGCGCGCGGCAGCGGTCCCTATTTTAAGGATTCCAGGTAAGCCAACAGGTCGGCCACTTGCTGGGCCGTGAAGTCGCGCAGCAGCAGATCCGGCATGAGCGAATTGCGCGACGGGTACATGCCCTCGATCTCGTCGAGTTTGAGCGTGAACTGCTGGTTCTGGGCATCGCGGATGACGACTTTCTCACCGCTCTGCTCCATCAGCAGCCCCACGTAAACGCGGCCGCTGCTGCTTTCAACCATCCAGGTGGCCCACTTGGGATCGATCTCCTTCGATGGCTGCAGGATGCTTTCCAGCAGTTTGTTCCGGTTGAGCTTCTTGCCGATCGTGCTGAGGTCGGGACCAATCTCGCCGCCCTGCCCACCGATGCGATGGCAGGTGCGGCACTGGACCGTGGCCGTCTGGTGGAAGAGCTGGCGACCGCGTTCGAGGTCACCGCTAAGGGCGAGAATCGCGGCCGGATCGATGGCCTCGCCCAACCGCTTGGCCCGTTTTTCCTCCGGCAGGAAGTCTTCAAACAGTTCGCGCACCGCCGCGTTGGTATGGGCGGCAGCGGCCGTAACGACCTCTTCCGCAAGCAATGGCGACACGGTCTGCTCGCGTACAGCCTTGGCCAGCAGCAGGGCCGTGTCGGGCGAAGCCAGCAGTTCGTCGGTCAACTGCTGGCGCTGCTTCTTCCGCTCGGCGGCATTAGCCGCTGCCTGTTGCGCCGCCTGCTTTTCGGCGGCTTGCTGATCGGCTTCGGTGGGGGTTTCGCGCCCGGCCTGCTGGGCGATGGTGTATGCCAGCTGTGCCCGAAGGGTTTCTGCTTGGACGGCTTCAAGCTTTAGCGCGGCGGCTTCCTCGAGCGCCGTCAGTTGCTGGAACTTCGCCTGCTCATCCAGCCGGAGCGGCAACTGACGAATCCAGTCATGGATCAGTTGCAAACCGCGGCGGTCGACCAGCCGAGTTCCGATCACTGGCATGTGCCCTGGCCCGGTCTTGGCCAGGCGGTAATACAGCACCGAGCGATACGGATCGCCGGTTGCCACGATGCGGGCGCCGGGAATGCCGAAGGTGCCTTGCGTGGGCCGCACGTCCACAGCCTGAGTCTTTTCCAGCGGGGTATCGAACGGAATCTGAATCTGCGCCGCGCCGCCGCCATTGAAGCGGTGGCAATGCGCACAATTGACGTGCAGATACGAGCGTGCCCGGGCGTCCAGATCGGCCGAGGCATCGTATGGATCGGTCAACCGCGGCAGGCTCTCCACCGAGCGTGGGGTATACACCTCTGGCTCCCACGGCTTGCGTTCCGGCGGCACGTCCTCCAGCACGCCGATGTGCCGCAAGGTGCGAATCTGGTTGGCCTGGATGCCGCCATCATCGTGATCGCGATTGAGCTGGGGCAGGTTGAACGCCAGCGTATGCTCCGCCCAAGGGTTATGGCAGCGGATACATTCCATCCGCGACGGATAACGCCAATGCTGGATGCGCTTGCCGCCGGGAGCCTCGGGATCGGTAACGGTGTACGTACGGCTCGCGCCCGCCGGCGGCACCAACTCAGCATCGGTCTGCTGGTCGTTCCAGGCGTAGGTGTAACCTCGCCATTCGCGGCCGTCGAAATGCAGCACCTGGGTTTCAATCGGCCGCTGCTCGTCAGGCCGCGAGGTATCGAGCGCCAGCGAGAGCGTCTTCACCAGCACGGTATCGGCCGGGAAGTCCATCGAACGCCGGAACATCGAGCCGGCGATGGCTTGCGGCTTCTCGTGCAGGCGGATTGCGCCGGTGCCTGGCACGCCCAGCCACCGCTGCGCCGTGGCGTAATCGGCCCAGCCTTCGGCATTGATCGAAAACAGCAGTACGCCCGGCGCGGTTAGCTGCTCGGCCACCGAGGCAAAGATGCCGCTTTCGCTCAACCGCGTGGGGAAGCGATGGGCCAGTGCTTGTTGATCATTGCGAGCAAGAGCGTGAATCGTGCCGTCATCGTAATCCAGCAGTAAGAGTTCGCCGTCGGCGTCCTCGGCAAAGCCGACGATCCGCACCGTGGGCTCCACGACCTCGCGCCGCGAACCGACCTTGTCGCCCTCAACCGGCACGCCCCAGATGCGCCGGGTTTCCCAATCGCCGAAGATGTACATGCCTTGCAGCTCGGGGAACTTCTGTCCGCGGTACACAAACCCGCCGGTGATGGATGCACCGTCGGTATGCGGAATCTCGACCGTGGGAGGCACGATCGGCGTGGGACCGCGTTGCCCTTCGGCATGTACCACCTGGTTACCTTCGGTAAGGCTCCAGCCGAAGTTGTCGCCTTTGCGGACGCGGTAGACTAACTCCCAAAGTTCCCAGCCCACGTCGCCCACCCATAGCTCGCCGGTCTTGCGGTCGAAGCTCATCTTCCAGGGATTGCGGAGGCCGTACGCCCAGATTTCGCCCCGCGCACCCTCCAGGTCCACAAACGGATTATCGCTGGGGATGCTGTAGGCTTTGTCATCGCTGGGCCGGTCGACATCGATCCGCAGGATGGCCGAGAGCAGGTTGGAGAGATCCTGCCCAGCTTTGCGGCCGTCGGGAGGGAACGCGAATCCGCCGTCGCCGGTGGAGATGTACAAGCAGCCATCGCGGCCGAACTTCAGGCAGCCACCGTTATGGCCGCCTTGCAGCCAGGTGATGATGGTTTCTTCGCTGGCCACGTCGCATACCGGCGGATCGCTGCGGCTCACTGTGTAGCGGCAAACGCGGGTGCCTTCGGGATGCTGCCCTTTGCCGCCTTGCTGATACCGCACCACGTAGCACACGTAGCAGTAGCGGTTCTCGGCGAAGTTGGGATGAAACGTGAAGCCGTAAACCGCCTCCAACCGCAGCGGCTCTTGCGAGCGCTCGTTGAGTTGCTCAAGCACGGCCGTCATATCCAGAAACAGATCTGCCTGGCGGCAGTCGGGATCGTCGGCGATGGAGTACAGGTTGCCGTTCTGCTCGGCGACGAACAGCCGCCGCGTGCCTGGGGCACTGGTCAATACCGTGGGATGTTTGAAGCTCAGGTGCGGAAAAACCCGCTCGGCGCGATACGGCAGCGGCGGCTCTGGCCGGCCTCGGAAGTTGGACGTGGTCCAGGGCGTGCGCTGCTTTAAGCCCACCGGCGGCGACTCAGGCTCCGCCGCGGAACCGACCTGCACGCCCAACATGACCGCGGCCAACACCGCCAGGCGGCAGCAGCAGGCCAAATCGCGGTAGCGGTAGCCCATCGTCGCAACCCCTTCACAGTTAATGCCTTACACATAACCACGGTTTGGCCCGGAAAACGCACGATCTCCAACATTACACAAGCAACCGTCAGCAAGCCCTATTTTTGTAATAATCCGCCTTGCCTCTGCGTATTTTTTGTAATAACATTCGATCAAACGGCCGATCAATGTAATGCCTACAAGGAGGCCTCTCAGGTGGCAGAGGGCAATCTAACCGGGGATTATCATGTAAGGGCTATCCGCCCAGCATTCCAAGATGCCCATCATTGGTTTCCTCGTACCCGAGATCGGGCAGAGGTCCGTCGGCACGCGTTGAAGCTGCGATTCTGGCCTCAGCGTTATCCGACCGACGACAACGGCACGCTGCTCGACTTGGATTGGGAGTGGATCAAAGCCCTGTCCGGATTGCGGATCGGTGAACTACGTATCGGCGATTGTATCGGAGGCCACGATAACATTCGCGTCATCTTCTTCGACCCACAGATACCAAGTGAACCTAAACCGATTCTTTGGATACTCTCGGTATTTCAGAAGAAGCGTAACGATTTCACCAAGGCACAATTAAAAATGTATAAACTTCGCAGGACATTCGTCCTTCAACGGTTCTACGACACGTGACAATCTGCCTAGTGCGAGATTGGTACCTACGACCACTAGCTGCGCATCACGGCCCCAATGCCGTTTATGACGAGGCATTGATTCGGGAGTGATCGCATTGGACGCCCACGCCGCTGTCTGTGGGCGTGTCCTCGCGATTGTGTCGCGAAATGCATCTGCACTCCATTACGACTGGAGTTCGCTCTTACGGGGCCGCGACCTTATATGTCGCGGAAACTTACATGGCTAGCAATTCCATCCAGGAAATCACCCAAGAAATCGAAAAGCTCGAACTGCTGAAGCATGCCAAAATCCTGCAAGCCTACCTGGAATGCAGCAGCGAGATTCAGGAAGGCATCCGCGAGATGCTTGAGATAATCAATGATCCCAACGTGGATTCGGATGATCGCGCAATGGCCCTAAATACGCTGGCCGATGCGTTATTCCCCCATCCCCACAATGGCAAGTTGGGGATGGACCTCGAGGAATCCGAACGCGAAGGCGCCGCATATTCGGATGAAATGCGGGAAGCGGTCGAAGCGATGAACGAGGAGGAGGCAACGTTCGCCGATCGGCTGCAGAAGATCATGCAGGAACGTAACCTGACTCAAACCGCCTTGGCCCAGTTGGTTGGCTTGCAACAGCCGGCCATATCCAACATGCTCCGTCGCCAATGCCGCCCACAACGTCAGACGGTACTGCGTTTTGCCGAGGCACTGGGCGTCGATCCGGATGAACTTTGGCCAGGCTTCACGCCGTAGCAAGGCGATCACCGCGTGTTGGATGCGTGTAAGCGCAACGGCGGCTATCAGCTTGTTCGCTCGCGGATGTACGAATCTCAGTGAGATTCGGCTATCATTGGCGCTACGCACCTGATGTTGGAGGCTAACCTTCATCAGGTGCCGCGCCGGCCGCTTCAAGTGTTTCACACTCTCACCGCGTGGCGTTGTTTCTCGCATGATCCCACTGATTGAACGCGCTGCCGCCTTTGCTGATCGTGTGGCCATCGTCGACCAGCATGGCAGCTACACCTATCGCCAATTGCTCGATGCCTCGGCCGCCGTGGCAGCCGCATTGCTCAACGGCCGGACGGACCTGGAGCAGCGCCGCGTGGCGTTTTTGGTGCCGCCATCGTTTGGCTACGTGGCAGTGCAGTGGGGCATCTGGCGCAGCGGCGGCATCGCCGTTCCGCTGGCCACCATGCACCCGCCGATCGAACTCAAGCACACGCTGGAAGACGCCCAGGTCGACGCCCTGGTGGTCGATCCCTCACTGGCCGCCAACGTGGAAGAAGTGCGAGGCTGCTGCGGCGAACGGTATCTGCGGCTGGATGAGATCCTGCCGGCTGACGCAAGCGCTGCGGTCTCGCTGCCGGACGTCGCCCCCGAACACGGGGCGATGATGCTTTACACCTCTGGCACGACCAGCCGGCCCAAGGGCGTGCTTACCACGCACGCCAACATCGCGGCCCAGATCACGTCGCTGGTTCAGGCATGGGAGTGGACCGCCGATGACCGCATTTTGAACTTCCTGCCGCTGCATCACATTCACGGCATTATCAATGTGCTGTCGTGCGCGCTGTGGAGCGGCGCCTACTGCGAGTTCCTGCCCAAGTTCGATGCCGCCGTCGTGTGGAACCGGCTCGCCCAGCCCGATGCTCCGCCGCTCACGCTATTCATGGCCGTGCCAACCATCTACGCCCGTCTGATCGCAGCCTGGGAGGCGGCCGACGAAGCCCAGCAACAAGCCTGGTCTGCCGCGTGCCGGAAGTTGCGGCTGATGGTTTCAGGCTCGGCGGCCCTGCCGGTTTCGACCTTGGAACGATGGCAAGCCATCAGCGGCCACGTGCTGCTGGAACGCTACGGCATGACCGAGATCGGCATGGCAATTTCCAACCCGCTGCACGGGGAACGTCGGCCGGGCTTTGTAGGCACGCCGCTGCCCGGCGTCGAGGTGCGGCTGACCGATGAAGCCGGTAACGACGTGCCAGCCGGCACGCCGGGCGAGATCATGGTCCGCGGCCCCAACGTGTTCAAGGAATACTGGAACCGCCCGGAAGCCACGGCGGCCGCGTTCCGCGACGGCTGGTTTCTCACCGGCGACGTAGCCGTGTGGGAGAACGGTTCCTACCGCATCCTGGGCCGCAACAGCGTCGATATCATCAAGACCGGCGGCTACAAGGTCTCGGCCCTGGAGATTGAAGAAGTCCTGCGGACGCACCCGGCCATTGCCGAATGCGCCGTGGTTGGCGTGCCGCACGTAGAATGGGGCGAAGCCGTCGCCGCCTGCATCGTGCCGCGCGAAGCTTCAGCCGCCGATGCCGAAAGCCAACTGGCGTTGGAACCGCTGCGAGCCTGGGCCAAGCAGTACCTGGCAACCTACAAGGTGCCGCAGCGCGTGCTGCTCGTCGAGCAGTTGCCGCGCAACGCCATGGGCAAGGTGCAAAAGCCGGCGGTGGTCGAACTGTTTGCTGGTTAGCGTCTTCGCGCTCGTTAGCAACGCGGCGCCATCACGCCGCGGCGTTCTTCCATACCAGCCAGGTCCAGTGACGATCCGAGGTCTGCCGCACGTCGGCCGAGGGCAGCCCCAGCCGCGCCACCAGTTCCTGGATTTCGCCCAGGCTCAAAGCCGCCCGCAACGAGTCGTCGAACATCTTCCGCTGATGTTCCGTGGCGCCACCGGCATACGCGTCGACCAGCTTGGTTACGGTTTCGCTGTCGGCCGGGCGTAACAGGTCGCGAAAGAACAGCAGTCCGCCAGGGGCCAATACCCGCCAGGCCTCGCGCAGCACCGCCTCGGGTTCGGGGATGTGGTGCACAATGCTATTGGACATCACCACCGCGAACGAGCCGTCCTCGTAGGGCAGTCGCTTGCTGTCCACCTTATCCAGTTGGATGCGGTCCCTCAGGCCGGCGATCTCGATAT